>Ga0315281_10000961_pt1 | contig 41574 bp, 31 predicted proteins | sample YL17G07_0_MG_FD_204540 | JGI IMG/M metagenome (GOLD analysis project Ga0315281, IMG submission 204540) | Sediment microbial communities from Yellowstone Lake, YNP, Wyoming, USA - YL17G07_0 | ecosystem: Environmental > Aquatic > Freshwater > Lake > Sediment | place: USA: Wyoming | collected...
TTATATCACATTTTTAAATACCAAAACAAACAAAAAACACTGTAACTCATTGGGTTCTACGACTTTTTCCTCTCATTTTTACCCACTCGATAGGGAGAAGACCCTATAAATTTAACCCACTTTCTTCTTTTTGACCTCATACTTGCTGTGGGATGTGGAGACAAAGAAGGATATCGGACTGCTGGCTGGGCATTCTGGCTGGGTTAATTCAGTCAGCTTCAGCCCTGATGGACATTGCATTTGCACGATACGTTGGGAAATTACTTCCAAATGTTTAGCTGCCGTACAAGGTTCTACATCCATCAGACCTGAAGGTCTGAGGTACACGCTTTAGGCAAGGAATTACGTATTGTTTATGCAGAAAAATAATCTATAATGCACCGAATTTTTATCCGTTCCATAATTCAGGAAAATATTTATCTCTCATTATAATTATGACTGAAAACCTCCAGGACCTGTTAAACCGTATACAAAAAGAAGGCGTCAGCAAGGCTGAGGCTGCGGCTGCGGAGATCATTTTGCTTGCGAAGGAGCAGGCCGCACAGATTGTTCTCGATGCAGAAATACAAGCAAAGGATATCGTTGCAAAGGCTGAAATAAAAACAAAGGCCTTTGAAGAAAACAGTATCAGGGTGCTGGAACAAGCGGGAAGGGATTTGCTGATCAGTATCGGCAAACGGATTGAAATTCTTCTGGAAGACATTGTGCAAGATTCCGTAGGCAAATCCCTCTCCCCGGAAATACTCACCGAGATGATGGTGAAACTTGCAACCGCTTATGCCGAAAAGGGTTTTTCTGATAGCAGGATCGAGATGCTGGTTAGCGCTGAAGATCAGAAAACTATCATCAAGCTCTTTATGAAAAAATACCGGAAAATGTTTAAGGAAGGCGTTGAGATACACGCTGACGATACGATTACCAGCGGCTTCAAGATTTCTTTTAAATCGGACCATGTCTTTCACGACTTCACCCATAAAACCCTGGCTGACGCCCTGTGTTATTTTCTGAGACCACATCTGGCGGAAATTGTGCACCGTGTTGCCCAGGGCATCATCGGGAGTACTTAAGTGGCCTATTATTACCTGGTTTCAAGCCTGATCCCCTTAACCCTGGAAGGCGCCCCACCTTGCACCCCGGAGGACTTTCTTTCGTCTTGTAAAGACATGCTCGCTCGCAAGGATGCGATAGCGCTGGAACACGTTTTTCATGACCGCCTGGAATTGGTGAGTCACCCTTTTATAAAGGAATGGAAAAGACGTGAATACCAAATCAAAAATGCCCTGGTCAGGGCAAGGACAACCCGAATGAAACTGTCCCCGGAACCCTATTTGCGAAATGATACTGCACCTGACGCCGCTACGGAAAATGCCGTTACTGAGGCCATGAACAAACCAAACCCATTAGAAAAGGAATTCGCATTAGACCGGTACCGCTGGAAAATACTGGAAGAATTAACACCTATAATCAACTTCGACGTTTCTGCAATTTTTTCTTATGCCATCAAACTCAAGATGGTGATACGCTGGAACGGCATGACGGACGAAAAGGGAAACGAACGTATTACCGGCATTATAGACAAACAATTACAGGGACTTGCTCTATGACAGATGATTTCGGAAGAATTGTTGGCATCAACGGCAACATGATAACCATCGAACTGGATGGCGCCGTCTTTCAGAACGAGGTTGCGTACGCGCACCTCGACAATAAGCGCCTCAAGTCCGAGGTTATCCGCATCAGAGGAAGGTATGCCGATTTACAGATATTCGAATCTCCTACCGGCTTAAAAGTTGGCGATAAGGTAGAATTGTCCGGAAAACTGCTTACCGTTGAGCTAGGCCCCGGACTGCTCACGCAGATTTACGACGGCCTTCAGAACCCGCTCCCCAAGCTGGCGGAGCAAGGCGGCTTTTTTTTAAAGCCGGGTATCTACCTGAAGGCACTTCCAAGAGATATAAAATGGGCATTTACTCCTATGGTTAAGGTCGGCGATACGGTACGCGCCGGCGATACCCTGGGCACCGTGCCCGAAGGGATTTTTTCACATCATATCATGGTGCCATTCTCTTTCGAGGGAAAATACCGTGTCAAGCAAATAACGAAACCGGGAGATTATAATGTAGACACGGTTGTCGCGCAGATAAAGGACCACAGCGGTTCGGTGAAAAAGATAACCATGTTACAGGAATGGCCCGTAAAAATCCCCATACAATGTTTCAGGAAACGTCTTAAACCTGGTGAACCGCTTTTGACGAAAATCAGGATACTGGACACCTTTTTCCCGGTTGCAAAGGGAGGCACTTTTTGCGTACCTGGTCCTTTTGGGGCAGGCAAGACCGTTTTACAACAGCTCATCAGCCGCAATGCGGACGTGGACGTCGTCATCATTGCCGCCTGCGGTGAGCGCGCCGGCGAGGTAGTGGAAACCCTGCGGGAATTTCCCCTTCTAACGGACCCCCGAACAGGCAAGAACCTTATGGAAAGAACCGTTATTATTTGCAATACCAGCTCCATGCCGGTAGCCGCCAGAGAGGCGTCGGTTTACACCGCGGTTACTATTGCCGAGTATTACCGGCAAATGGGACTTCACGCCCTGCTGCTCGCCGATTCAACCTCGCGCTGGGCGCAAGCGCTTCGTGAAATGTCCGGACGGCTCGAAGAAATACCCGGTGACGAGGCATTCCCCGCGTATCTGGAGTCTGTCACCGCCAAATTTTATGAACGAGGTGGCATGGTAAGGCTGAACAATAACGCTGTCGGTTCCGTGACGATAGGGGGAACCGTCAGCCCCGCCGGAGGCAATTTTGACGAACCGGTTACCCAGGCAACGCTGAAGGTAGTTGGCGCCTTTTACGGACTATCCAAGGAGCGTTCGGACGCCAGGAGATACCCCGCGATTAATCCTCTGGACAGTTGGAGTAAATATTCGAGCATTGTCCCGCTAGAGTCACTTCAACTGGCACGAAAAATACTTCGGGACGGTAACGACATTAATCAGATGATGAAGGTTGTCGGTGAAGAGGGAACGTCCGTTGGAGATTTTGTGGTCTATTTAAAGAGTGAGTATATTGATGCTGCCTATATGCAACAGAATGCGTTCAACGACATCGATGGGGCTACGCCGGAAGAGCGGCAAAAATACGTCTTTGGGAAAATAGTTATCATACTTAGAACTGAAATGGCCTTTAAAACAAAGGCCGAGGCAAGGACCTTTTTTCAAACCATTACACAGGTGACAAAGGATTGGAATCGGGCGCCGATGGATTCAGATGAATTCAGGGAATGTGAGGCCCGTTTAGATAAGCTGGTCGAAGGGGTTAAAAAACGTGCGTAAGGTATACACTCAAATTGAACAAATTGCCGGAAACGTTGTTACCGTCCTCGCGGAGAACGTCGCTTACGGCGAAATAGCGGTCATCTCTTCCAAAAACAGCAAATCGTTTGCCCAGGTTATTCGCCTTGAAGGCAGCCGGGTTTCATTACAAGTGCTGGCTGGTACAAGAGGCATAGCGAAATATTCTGAGGTACGCTTTCTCGGACATACCGTGAGGACCCCATTCTCGGAAGCACTGATCGGGCGAGTCTTTACGGGGGGCGGAGAACCGAGGGACGGCGGGCCGGTTATTACGGAAAACCTGATCGATATCGGCGGGCCGTCGGTAAACCCCGCAAAACGCATCATACCGCGGAAGATGATCCGAACGGGCATTCCCATGATCGACGTTTTTAACACCCTGGTAGAATCTCAAAAATTACCCATCTTTTCCGTGGCGGGGGAACCCTACAACCAACTCCTCGCCCGCATAGCCCTGCAGGCTGAGGTAGACCTTATCATCCTCGGAGGTATGGGGCTCAAATACGACGACTATATTTTCTTCCAGCAATTTCTCGAAGAACACGGCACCCTTACGCGGTCTATCCTCTACATCCACACCGCGGCAGACCCGACCGTTGAGTGTATCCTTGTCCCTGACACCTGCCTCGCCGTCGCGGAGCAGTTTGCCTTGAGCGGGAAACGGATTTTGGTGTTACTGACCGATATGACCAACTTTGCAGACTCTTTAAAAGAAATTGCAAACACCATGGAACAGATACCCTCGAACCGTGGATATCCGGGCGACCTCTACAGTCAGCTTGCCTCACGGTACGAAAAGGCGGTTGACTTTGAAGGCGCCGGCTCAATCACCATCCTCGCGGTAACCACGATGCCGGGCGACGACGTTACCCATCCCGTGCCTGACAATACCGGATACATTACCGAGGGACAGTTTTATTTGAAACACGGAAGGATCGAGCCATTCGGTTCCCTGAGCCGCCTGAAACAACTGGTAAATGATCAGACACGGGAAGACCACCGTACCATTATGGACTCCATGATACAACTGTACGCCGCGTACCGGGAAAGCATGGAAAAGCAATCCATGGGCTTCCGTATGAGTGAGTGGGATAACAAGCTCTTAAAATACGGCAAACGGTTCGAAAGTGAGATGATGGACTTGAACGTAAACATCCCCCTTGAAGCAGCCCTGGACCTCGGATGGGAAATCCTTGCCGACTGCTTTGAAAAGGCGGAAACCGGCATTACCTCAAAATTAATTGAAAAATTCTGGCCTGCTTCATAACAACGAGGCGAACCATTTCTATGCCAAAAATTAAATATACAAAAAACGAATTAAAACACCAGCGCAATGCGTTGCAACGGTATCAGCGCTATCTGCCGACCCTTGAACTGAAAAAGGCACAGTTACAGATTGAGGTCAGAAAGGCCGATGGCGAGATAGCGAAAAAGCTGGCGGAAGATAAAGAAAAACGGGCTTATCTTGCAACCTGGGTACGCCTCCTGAGTGAGGACATTGATATCGGGGCTTACATCCATGTACAAGAGGTGAAGCAGCGGACGGGGAACGTTGCCGGGGTCAACGTCCCCGTCTGCGAGTCAATTTCATTCCGGCGGGCACCCGTGGATTACTTTGCCACCCCTGCGTGGATTGACGACGGCATAGCAATACTCGAACAATTGCTTACCTTGCGCATTGAACTGCAAATCATCGAAAAACAAAGAAAACTCCTGGCGGAAGAACTCCTGGTAACGTCCCAGCGCGTAAATTTGTTTGAAAAAATAAAAATCCCTGAATGCGTGGGCAACATCAGAAAAATCAGGATTTATCTTGGCGACGAGCAGGCCGCTGCCGTGTCTCGCGCGAAGATGGTAAAAAAGAATGCCATAGAAATCCGGAGCGCCGTATGATAGTCCCCATGAAGAAAGTCACCCTTTTTTGCCGGGAAGAAGACCAGAAGACGACCCTTCATACATTGCAAAAAAAAGGCATTTTACATGTTACCCATGTAAACCCGCCTCACTGCGATGGGCTTGAAAAGGCGCGGTCAGACTATAACAGACTTGGTAACGTGTTAGGCGTCTTATCCTCTATCGCTGCAACAAACGCCGGTATGCAAGACCGCCCGGCCCATGAAATCACGGCGAATGTAGAGACGCTCATTGAAAGAAAAAAGGAGCTGGATGAGCTACAGGAAAAACTGAAGAGAGAACAATCCCTCCTTCAACCATTCGGACACTTTGAACCGGCGCACATCACCGCGCTTACAGACAAGGGCGTCTACATCCGTTTATGCCGTGTCCCGGTGAAGGAGGCTGTCGTTACACCACCGGGCGTTTTTCTCCATGTCTTGAATAAAGATAAGCAATACCTCTATTTTGTCATTATGGGAAACAGCCAATTCACGTGCGGCTATGAAGAACTGAAACTCCTGGCATACTCACTTGCGGAAGTAGAGCAAAAAATCTCGCACACAGCAGAGGAATTACATTCAATACAGGAGTCCCTGACAACGTGGAGCAATTACAAAAACGTGCTCATAAAGGCATTTCGTGAGGCAAAGGAGAAAATAGCGCTCCTTGAAGTAATGACCGGCATGGGGTGCGCGGAAAAGATTGTATACCTTCAGGGGTATTGTCCGGCGGACAGGGCAGGTGAGATACAGCAAGAGACCGCCCGCCAGGGATGGGGCGTCATTGCTGCCGATCCGGGCGAAGACGACGACGTGCCAACGCTCATACAAAGCCCCAAGTGGGTGCAACCCATAAGAACGGTATTTGCCATGATCAACATTTTACCCGGCTACAGAGAAGTGGATATCAGCAGTGTCTTTCTTATCTTCTTTAGCATCTTTACTGCGCTACTAATTGGGGATGCCGGATATGGCGCCCTTTTTCTCGTGCTGACGTTTGTTGCAAGAAAGAAATTCCCCAAAGCCCCTTCAGCCCCCTTCACACTCATTGGAATCCTCAGCCTGGGTTCCATCGTATGGGGAGTTGTCACCGGTAATTATTTCGGGATTGCGGTTATTCCAACCCCTTTTGCAAAACTTCGCATAAACTGGCTTGGCAATGACAAGAATCTGATAAACCTCTGTTTTATGATAGGCGCCATCCACCTCAGCGTAGCGCACGTATGGAACGCCGTCAGAATCATCAACAGCGCCAGGGCCATTGCGCAACTGGGCTGGATCGGTATGACCTGGACGATGTACCTTGCGGCGCGGTCAATGATACTTGACGCGACCTTTCCATCCTGGGGGTACCTGCTGGTTGTGGCATCCTTCGTCGCCTTAATCTTCTTCCAGGTGTCGCCGAAAAAAATAAAAAAAGACTGGCCCGACCTGATGATGATGCCCCTGAACGTCATCGGCAACTTTGTAGACGTGGTATCTTACATCCGTCTCTTTGCGGTAGGGAGCGCGTCACTTGCCGTAGCGATGAACTTTAATGAAATGGCGCTGGGGCATGGAGTCCCAACCATTTTAGCCGGGCTGATAGCAGCAGTAATACTCCTGCTCGGCCACGTACTGAACATAGCGCTGGTAGCCCTGGGCATCCTGGTGCATGGGGTGCGTTTGAACACGTTGGAATTTTCCGGCCATATCGGCGTTCAGTGGAAGGGCATTCGCTACAACCCATTTTGTATGGAACACAATAATTGACCTGATTAACTTAAGAGATGTGAAAGGAGTTTTACATGGTGAAAGATCTGCAATTACTTGCAAGCCTTGCGAAGATAGGCGCTATTGCTGCACTTATTTTTCCGGCCATCGGATCCGCCCTCGGCACGTGGGCGGCAGGCTCCGCGGCCATTGGCGCGTGGAAGAAATGTTACGCGCAGAATAAATCGGCGCCGTTCATGTTAGTGGCATTCGTCGGTGCGCCCTTGTCGCAAACCATATACGGCATGATATTAATGGGCAACATCCTGAAATCTCCCGGATACGGCGTGGATTCGATGGGCGCCGGTATCCTGGGCGGTATTGCCATAGGCATATCAGCCTGGTTACAGGGACTCGCCGCAGCCGGTGCGTCAAACGCCCTTGCAGAAACAAATCAAGGCTTCGGAAACTATCTCATGGCGCTCGGCGTCATTGAAACCGTCGCGCTATTCGTCCTGGTTTTCATCGGAAAGACACTTTCGTAGCTGGCTTGGCCTGCTTCTGCCGGTAAGCCCCTTTTCTTTCCCCGGGGAAAAGATGAGAAAGCAGAAAAACATTAACGTAGGGACACGGTGCCCGTGTCCCTACGTGTGAACACAAAAAAAACCGCCGAATCCCTAAATTAACGTTTAGGAATTTAATCTCGTAGCGCGGGGGTTCCACTGTCCAGCAATCGTCGCCGTAGCTCAGGGCTTCAGCCCTGATGAACGCTTGCATTGTACGTCGCGCTAAACTGCTACACAATGCTTGACAATGCCTATACGTGTGTCAAGCGCAACATTCATCAAACCTAAAGGTTTGAGCTATAGATTTGCCTCGTTTCCAAGCTGGGGCTTGGGAACGAGAAAAAATGACCATTAAGGGCTACGGTGGAATTGATGTTGGGTACGGTTTTAGGAGTGAAAGATTACGCCGATTCTATCCGTTTGATCTGGCCGAGGCGGGCAGCAAAATTCAATACAGTCAGCATATCTTTGCGTTCAAGGGACTCATAATCGGCGAGGATTTTCTCAATAGTCATCCTTGAACCGAGCAATTAGAGAATCGTTTCAACGTGGTAACGCAACCCGTGGATCGTGGGTTTTCCATGACAAATGTCATGGTATTCAACAATCTTTTGCAAAACGGCGTGAAAGTATGATCAGCGTCATGGATGCAAAATTGAGTGCTGCCAGGATTATACAGGTCTTTGTCATCCCCAGGAGCGGCAAAAGAATCACACCGGTCAATATCGCGCCTAAAAAAGCCCCTGCATGGTCGGCCCCATTAGTAACCCCGGCTGATAGGGCGATATCCTTGCGGTGGTGTATGAAGATTTTGTTCACCAGGGGAAACTCAATGCCGGTCAGCATACCCGTAATTCCCGTAAGGCAGATTAAACCTGCCCCGGCGGTGATTGAATGCGATGAAAGCGCATGAATTGCCCATGGCAAAGCGAGCGCATAGCATCCGATAACTCCTTCCAGGATGGACAGTACGGGTACCCACGAAGCCCTGCTCTTCTGAATTATTTGATTGGCAACGTAGCCGCCAAGCGCAAGCCCCACCATGAAAACAGCCACGATGATGCCCATTCGCTCGTAGAGGTAACCATAGATATTCTGAAAAGCGAAGAGCAAGAGTATTTCCAGCGCAATGCCGGTAAATCCCGTTATTGCAAGGGCAATGAGACAGTTTGTCTTGATCTGATTCGTTGAATACGTAATATCATTCTTGTTTGATGCGAAGCAATACCGGTGAATTCGTTGCCGGATGAACAAATATAATATCCTGCCGGCCAATGCAACCGCCACCGTGAGAAGGAACCATGTGAAGCCCACGTCCTGGAGCCGGTGGAAGAGGCCGTTGAAGCGACCGCCGGTGAGGGCATCGTATATGATGAGGTTCAGAAAATAGGTGACGGGCATGGTGTCCGTATTGACAATCAGGTCTTTTCTTTGGCTGAGTTGTTTTTCAATAAAGGCTGTTTGTTCCGGCTGAAGCAGTGTATAAAAGAGGTGTTCGGTAAAGTATGCCGATTCTACCCGGGATTTTCGGTAGCGCTCCATGAGCGTTTCTACGTTAAGGGTAATGATGCCATCCTGATTGCTTGCAAAATAGAAGTTGGTCTGTCCCGGCGTTACCAGGACGTGCGGGAACGTTTCGTGCAGGGTGTGGTAGAGCGAACCGGTGTAGCTTCCTACGTCTTTTCCGATGTAGGTCACGGCGGAACTGACGGCAGTCGCCATAATACCGGACGGCTGCAAAACGCCTTGTATCTCCCGGAAAAATTCCTTCGTATAAAAACGATTCAAAAATGCCGTAGAGGGGTCGGGGGCGTTTACCAGGACGATATCGTATCTCCTGTCTTTCGCAACAGTTTTTACATAGTAACGGCCATCCTGATAAAAGACGTTCACCCGTTTGTCGGCCAGGGCTTCCTTATCCTGGGCGGATAAATAATTGCTGCATAATTGCAAAAGGGTGTGGTCCAGTTCCACGTAATCAAGCCCTTCAATCGGGTACTGGAGCATCTCGGAGAGGATGCCGCCCAATCCATTTCCAATCAACAGCACCTGTTTTGGAGATGGGTGTTGCGTCATAACGAGATGGGCAATCTGGGCATATTCGTACTCATTGGGGAAGGCAATGGAGTATTGGCCGTTGAGGTAGACGTTGTATTGCCCTGCCTGTTTGCTGACGTCGATATGCTGATATTTGGAGTCTGCCGACGCGGCCAAAGCAGTGTGTGGGCTTAAGGTATTCCAGCGTATTTTTGTTGACCATTCCTCAATTTTATCCGGGACGGCAAACAGCCACGCAGCCGCCAGTGTGGACGCCAATCCAAGCGAAATCCAGCCCACGATATTTGGTGCCTGCCTGCCTTCTTCTGAAAAACAACCGCGTTTATTGCTGGGAAAAGGGAGGAGTGAAAAGGCCAGGAGAGAAAATATGCACACATTCAACAAGGCAATGATTTCGAACGGATGAAATCTGGAAACGAGGAAGAATGAAAACACCAGTCCACCGGCAAGGCTCCCCAGTGATTCTATGATGTAGACCAGCCCCACGTCTACGGCGGCATCGCCAGTGGCGCTGGAAATGATTTTTGATGAAAAGGGAAAGATGAAACCAATCAGAAAGCTGAAAGGGAAGAGCATTCCGACCGACGTAAAGAGGAGGGGCAGGATGGATACATATTCTCCAATGCCGACGCATAAAAAGCCACGCGCACAGCGCGCAAGAAAGACCTGTATGGGCAAAACAAAGCACATAACCAACAGCACGATTACAAAAATGGCGCCGGCATGCCGCGTAGCGCGTTTCATCCTGGCGCCGGCGTACGCACCTATTGCAATGCCCAGAAACCATGCGCCAAAGATGATGCCCAGACATAATTCGCTGCCGTAAAATACGTTCAGGAACTCACGCATCATTATTATCTGTGCTATGGTTGAATAACAGCCAATGGCAGCAATGCACAGCGCTATTTTGAATGGAAACGTTTTGTTTAGCATGGTAATTGGTATATTACCATGAAATCTATTCAAATTATACCGTTGATAAGATTTTCGCGTATGGCAGGCATTGCCAGGATTATTGGCATAAGCCTGCGCACCATTGCGCGGAGATGGCAAACCGTTAAAGCGCCTGCTAAACCAACTTCTGCGGTATCTGAAAAGCCCTGCAAGTGAAGACCGGACGTGATTGCAGATTGTATAGTTGCGTCTAATTTAATGTATAGGAATTTCAAAATTGTTGGTAGGAGCCGTCTCCTGACGGCGACCGGCACGCGCACACCGTCGTGCATTGCCAATCGCCGTCAGGAGACGGCTCCTACCGTTGCGTGTTTTAAGTTGCCGAAAGGCCTAATTTAACAGGGTTTTTAACAAATATATGGTGCAAACAGGTTGGAATCCATCCATATAGTGTGGTCTTTGAAAAAATTGTGGACACGGTGTGTAAAACTTTTCAGGTCGTCTGATCCTATTCGTTACGGCAATCTTATCCTTTTCTGTAATTCCAGTTAGTGGTAAAATCCTTGCTAAAAAAAATATTTTATATATAATGTGTTTTCCAAATTTATTTTGTGCAATATACCCATTACATTTTTACAAAGGAGAGGATTTTAGCAAATGAGTGTTATTAGAAATACGATAAAAACATTTCATCCCGCCTATTTTGCGATGGTAATGTCCACCGGTATCATTTCCATAGCCTCCAACATGTTGGGGTTCAAGTGTATTGCGTACGGGCTTTTTTACCTAAATATTGCGGCTTATACCATTATCTTATCGTTACAATTGCTGCGGGTAAAGATGTTTTGGAGCAATTTGTACAGCGACCTTTCCAATCCCAGATTAAGCCTCGTATTTTTTACCACCGTTGCGGGTACCAATGTCCTGGGCGCGCAATTTGCAACCATAGTGAATCAACCGTGCGTGGCTAAAATATTCTGGTTTTTCGGCATATTCCTCTGGACGGCCGTTTCGCTATCTACGTTTAGCATCCTTTTCCTTAAATGCGAACAAAGAATTGAGATGGTAATGCATGGCGGTTGGTTGACGGCTACCGTAGGAACGCAATCGGTTGCCGTACTTGGCGCCATTCTAGCGCCGAAATTCGGTTGTTGCAGCAGCCTTGTTATGTTTTCATCCTTCGTATGGTGGATGATCGGTTCCTTCCTCTATATGATCTTGATTACGCTGATCATGTATCGGCTTGTTTTCTTCAAAGTATCTTTGGAAGCCTTGGTTCCTCCCTACTGGATAAACATGGGGGCGCTTGCCATAACAACCCTGGCAGGTTCCATCTTATGCTTAAACATTCCATTAATAGAAGGCCCTTATACAGACCTGCTCGGCTTTACGAAGGGCTTCACCTTGTTCTTCTGGTCATTCGGAACGTGGTGGATACCGTTCCTGGTAATCATCGGTATATGGAAATACGTTCTCCACAAAACGCCATTCAAGTATTCTCCCCTTTACTGGGCAATGGTCTTCCCTTTGGGCATGTATACGGCTTGCACCATCAAATTTTCACAGGCCATCAAACTCCCATTTGTTGCCCACATATCAACGTATTTCATCTATTTCGCGTATCTCGCATGGGTACTCATATTTGGTCACATGATACGTTCCATGATTAAAGTTGCTAGCACAAAAGAGGCCACGCCAGCACCTCAGCAGGCACCCACCAGTGCAAAATAACAGGTACCTCCTGTAACTTAGATTATCAAATCCGGTATTTCCCCGGTAAAAGGGGCACATTGTCAATGTGCCCCTTTTTTTTTAACTCCCCACCAATTTTAGCAAAAACGGTTAATTTGTTGGAAATACATCCCCAATAAGTTTGTCCAAGTCGTTCACCAATAGGCAATGTTAAAAGCATTTACATTGCTAAGTTCTCAGTACGGTTAAGGTGCCATTCCTTCGTCAGGATATTGTAGGTAATGATACAGGTATGATTGTTGTTGATAACTACGCAATAATTCTTCTGTAAAGTCCCCTGTACGGACTGGTCCATCCATTCGGTTACAACTTCTTTCACGTGGAACAACCTTCCGTGCAGGTTAAAGCTATAGGGTACCACATAATAGATTGCCAGGTCATTAACGGGTATCCACACCCATGACCTTGCCAGGTGAACTACGGTAAAAATAGCGGAAAAACACCAGAGGACTACGCCCGCAAGAAAAAAGCACCCTGAAAGTATAACCAGGGCTCGTTCCTCAAATAAACCTGCCAACTGCAATGTTCCTTCAGCATAGACGCCCAGTGCAAGGGTGGCCTCCCAATACCCTACAGTAAACACGGGTTCTTTATGATAATAAAGCTGTTTTCTTACGGCAAATATGACAAGAAACGGCATCCACCACAAACCGATTGACCAGTAAAACAAAGATATACCTTTTGAAAACGGAAGAAAATCGGTAAACGGTCCACCCGTTCCTTGCACCTGTTTGTACCATGCTGCGCCTGCAAGTGCTGTTAGCGCAGCAGCGCCAACGTTCACCCAATACGACGAGGACGCCTTTTCGCTGTCATGTTTGTAAAATATCATCTTTATAATGATGAATACCATAAATATGAGGTACAAAAGCGCTCCCACAGACCACAGCGCAAATGAAAGGAATTGAATAAACACTGCATGTCTCATTGCCTCTTCAGCAACGATTACCCCAAGATAGGCTGTGGATTGGGCGCCAACTACGGCATACAGCCACCCGCCGTGAACAACGTCCTCAATCTTTCTGTCTTCCTGTTTCTGAAGCAGGAAGAGACTGGTAAATGATACAAGGGAAATACCCAACCAGAGGCTTATGGCTATGTACCAGCATATTTGGGCTGCCTGAGGGAGGTGTAATATCCTGGAAAAACAAACCCCTGTCAGGTTAACAGCCCCAACAACGGTAAATGAATGAAGCGTATTTTCAGAATTCAGTAGCTCATTGAAAGCTTGTTTGCAGAACAACGCTATTTGCGCGGCTTTAAAAACAACCACACAGAAGAATATTGTCAAACTTGCGGTAAAAAAGTAAGGGACAACCTCTTCGCAACCATAAAGTTGTGACGATGTAATAATCATGATAGTAGCCATGACAACAACAAACCATCGGTTATCGAATGAAGTTGATGCAATCTTTAATACGCTCATAAACTAGTGTCTCCGCATCTTATATGACGCCTTTGCAATTTAAAAATGGAGTATATTTCATATCCCCCCCTTGTCTGGTAAGCTTTTTGTGTTAATTAGCCATTTCCCTAATACCGGGACCGTGTTAACCGTTCCACGTTATAATGGGCATACTTCCTTCCTTTTATTATGTATGCTTACTATGGTTTTTTCTTCCATAAAAGAAAGACATATAAGGCACACGAGGGACACGAAAATGAACCCGAGGGAATAATTATTCGTGTAATCCCTGATTGTCCCTAAAATTATCGGCAAAAAGAAACCGCCAAGCCCTCCGGCTGCCCCCACCATGCCGCCTACAGTTCCCGTATCGCCGGGGAAATACTCAGCCACAAGCTTAAATATGACGCCATTGCCTATACCCAGGCATATTCCCATGAGATAAAAGAAGGTAAGCGATGACGTTAACGATACGTTTAGATTGAGGAATACCAGTACGCCGAGGATTACCAGGGAAAGGATGACCAGTATCCGCCTCCCAGGCATAAGATCACCCAGATACCCGCCGAGAATACGGGAAAACGTGGTGGCAAACACGAATATTGCTGTAAGGCTTCCCGCCTTCACCGGGGTAATCTTGTAAAAATCTTTGAAATAAGACGGTAGCCACAGGGAGAAACTTACAAAGAGCCCGAACGTCATAAAGTAAAACAGGCAAAACACCCAAATCAGTTTTGAAGATTTATAGACCTTCATTTTGTCGCCAAAGGTAGGGATTTTTCTGTTCACCGGGCGCGGCGCATCAGTAGAAAAGAACCAGTACACAAAGGCCATGATGAGCAGGGGTACCGAATATATGATAAACACCTTGTGCCAGCCTACTGACTCCGCAAGGAGCGGTGCTCCAAACGTTGCAAAGGCAGAACCGATATTCCCCACTCCGTAAATTCCCAACGCCAGCCCCTGTTTTTCTTTTGGATACCACTGAGAAATCTGTGGAATTCCAACGGCGAATGACGTACCTACTAATCCGAAAAAGAACCCGCACGCCAGTAGTGAACCGTAACTCTTTGAAAAACCCGCCATACACAGGGGGAAAAAACCGAAGAGGAGCAGGAGGCTGAAGACCCGCCTCCCGCCGTATTTATCCGTCAGTACCCCAATCGGCACCCGCGCTATCGAACCGAGCAGCACCGGCGTCGCAAGCAGTAGCCCCACCGACGTAGAGGACAACTTAAATTCTGATTTGAGATATATTGCCAAAGGGGAAAATAATGCCCAACCGGCAAAACATACCGCAAATGCCAGGGTTGCAAGGATTAACACCCTCGTGTTTCCCTGTGGTGTTTGTGCTGATAGATTTGTAGACACGTTCATAGGATACGTCGCCTCCAGTAAAAATCTTTATCGGTGATTTATCTTCACAAATGAGTCAGGTTTTTGAGCATAATTGTCGCTATTTTATAAAAGCGCTGATGATGGAACTGGCACGAATTCATTCTTGATCTTCATTGGAGTTATATCAATGCCCTCCGTGACGAGAGAACTCGTTTGTCTGACGAAGAACAGCTTCCCGAGCCTTGTTCTCATCAGGGTATAAAATCCGTTTGCCTGTCCGTCCCTGAAGAGCATGGACAACGTCTTCTCATGGTCAAACGGGTGCGCATATAATTCTTTTATCGGTTTCCCGATCACATCGTCTGGCGAGGTAAAACCAAATAACCTTGCGCCGGCAGTATTAATGTGGGTGACAGCGCCGTCGTAAGATGGTTCATATTCACACCAGCCCTTCACGTCCTGTGTATCCTGCACATCATGAAGTTCCACTGCCCTACCCTGCGTTAACAATACTGTATTACTCATACCAACCTCCTTAGATGAAAGAAATTTTCCAAATAAATACGAGGAACTGTAAAACGGGCTATTTACCTCACGCCGCCATTCCCGTTAGTGTTTCAATTCCCATGTCACAACCGCTTTGTCTAACGGCTGTTTTGTATCGTCCATTGTGTCTGCCTTCTTTTTATATTCCTTACGAATTGTATTCTCGGTCTTGTAGGTGGGAGACTCTTCTTTGAATTTAGAGACATTACTCTTAATAAAATCTTCGTCCCTTTGCGTTACAATCGAACCAAATACATCCAGGGGATTATGCACCTTGTATTTCTGTTCCCGAAGGTAGCCGCGCTCCTTCCTGAACTCGTAGCCATCCAGGATGGCAATTACAAGTCCAAGCGTGATAATACTGGTTACGGCCAGTACCGTCTTTCTGGGCAACGCCATGTCTGCAATCATATTTCCGGTAATCAGTTTTCTGTATACCAATATAGCCAGTATAAATGCGGGGATGATAATTACCGCCATAAGAGAGCGCACCATGTCGTTAATGTTGCCTATGGCCCCCAGCGCTTCGTCTGCGTCTATTTCTACTACAAGTCCCATATTGAGGTTTTTGAGCCACGTCCAGGCGCCTACGACCTTTAATCCGTCATAATCCCTGTATCCCTGTAACTCGCATCCGCTGGTTTTTTCCATAATACACCGCTTCACTCCCTTTGTTAAAAGGATTGTTTCCGGTTCTACAACCGTATGACACCGTCTGCACATGTCATCGTTCCTTTTCAGATGCTCGGAAAATCTGGATTGTGTGACCATGACCCCATCCTTATTTACCAGGTAGGCCTCTCCCGTCTTCCCTAGAGCAATGTTCTTCATGGCCTTGTTGAGGACCGAGGAATCCATCCATAGAACGACAGCGCCGATCACATCGTGATTTTCATTCTTTATGGGGTATGATATGAACATCGAAGGTGAAACCTCGTTTTTCCCGTCCAGCGTCTTGCTATTGAGGGTAAAATGGGTTATATCGGAAACGCAGGTTTCACCGTCGTACAGGGTCTTTTGCACGTTGTTGAACGGGTTTTCTTTCATAATATTTGTCCCTCTCATCGACCTCTCGCCTTCCGTCGTCACGTGGATAATGCCTGCGCCGTCGCTCACAAAAATCCCCTTGTATCCGTAATCGGCCTTTATACACTCCATCTGCGTCTTCAATTTGAGGTATTCACATCCATTTTCCCCCGTTATGAGGCTTACAAAATCCTTGGCGCCATAGATAAACAGCGCGCTCTGTATGGAGTCTGAGATGTTCCTGGCGTGCGACTTCCTTTCGTCCAATAGCAGCGTAAGCATATCCCTCTGCTTGTTCACGACCCCTTCAAGATTCCGCTGGACGCCCTGTTTTAATTCCGCGCTTGCCCTGGGAAACGCGAGGTATTTAAACAGGACAAGGGGAAACAGTCCAAAGAGCACAAAAACAATAATAACGGTAACTACACGTTTCTTGAAAATATTCACCATGCCTACGTCCCTTCTTCGCTAAAATCCCAGATTTGTTTTAGTGGTTTTCCAATTCACCAAGACATACCTCGATATCATCCATACAAAACGGTTTTGTAATTATCCTCTTTGCGCCTTTCCTGATGGCCTCTTTCACTGTGGCATCATCCCGGTAGGCCGTAATGACGATGACTGGGGAAGGGTATTGCACCCCTTGCATCCGCTCCAGCAGTTCGATACCATCCATCCCCGGCATCTTTACGTCCAGTAATATCACCGAGTACCACCGTTTCTCAATCTCGTTTAGCGCCTCGACACCGTTTTTCACGGCCTTCGTCTCGTATCCGAGGTTGCCCAGCGAATTGAGTAGCACCTTCCGGTACCCTTCCTCGTCATCAACTATCAATACTCTTTTTACCATCATAATTTTATTACCTCTATTGCCGAATCTGCTCTTTCTAATTGCAACCGGCATACCCATAAAAACAAAAAACGCTTAGATTGTTCTAAGTGTTTTTAATTCATGAGGTTATGGAAGGTAAGAATTTTATAGAGATTTTTGGGAAAATGTAACTGTAAACAATTCGTTTCATGTTAAATTCCCAACAATAATCATAAGTATTTAAATAGCAACCACATAAAAAGCGACTACAAAAACATAAGCAATGGAAACAATTTGGTTGCAGTTAAAGATTGCGAGCAACAAAATAACTCAACGCAGAGTACGCAGAGAGAGGAGTGGAGAAATTAAAACATCTTGGGGTGTGAACGGAGAATATATCTATTGGAAGATTTATAAATTTTCTACTTGAATATATTACCTATAGGTAATATTATATCGAGGTAAATAACATTGAATAATTTTTGATGGGAATTTCGCGATGAAGACAGAACGGAAACGGGAAACAAAACTGAAATTGGATGATATCCCAAAAGTAGGAACTGCGGGGCGTAATATCCTGGTTGTGGCATTAATGGAATTAAATGAGTATAAAAAAGCCTTGTCGGAAGGTTTCTCTTATTTTTCAGAGGAGGAATTTAATGCGATAGAACAAACGTATAAGGAGGGAATGCTACGGGAAGACATACAGAACGAATTAAAGAAAAAAAGATGGATGTTAAATATTAATACAATAAAACACTACATCAAAGTTGGTCAGCTACCGAAGGCTACCGGTTGTAAGAAAGAAGGTAAGACAATGTATTTTTATCCGCCAGAGTTTATGCGTCATTTAAATCTGATTCGCTTTTTGCTTACTGCCGGTAAAAAATCCGATTCTTTTACCGCTATAGTCAGGGTCATGGCTACTGTTGAACATCGTGATGATGTGCTTTTAGATAAGCATGATGCAGAATGTTACGATCAACATGATATGGGCTTTTTGGAACTGATCGGTGCAGGTATATATAGAATTCAAGAGGGCGTTTACTTCGGTGAAAAGGGCGTCAAATCAGCTTTCGATAAAAATAAAGAAAAGAAAAATAAATACCTGAAATTATTGGATAAAATAGACCATTTAGTTGAAGAAATTTCAAAAGAGGCTGATGCTTTTAAGAGGGAATCGGAAAAATAGTACATGAAAGGAGTAAGAATGTTAAATAAAACATCCCTGGCCGAAGTTCACAAAGGGGGACAAAATCTTTCTTTCGGCTGCCATCCCGAAATGGGTGTTATAATTCCTGGCTTGCAATGGTATCGCGATCAAAGTGTCTTTAAGAATATTTCTCCACGCTGTCCATTTGCAACGGTACAAAGCTGTCCACGTTTTTATCAAAGCTTGTCTTTATTAGGTGATGCTGGCAGTACAAAAATCCCAGAAAAAGAAGATAAAAAACTATTAAAAAAATGGAAAGGTTCACCTTTATGGCCGGTAACAAAAGAACAAGAAACTTCAATATCTGGTTGGGAAGGGAACTACAAACATTTTTGGAACTTTTGTCCCGAAGTTTCTTTTGAGCGTTTTGGTCTTTTTGCTACTGATTTAGATAAACATGCAGATGAAATTGACAAGGATTTCGCACATTATAAGTTATCAAATATTAATGCAACCTCAGATGATTGGAGATGGTTTTGGTCGCATATTCAATCGCAACATTACTCTGAGTGCCCATTATATTCTGTTTTGGTTCATAGAAACAAAAACATAGAGAAACCGCCTATGTTTATTCAAGAAGAAGCGTGGTATAAACGTCCTGTTGGTATGGTTATAATAGGCATAATAGTTACCGTGGTTGGTGGGTTAATACTTGCTCTATTAACGTAGAAAAGGCATAATCTGTTACTGCGCTAGACCGCCCGACATGGGTGTCAATTCAGTCTGTACAATTTAGCAATAAGGTACTCTTTCTTTCGTAGTCCCCCGCTGTTGGGTTTTTAGTGAGTTCTGTTGTTATACCTTATAAATATGAAAATCTGTGCAAGATGCAATAAATTCAAATCATTGCCGAGTATCAAGTATGAATAACTTACGCTCCTGTTTAATTAAAATTGAAGATGGCGCCTTACTGGTTGCTAATACCGGTACACCTTTTGGCCGACTGGACGTAGTTTCAGTATGTGCCTCTCATTTGGGCACAAAACAAGATTACAAACCCACAGACCCGGTTCCGGACCCTTCAGACACAAAACTAATTGAAATAATAAGAAACTGTGAAATTAATACCTATAAGCTGAATCCTAACAGGTTAAGGGAAGACTATTCAGGTGAAAAGGAAACCAAGCTGGATTATGGAGGTCGCGCTATCTGGGAGCTATTACAGAACGCAGATGATGCTATGGCTCCCAAAGGCACCTCATCAGCCGACCTTATTGGCGTAAAGGGCTTGGGGTTTAAATCGGTATTAGAGGTAACGGAAGAACCAGAAATTTATTCAGGGGAATTCAATTTCTGTTTTTCGGCAATAAAAACTCAGAAATTAATTAAAGATCAAATCAAAGAGATCGAAGATGTTCCTTCCCTCACTTTCCGGATACCCCACGAAGTTTTGCCGGATTCAGTTATTAAAGAACTCCAAAAAGATTATGTGACCGTTATACGCCTCCCTTTCAGAAAAGAGAAAGTGAATGTCGTCCAAGGATGGTTGGAAAATCTTGCTCCTGAATGTATGATATTTTTTCAGTATATTGAAGAGCTCAAAATAATACTTCCAAACCAAGCCCACAGAATTTATTCATGCAAACGTGATAAACCAGGAGAGTTGACTGATTGTGATATTTCCATTAAAGAGGAAATTGATGACAAAACATTTCAGTATCGTTTATGGACAAATACTTGGAGTGGTGAAAGTGGCGGTAAACGTCATAGCGCAGCAATTTCTCTTCCTTTGAAAGAAAGGAAACTGGTTCCTTTCGATGGGACGCATCCACTTTATGTATTCTTGCCAACCGCGGAACAACTTCCCTTCCATGCTTTAATACATGGCTCATTTGACCTGGAGCAAAACCGTAAACATGTCCGCAATCCAGAGGAACATAAAAGCCATAAAACTAATTATGCCGATTTAATTTCTCGGATTCTTGACAACATACCGGCCTCAACCGCACTTCGGGCATTTGTACCAGACGTAGAACCGGAACAAGATACAGTGGCTTCCTTTCTGTGGGAAATTATTAAAGAAAAAATGGCCGGAAAGGAGTTTGTACCTTGCGTTGGCGAGGGCAAGGTAACTCCTGGGAAGGCCCGCTTGTGGAAACATAATCTTGGCAAAGTTGTGGATTCCACATTAGAAAAGGTTAAGGAGTTAAATCTTGCAGAGCAAGAATTGGTTCTAGACGAAAAATGCAAAAAGGCATTGGAGCTTTTCGGTGCAAAGAGCGTAGAAATTGAGCAATACCCCTTAATTCTCCAGAATTGCCGCAATGGTAATATTGATGATTGCCGGGAATCACTTGAAACGTTGCATGAGGTTGTTGTAAGCTACGCTCCTCAGTTTAGCGAAAAGCGTGAAGATTTTCTAAATAACTGCCGTAAGGTTCCCTGCTGGTGGACTGAAAATGGGAAAGCCCGTTCGCTATCAAAAGAGCCAAAACCGCTTATTCGAAAAAATCTGGACGAGTCTCTGCCTGGATGGCTGACGGTTGACATACTACACGAGGAAATTCTTATTTTAATTGAAGGTTATGAAAAGACTACGGATGAGGAAAGAAAAAAAAGATGGGAGGCGTTTCTAAAAGGGAGTTTGCTCAAAGGTGAAAAAGAAGGGCTTATTGATTCCGTACTAATACCATATTGGGAGCAAATAAATGACCAAAATGGCCAACTGGAATGGTGGAAGAAATACGGATGGGAAGCCTTAAAACTCTATCTGGATTGGTGTAAGAATCACCCTTTTGACGATACAAAACCAATGTTTTGGGATAATGATAAGCAAAACAGGTTAGCCACGGCAATTCACTTCCCAACTGACAAAGGATGGATGCCCGCATGGAAGTGTTATGCGGGGAAATTATGGGATGGCCCAGATAGCTTTGACGAATTTTTCAAGAAAACACCTGACCGCGGGATATTAAGCCCTCTGAAAGATTGGGAAGAATCATTTAGGGATGAGGATAGATGTGTTATCAAAGGAAAACTTAGATATGCGGGGGTCTCATGGGAACCTAAAGTGGTCAAATTTGAGGCAAAGACCGAGCAAGACGAGATTGATTTTAAGGGATATCCTAATAAATATCCACAAAATTACTGCAAAGACCTCATTCCGGACAGTTATTGGAAACTGTATTGCGAATCGTTAGAACCCGAAAAATTTTATAACAAAAATGAGTTTGAACGTGATACGAGGCTAAAAAAGCAGTGGGCCATCGAATACATTCCCGATGCATTACCCCCAAAGGCATTAGACTGTATTAAAATTATCAGACAGTTAGCAGAAAACATCTTGGAAAATATGCGTAAAATGATTTTTACTTGTACAAGGGATGGCAATTACAACGATAGAGTGGATAATCGTGACAAAAAAAGACGTGAGCACGGATCTTTTGCTCACTGGCAGTTGGGTGGAGTGGCATGGCTACCATGTATACCCAGCCTGATTCACAAAGACAACTTGATATCTCCTTCAGATGGTTATCTTCCGGGAAAAGGTCTTGGTGGTCTGTTGCCTGAAATTGATATCATGTTGGATGATAACCAAGAAGGACGTGACCTAAAAACATTTCTAGTAAAAATTCTCAAGGTTCGTGAAACATTACCTCTTGAAAATGAACCACAATGGAGTAACTGGCTTAATGACCTTCCTGGGCATGTTGCATCTTTTCCAGACGAAGAAAAAGCGCTTAAAAGCGTAAAAGAACTATGGAAAAAAGTCCTAAACTTTAAGGATTCTTCATGTTTAATGGATATAGATAAAATCCAAATCCCATGTATGGTTTTGGGGGAAGAAAACGAAATCCTGGAATTCAAGTCAAAATCCAAAGCTTATTGGGTTGACGAGGGATATTTAAACGAACGGTCAACCCGTCATGCTCTTCTGAAAAATGGTTACTCACTTTTTATTCTGGAGCTACAAGAAGGAGAACACATAAATAAATTGTTCAATGTCGGGCGGCTGTCTGAGAAAATTGCAGTTGAGCATTATTCTGAAGAGAAAAATGAATGCTCGAGTACAACCGCAAAGAAATGCTATCAGGAAAGGTATAAAGCTCTCAAGGCAATTCAAAGCAACATAAAACTTCCCAATCCCGATAGTCTTCTAATTGATGTAGTAAAAAACTTAAAACTAAAAGTTAGCGGAAAGGACGGGAAAGAAATCGCAAATGATATTTCCCGTCCTTTCTGGATCAAAGAAGACAAAACATTTGTGATTGATGAAGAGAATATGTGGGAAGGGTTCGACCTGGCTTTGACTGATAGTAGTTCTCAGCCCGGCATTTCCAGTCTTTTTGAAAATATTTTGGGAGAAAAATACTGGGAGGGAGTATTGAGACGTCTTCGGGAAGCAGGCGTCCCTGAAAACAATGTTCACGAATTGGAGCAATCTATCACTCCTGGTATTCCTGATCCGACCGATGGGACAGTGAAGGATAAATTGGATGAACCATCTGCTTCACCGGAGCCTGTTATACCATCATTACCAAGTCATCCTAAAGATGGCAAAACAATCCATCCGGCTGGAAAAGATGGTGATACGAAACCACATACAAAAAAGGTTGAAACCGGAGTACCCAGGCAACTACACGGAAGCACGCAGGTTCGAAAGGAAAAAGGTAAGGTCGCTGAAGACTGGTTTCGCAATGAATTGAAAAAGCTCCTTGGATCGCATGGCTGGCGTATCAGTGAACGCCCCGAAAGGGATGAAGATAATTTGGAAAGTGATATCGTATTAACACACGACCAAAAAGAAACATACCACATCGAAGTAAAACATGCAGAGGCTGATACATTATATTGGTCCATTAAAGAAGTTGAAAAGGCTCGTAAAAACCCAAAACGCTATTGGATGGTTATTATTCGTCCAACTGAAGAAGGTCAAACAGAGTACCGCAGCATTCTAATAGAAGACCCTCTTGAAACGTTAAAACATAACGAGCGAAGTGGCACATGGCTTTGGCAAGGAAGAGATGACAACGTGCCAATAAATGAAGGATGGGAACCACCTGAGCCAAAGCCAATGAAAGAGGCGAATAATTTTTCTTTTCGAATTAAGATCAATGATAGTTGTTTTAATTGGAATAAATTCCCAGATGCCTTCGATTTTATAAAGGATAAACTAATTGAAACTTAACACTCAGATGTGCTTAAAGAAGTGCCTGGGGTCTTTGCAGGTTCTCAGAGAATGCGCGTGCCTTGAAGTATGGAATACCTAAGTAATTGGAATGTTACCTGTGCGAGCCTAACTCTTGTACAGAAGTTTATACCTATGTTCATATAATGGAGCACTCCGTATGGATAGAAAATACTGCCACTATTAAACTAAAGTTGTGCGGTGAAGAGGTGGAATTAATATTCACTGAAAGGCACATAGTAGATTTGCAGGGAATCTTAAAATTGGTTAGGAAGGTATAAAATGATAATAAAAAGTGTCGTTGTATCAATCTTATGCATCATGATTGCTGGTTGTGCCTCCTTACCATCTGTTGAAGATAATCAGACAGGACGCCAGGTAATTGATGTATACGATAGTAAGGGAAACGTAAAAGAGCGTATGATTATCAAAGATGATTATATTACGATTTATGATAAGGATTGGAAGAAAAGGGGTATGGAATGGTGCAAAAATAGCTTGGAACAGAGTTTCTTGATCATTCCTGCATGTTCCCAAACTCCGTTTGGGAACACAAGGTTACGTGAAGCCCTGCTTCGCGTGTGATTTCCCGATTGAAATTTAAAATGTGTCAAAGTAAAAGAGTCGTCCATCCCCTTTTCCACACTATCTCTTACGGACACGGTTTTCAACAGGCATTTGCGGATGCCTGCCAATAAGGCTGCATATAACGTGTTATGATAATTAGCCGCCTATATTACAGTGCGATGGAATAAAGTTGCGACTTTTTTGAATATGGTGTATATTTAGTCGAATGAAACGTTATCTTGATGAACGAATATTGAAGGACTTGTCCACCAAAATGGTGGTGCTGACAGGGCCGCGTCAGGTGGGCAAAACCACGCTCAGTCGTCATTTGATGGGGGCGTTCAGCGGCGCCCAGTATTTGAACTGGGACGTGTTGGCTGACCGGGCGGTTTTACAGCGACAATCATGGAATCCGCGGGCAAAATTGCTTGTCATAGATGAGATTCACAAGATGCGCGGCTGGAAGGGTTGGCTGAAGGGAGTGTTTGATGGGCGGTCTCCGGGGCAGGCTCTGTTGGTGACAGGTAGCGCCCGTATGGAGACGTTCCGGCAGGGTGGGGATTCGCTGGCCGGACGTTATTTTGCTTTCCGCTTGCATCCGTTTTCGGTGCGCGAGTGGTGTGAGCAGCAGCAGGTGGAACCGGTGGATGCGCTGGATCATTTGTTGGAAAGGGGCGGGTTTCCAGAGCCGTGCCTGGCTGACGATTCCGTGCAGGCTGATCGCTGGCGTATGCAGTATTTCAATGACCTGATTCGTGAAGACGTGCTTGAGTTTTCGCGCCTGCACGAGATCCGCACCATGCGCCTTTTTGTGGAGCTGTTGCGCGAACGTGTCGGCGCCCCGCTATCATTGGCATCCATGGCAAGGGATCTGGCGGTTTCACCCGCAACATTGAAGCGCTATCTGGATATTTTGCAGGCGTTGTTTATTGTTTTTACGGTTCAGCCGTGGCACCACAATATTGCCCGTGCTATTTTGCAAACCCCGAAGGTGTACTTTTTTGATACGTGCCTGGTTAGAGGCGACCAGGGTGTGCGCCTGGAGAATGCGGTTGCGGGCATGCTGCTGAAACATGTGCATTTTCTTCAGGATGGCATGGGGAAATCTGCCGGTCTGCATTACATTCGTACCAAGGATGGCGTTGAAGTTGATTTTGCGCTCAGTGAGGAAGGAAGGCTGACGCACCTGATCGAATGCAAATTGGGTGACAATCAGCCGCATCGCGGTTTGTTGCGATTTGCCGGGCAGTTTCCTGATGCGGAGACAGTGCAGATAGTCTACGGGCTACGTCAGGAAGAGTTTCGCAACGGCATCAGCATTTCTGATGCTGCCAACTGGCTTGTGGGTTTATCGGCATGATTGGAGATGGTGAGCTTATAATTCATTTGCCAAAAATCTCATTATGGGATTTCGTTTTACCCGCTTTATACTCTTCTCTAGCCTCACGTATGCTTTCCAAGTAATCAGGAGAGGTAATGGCAAGCAGCTCCTCGATAAAAGCCTCCCGGTCCTTTTTCTTCATTCTCTTTACTGCTTCTATGATTTCATCTGCTGATACAGGCACTTTTAACTCCGGCATGTAAAGACCTCCTTTTTATTAATAGTAACTTACAGAATCGTATTTAAAAAACATCCTTCGCTTTAACATTATACCGTTTCAACATCCGCTGGAGATATTGACGCTCTATCTCGCTTTCTTTCGCAGCGTTTGTGACGTTTCCACCCGTTTTGTTCAATGCGTTTGTTATATATTTTATGTTGAATGCATCAAGGGCCTTCCGGCGCGATTCTTTGTAAGGTTGGGAAAGCAAGTTGTCTCCCGGCTCTCCTACCGATCCCTCTTGTTTTACCAACGGCAAAATAACGTTTAAAGATAGTATGTCTTCACTGGTCAGGGTGATTGCCCTTTCTATGACGTTCTCCAGTTCACGGACGTTGCCAGGCCAGTTGTAATTATAAAATTCCTTTTCTATCTCAGGAGAAATACCTTTGATCTGCTTGTTTTCTTTTTTGTTATACTTTTCGATAAAATGTTTTACCAGGAGCGGGATATCTTCTTTCCTCTCCCGCAGGGGCGGCATCTTGATGTTGATTACGTTGAGCCGGTAATATAAATCTTCACGGAACTCTTTCTCCTGAACCCGCTGCAAAAGGTCCTGGTTGGTTGCCGCAACGATACGCACGTCTACCTTTTTTGTATGGGTGTCCCCGAGTGAGATAAATTCCCCTTCCTGCAGGACGCGCAGTATCTTTGCCTGGACTGATTTGGGGATGTCACCAATCTCGTCCATGAACAGGGTGCCACCGTCGGCCTCTTCAAAAAGCCCCTTCTTGTCTTTGATGGCGCCGGTAAAAGCGCCCTTTGCGTGGCCGAATAACTCGCTTTCCAGGAGATTTTCAGACAACGTGGCGCAATTGATTACCACAAATTTTTTGTCTTTCCGGTTTCCGGTAAAGTGGATTGCCCTTGCCACGAGTTCCTTTCCCGTGCCGCTCTCCCCCGTAATGAGCACCGTGGCGGAGCTGAAGGCCACCCTTGAAACCATGTCGAGCACCTTTTGGATTGCCTTTGAGCTCCCTACGATTTTTTTCAGCCCATAGACCTTTTCAAGTTCAGAGTGGAGGTACTTGTTTTCTTCGATGATGCTTTGCTGTGCGATCAGGCGCTCGATATTGAGGATCATCTCATCGAGGCTGAAGGGTTTGGTGATGTAATTGAACGCGCCGCGTCTCATTGCCTCAACGGCCGTTTCTATCCCGCCGTAAGCGGTCATGATTAACACGGAGGAGTTATACAACCCCTTGATCCTCTGCAGGAGTTCCAGTCCGTCTATTCCGCCGGGGAGTTTCATGTCTATTATGACAATGGGGAATTCCTGCTTTTTGAGTTCGTCCAGTGCCTCTTCCCCTGATTCAGCCGTTTTAACCGAAAAGCCGCGTTCCGTCAAGGCGTTGTTGAGCACCTTGCGGTACCCAATCTCATCGTCTACCACGAGTATTTTTGTGCCGTTTGTTTTCATAGTTTTACCACACGTGCCTCTTGTTCTTTTTTCGCCTTTAACGGCAAAAGTATTCTGAATGTTGTGCCCTTTCCAACCTCACTTTCCACCTCGATGCCACCATCGTGCATCTTTACAATCCCATAACTGATGCTGAGCCCCAGACCCGTTCCTTTCCCGTCTTTCCGGGTGGTAAAAAATGGGTCAAATATCTTTCCCATATCATTTTTCCGAATGCCCACGCCCGTATCTTTTATATATATTTCTACCAATTCCTTCTCCGGATGAAAACACGACCCTACTGTTAACGCACCCTTTCTGTATACTCCGGCATGTGGCGTATTCTCCCCAAAATCTTTCATGGCAAACACGGCATTATTGGTGATGTTGATGACTACCTGCTCCATTTGCCGAATGTCCATCATGATATCCGGGATATTTTGGCCGGTTTCACGAACCACCTCTATCTTTTCCTTCCGGTACTGTTTCTCCACGATGTTAAGCACGTTGTCAATGATAGTATTTATGTTGGCGAGGCCCATTTCCGGCTTCTTTTGCCTCGAAAAATCCAGCAAACCGCTAATTAAGTCCTTACACCGTATGGATTCTTTTACCGACCCTTCCAGGTATTCGTGCAAAAAGGACCGGGTCTTGCTGATGACGGCATATATTTCGTCCAACTCCTTGCAGTTTTTGTCCAAATCGTCCGTGATGGATAACAGTTCTTTCCTCAGGATATCCGTTTTCCGTTCGCCGTTTGTGCTGTTGTCCAGGCAGGCAATGGCTCCATTCAACCGTTGCATATCTTTGGTAATGGGAAGGGCGCTTATGCGTTTCAGGGCATTTGTGACCCGTTCGAAAAGTTTCAGGCTTTCCGTGCTGTAAAGATAAATTACCCCGACGGGATTATTAATCTCGTGGGCAATTCCGGCTACGAGCTGCCCTATAGACGCCAGCCGGTCAGATTGTACGAGTTTTTCCCGCGAGTCTTTAATATCATCGGTCATGTGATTAAACGAGGCGGTCAACTCGCCCAATTCGTCTTTGAGATGCGTTTCGACCCGGAAATTCAGGTCGCCCGCCGCCACCCGTTTCATTCCATTGACGAGAAGGATGATGGGATTGATAATTCCCCGTGAAACAAAGAATGAAACGAATATCACACCGACGATGCATATTCCCGCCATGGTAATTGCCCGGTACTTGAACCGGGAAATTGGCGAATACGCCTCCGACTCGTCCGTTTCGACCAGTAGTACCCATCCTATCTTCTTTAAATACCGTGTTGCGCCAATTACATTCCTTCCCATGTAGTTTTTATAGACGCCAACTACCTCTCTTCCTGCATTTAGCGCTGTGGCCACAGGCTGGGTATTGACGGGTTGTTGTAAGATTGCGTTTTCCGTAAACCGCGAGTGCGTAATGAGCAGGTGGTTTTTATTCACGATATACGCCTCGCTTGTCTTGCCCCTCCGAAGGAATGAGCCGGCGTCTTCTTTTCCCACGGTTCTCTTCCCCGTGGTGATTTCATTTAATTTATTCGCATCGAACCGGATTACGAGGATTCCCAGAAATTTCCCCCCGCGTTTCTTTAATATCGGCGCGGCAAATGCCAGTGAATACTCTCCGGTGCTTTCATCCAGGTAAATATCTTTGACATACGTTCCTGCCTTGCCATGCGTAAAATAATCAGCGCCGGATTCAATTTTGCCGATCCTGTTCCCGTTACTCGACGCCACGATAATCCCCGCATTGTTCAAGACAAAAGTCTCGTAAAAATCCTTATTCAGATTCGTCTTGTATACCATGTAATCATTAAACTTCTGGACGATACGCTCATTGTCCGGCTGATGGTTCAATATCTCTAAGTGCCTCCGGATAAATTCATCAGATGCAAAAAATTGAGATGAGTATTCTCCCGCATTCAGGATGGTCAGGATGTGATTTTTGATCCCATCAGCAAGAAATGCCTCTTCGTTGAGGAGTTCATTTTTGATGGTTTCCCTTGCGTACCGGTAGGTAAGGATCGCCACCATGATGACGGGTAAAATGGATAGCAGGAGAAACCAGCAAAGGAGTTTCCGCCCGATACCGCTAAAAAAACGCACGCCTTTTATCATAGATGCTTTACCATGAAGATGGTGTTTGAGTATTTACTGGAAAAGTTCTTTACGGCGTTCGAGCAGTATCGCTTGTAAGCCAAATACGCTAAACTTATAGAAGTATATTCCATTCCGATAACGCCGCCGCCGACCACCAGTATGCTCTGCGGCACGACTTTTGTGATATTAGGGATAGCGTCCGAATCACCTGCCCGGGAGGATTTTTGAAAAAATGCAGGTATTACATTTCAATATTTTTGCAATTTCCCTGAAGAGTATAATGATTCCTATGGATTTATCAATCTAATTATTCATAATTTTCCGTAGTAAGCTTGAAAAACCCATAAAATAATACGAACTTTATTAACTTGACAAAAATCACCGCCCTCAGTATGCTAACCAACGCACTTAGTAAAGTGCCGAATGCATGATATTTTGTGAAATCTATCGGCAGCAAGGGAATCCTTTTGTATGCAGCATATTTTTATTTTTGAAGATGACCAACATCTACAATTAAGCCCACTGGTATACACACGCGCCGTCTACGAACTTCGTTGCGGATTGTTTACCCCCTTGGAAAGAATCGTGGGCCATTACCCCAACACCGCTGTTAACCTTTATTGCAGGGATTACTTAGCAGACGTGCTGAGGGAACAGTACCCTTACCGTGTAAACGAGCCCCCATCAGCGGACGCTCATTGCCTCTTTCTCAATGGGAGAGCCATTTTCCCATCTCCCATTCCGCTGGAAGGTCCGGAAGAACTGGGCATGCAGGGAGAAACCCTTGTTTATGCCAGACTCCGCGGAAATAACACACAGGGCGTCTCATACGAAACGTTCCTCTCAAAAGTGCAAATCGAACAGATGAAAGGTGTCTTCAAGACAACGACAATTGACGCGCCTGTTATAAGCTACTTTTGGGACATTATAAAACACAACAAATCACAGATAGAGACGGACTTTGCTGCCACCATAAAAAAAGGATGCCTTTCCGGAAAACAGTATGAAGGGGTACACTTTCTTAACAGCGAACGCATATTTGTTGATAAAGACTGTACCATCAAACCCGGCTGCGTATTCGACGCCGAAGGTGGGCCGATTTACCTGGGCAAACACGTGACTATTGCTCCTAACACAACCATAGAGGGGCCTGTCTATATCGGCAACCACTCCACCGTGCAATCAGCCGCAAGGCTGCGTCCGGGCGCTAATATTGGCGACCATTGCAAGGTAGGCGGCGAAATCTCGAATACCGTCTTTCACCATTACAGCAATAAGCAACACGACGGATTCCTTGGCGATTCTTACGTCGGCTCATGGGTCAACCTCGGTGCGGATACGGTAAACAGCAACCTGCTCAATACCTACAAAATTATAAAGGTTAAATGGGAAGGACGCATCATCAATACGGGGACAATATTTCTTGGCGCGGCAATAGGCGATCACACGAAAACGGCCATTAATACCACTATCATGACGGGAAGCATGTTTGGTTTTTCCTGCAATGTTGCCACATCAGGGTATCCGCCAAGATATCTCCCTTCTTTTAGCTGGCATTCAGACAAAATCCAAGCCATTTATCTGGTGGAAAAGGCGCTGCAAGTGGCAAAAACTGTAATGAAAAGGCGGGATAAGGAGATGAGTCCTGCCGAAGAACAACTTTTTAAAACCGTATTCATTCGTACCGAGAGAGAAAGAGGCAAATCAAGACATGGAAAAAACCTTTAAGCTAGAGCGCGTCATTATTGATACGAGTATTTTTACGAACCCGGACGTTTACCAATCATTTGGCGAGAGTCCCACGGAGGCATTGCGTGCCTTTCTGCAAATTATCGGCAAAATAGACGGACCGACATTCTACATGCCACCATCAATCTATCAAGAATTGCTCAACTTTGTTGAAATAAAAGAAATCCCCACGGACATGCAAATCCGTATCTTCCAAAAACCACCAAAGCGATATGAAATAACCGTTCCGGCTTTTTTATTGTATGAACTTATCGAAGACGTGCGCCATCGGATTGACAAGGGGCTACGGGTGGCGGAAGAGGCGGTGCGGGAAACTTCGCCCGAAACAGAACCGGAAATGATCGCCAATCTGAGAAAAAAGTATCGTGCCGCCCTGCGTGAAGGAATTATTGACAGCAAGGAAGACGTTGACCTCATCCTTCTTGCTAAGGAAATGGACGGTATCCTGATGTCTGCCGACACCGGCATTGTCAAATGGGCCGACAAACTAGGCATCCGGTACATCGACCCCCGATTACTAAGGGGTATTCTTGATAGGTTGACGAATAATGCCTGACAGCTTTAAGCAGATGATGATTCGCAGGTTTTCAACATTAGTTACGACTCTCCAGTATTGTTACTTTAAAATTCAGTAAAAATAGTTATAATAATTAAACTTATGTGCAGAAATTTCAAGGAGAAATGAAAAAAGGGGATATTAAAAAAATCTAAAAGTTTTTTATTCTTTTTCCTCCGCATCTCCACATTTCCCTTTCTCCTTTCCTGCGCAATTTTTTGCATAACGGAGCTGTTGCTTAAATCTTTAATACCTGGCATTCTATAACATGGGTAATTTTAACCTATCGCTAAAAACAAAGGCCATCATTGGCGTCGGCGTCGTCCTCTTGCCGATCGTTTTTTGTTTTTCCCTGAGTTACCATCGTAATAAGGTGGATTTGGAAAAACGCATCATTGATACGGTTACCGTTATTGCAGAGACGCATGAAGGCAATCTTTATCTCTTTCTGGAGAAACTCAAACAACGTGCCATTGATTTCTCCAGTGACGGCTCTATAAGAAAACACCTTCTGAGAAAAAGCCAGGGACGGGAAATTGCAAGCGACGTCTTGAGCAAGCACCTCGCTGAAAACAAACTTCCCCTGAGCAAATCCATAAAAGTCATCCACGTCCTATCCCCGGAAGGCCTGGTCGTAGCATCCACAAATAGCAGTGAAATAGGTAAAAATTGCGCCAAGGAGGATTTTTTCCTGAAAGGGAAAGAAGGTGTGGTTATTACAGACCTGCCTATCGGCTATGGCGGCACACCGGAGCTTGTTGTTTCTACCCCGATTATAAATAAGTCTACCGGCGCATTGCTTGGTGTAATTGCCAACTTTATTCACATTTCAGAATTGAGCAAGCTCCTGCGTGGTGACTACACCAAGGATTTAGGGGCTATCTCCTGGAATAAAGGGAAAAGGTCGTGGAAAACCCTGGAGATATATCTGGTCAACAGCAATAAACGCATGATTACGGAATCCCTGTTTCAGGATGATGCCGTGTTGAAGCAGAAGGTCGATACCGTACCCGTTAATTTGTGCTTTGAATCGCAGAAAGAGATAGCAGGCTTTTACAAAGACTACCGGGGAGTAACGGTCGTGGGGGCGTCCATGTACATTCCGTCGATGAAATGGGCGCTCCTGGTTGAAATTGGTAAAGACGAGATTTTTGCTCCCATTTACAACATCCGTCAAAACATGTTAATAACCGCTGCTGTCGTCATTGCAATGGTCGCCTTATTATTTATCCTGTTTATAAGAAAATTTGTGAATCCCCTTCGTATGGTTTCCGCTGCGGCAAAGGATATCGCCGTAGGTAATTTCGGTATCGCCCTTCCCATAAAATCCCATGACGAAATCGGCCTACTTTGCCAATCGTTTAATTATATGGTGCGGCACGTTAACGAGAGAACCACGGCGCTCATGCAAAGCGAGACACGGCTTGCCGAGGCGCAACAAATTGCACATATCGGCAACTGGGAATGGGACGTTATTAAAAACGAGTTATACTGGTCTGACGAGGTATATCGCATCTTTGGTTTGCCCAAGCAGGAATTTGGCGCTACGTACGAGGCGTTTCTTGATTCCGTTCATCCTTCCGACCGGTGGATGGTAAAAGACGCCGTTCATAATGCCCTTTACGAAAGCAAGCCGTATAATATCGAACACCGCATACTCAGGAATGACTTGTCCCTGGAAAACCCGTTAAAAGTGGAAAAGACGACGCGTTTTGTCCATGAAAAAGCCAAGGCTGTCTGTGATGACACGGGAAGGGTGGTTCGCATGATCGGGACGGTGCAGGATATTACGGAACGAAAACAGGTCGCGGAAGAGGTTCAACTCGTGGAGGCAATGACGGTGGCAATTGCCGATTCGGAGGACTTTCACTCGGCGCTCGACATCGTGTTGCACAAGGTGTGTGAGTTCACGGGCTGGATTTATGGGGAGGCGTGGGTTCCTTGCTCCGACAACAATCACCTTAAATACGTATTGTCATACCATCATCCCAACGAGAAACTGGAGACGTTCAGCGCGAAAAGCAAAGAGATGGCCTTTCCTCCCGGTATCGGCCTTCCCGGAAGCGCCTGGTCTTCAAAACGGCCGGAATGGAGGCAGGACGTCACGGTATGTGATAACTTCCCCCGTGCGCAAATTGCCACAGAATGTGGCTTAAAGGCTGCTATGGGTATCCCTGTTATCGCGAATAATGAGGTTATTGCCGTATTATGTTTCTTTATTCGTGAACACCGGGAAGAGGACTCCCGTTTGATTAGCCTTGTTTCTTCCGTCGCCAGTCAGTTGGGGTCCATTATCAAGCGCAAACAGGCAGAGGATGCGTTATACGAAAGCGAAGAAAAGCTGAAGGCAATCCTTGATAATGCCGTTGCCGTTATCTACGTCAAGAATCTGCAAGGACGCTATACCTTTGTAAACAAACAATATGAAAAATTATTCCACGTAAAAAGAGAGGAGATACGGGGCAAGACCGATAATGATATCTGGTCGCCGGAACTTGCCGGGGCCTTCCGGGCAAACGACCTGAAGATAATAGAAACCAGGGTTCCCTTCTCTTTCGATGAGCGGGCGTCCCATGATGACGGGCTGCATACGTATATCTCAACCAAATTCCCTCTTTTCGACCACAACGGTGATATCTATGCCGTTGCCGGCATCTCGACAGATATCACAGAACGCATTCAAACGGAGGAACGGCTTCGCAAGCTATCCTGCGCTATAGAACAAAGCCCATCCGTTGTTGTTATCACCGATACCCTGGGAGACATTCAATACGTCAATCCACGTTTCACACAATTGACTGGCTATACTTTGGAGGAGGTTATAGGGAAGAATCCACGCATCTTGAAATCTGGTGACACCTCGCCGGAGGTCTACAAACGACTGTGGGAAACGATCTCTGCCGGCAACGAGTGGCGGGGAGAATTCTGTAACAAGAAAAAGAATGGAGAGCTTTATTGGGAAACCGCGTGCATTTCACCCATAAAGAACCCGGAAGGCGTCATCACCAGCTACATCGGCGTTGCGGAGGACACCACCAGAATCAGGCAGGAGGAAAAAGAAAAGCAAAACCTGATAGAACAGCTTTACCACGCACAGAAGCTGGACTCCATCGGTAAACTTGCAGGCGGTATTGCCCATGATTTTAATAACATCATGACGGCCATCATCGGATATGGAAACCTGATCCAACTGGACATGGAAAACGACAGTCACTTAAAGCCTTATATCCAGAAAATACTAGCCACCGCGGAAAAGGCCGCAGACCTGACACGGGGACTGCTTGCCTTCAGCAGAAAACAGGTCACTGACCCAAAACCAATGCGATTGAACGACTGTATCAAGAGCGCAAGAGGCATCCTTACGAGACTTATCGGCGAAGATATCGAACTCAAGACGACACTGACCGACAAGGATTGTGTGATAATAGCCGACAGCACGCAGATGGACCAGGTGCTGATAAACCTCGCTACAAACGCCCGCGACGCCATGCCCGACGGCGGAACACTATCTATATGCACTGACGTCGCTGAAATAGACAATGCCTTTATCAAGGCGCACGGCTACGGGGCGTGCGGGAAATATGCGCTGATTTCCGTATCCGATACGGGAACAGGCATGGACGAAAAAACAAAGGCGCAGATTTTTGAACCGTTTTTTACCACCAAAGAAGTGGGAAAGGGCACGGGACTCGGCCTTGCAATTGTGTATGGGATCGTAACGCAACATGAGGGTTACATCGAAGTTAACAGCGAGCCGGCAAAGGGGACAATGTTTAACATATACCTGCCCATCGTCAAATCAGCCATAGAAAAGACTCACTCCGATACCGCTGCAGATCCCAAATACGGCACGGAGACGATACTCCTGGCCGAGGATGATGCAAACGTTAGGAAACTTATCAAAACGATATTGGAATGGTATAATTATACTGTCATAGAAACGGAAAATGGGGAGGATGCGGTAACCAAATTTGCAGAAAAGAGAGACGCTATTCAATTCCTCCTGCTCGACGTCGTAATGCCAAAAAAGAATGGCAATGAGGTTTATCAGGAAATCAAAAAGATGAAGCCCGGTATAAAAACTATCTTTATCAGCGGCTATGCCGATGAGATTATTCGGAACAAAATACCATCCGGCGTCAAATATTTTTCAAAACCAATTGTACCGGCAAAACTCTTGAATGCCATTAGGGATGGATTGGATAGATAGGGGTTTTCTAAAACCAGAAACTCGAAATTCGAAATCCGAAACTCGAAACTCGAAACTTGAAACTTGAAACTTGAAACTTTATTTACAGAACGATGGGGGGATGTATGGAACCAAACATGTACGATGCGAAAACAGACAATGACAACCTGCAACCCAACATTCTGATCGTGGACGACGACCCTTACGTCCTTGATTCCGTTTCGTTATTAATGGGCAAGTATGGCTATAAGGTGACTACATGCAACAATGCCACTGACGCCTTAGCCGTATTGCTGACAACCACAACCAAAATTCAGGCGGTACTAACCGACATAAAAATGCCCAAAATTTCAGGCATCGAACTTCTCGGAAAGATACGCAGCTTTAACTCAGAAATACCCATAATCCTTATGACCGCTTATGCAGAGCTAGACATGGCAATTGACGCCATTAAAAAGGGCGTTCTTGATTTTATTATAAAACCTTATAAACCCGAGTATCTCATACATACGGTAAAAAAGGCCGTCAGATATTACAACCTTTTACAAATTGAAAAAAATTATAAAACAATGTTAGAAGATACGGTAGACGCACAAACAAAAGAGTTAGCTGACGCGCTGGCAATGCTCAAGAATGTAAGCAAGGAGATTGTGCAGCGGTTGTCATTTGCCGTTGAATTCAAAGACATCGTAACCGGCACGCACATTCAGAGGATCGGCCTGTATGCGCAAAGGATAGCCAAAGCGCTAAACATGTCATCGGATTCTATAGATACCATTACATTTGCCAGCCCCATGCATGACATCGGGAAAATCGGAATATCAGACAGCATCCTTTTAAAAGAAACCGAACTTACTGCCGAAGAATTTAAAATCATACAAACCCATCCTCTCATAGGTGAAAAGATACTTGCCGGCTCGTCTCATCACGTTATTCAGATGTCCGCATCCATTGCCTTAAACCATCATGAGCGGTGGGATGGCTCTGGCTATCCGCACGGATTAAAAGGAGAAGAGATTCCGCCTGAGAGCAGGGTCGTGATGCTTTGCGATCAGTATGATGCCATGAGAACGACAAGGCCTTATAAATCAGCGTTAGACCACAAAACGGTCTACGACATAATAACGAAGGGAGACAAAAGGACAAAACCACAGCATTTTTGTCCGGAGGTATTGAAGGCTTTTATCGAAGTAGCATCAGAATTTGAAGAAATATTTGAAACCAATACAACCGAATAGAATGACTTTTATCTGTTTAATACGTAGGGCAAGGCTTTAGCCTTGCAACCGTCTGAACACGTACCAGGGATTGCAACCCTAAAGGGTCGCCCTACTGTCGCTTTGAATTCCCTATACATTTTAAATTAGGCCTTCGGCGACGTTTAATAGTGTAGTGGCAATTCATGAATTGCCACTACAGAGTTTATTTGAAATTCCTATACATAAATAAGTGAGCGAAGAACCTCTTCGCTCTACAGCAACGGAGGTAGCGCAGGCTTCCAGCCTGCATTTTTAAAAAATGGAACCGGCAGGCTGGAAGCCTGCGCTACTGGCGGGTTCAAGTTTGCAACTTGAACCACACATTTTATACTTTTGATCGCATTATTAATGGTTTAGCGTTTTTATTCTATCACAATCAGGGTTCAGGTTGCAAACCTGAACCCGCTGGAATTGGCCAATGGCGGGGAATAAACCCCTGCGTTGCCGCTTTACATGAGATTTAATGAGTTAGGGGAAGGAATTACGATATGGGTTTAAACTGTGGCATAGTTGGATTGCCAAACGTAGGAAAATCAACGATATTTAACGCCTTGACGTCGGCCAAGGCCGCTTCTGCAAATTATCCTTTTTGCACCATCGACCCCAATAAGGGCGTCGTTGCCGTGCCTGACCCACGTATGGAAAAAATAGCAGAGTTCATCCCTACGAAAAAACTGGTTCCCACCTCCGTCGAATTCGTGGATATTGCCGGTCTGGTTAAAGGCGCCAGCCAGGGAGAGGGGCTGGGGAACCAGTTCCTGGGACACATAAAAAGCGTCAACGCCATTTTGCACGTTGTGCGGTGTTTTGAAAAAGGGGACATCATACACGTCGAGGGAAGCGTGCACCCCGTCCGGGACATTGAGATTATTACCACGGAACTGATCCTTGCGGATATGGAAACGGTAGAAAAACGGCTGGCCAGGAACGAGAAGCTGATCAAGACGGGTGATAAAAACATCATCGCTGCCGTCGAAGTCCTCAAAAAGGTAAGAGAGGGCTTGAACAACGGCAAACCAGTGAGAGCGCTGACGATGACTGACGAGGAAAAAAAACACATCGAAGACTTGCATCTTATGACGGACAAACCATCACTTTACGTTATCAACGTCTTCGATATTGAAAAGGACAACAAGTACATTGAACAGGTAAAGGACTTTGCAAAGAAGGACAACTCCCGATACGTTGTTATTTCGGGCGATATCGAATCGGAAATCGCCCAGATGGAGCCGGAAGAAAGAAAGACCTATTATAAAGAAATGGGCATTGATGAATCCGGCCTGGAAAAATTGATCCACGAAACCTATCGCCTGTTAGGATTAATCACCTACTTCACTGCCGGCCCTCAAGAAATAAGGGCATGGACCATCCAGCAGGGGACAAAAGCGCCGCAGGCAGCAGGAGTAATCCATACCGATTTTGAACGTGGATTTATCTGTGCCGAGACCTACAACTACAACGACCTCATTGCCAACGGTTCCGAACAAAAGGTTAAAGAAAAAGGGCTTTTAAGGCTCGAGGGGAAAGAATACGTCGTGAAAGACGGAGATATTATGCACTTTAGGTTTAATGTGTAAATATCGGCTTATGTTATTAACTTGCAATAGCTTACATACGTGATATTGGTATACAAGTCGCATCCTGGTCGTACCTGGTTTAAATCGCCTGATAAATAACAGGTAGAGACATACAGCCTTTATTACCCATGATGTACCGTTCCAGTTTGCCAATTGCATCACGCTTTGAGTTTAAATCCCTGTGAATGTATGACCCCGCCGTAATGTGAATGCTGCTATGTCCAAGTATCTTTGACGTTACGGTAAGGTCGTTTCCCAGAGTATCAAGTAATGTTGCTGTTGAATGCCGCAAGGTATGAAAACTTGTGCCTTTAAACCTTAATTTCTGGAAAGCATATTTGAAATGGCCTGTGTATCTTACCCGTATTTCATGGGTTATTTTGCCCTCATGAAACAAACAATTTCCCGTAGACGTCGCCTTGTATTCACGCAATGCAGATAATAGTGTATCCGATAGAGGGATAGCCTCTTGGCGTTCGGTTTTGGCAATAACCCGCGTAAGTAACGCATTGTTAAAGTCGATATGCTCCCACCGAAGGGATAGCACGTCCGAAAGCCTTAGCCCAGTAAAGAGGGATATCAAGCACATGATACGGTCGCGGCCTGCCAATTCATTAAAGAGTATATGTATCTCTTCAAGGGAGAGAGACCGCTTTTCGGCCTTATAGGCAACCCTCATTCCTTTAATTCCATCGCAGGGGTTTTTATTGAGAAGACCTTCACGCACGGCCATATTCAGTATTGACCTTAAAGCACTCAAATCAATGTTTGCTGTAGCAGGAGAAACCCCGTCTTTTTCAACTCTGTTGGCCTGAAAAGATTCCATTAAAAAAGGCGTCAGCTTGTCAAGTCGGTATTCTCCCAAATGCCTTTTTATAGCCAAGACCGCCCGCTCTTTGTTCAAAAATGTGTTTTCTTTGGTAGTCCCTTTGACCTGCTTGAGGTATTTTTCACAATATTCAGACATTGTCAAAACCTTCTTTGCTTGTGGTAATCCCACCATGCCCCGCCGGATGTTTGACTTGATATCCTCTAACAGTTCTTTGGCCTCTGTTTTAGAGATACCCGGAAACACCTTAGAAACCCATTGTCCGCTTTGTTCCCGGTAATCAATTGCCCACGCCCCACATGGGCTTGGTACATTTTCAGGACAATGCGTACCACTCTTACCGTTGCAATCAATGCCCTTTGTAATAACCTTGCCGTATCTGTCACCATCAGCACGCTTGCCCTTACAGACTGGGAAATATCTTCTCCAACGTATTGCCATTTGCTACATCCTTTAAACAAAAAAGGCAACAAGCCGAAAGTGGGTCAGCACCTTCAACCGTTGCCTATTTGCTGCCTGATTTCTCAGGCAAATATTTTTTGCGCCTGACCGCGCCGTTAAACTTCGGTACGTACTATCGTACTTTTCAACACTTGTCAAGTCTTTTGTGTGTTTTTATTATTTCTTTTCTGGTTATGTGTGTTATAATGTGGACTATGACCAAGAATCAAAGAGAAAGTACATCAAAGTATTTGTATGACATAAGCAAAGGGATTGCCCTTCTTGCTATTGTTGGAGACTTTGTAAAAGAAAAACATAACATACTTATTATTATTTCCGGCTTAATCGCTACCGTTGTATTTTTTGTTTGGGCATATACCGTAGAAGGAGAAGTCAATGGATAATTTGGTAACGGCCTTCATTATTCTGTCTGTCATAGGTTTAATTGGTATTTTCTGGACACGTTACACCCAAAAGCACTCGAAGCATACTCATTAATCCCCCATCCCCATCACCCAGCATGAAGTTAGGTGGTTCAAGGATAAAAAATTATGCCCATAACCAAAGAATTAGAAAACTTACGGAAGTTTGAATCTGTTGGCTTTACCCATGAGCAATCGGAAGTCCTTACAGACGTTATTGAACAGTCTCATGTTAATGGACAGCAAAGCCTAAAAGATTTCATCAATGATAAATTCGAAGAACTCCGCTCTGAGATAGACAGTAAATTCAAAGACGTCCGTCATGAGATTACATCTTCAGAACTCCACATAAGGGCATCCCACACCGACTTACTGGTAAAGATACTTGCCATCGCTGCCGGTTGTACCACTATTGGCATTGCAATATCAAGGGTTTGGAAATAACAAACATTCTTTCAAGGATGCTTCAAGTACCACGTCTCACTAAAAACCCGCCCCCACCAGCACAATCCCCGTATAAGCTCGAACGCCAGCACATAGGCAATGAAATGTTATTCAAAACACACCCCTTTTTATACCCCACCCCCCGCTTTCTTCCGGTTCATTTCTATTTACAGTGTTTCCCGCGCAAAATTCAGGATTTGTATAGGCGGGTTCACACAACCTGAAACAATGGCCGTGTTTGACCGACTGGTTTATAATTGGTGAAAACAACTTCTGTTGTAATAGGTTTTGAATCACTATTGCTCGAACCTTTGAAGCTTTCAAACTCGAAGCAGTTCCAGCCCTCATACAATTTAGAAATGGTATCGTCTCTATAATGCGATACTAGCGCCCGCCCTTCGATATTCCTCAAGAGTTCCGCCAATGCCTTATGGTCATCAAGGGTAAAGCTATCTTGATAACAGTCCCGCTTGCCTGGAAGATAATAAGGCATATCACAATAAAAGACCGTAGATGGTGAATCGAAACGGGTAATACAAGTCTTATAATCGAGGTTTTCGATAATCCAGCCCTTTACCATCTCACCGACTTTATTTAACTGTTCGACTGTATTACGGAACGTTTTACACATGTTTCGGCCTTGCGTGTAGCCTACAAAACCACCGTGTTGCACGTCTGCCGCGTAAGTCGCCCGATTCAAAAAAAACCACTCCGCAGATGCTGTCACCGGATCGTCAGGAATAGTGTTCTTTTTCCACCT
>Ga0315281_10000962_pt1 | contig 41561 bp, 40 predicted proteins | sample YL17G07_0_MG_FD_204540 | JGI IMG/M metagenome (GOLD analysis project Ga0315281, IMG submission 204540) | Sediment microbial communities from Yellowstone Lake, YNP, Wyoming, USA - YL17G07_0 | ecosystem: Environmental > Aquatic > Freshwater > Lake > Sediment | place: USA: Wyoming | collected...
CCGTTGCCGTCCTGACTGTCCCAATGATACGTTCCAAAGTTCGGCAATGGCGCGGATCAAAAACTCGGGATTATGCAGGCAGGCGAATTCGTACAGCACGAACGACGTAAGATGCGCGTTCGAGCCTCCACCGGCGTAGACGGTGATCTCGCCTCACAGCAGGACGAGCCAGATGCCGGCGATGGTGATGACGGTGCCGAGCAGCACGCGCGGGGTGATCTTCTCGGAGAGGAAGAGCACGCCCATCGGCAGGGCGAAGACGGGCGCAGACGTCGTCAGGAATGCCGTCTTCGCCGCGCCGATCGCCCCGACGGCGTAGATGAAGAGGATGCTGCCAAGGCCGGTGCCGAGCAGGCCGGCCAGCGCCACGATCGCGATGCTGCGCGGCGTCATCGGCCGCAGCGGCTCCGCGCCCCGGTTGCGGCTCGTCAGGCCGATCGTCATCCAGACCGCCGCGGAGGCTGCCGGGATGCGCAGGCTCGCGGCGCCGATGGCGTCCAGGTCGCCTTGCTGGCCGCGCAGCCAGATCGTTGCCGTGGCCCAGCAGGCGGCGGCTGCCAGCGCGAACGCCACGCCGCGCAGCAGCTCCACCTGCACGGCGTCGTCGGCGGCGGAGCGCCGCTGCTCGAGCACGATCCAGGTGATGCCGGCGACGATCAGCGCGCCGCCGATCGGGAGCGTCCACGTCACGGCCTCGCCCAGCAGCAGCACGGCGAGCAGGAACGTGAGGAACGGGTAGGCGCTGTTCGTGATCGGGAACGTGCGCGTGACGCCCAGAAAGCCGAGCGCGTTGATGTAGAGGGTATCGCCGAGCGCCTGGCCCATGATGCCCGAGCACGCCATCGAGATGCCGGTGAGCACCGTCATCTCGCGCAGCTGCACGAGCCCGCGCGTCGCGATCAGAATGCCGATGAGGATCAGGCTCGCCGTCAGGCTGCGGATCGCCGACATGAGCAGCGGGCGCATCCGCCCCGCCTGCGATGCGAGCAGCACGCTGGTAAGCGCCCACAACGCGGACGAGCCGAGGGCCGCCGCCGCACCCATGCGGTGCTCCTTGCTTCGATCTTGCTGCTTACGGGTGCGTCATCGTATCGGCCGGGGGCGGTGCGCGCGAGTGAGGAGACTCAGCGGCGGCGGTACTGGTGTAGTGCTTGCCATCTAGCATTAGTTCCAGGTGGCGTCTCACGTACAAACGCCCGGCGCGCATACCGCAGTGTCCGCTGGCGCGTACCCTGCAAGAGAGAGAAAGAGAAGAGATTCCGGGGGACACCCCCGGCCCCCCGGCAGAGAGCGCAGCGCTCTCTGCACTCCCGCTCCTACCGCGAAGTCCGGGCAGCGAAGGGCGGAGGATCGAGCGAGATCTCCGATTGCGTGCGGGATCGAGCCGAGGCCGTCGTGGCGTGCGGAGCGTGAGGGGCGGACAGGTCTTCAGACCTGTCCCTACGGAACTCGGACGAAGGGCGCTACGACCTACTACCGACTACGAACTACTCACTCCGTGTACGCGGGGTAGGAGCCGAAGACTTTGAAGAAGTCTGCCTGCTCCTTCACGGCGGCGAGCGCCTGGGCGATCAGCGCGTCGTCGCGGTGGCCCTCGATGTCGATCAGGAAGACGTACACGCCGAGGTCTTCGCCCGATGGCCGCGACTCGATCTTCGTGAGGTTGATGGCGCGGTCGGCGAATTCGTGCAGGACGCTCACGAGCGTGCCGGGACGGTCGTGAGCGACGGCGAAGGCCAGCGATGTCTTGTCGTGCCCGGTGGGCGGCACGCCTTCACGGGCGAGCGCGACGAAGCGCGTCTTGTTCACCGGCGAATCCTCGATTCCCCGTTCGACGATCGTCGCGCCGTAGATATCGGCCGCGCGCGCCGGGCCGATCGCGGCGGCGCCCGGCGTCTTCATCATGACGGCGACGGCCTCCGAGTTCGAGAGCGCCGCCTCCGTGCGCACGCCGGGGAAGTGCTGCTCCAGGTAGCGGCGGCACTGCCCCAGTGACTGCGGGTGCGAGTAGATGACCGTGACGCCCGCGCGGTCGGCGCCGGGCGGCAGCATCAGGCAGTGCTCGATCGGGAGCACGACCTCGCCGCAGATCACCATGCCGTCCTCGCGGATGAGCAGGTCGACGGTGTCGGTGATCGTGCCCTGCAGGCTGTTCTCGATGGGGGCGATGGCGATGTCCACGTCGCCGGCGATGACGGCGCGCACGGCGGCGACGATCGTGGAGTAGGGGACGTGCTCAGCGGCGGGGTAGGCGCGGATCGCGGCGACCTCGGTATTGGTGCCGGCCGGGCCCAGGTAGGCGACGCGAGCGGGGGCGGCCACTAGAAGCTGCGCGGCGGCGGCGGCGCCATCAGCGCCTCCCGCAGCGACTCTTCGCTTTCGTGCAGGGTGACGGCGACGACTTCGTCGCCTGCGTGCAGGACGGTTTCGCCCGACGGCACCTTCGGGTGGCCATCCTCGCCGACGACCAGCGAGATCATCGACTGGTAGGGCAGCATGATGTTCTTCACGGGCTGCCCGACGACGCGCGAGTCGTCCGGGATGCGCACTTCGACGATCTCCAGGCCGCTGCCCTTGAGCCGCATCAGGCGCGTCAGGTGGTGCGTCGGCAGCTCTGGCTCGATGTGGGCCATGATCGCCGAGGTAGCGCTGACGGTGATGTCCACCTCCAGCTTGCGGAAGATCTCCTCGTTCTTGGGGTCGTTGATGCGGGCGACGGTGCGCGGCACGTTGAAGCGCTGGCGCGCCACCTGGCAGGCGACGAGGTTCACGGCGTCGTCGCCGGTGACAGCGAGGATCATGTCCGAGCGGCCGGCGCCCGCCTTGTCCAGCACGGTCGCCTCGCAGCCGTCGCCGTGCATGACGATGTCGCCCATCTCGTCCGCGATCTCCTTCGACCGGGCGGAGTCGAGCTCGATGACCAGCACTTCGTGGTTCGCCTCGACGAGTTCCTTCGCGAGGTGGAAGCCGACCTTACCGCCGCCCATGACGATGATGTACATCGGCTACTTCTCCTCTTCGGCCAGGAACTCGGCGACGATGCGGTCCGCTTCTTCGTCGCTCTCGGCCTCGATCATGCGCTTGAGGCGCCTCGCCTGGACGCGGGTCGGGTTGATCGTGCGGAGGCCCATGTTGCGGTACATCTCCTCGCGCAGGGGGTCGAACACGCGGGCGGCGACGATGGGGACGCCGAAGATGTGCTTGGCGATCTGCGCCGCCATCACGTTGCGGTTGTCGCCGCGGGTCGCGCTGACGAAGATGTCCATGCCCTCAACGCCGATGCGCCGCAGCACATCGATGTCGGTACCGTTGCCGACGACCCTGGTGCCGTTGAAGTCGTCCGGGAGGAAGACGAAGGCCTCGGGAGCGTAGTCCAGGATGGTCACCTGGTAGCCCTCTCGGCTCAACTCGGTAGCCAGGGCGGCGCCGACGCGGCCGCAGCCCATGATCACGACTTTCTTCATTGCTGCTCCAGACCTGGGGTCATTCTCGCACCGGGTGGCGCCAGAGCCAGACGTTGCAGGGGGCGGCCCGCACGACGTACTGCGTCAACCGCCCCATCTGGTACTCGCCGAGGGGCGCCTTATGCTCGGCGCCCATCAAGATCAAGTCGACGCCGCGCTCTACGGCTTCATCCACGATCGCGTGTCCGGCTTCGCGCGCCTGCAGCAGTTCGCCATCGATGCGGAAGTCGGCTTCCGCGGCTATGTGCTCGGCGCGGGACAGCACCTCTTCCCCGGCCGATGCCTCCTGCGTGAGGTCGGCGTCGAGCGGGAGCGAACGCTTCACTTCGATCACGTGGACAGCGTAGACCTTGCCCTTGTTTCGCTTTGCAATCGAGCAGGCGAGCAGCACCGCGTCCATGCTGGCCGGAGAGCCGTCGACGGGGACGAGGATCGACCGGACGCCGGCCATGGGGTCAGAAGCTGCCAAGGTTCGTCATTCTCCGCGCGCAGTGTCTGCTGCGGCTCGCCTCGCTGCAGGCGTCCAGCCATTATAGGAACGGCTCGATGTACGGGCAAACGAACCTGAAGCGGGTGGATTGACACGCCGGCGGCTGCGGGAACACCCTAAAAAGCGGGTTCACGGCGCCGATACTCCTTTGGCGGCGTGGCCAGCACGCCGCATGCGAAGGAGCCGCCGGTGGCACCCTCCGAAGCGCACGATCGACCGTATATGCAGTCCCGGCTACGGGAGGAGATCGCGCGCTCGAAGCGGCACGGCCGCCAATTTGGTGTGCTGGTGTTCGAAGAGCTGCCGTCTGCTGATGGCCTGCGGCTGCGGCAGAAGCTGGAGTACGGGCTGAAGGCGCTCAGCGCGACGGCGCGCAACTACGACATCGTCGGGCGGGCGTACGAGGACACGATCGCCGTGCTGCTGATCGAAACCGACGCGCGGGGCATGCGCGACGCCCTGTTTCGCTTCCGCTCGTGCATGAGCCGCCAGGCCGGCACCTGGAAGGTCATTGCGTACCACTACCCCGAGGACGCCGAGACGATCGAGGCGCTGCCGCTGCTGTCCGCCGCGTAGCGGCGAGCCCGCTATCGCGGTGCGGGCACCACGCGGAACGGCACCGACTTCGCCAGATCGCCGTTGAGCCACAGCTCCGCCACGGCTTCGAGCGGGCGCTCGATGCGGATGCCAAGGTTCACCGTCAGCATGACGCGCTGCGTCGTGCCGGCCGGCAGGCCGGACGCGCGCCCCTGTTCGAACTCGCCCGAGACATCGCCGAACGCCGTGCCGTCCTCGGCGTGGATGTGCACGCGGAACTGGTGCCGGCGATTCGTCTCCATCCACGGCACAAGGATGCCGGCCGCGACGGCCATCTGGTGCTGCGCGGGGAACTCCTTGGCCCAGATGAAGGACCAGCCGCCTCCGAGCATGTAGAGCTTCTCGCCCTGCACCTGCGCCGAGTCGGCGAGGATCAGGAAGTCGGCGGCGATTCCCTCTGTGATGGGCGCTGTCATGTGCGTTGCTCTCCTTACGGCGTGACGCCGGCGGCCACGAGCAGCCCGGCGGCGCGCTCGCCCGACGTGTGGTCGCCGAATGCCTCGTCGATGATCTGCTGCACTTTCACGGGATCGAGCAGCTGCAGCGCGGCGGTGCACTGGTTGCACGACACCGCGGCGTCGCCGAGGGACTTCGTCTTCAGGCTGCCGTCAGGCACGCGCTTCAGCATCGAGAACACGCCCGCCGCCTGCCGCATGCTCATGTCGGTCTTGATCGTCTGCTTGTATGCGCCCCAGACGCTCGGCAGGTGCAGCAGCGACGACGGCGACGCGGCGGCGTGGATCAGCGCCGAGCCGACGCGCTGCTGCCGCTCGATGCGGTCGAAGTCGGTCGACCCTTCGCGGATGCGGCCGTAGGCCACGGCCTGGTAGCCGTCGAGCGTGATCGTGCCCTTGGCGAAGTGCTGCGGAACGACGTGCACGTCGTCGTCGGAGTAGTCGGCCTGGCCGAAGTCGCGCGGGTTGTCGATCGTCACGCCGCCCAGCGCCTCGATCAGCTTCTCGCTGCTGCGCTGGTCGAAGATGACGTAGTGGTCAGCCTTGATGCCCAGGTTGTGCTCGATCGTGGCCATCGTCGCCTTCGGCGCTGCGCTCGCGTCCTTCGACGAGTAGTTGTAGACGTAGGCCGTGTTGACACGGTCCCGCGTGAAACTGCCGTCGCCCTGCGGCACCTGCATCATGGCGTCGCGGGGGATGCTGAGGAAGGCGGCCTTGTGGGAGCGCGGATCGATGCGCACGAGCAGCAGCGTGTCGGTGCGGCTGGCTCCGGTCTCTGTCGGGCGGCGGTCGAGGCCGATCACCAGCACGGTGAAGGGCCGGTCGGGCAGCCCGAAGAGCAGCGGCGCCCCGCCCGGGAACGGCACGGAGATCCGCGTCGGCGTCAGCGGCAGCGCGATCGGCTGCACCGTGGTCGCGACCGCGAGTGCGAAGTACGCGAACACCAGCAGTACCAGGTTGCGGAACGGGTGCGAACGCTTGCGGCGCGGCGGCGCGAGCACCTGCGGCGGCGCGCCACCTGCCGGCGGGGCGGGACGGTCGCGCAGCTGGCCAAAGGCTTCGAAGTCTTCCATGACTGCGGAGATCATACCGGACGGGGCGTGTGGGAGATGGGAGGTGGGAGGTGGGGCCGATGTTGGATGTTGGATGTTGGATGTTGGAACGGGAGGTGGGAGGTGAGAGGTGGAGTGGGGGCTGAGGCTGGAGGTTCGGCTACACTCGGTTTATGCGAATTGGACAGGGGATCGATGTGCATGCGTTTGCCGAGGGGCGGAGGCTGATGCTGGGGGGCGTGCTGATTCCGCACGAATGCGGCCTGGCGGGCCACTCCGACGCCGACGTGCTGGTCCACGCGATCATCGATGCGCTGCTGGGAGCGGCGGCGCTGGGCGATATCGGCGGCATGTTCCCGTCGTCGGAGCCGCGCTGGGCGGACGCCCCCGGGCGCGAGCTGCTGGCGCTGGCGGCCGGGCGGGTGCGCGACGCCGGCTACCGCATCGGCAACATCGACGCGACGGTGGTGGCGCAGGCGCCGCGGCTGGCGCCCTACGTGGGGGCGATGCGGGCGGCCATCGCGGCGGCGGCTGGAGTCGAGGAGGGGGCGGTCAACGTCAAGGCGACGACGGCCGACGAATTGGGCTTTACAGGGCGCGGGGAGGGCATTGCCGCCCTCGCGGCCGTGCTGCTAGAGTAAACGATAACGAGTCAGCGGACGGTCACAGCGCCGCCGCCGGAGTTCAGAACGTGGCCAGGTCTTCTACCCCCGGATGTGCCGCTGGCGCCCCTCGCGACGAACGGGCGCTGTGCTGTTGTCCGCAGGGGCGCCGCGCCTAGCGGGCGCCCCTCAGCCGGCCGGCAACAGCCTCAGGGTGCAAGAGGAGACCATTGTCCCCATGTCTGTCCTGACTTCCATCAAGCGAGACATCGACGCCGTGCGCGAGCGCGATCCCGCCGCCCGCAACGCGGCCGAGGTGGTGCTGGCCTACCCGGGCTTCCACGCCCGCCAGCTGCACCGCCTGGCGCACACACTACATAAGGCGCGCATCCCGGTGCTGCCGCGGGCGATCTCGAACTTCACGCGCTTCGCCACGGGCATCGAGATCCACCCCGGCGCCACGATCGGCGAGGGGCTGTTCATCGACCACGGCATGGGCGTCGTGATCGGCGAGACGGCGGAGATCGGCGACGACTGCCACATCCTGCAGGGCGTCACGCTGGGCGGCACGAGTCTGCATCGCACCAAGCGCCACCCGACGCTCGGCAACCGCGTCACCGTGGGCGCGGGGGCGAAGATCATCGGCGCGGTCGAGATCGGCGACAACGCGCGCATCGGCGCCGGCTCGGTGGTGGTGACGAACGTGCCCGAGAACGCCACCGTCGTCGGCGTGCCCGGCCACGTCGTCGCCTTCCACGATGCCGGCGGCGACACGATTACCAAGCTGCCCGATCCCGAGTGGGACCGTATCGACGCGCTGGAGCAGCACATCGAGCGGATGGAGCGCCGCATCCGGGCGCTCCAGGAGCGGCTCGAGGCGCTCGGCGAGAGCGTCGCGGAGCCCGCGCCCGAGGGCACGGAGCCGCTGCACCTGCACCGCGTGCGCGACGCGGCTCCCGGCGAGGACGAGCGGCCGCTCCCCAACAGAGAGGCTGTCGGCGGTTGATCCGCTTTACGAACACCCTCACCCGCCAGCTGGAGGACTTCGAGCCGCAGGGCGACCCGGTGTCGATGTACGTCTGCGGCATCACGCCGTACGACGAATCGCACATCGGCCACGCGATGAGCTACGTGGTGTTCGACGTGGTGAAGCGCTACCTGACGTGGCGCGGCCATCACGTGAAGCACGTCCAGAACTTCACCGACATCGACGACCGGATCATCGAACGGGCGAACCGGCTGAAGATCAGCACCGACGAGCTGGTCGAGCGCTTCATCACCATGTACCTGGACGACATGCGCGACCTGAACGTGCTGCCGGCCGACGTCTACCCGCGCGCCACCCGCGAAGTGCCGGAGATGATCGAGATCATCAGCGGCCTTGTCGAAAAGGGCTATGCGTACGAGGCGACGTCGCCGCAGAGCGAGTGGTCGGACGTGTACTACCGCGTCGCGGCGAAGGACGACTACGGCAAGCTGTCGCATCGCACGCAGGACTCGCTGCTGGCGGGGGCGCGCGTCGAGACGGGCGAGCACAAGGAGAACGCGGCGGACTTCGCGCTCTGGAAGGGCGCTAAGGCGGGCGAGCCGTCGTGGGACAGCCCGTGGGGCAAGGGGCGGCCCGGCTGGCACATCGAGTGCTCGGCGATGTCGCTGAAGTACCTCGGCCCGCGCATCGACATCCACGGCGGCGGCGAGGACTTGATCTTCCCCCACCACGAGAACGAGATCGCCCAGACCGAGGCCTTCACCGGCGCCGCGCCGTTCGTGCGCGTGTGGCTGCACAACGCCTGGGTGAAGATGGGCGAGGAGAAGATGAGCAAGTCGCTCGGAAACTTCATCACCATCCGCGACGGGCTGAAGAAGGTCGGCGGCGACGGGCTGCGCCTGTGGATCCTGACATCGCACTACCGCAAGCCGCTGACGTTCAGCGAGGACACGCTGGAGTCCGCGAAGACCGGCGCGGAGCGCCTGCGCACGGCCGCCCGCGCATCATCGGCCGATGGGCCGCACGGCTTCGATCTCGCCTTCTATCGCACGGGCTTCACGGAAGCGATGGACGGCGATCTGAATACGCCGCAAGCGCTCGCCGTGCTCTTCGATTTGGCGCGCGCCATCAACCGCGCACGAGAGGACGGGTTTCATGCGGCGGAGGCTCAGGCGCTTCTTCTTGAACTGGCCGGTGTGCTTGGCCTGCGGCTTGAGGAAGAGTCGAAGGTCCTTGATGCGGTGCCCTTCGTCGAACTCTCCGCCATGCTGGTACCCGAATTCGAGGCCGCGGGCGTCAGCGATTTTGCCGCTCGGATCAAAGACGCGCTGGCCAAAGACGATCGCTCAGATGCGACGCCTTGGATCGAACGCATCGTCCGTATCCGGGAGGGGTTGCGCGCCGCCAAGCAGTGGCAGCTCGCCGACCGCGTCCGCGACGGCCTCGCCGCGCAGCACATCGTGCTGGAAGACACGCCGCAGGGCACGGTGTGGAAGCCTGAGTAGGTTGTAGGTTGTAGGGGGTAGGTTGTAGGGCCCTGCGGGCGGGGCGCTGCTTCCCTATGACGCGCGTGTAGCGGTGCGCGCGTCTCTCTCTGCCGCCAGCCTGAAGTCGAGGATCGCTCGCGTCAGCGGATGCAGATCCCAGGTGGACATACGCCGAAGTCGCGTTCGCCCGACCTTCGCATTCAACACTGCCAGCGAGGAGACGAACGGGTCGGGGCTGCGCAGCGATTCGTTCAGGTTCGAATGAAGGTATTCCCAGCATGCATCTTGGAAGTCGAGGAACGAACCCACCTCGGCTCCGGAAGGTACTTTCTGCCGGGCGCGAGGCTCAACGATCAAGATGATTTGCCGGGAGCCGTTGTCCTCGTCTGAAGATGGCAACGAAAGCGTCAGCTTTCGCAGCCGATGGGGATCAGTGTGCGCGACCACGACTCCGTCCACCGAGATCCAGCCTTGTTTGCACCTGTCCGACCAGGCGGTACCACGAGGATCGGCGTTGGTAACGTGCACGTCGACGTGATCGCGAACGGAGTCCGCAAAGCTCTCTCGGACCAACTTGCGTACCTTCGACCATCGCATGTCGTAAGAGTATAGGCGGTCGCGCGCGTGCGCTGCGCCTCGGTGCGCGCCTCGTGGGGCCGAGGTCTACAACCTACCCCCTACCACCTACAACCTCACGGACGAAGTCCGCGAACAGCATGCGCATCAGCGGCGCGAAGGCGGGGTGGTGTTCCTCGAGACGCTCGGGGTGCCACTGGACGCCCACGCACCAGCGGTGCTGCTCGCTCTCGGCCGCTTCGACCAGCTCGCCGCCGTGATCGTCGGCGGAGCCGGTCGGGCGCAGGCCGGCGCCGAGCGTGGCGACCTGCACGCCCTGGTGGTGCCGCGAGTTGATCTCGAACGCCGTCTCGCCGCCGAATGCCTGCGCCAGCCGCGTGCCGGGCAGCAGCCGCACGTTGTGCCAGCGCGAGGGGTAGCCCTCGGTGCGGAAGTCGGCGCGGTGCTCGCCGCTGTCGATGTGCTGCACGAGCGTGCCGCCGAAGCCGACGTTCAGCAGCTGGTGGCCGCGGCAGATCGCCAGCACGGGGATGTCGCGGGCGAGCGCCGCATCGAGGTACGCCAGCTCCATCAGGTCGCGCTCGCGCGACGTCTCCTTCACCTTCGGGTGACGCTCGGCGCTGTAGCACGATGGATCGACGTCGATGCCGCCCGTCAGCAGCAGGCCGTCGAGCGAGGGCGCCAGCTCGGCCACGCGCCCGGCGGCTGATTCGTCGAGATCGACGACCTCGCCGCCGGCCTCGCGGACGCGCGACCAGTAGCGGTCGAGCGCCTCGGGCGGCACGTCCTCCCATCGGGTGACGCCAATGCGCGGCTGGTGGGGCATCGTGGCTCCTCGTATCCGGCGATAGTTCGGGCGAGCCGCCCTCGCGCGCCCAGCGGGACTGACGCCTCGCGCTCACACGGCAGGGTCCGCTGGCGCGTACCCTGCAACAGAGAGAAGAAAAAAGGAGATTCCGGGGGACACCCCCGGACCCCCGGCAGAGGGCGCTGCGCTCTCTGCACTCCCGCTCACGAAGACGCTTCTCTCGCCAGCTTGAGAAGCGCCAGAGGCACCACGTTAGCATGCCGTGGGAGTCGCCTCCAGCCGGACGAACGGACAGGGCGGCTGATGTGCCGCCCTGTAGTCGCGATCTGCTTGCGCCCGCGCGGCGCACGGCCACGGTCACCAGTCACCAGTCACCAGTCACCAGTCACCAGTCACCAGTCACCAGTCACCAGTCACCAGTCACCAGTCACCAGTCACCAGCGGCGGTTATTCCTCGAACTCGGGCTCGTCGGCGTCTTCGTCGCGCGCGACATCGAAGATGTTCACCTCGCGCGGCTCGGCCTCGGCGTCCGGCTCGGTGTCGTCCCACTCGTCGGTCTCTTCGGCGGACTCGTCTTCGTCGTCCATGTCCGAGCGGACGAGGCTCTCCTTGGTGTAGGGGCGGACGACGTCGCCCGCCTTGCCGGCGGGGAACGACAGGCGCCCGACCTGGTTCGGGTGCTGGAATGTTTCCTTGATGATCACCCGCACGGTGTCCTCGCCGAGCCCGGTCACCGCGGCGGCGTACTTGTTGCCGCCGGTGATGAGCTTGTTGAGACGGATCGCCAGCTTGGGCTCGACGTCGCCGATGTAGTCGCCGCCTATGGTTTCCACGGTCAGCCGCGAGCCGACGCTCTTCAGCGCCACCTCATCTCCTGCCGACAGCGTCGTGAGCGTCTTCATGTTGGCGGGTTTGAGGATGCTGACGCCGGTCTTTCCCATCTCCTCGATGAAGAGGCTGGTGTCGACCTGCTGCGCCTTGTCGGGCTCGGCCTTGCCCTTCATCGACGCGAGGCGGTCGAGGTTGCGGCGGGCGATCGTGTTCGTCGGCTCGATCTCCAGCGCCTGCTGGTAGGCCTCGCGCGCCTCTTTGATCTTGCCGATCTCGCTCAGCGCTTTGCCGAGCCGGTTGTGGGCGTCGGCCTCCCTCGGGAAGGCGGTGATAATCGCCCGGTTGGCGGTGATGGCGTCATCCCAGCGCGACTGCATCGCGAACTGGACTGCCTGCTCTGTGCGCACGCGACGGACGCGTGCCTGGTCTTCTGTCAGGTTCATGTGGCCTCGGGGAATCCTTTGGGGGATCTGAATATCGCGTGATTGTAGAGCCTTGACTTTAGCAACACAAGAGACCTTAGATTCAGGAACACCCGTTCGCCGCGTTCTGATACGTCGCGTGATCGGCGCCGGGCCGCGCTGTTATGTATCCGGAACAGCACGTACCGGGCGTCGGGTGCGTCCCTCGCTTCCCCTCCCCTAACCCCGTATATTCGAGCCATGGCGGAACAGGACCCGGCTGTCAACGAGGTGATCGTCCACGGCATCGTCGTTGGCGCCTTCCAGGAGAACTGCTGGGTCATCGGCAACCGCCGTACGGGCGAGGGGATCTGCGTCGACCCCGGCGACGAGCCCGACGAGATCCTGGCAATGGCGCGGGAGATGGGCATCAGCATCAAGTACATCGCCAACAGCCACGCCCACATCGACCACATCCTGGGTGTGGCGGCCATCCGCGAGGCGACCGGCGCGAAGTTCCTGCTGCACCCGGGCGACCTCGACCTGGCCCGCGGCACCTCGGCCGCCGCGAAGAGCTGGCTGGGGCTCGATATCCCGAACCCGCCGGATCCCGACGCCTTTCTCGCTGACAATGACGACATCGACGTCGACGGCCTGAAGCTGCACGTGCTGCACACCCCCGGCCACACGCCCGGGAGCGTCAGCTTCTACGCGAACGGCGTGCTCTTCTCGGGCGACACGCTGTTCCAGGGCTCCATCGGGCGCACCGACCTGCCGGGGGGCGACGAGCGCCAGGAGATGGCGAGCATCATCGACCGGCTGCTGGCGCTGCCCGACGACACGATCGTCCTGCCGGGCCACATGGGGCAGACGACGATCGGGGAGGAGCGGCAGCGCAATGCCTTCATTCGAATGGAGCTCGCCCGGCGGGCGGGCGTCTGAGCGTCGCGTGCGCCCGCCGGCCTGGCTCGCTCTCGCCTGCGTCGTAGCCGCGCTCACGGCCTCGTGCGGCGGGGGCGGCGGCCCGCGCAACGTCACGGTATTCGCCGCGGCGTCGCTAACCGGTGCGTTCGGCGACGCGGCGCACGCGTTCGAATCGACGCACTCCGGCGTCAACGTCCGGTTCAGTTTCGCCGGCAGCCCGACACTGCGGACGCAGCTCGAACAGGGCGCCCGCGCGGACCTACTGGCCACCGCCGACGAGCAGAACATGCAAGCGGCGCTGCAGCAGGGCATCGTGCGCGATACGGGCGCGACGTTCGCGAAGAACCGTCTGGCGATCATCCGCCCGAACTCAAATCCCGGCGCTGTCAGTACGCCTCGCGACCTGGCGAGGTCCGGTCTGCGGCTGGTGCTCGCCGCCAGCGAGGTGCCTGTGGGCCGTTACGCGCGCGAATCGCTCGCCAGGATGGCGGCGGACCCGTCGTTCCCGGCCGGATTCTCGGACCGCGCGCTGGCGAACGTCGTCTCCGAAGAGCCGAACGTGAAGGCGGTGCTGGCGGCCGTGCAGCTCGGGGAAGCGGATGCCGGCATCGTCTACGCCACGGACTTGACGCCGGAGATCGCGCGCGACGTCACCGCTATCGACATCCCGGACGCATACAATGTCGTGGCACGCTACCCGATCGCCATCACGACGGGTGCGGCGGAGCCGGAGCTGGCGCAGGAGTACATCGACTTCCTGTTGTCGGACGAAGGGCAGGCGATCTTGAAGCACTACGGCTTCATCGGGGTCAAGTGAGTGCGGCCGAAGGCGCCGTCGCGGCGCCGGGACGCATGAGCGCGCGGATCGGGCTCGGCTGGCTGTTCGCGCCGCCGGCGCTGCTGTTCGTTGCATTCCTTGGCGTGCCGGTCGGCGCTCTCGTCTGGCGTGCCGCCGCCGGCGGCGAGCTGGGCAATAACATCACGTCATCGCTCGTGCTCGATTCGCTGCGCCTCAGCGCGATTACGAGCACGGTGACGCTCGTCGTGGCCGTGCTGGTGGGCACACCGCTCGCCTACCTCCTGGCCCGGCGCGATTTCCCCGGCAAGGTGTTCGTCGACCTGCTGCTGGACCTGCCGATCGTGCTGCCGCCGACCGTCGCGGGCGTCGCGCTGCTGGTCGCGCTGGGCCGCCGCGGCGTCGTCGGCGAGCGGCTGGACAGCGCCGGCATCAACATCGCATTCACGACGACGGCCGTGGTGCTGGCGCAGCTGTTCGTGTCGGCGCCGTTCTACATCCGCACGGTGAAGGCCGGGTTTGAGAGCGTCGAGCCCGTGTACGAGGGCGTCGCCTCGACCCTCGGCGCGTCGCCGCTGCGGACGTTCGTGCGCGTGACGCTGCCGCTCGCGTGGCCGTCGCTCGTCGCCGGCGCCATCCTCTGCTGGGCGCGCGCGCTCAGCGAACTCGGGGCGACGCTGATCTTCGCCGGCAACCTGCAGGGCAGCACCCGCACGATGCCGCTGGCGATCATCAACGCGTTCGAGTCGGGCAAATCGATCGACGTGCCGATCGCGCTGTCGGTGATCCTCGTCGCGGCCGCCGCGCTGTTGCTGCTCCTGCTGCGCGTCCTCGCGCGCGGCGCGGCGATGCGGGTATAGAGGATGCTGACGATCGATATCGACAGGCGCGTGGGCAGCTTCCACCTCCAGCCGCAATTCGACGCGGGCAACGAGCTGGTGGTGCTGTTCGGCCCGTCGGGATGCGGCAAGTCGCTGACGCTGCAGGCCGTCGCGGGCCTGCTCCGCCCCGATGGCGGCCGCATCGAACTGCCGGGCGGCGTCGTGGCGTTCGATTCCGCGGCGAAGATCGACCTGCCGCCGCAGCGGCGGAGCGTCGGCTACGTGGTGCAGGAGCTGGCGCTGTTCCCGCACATGACGGCGCGCCAGAACATCGAATTCGGCATGGCGGGCTGGCCGGCGCAGCGGCGTCGCGACCGCGTGGCGTACCTCGTGTCGCTGCTGGGGCTCGAGGGGCTGGAGGATCGGCGGCCGCGCCAGATGTCCGGCGGCCAGCAGCAGCGCGTCGCCCTCGCCCGCGCGCTCGCGGCGGAGCCGTCGCTGCTGTTGCTGGATGAGCCGTTCTCCGCGCTCGAGGCGCCGCTCCGGACGATGCTGCGCCGCGAGGTGGCGGCGCTGCGACGCCGCCTCGATCTCACCGCGCTCTTCGTCACGCACGATCTCGGCGAGGCGTACGCGCTGGGCGACCACATCGTCATCTATGACGATGGGCGCGTGCTCCAGCACGGCCCCAAGGACGACGTGTTTCGCCGCCCGCGCTCCCGCCGCGTAGCGGAGCTGGTCGAAGTGAGGAACATCATCGCGGGCGAAGTGATCGCGTACGCGGAGGGGGTCGCCGTGGTGCGCACGCCGTGGTTCACCGCCCGCGTGCCCGATGCCCACGCGCCCGTGAGCGGCAACGTCTACCTTTGCATCCGCCCGGAGCACATCATCATCGTGCGCGAAGACCGTGACACGCGCGACCAGGGGAACACGGTGATCGATACGGAGATCGTCGAAGAGGTGGCGATGGGCAACACGCACCGGCTCTTCATGCGCGCGGCGGCGCCGGATGCCGGTGTGGGCGAGCCGCTGATCTTCGAAGTGGACGTGCCCGCGCATCCGTACGAGGTGCTGGGCATCGCGTCGAAGCGAGAATGGCGCATCGCGCTCACGATCGAACACATCTCGCTGGTGCCGCGCGAGTAGCGTCAGTTGCCGCTGGCTGGTTGAGGCCCGAGGCCGGTGCTGTGCATCGCGCCCGCTGGCGGCCGCGCGGCACGCTGCCGGGGCAGCAGCCCCAGCACGCCGGCGAGCGGGTAGGCCAGCAGGGTGCCCACGGGGATATAGATCGCGACGATGAAGGACCACCAGATCGCGTCAGGGACGCCCTCGTACTGCAGGAAGCTGCTGACGAAGCGCATGCACTCATTGGTGATCAGCGCCGCGAAGGCGAGGACACCCAGGAACGACAGCGCTTTCGCGGGCCACGTGCTCTCCAGGCGGCCGGCAGGCTTGAAGAGCAGCGGTACCGCGAACAGCGCCAGGCCCACGTGCATGATAGGGAACGAAAGGGTGTTGAAGAGCGGTGACCGCCCCGGCATCACCGAACCGGCGAGCTGCAGCAGCGCGGCGAGCAGGAGAATTCCGGCGATATCGAGTGTGGCCGCCGTCCATTCCCTTACCGCCTCGTGGTGGTGAACGAACAGGGAACCGAGGGCCATGCCGATGATGAATTCTGATCCGCGCAGCGGTGCATAGAGGTTTTCCCAGTGCGCCAGGACAATGAAGTCAAAGTGCGACATCGCGATGCTGTGCGCGGCGGTTCGGGCCACGAAGAGGAGCACCATCCCGATGACGAGGAAGGGCCAGGGTCCGACTCGGTTGAGCAGGCGGAACGCGAACGGGAATACGAGGTAGTACTGCAGCAGCAGCGGTACAAACCACAGCGCCTGGCTTGAGGGCTGGAAGCCGTGCATATCGCGTACGAAGTCGCCGAATACCGACAGTCCCTGCAGCACACCCTCGGCCCGCAACTTCACGGGGGAGGTGTGGTCGAGCGTTACGCGGTCCCACTGTTGCAGAAATGTGCCGCCGTCTATCGCCATCTGGAGGAGCGCGATCACGGCGATCGCGCCGACGATGATCATCGTTCCCGCCCAGTACGGTACGAGCAGCTTGCGAAACCGCGACTTGTAGCCCTTGAGGATCGCGGGCTCGCCGTGGCGGTGGGCGTTCATCGTTAGTGAAACGCCGCTGAGCATCATGAACACAATGACGCCCTGGTAGCCCGAACCGACGACCAGATCCAGCAGGGCGGTCGCGGCGGCGTACGCGTGGCCTTCAAGGACGCGATCGCGAAAGGCAATGTACAGCGGCTCCGAACCCGCGAAGCGGTGCGTCTGGTCGCTCCAGAGATGGTAGGCCATGACCCAGAGGATCGTCAGGCCCCGCAGGATGTCGATCGAGGCGACGCGGCCGGAGTCGCCGGACGCGTGGGTTCGTGCGGGAGCGCCGCTATGCCCGTTCATCATCCGCCGCTCGCCAGATTCAGGTCCGCCGCCTGCGGCAGCGGCGCCGCCGAGCGCCGGGCGCGCTGCCGCGGCAGCAGCCCGAAGAAGGCGCTGAGCGGGTAGGCGATCATCGCCCCGCCGGGGATGTAGACCACCCAGAGGAAGAACCACCAGGCGGGCCCGTGCACGCCTTCATAGCGCAGGAAGCTCGCCACGTAGCGCATGCCGTCATCGACCACGAGCGCCATGAACGAGATGGCGCCCAGGAACGTCAGCGCCTTCGCGAGCACGCCCGCCTCGAGCCGTCCGGGGCGCTTGAACAGCAGCGGCAGGATCAGGACCGCCAGGCCCACCTGCACGATCAAGTCGCCGACCACCAGAAACGCGTCGGCCTTCGGCGAGAGCACGGTGCCGCTCCATAGGCAGAGCGCCGCGATGACGCACAGGCCGGCGATATCGAACGGCGTGCCGACCCACTCCCGCATCGCCTCGCGCCGGTGGACGATGAGGTAGCCCAGGCTCATGCCGATGAGGAATTCGGCGCCGCGAAATACGCAGAATGATTCCAGGGAGCGCGACACGTAGAGGTTGTCCATCGCTTCGCTGCCGGCATAGATGAAGATGGCGCGGGCGGCCACGTTGAAGAGGAGCCCCAACGCGACGAGGTTCCACGGCCCGATCTTCTTCAGCAGGATCAGCGCGAACGGGAAGATCAGGTAGTACTGCAGGAGCAGTTCGACGAACCAGAGAGAACCTACCGGAATGGTACTGGGCTTCGCGCGGAACACCCACGGAACGACGCTGAGCGCCCAGAGCACGTCCTCCCAGTGTATGAGCACCGGCGAGAGCACGGCGATCCGCACGTTGAACCACTGGTGGCGGTAGCTGCCGCCGTCGAGCAGCATCTGCAGCAGGGCGATCGTGGCGACGATGCTCACCAGGATCAGCACGCCGCCCCAGTACGCCACCACCAGGCGGCGGAAGCGCATGGCATAGCCCTGCAGCAGGCCCGGTTCCGGGCGGCGATACGCATTCATCGTCAGCGAGAGGCCGCTGAGCATCATGAACAGCGGCACACCCATGTAGCCCTGGCCGAGGATCAGTTCGCTGAGTGCGGTCATCGCGGGCAGCACGCGGTGCCCCGTAACCTCGTCACCAAACGCCGGATAGAGCCGTGCTGCGCCCCCTAGCGTTTTGAGGGTCATGTCTGAGTAGAGGTGGTAGGTCATGACCCAGAGGATCGCCAGCCCGCGGATGATATCGATCGAGATCGTGCGGCCGGAGTCGCGCGCGATCCCCGGATCGGGTGCGGTGGGCTCGGCGGGCAGTGTGCCGTCAGTCATCTGCGCTTCCTGAATCCTGGCGGGTGGACACCATATCAGATCTTCGGGAGCGTCCGGTGCGCGCGGATCGAGGTGCATCGCGCCGCGGGGCTCACAACTGTCACAACGCTCCGGAGACCGATACGTGGCGCGCGGTGTGTCTTCTGGCGCGGGCACGTCAACCCGGCGCCGGGCGACATCACAGCGTCACGGCTCTTCGATCTCGAGGGGTGCGTCGGCCGCCGCCTCCTGATCGTCGTCCTCAAGCTCGGCCTTCAGGTTCGCCAGCCCCTGCACGAGCGCCAGCGCGAACGCGTGGTCGCGCATGCCCAGCGTCACGATCTTGTAGACGGTGTAGCGGAGCCCGAACGGCGTGAGGGTCGCCGTCACCTCGGTGGCGTCGCCTTGCGGCGTCAAGTCGTATCGGAGCCAGCAGGGGATGCCGCCCATCGTCACCCGCAGCTCCAGCGAGCGGCCCGGGTCGCGGCCGAGGATCTCGAAGTCCCCGTCGCCCTCCGCTTCGGCGCTCCTCAGATCGCGGTCGAGCGCGGCGTAGATGTCGTCTGGGGTCGCCCTGATGGCGAAGGCCTTCTCGATGGGCATCGCTGCCTCCCGTCCGATGCGCGTTGGCGGCTTCCGGCGCCTGCGGACATAATACGGGCGCGCGCGGTCCGGGGCTCGGGCCGGCGCACACGAGGGAGCATGCCCCGAATCTCTGCCTGGCTGTCCGCGCTCGCCGCGCTCGTTCTGATCGGCTGCGGATCCGCATCCCCGAAGGTGGCCCGGCAGCCCACTGCCGTTGCCACGCCGCCCCCGGCGATCACCATCGCTCGCGGCGCGCCGATCGTCATCGGCGTCTCGGCCGCGCTCGGCGGCGACCAGGTGAGCCTGGGCAGCGACATCGCCGACGCCGCAGAACTGGCGGTGGTCGACCACGGCGGGACGCTGCGCGGCCATCCCCTGAAGATCCTGCGCATGGACGACCGCTGCGCCGATGCGGAGAAGGCGGTGGCCGTCGCCCGCTCGCTCGCGCAGGAGACGGCGCTTGCCGGCGTCATCGGGCCGATGTGCACCACGGGCGCGCAGGCGGCCGACAGCGTGTACGAGGCCGCGCAGGTCGTCCACATCCTGCCGGCCGCAACGCGCAGCGATCTCTCGCAGCAGGGCGAGCGGTTCTTCTTCCGCACGGCGTGGCGCGATGAGTTCCAGGCGTCGGTGCAGGCGGCGTACGCGACGGGCGACCTCGCCGTGACGGGAGCGGTGCTCATCGACGACGGCGGGCCCTATGGAAAGGCGCTCGCCGACGCGTTCACGACGGCGTTCGAGGCGGCGGGCGGCCACGTGCTTGCGCGCGAGCGGGTGGAGCGCGGCGCGACTGACTTCTCGCCCGTGGCGCGCCAGGTGAAGAGCGCGAACCCGCCGCTGGTGGTGTTCGAGGGCCTGAACCCGGAGGGCACGCTGACGCTCAAGGCGCTCCACGAGGCGGGGTACGCGGGGAAGTTCATGGCGCCGGACGGCGTGCTCAGCGTGCGGGACTTTATCGTCACCGGCGGTCCCGCGACCGATGGCGCGATCCTCACCGGCGGCGCAACCCCGGACGAGGCGTTTGCCACTCGCTTCCGCGATCGCTTCCAGCGCGACGCCGGCACGCCGTTCGTCCTGCAGTCGCACGACGCTGTCGCAGCGCTGCTTGCGGCGGTCGAGGCAGTGGCGGTCGAAGGAGCCGATGGCGCGCTCGTCATCGACCGCGGCAAGCTGGCAGAGCAGTTGCGCTCACAGGTGTTCGCGGGTCTGACCGGCCCCATCCAATTCGACGAGCACGGCGACCGGAAGGGCGAGACGCCCGCCGCGCTTGGCCTGCGTATCTACCGCGTGGCGAATGGCCGATTTGAGGTGGTGCGCTGACATAACGGCGTGTGCCGTTCGCGCGCGGGTGTCCGCGCACGGGCGCCGGGTCTCGGAAGCTGAGAGCCCAGGCCTACGCGGCGCGCGGCAGATCCAGCTCGTCGAGCGCGCGCGACAGCGCTTCGTTCAGCAGCCGGATGGTCTCGTCGCGCTCATCGATCTGCGTTTCGAGTTCGCTGATCCGGGCGGACTTCCGGCGCTTCGCGGCGTCGTCGGGCGTGGGCAGGGCGGCTTGTGTTTCCTTCATGCCGCGATTGTGCACCGAGACCGGATCTCCGGCCATAAGCGAACACCCGATATTGGGGAGTTCACAGTTCACAGTTGTCAGTTGTCAGTCGGCTGGCAACTGTCCCCCGTTACCTGTTACCTATCCCCTGACTGCTTCTTCATCTCCAGCCCTACCTGCGCCAGTGCGGCGGGATCGACCGGGGAGGGGGCGCCGGTCATCAGGTCCGTCGCGCTCTTGGTCTTCGGGAAGGCGATCACCTCGCGGATGTCGGACTCCTGCGCGAAGAGCGCCGCCGTGCGGTCCATGCCGGGCGCGACGCCGCCGTGCGGGGGCGCGCCGTATTCGAACGCGTCGAGCATGTGGCCGAACTTGATGCGCTGGTCCTCTTCGCCGATGCCGAGCAGCCGGAAGATCCGCTCCTGCACGGCCCGCTCGTGGATCCTGATGCTGCCGCTGCCGATCTCCCAGCCGTTGCACGTCAGGTCGTAGGCATCGCTGCGCACCGATCCCGGGTCGCTGTCGAGCAGCGGGAGGTCGGCGGCGAGCGGCGACGTGAACAGATGGTGCGACGCGTCCCAGCGCTCCTCGTCGTCGTTCCACTCCACCAGCGGGAAGTCGACGACGAAGGCGAAGATCAGCGTGTCGGGGTCGGCGAGGTTGAGCTTCGCGGCGACGTTGCGGCGCAGCGCGTCGAGCGCCGGCTTGACGCGGCCGGCCGAGCCCGGCTCCTTCGCCCGCACGCCGCCCTGCCCCGCGACGACCAGCACCAGGTCGTCCGCGCCGGCACCCGCCAGCTTGCCGATCGTCTTGACGAGATCCAGCCCCAGGTGCTTGAGCACCGGTGACTTGATCTGCTCTTCCGTGGCGCTCTCCGGCGCCGCGAGGAAGGCGATCGATACCAACCCCTTCGCGCCGAGCTGCTTCGCGGCCTCCGTCAGTGCGTCGATCTCTTTGCGGGAGAACGCGGCGCCGCCGGGCACGCAGATGCCCTCGACAGAGCCGCCGCTCTCGACGGCGCTGGCGAACACGACGAAGTCCGTGCCGCGGACGGCGTTGGTGAAGTCGACCAGCTCCATCCCGAATCGCAGGTCCGGCTTGTCGGTGCCGAAGCGGCGCATGGACTCGGCGTAGGTGATGCGCGGGAAGGGCGCCGGGACGTCCAGGTCGGGCCGCACCTCCGCGGCGATGCCGAGGTAGAGCTCCTCCATGAGGTCCAGGATGTCGTCGCGCTCGACGAAGCTCATCTCAAGGTCGAGCTGGGTGAACTCCGGCTGACGGTCGGCGCGCAGGTCCTCGTCGCGGTAGCAGCGCGCGATCTGGTAGTAGCGCTCGAAGCCGGCCACCATCAGCAACTGCTTGAACTGCTGCGGCGACTGCGGCAGCGCGTAGAAGTTGCCGGGATGCACGCGGCTGGGCACGAGGTAGTCGCGCGCGCCCTCCGGCGTCGGGTTGGCCAGCACGGGCGTCTCGATGTCGATGAAGCCGCGCTCGGCCAGGAACCCCCGGATGAAGGTGATGATCCGGTGGCGCATGATGACGTTGTTGTGCATCCGCTCCCGGCGCAGGTCCAGGTAGCGGTACTTCAGCCGCAGCGACTCTTCGACGTCGGCTTCCTCGTTGATGTAGAAGGGCGGCGTCTTCGCCGCGTTCAGGATCGTTGCCTCCGTCGCGGCGACCTCGATCTCGCCGGTGGGCATCTTGTCGTTCCCGGTACCTGGCCGGCGTCGCTGCACGTGCCCGCTGACGCGCAGCACGTACTCGCCGCGCGCCTCCGATGCTGCGGCGTGGGCGGCGGCCTGCTCCGGCCCGAAGACCACCTGCACGATGCCGCGGCTATCGCGCAGGTCGATGAAGATGAGCCCGCCGTGATCGCGCCGCCGGTGTACCCAGCCGGCCAGGACCACGTCCTTGCCCTCATCGCTCGCGCGCAGGTCGCCGCAGTAGTCCGTCTTCAGCACGTCTCCTCCTGTCGGATCGGGTGGTGAGCCAGTGTACCGATGCGGATTCGATTCGGGTAGCGCCGGATGGAACATCTCGCGGGCCGCATCCGTCATACTCCTGGAGGAGCTACGGCGATGCGCCTGATCACGACCCTGTCCCTCGCCTCGATGCTGCTGCTCGCCGGATGCGGCGATGGCTACCGTGCGGCGAATCGTACGCCGACCGCTACGGCGCCGGCGTCGGCCACCTTCGCCGTGGCCACAGCGATCGCCGGCAGCGCCATCGTCCCGCCGGCGACGGTCGTCAGCGGCGACACGACGCCGGCGCCGGAGACCCCCGCCGCCACCGCGACCACTGCGCCGCCGGCGGCCACACCGACGCCCGGGCCGGTCGGCCAGACCGGCATCGCCGGCACCGTCACGATCGGGCCGACGTGCCCGGTGCAGCGCATCGACAGCCCCTGCCCGGACCGCCCGTACGAGGCGACGATCACCATCTGGCAGGGTGGCCGCAAGGTGGCGGAGGCCGGGTCCGGTCCCGATGGTCACTTCGTCGTGGAGCTGCCGCCGGGGACGTATCGGGTCGTCGGCGAGTCGCCCGGCACGTTCCCGCACGCCACGGAGCAGACTGTCATCGTGGGTGCCGGCGGCCTCACGCAGGTGCAGATTCAGTACGACAGCGGCATCCGTTAGGCGGGCCGGATTCCTTTCATAACGCACTTGCAATCGACCCCGGACGGTGGCACACTGGCGTCTCTATAGACACCGCCGATACGCCGACGTCCTGTCGCGTGCGGACTTGGCCGGCCTTCGGGCCGCGCACACAGAGGCGATTCGCTTGGACCTCGGGCAGATCGAGGCGTTCGTACAGGTCGCGCAGCACCGCAGCTTCAGCAAGGCGGCGGATGCGCTGTTCCTCACGCAACCGTCGGTGACGGCGCGCATCCAGTCGCTCGAGCGCGACCTGGGGGAGTCACTGTTCGAGCGCAACGGCCGCGGCGTGCGGCTGACCGAGATGGGCACCACGTTCCTGCCGCACGCACGGCGGGCGCTGAAGGCGCTGCAGGACGGCCGCGACGCCCTCGACAGCATGCGCAACCTCGACATCGGCACGCTCAAGCTGGGCTCCGCGCTCACGGTCAGCACCTACGTGTTGCCGAAGATCCTCAAGAAGTACTGCTCGACCTACCCCGGCGTCGAGGTGAGCGTGCACACCGGGCGCTCGGAGCAGGTGTTGCAGATGGTGCTCTCCGACGACGTCCACTGCGCGCTCGAGCGTACCGTGCACCACCCCGAGATCGTCACCGTGCCGCTGTACGAAGACGACCTCGTGCTGGCCGCAGCGCCGACGCACCGGTTCGCGCGCACTGGCAGCGCCGCGATCGAGGATGTGGGGCGCGAGCCGCTGATCCTCTTCGACAAGGGGTCCAGCTACAACCAGCTGATCCAGGGCGTGTTCCGCCAGCACGGCATCGTCCCGCACACGCTGATGGAGCTGGACACGATCGAGGCGACGAAGAAGATGGTCGAGGAGGGGCTCGGCATCGCGCTGCTGCCGAAGGTGTCGACCGAGCGGGAGTTCGAGCAGGGGACGCTCTGCTCCGTAGCCGTCACCAACGCGACGTTGCCGCGGCGGCAGATCTCGCTGATCTTCCGCAAGAACCGCAAGCACACGCGCGCCGTCCACGCGTTCTTCACCCTCCTGGCCGACCTCTACGGCGTCGCGATCCCTGAAGCTGCGCTCTCCGGCGTGGCGTAAGCGGCCGCCTGCGCGTGGGGCGGCCTCTACCTGAAGTTGCGGTCGCGGAAGAACTGGTCGCGGTTCGGCTCGCCGGGGTAATCGGGGTCCCGCACCAGGAATCGCCCGCACGCCTCGGCGAAGTCTTCCAGGAGCGTGTCGGCGCTCATGCGCCAGTCGTCCGGACGCGGATGCGCGGCGACGGCGCCCTGGTAGGCCGCTGCTTCGGCCGTGTCGTACCACTCCTTGAGCGAGAGATCCGCGGGCTCGCGGCCCGTCTCGTCGAGGATGACCTGGTGCTGGTGGGCGTGGCACAGCTCGTGCGCCACGACGTGGCACGATTGTCCGGGCTTGATGACGATCTCGCGCGTCGGCGGGAAGTAGAAGTTGCACGGATGGCCGTCCCCGAATGGGCAGACACCATCGCTCGTGCAGCCGCGGTCCGACACGAAGACGCGGACGCCGCGCGGCAGCGTCATGCAGCTGGCGCTGAGGATGCTCACGCAGAGCAGCAGCAGCAACGTCACGGCCGGCGCTGCGAGGCGCGACGCCGCGTTCCGAAGGGGACCCGAGACACCTGTCGACACCGTCACACTCAACCTGCACCTGCAACGATCGTCGTCACCAGCGCCTCCTCCCTCAATTGAGGCGGAGGGGTGTGTACTAGGTATCGGCGGCTGGCAGGGCGCAGGGGAAGAGGTGATAGCGCCCCGCTTGTGCGCGGACCGGCTCCGCGCGGAGAAGCGAGAGTTCCGAGGGACGCCGCCTATGACTCGACGGTGATGAAGCCGGTCATCGCGGGATGCACGGAGCAGCGGAAGGTGTAGCGGCCGGGGCTCTGCGGCGGACCGACGCCGAAGGCGCCACCCGCCAACGTCGGGCCCTCGATGGGTTCCGTCGCGATCAACTCTCTGCCGGCGGTGTCGTAGAACGTGATGCTGTGCTTGACGCCTGCGTCGCGTAGTTCCAGCGTGAAGTCGACGGTGTGGATCCCCTTCGGCACGGTGCCGCCATCCACCACGGTGAACTGGTAGTTCTCGGCGACGATCTTCAGCTTATAGTGACCGGGCAGCGCTCCGGGCGTTGGCGTCGGTGCTCGCGGCAGCGGCGTGGGCCGGGGCGCCGGCTCATCGGCGCAGTCGGCGCGGCGGCCCCAGGCGACGAGGCGTGCGCCCTCCCGCGCGCCCGTGATCAGCGTTACCGATTCCTCTGGCGTTGCCCCGACCACCTCAGCGAAGTCGACCTGCGTCGTGTCGGCGATCTTCTTGAACTCGACGCGGTAGCAGAGCAGATCCCCGTCCGTCAGGCTCAGCTTGACGTAGTCGCCGGCCTGCGCGCCGCCGAGGCTCGTGAAGACGCCGCTGCCGATGCCCGGGCGCAGCGCATCGCCGGCCAGTACGACATTGCCGCCGACGCCGGGCGTCCCGCCGAGCGCGGGCCACATCGAGAAGTCGTACCAGACGACGTCGTTGATGCTGGGCGGCGATGGCATCTTGCCGTCGCTGCCGACGACGGCGACCGAAATGGGAGCGTCGATGCGAAGACTTGGTATGGCCACGCGCTGGGCCGTGAACGGCCCGCGGCCCGGCTCTCCGGAGCCGCGGGCGACCAGATCGGACGGAAGCAGGTTCGGCCCGGAGCTGAAGGTGATGGGGCCGCGGGACCGGCTTGGAGTCGGCGATGCCTGCAACGGCGCCTCGGTCGATGCGGCTCTCCGCGACGTAATCGCGGACGGCGCGGGGGTCGTCGTGGGTGCGTCTGGTGCGGGCGCAGTCGCGCTCGCATCGCCAGCCGCCTCCGGCGTCGCTTGCGGCTGCTTGTGCCCTCGGCACGCGACGAGCGCGAGGGCGAGGCAGATGCCGGCGGCCGCGGCCAGGCATACGCGCCGGCCCGGAGCGATCATCGGCGGCCTCGCACCGTTCGTCACGTAGCGAGTATACGCCAGGCGGGCGGCTCCGTGATGGCGCTCCGTGCACGGGTCATCCATGATGCGCGGCCGCGCGGCGTACGCTATATTCGGCGGCAATCCAGGACTGTGCGGGGGGTGTGTCATACGCGTCTGTTTCCTCATGTACCACGGCTCGATGGAGTCGGGCGGGCAGGGCGTCTACCTCGCGAACATCACGCGCGAGCTGGCGCGGCGCGGCCACGACGTGCACGTCATCTCGGCGCCGCCGTACCCCGATCTCGATCCGGCCGTCGTCCATCACCGGCTGCGTACGCACAGCTTCCAGTCGATGCTGCTGGACCGCGGCGCCTTCTTCGGCGCGCGGCCGCCGCTCACGCACTTCCACCCGCTCAACTTCTTCGAGTTCGCGTCGTCGCGATTCACGTTCTCGTCGCTGATCGCCGTCTTCAGCCTGCGGGCGCTGCAAGAGCTGAAGCGGATCGAGGCCGCGGACGGGCCGTTCGACATCATCCACGACAACCAGACGCTGAGCTACGGCGTCTACCTGATGAAGGCCCTGAAGGGGCGGCCGGTCGTGGCCAATGTGCACCATCCGCTGGACGTGGATCTGGCGAACGGGTTGCGGCACGTCGCCGGGGCGGTGCGCAAGGCGCAGCGCATCGCCTGGTATCCATGGCACATGCAGCACCTGGTGTCGCGCCGCCTCGACGCGCTGATCTCGGGCTCGCGGGCGTCGGCGGAGCTTGTCTCGCGACTCTGGAGCTTGCGCCCCGGGCTGATGCACACGATCTACGACGGCGTCGATGTCAACCGATTCCACCCTGGTCCCGATAGCGAAGTCGAGCCGCGCTCGGTGCTGTTCGTCGGCAACGCCGAGGACTACAACAAGGGCGTCGTCTACCTGCTGCGGGCGATGGCGCTGCTGCCGGCGCGATCGCGCCCGCGCCTGTACGTCGTCGGCGGGCCGCAGGGGGCGTCGCTCGTCGTGAGCGGCGAGGTCGAGCGGCTTGGCATCGGCGACTGCGTGGAGTACATCGGCCGCGTGCCGCCGGAAGAGCTGGAGGCGTGGTACCGGCGCGCGCAGCTACTCGTGTCGCCGTCGCTCTACGAAGGGTTCGGCCTGCCGATCGTCGAAGCGATGGCGAGCGGCACGGCCGTTATCGCGACCGACGGCGGTGCGCCGCCCGAACTCGTCGTGCAGGGCGAGACGGGCCTGATCGTACCGGCGGCATCGCCGGAGGCACTCGCGGAGGCGATCGCGTCGCTCATCGATTCCCCGGAGCGCTGCCGCGCGATGGGCGCGGCGGGCCGCGCGCGCGCGGCGAACGAGTTCACGTGGGCACGCTGCGCCCTCAGGACCGAGGCGCTGTACACGGAGGTCATCGCCAGGCGGCGCGCCCGGCGGTCCAACTGATACGCGGATCGGGCCTCTTGCACATCAACGTCGCCGCCGCCGGGGCCGATACATCTTCATGTTGAATCACACGGCGCCAGAGAGAGACGAATCGAGCAGACCGCGGTGGCAGCGGCTCCTTGTGCTGGTCGTGTCATCGAAGGCCGGCGCGGCGCTGCTGCGCAAGGTGATGCACCGCATCGATCGGCCGCTACTGCGGCTCAGCCGGGGGCGGCTCAGCTTCGCGTCCGCCTATCCGGTCCTGCTGCTCACGACGACCGGGGCGCGAAGCGGGAAGCAGCGCACGGTGCCCCTGCTGTACGTCCGCTGCGGCAACGGATTCGCGATCATCGGCACGCGCTTCGGGAGCACGCACCACCCGGGCTGGTACTACAACCTCCGTGCCCGGCCGCAGGCGATCGTCGAGATCGATGGCGCTCAAAGCGCCTGCGTCGCGCGCGTCGCGAACGAGGCGGAGCGCGAGGAGATCTGGGAGCGCGCGGTGCGCATGTACTCGGGCTACAAGCGGTACGCCGCCCGGACGCACCGCACCATCCCTATGCTGATCCTCGACCTGGCCCAACAGGAGCCCCGCCGCGTGGCGTGAGCGGCGGCGCGCGCAAGCCCGCACACACCGGGGAATCGTGGCGATGGCCCGCAGATTGCGATGACGCCGTCCCTCGGCGACTCACGGCTGGCGGCGGCTGTTACCCGTGCCGGCGTCCCTTGAGCAGCCGTCCCGCACCGGCCAGGGCGATACCGCCGCTGGCGAGCGCCATCGCGGTGATGAACCACGTCGGACGCGCGCCGGAATCGGGCGCGCCGGTGTCCGGGAGGGCGATTTCGCCGACGTTCACGGCCGCGGGGTTGGGCCGGACCGCCGGCAGCACGACGTTCACCTCCGGCGGGGCACTGTCCGGCACGGGCGTATCCGCTGGCACGGGTGTGGCCGTGGGAATGGCGGTCGCGGTCGGGGTGTTCTCCTCGGCGATCCGGGAGATGGCGGACGCGTCGAAGCACGGATCGATGTTCGCGGAGTTGCGCGGCGACGTCTCGAAGACGCAGTCTTCAACGCGGTCGTGCTTGTTGCCCATCACGTGGACGACGGCGATGAGGTCGCCGCTGCTCGTACGGTCGGCGGCGCGGACGATGTAGCTCGATGTGCGGGTGCATTCGACGGTGCCCGATCCCGACACCAGGCTCGGGATATTGCACACGAAGAGGAAGTCGCTGGCGCCCGGCATCTTGATGAAGATATCGACGTCGAAGACCGTGCACCCGATGCCATTCGCTGGAGCCGGGTAGCTGGCGCCCACCTTGTACGCGAGGACGTCGCCGTCCTTCGGCCGTGGCGGGACGGAACGGATCCTGATCGATGCGGCGGCGGCGCCGACGGTGGGACCGCAGTTGGCCGGCAGGATCTCCGCGGCCGCGGGCACCGGGCCGCGGAACGCAGCGACGGCGGAGAGGGCGAGTACTACGGCCGCGAGGGCGGCAGCGCCGCTCGCCACGAGGGGCAGTCCGGCTAGCATTCTTGCCGGCACGCTCCGGACATTCATGCGACTGCGATCTCGAATGCTCACCACGCCATTCCCCCAATAATTGTTAAGACGCCTATGTATCAAATCAATTATGTCTCAAGCCGGGAAGGACGTCAATAGCGGAAGCACGCCAGGTTCGGGAGAGGCCCAGGTATCGGGTTGCAGTTCCTCCGCCTGCGCGCCCGCCCGTCGGCTGTTCGACGCGTCGATCGTCATGCTCGGCACCGGCTGGCGCCCCCGGTGCAGGGGGTTCTTGTGCTGCTAAGCCCCTAATAATCGTGGCGGGATTCCCGAACATCTCATTACGGATATAACGGCTCATTGCCTGCGCCCCGGCTGATGAGGGAAATAGATCACATGGCTCAGCCATTCGAGGAGTCTCCGGCAGATGCGCTCCGCCGCCTGCACGAGGCCCTGGCCGTGTCGGAAGAGCGGCTCGGCGCCGTGGTCGCGAACGCCCCGATCGTGCTGTATTCGATCGACCGGGAGGGCGTATTCACGCTCTCCGAGGGGAAGGGACTTGAGGCGTTGGGGCTGCGGCCCGGCCAGGTGGTCGGCCAGTCCGTGTACGACCTCTACCGCGATAACCCGGAAGTGATCGCGGGAGTCGACCGGGCGCTTGCCGGTGAGACGTTTACGAGCGTCGCCGAGGTAGCGGGACTGGTCTACGAGACGTACTACGGGCCGCTGTACGACGGTGACGGGTTGCTCACCGGGGTCATTGGCGTGGCGACCGACGTCACCCAGGCCACGCGCCGGGAGCGCCTGCTCGCGGAGACGGGCCGGACGCTGCGCGTGTTGGTGCAGTCCTCACCCGTGCCCGTCGCGTCGCTCGATCTCGACGGGCGTGTCCAGCTCTGGAACCCGGCGGCGGAGCGCACGTTCGGCTATAGCGAGCGCGAGGTGCTGGGGCAGCCCTACCCGATGATCCCCGCCGGGAAGCAGGAGGAGTTCCGGCAGCTCTTGCACAGAGTAGCGGTGGACGGGGAGACGCTCGCGGGGATAGAGCTGCGGCGCCAGAAGAAGGACGGTTCGCCGATCGACATCTCCCTGTCGGCGGCCCCGCTCCGCGGCGATGGCGACGCCGTGGTCGGCGTCATGGCCGTGCTGGTCGACATCACCGAGGCCAAGCGCGCGGAGCAGTCGCTCCGCGAGAGCGAGGCGAAGTACCGCGCCATCTTCGAGAATATCTATGACCTCTTCTACCAGACGGAGATCGGGGGGAAGATCGTCGAACTGAGCCCTTCGGTGCAACGGTTTGGCTACACGCGCGAGCAGCTGATTGGCACCTCGGTGCTGGACCTCTACCCGGACGCGGACGAGCGCCTGGCGTTCGTGAAGGCGGTCACCTCGCGCGGCGGCGTGAATGACTATGAACTCCGCCTGAAGAGGGGCGACGGCACGATCGCATCGGCGTCGGTCTCTGCGGCCGCGCGGCGCGGCGCCGACGGCGCGATCGTGGGATTCGAGGGTACGATCCGCGACATCAGCGAGCGCAAGCGATTCGAATCGCAGCTCCTGCACGTGGCGAACCACGACCCGCTCACCGGTCTGTTCAACCGCCGCCGGTTCGACGAGGAGGTGGCACGCCATCTCCTGGAAGCGCAGCGGTACGACCTGCACGGCGCGCTGTTGTTCATCGACCTGGACCAGTTCAAGGACGTCAACGACAGCCGCGGCCACAGCGCAGGCGATGAGCTTCTCTCGGTCCTCGCGCGCCTCCTGCGCAACCAGCTGCGGGCGACGGACGTCGCCGCGCGGCTGGGCGGCGATGAGTTCGCCATCCTCCTGCCGCACACCGGGGCGGTGCAGGCGCAGGCGGTCGCAGCGGACCTGCTGGACGCCATTCGAAGTCACACGTTCGTGGTCGGCGGCTCGCCGCTGAGGATCACCGCCAGCATCGGCATCGCGCTGTTCCCGGACCACGCCGTGGTCGCCGGTGATCTGCTCTCCCGCGCGGACCTGGCCATGTACCGGGCGAAGGATGAAGGGCGCAACCGCGCCTGCCTGTACGCGCCGGACGGCGACTGGCAGGCGCAGATCGAGTCGAGAATCGGCTGGCAACAGCAGGTCCGCGAGGCCATTGAGAACGACCGGTTCGCATTGCATGCGCAGCCGATCATGAGCCTTGCCGATGGCCAGATCTCACAATACGAACTCCTGCTTCGGCTGGACCGCGGCGGCGGCGATTTCGTGCTGCCGGGGCAATTCCTTGACGTGGCGGAACGGTCGGGCCAGATCCAGGAGATCGACCGCTGGGTCGTGCTGCGGGCGATCGATTTGCTCGCTGAGCACCAGTCGGCCGCGGGGGATCTCCGTCTTGAGGTCAATTTGTCCGGGAAGGCGTTCGCTGACCAGGAACTGCTCCGGATGATCCAGCAACGGCTCAGCGACACCGGCGTCGATCCCGCCAGGCTCATACTGGAAGTCACGGAGACGGCGGCGATCGCGAACATCGACGAAGCCCAGAAGTTCGTGCGGACGCTGAAGTCGATGGGCTGCAAGTTCGCGCTCGATGACTTCGGCGTCGGCTTCTCGTCCTTCTCCCACCTCAAGCACCTGCCGGTGGACTACCTCAAGATCGACGGCAGCTTCATCCGCGATCTGGCGTTCAACGCCGTGGACCAGCACCTGGTGCAGGCGATCGTCGGCGTGGCGCGCGGCCTGGGCAAGCGCACGATCGCCGAGTTCGTGGGCGATGATGAGACGCTGCAGCTTCTTCGCGGGTATGGCGTCGACTTCGCGCAGGGATACTTCATCGGGCACCCGGCGCCGCTTCCCGGCGTCGCGGAGATCGGTCGCCGCGCCGCCTGACTCGCCTGCGTGGTTCACTGCCGCTGCGGGCGACGCGGGCCCTGGTCGAGATCGATGGTTACTCCGGTTGCAGCAGCCAGTAATGGAACGAACTGTAGGCGCCGATCTCCGCGGCGATCTCGATGTCGATGCGTCCGCCAGCGGCGCCGGTCCCGCGTGCCACGACCGCATCTCGCCACCGCGCGCCGTCCTGCGGGATCTTCACGGTGCTGCGCGCGCCGCCCGATGTCACAGCCACGGTCGGGGCGCCCGCGCCGCTCGCTCGCGCGAGCAGTAGCCACGGCTTCGCCGCGTCCCGCGCCCGGAAGGTCATCCGCTCGCGGTTCGAGATCACGCGCCCGCCGTCGACCACGGGCTTTGAGGCTCCGTACGTCCGGTGCGCGACGAGTTGCACCGGCGGGATGCCCACTTCGCGAGCGGGCGACGTGTAGTCGTGCGCCTCTTCGGAAGCGAGATCGGCGACATCGAGGCTGTCCGCAACCGTCCACCCGGCGGCCTCCGGCGGGAGTTCGCCAGGCGCTTCGCCGCTGTTGATCGCCGAGGGATCTACGTCGTAGATCACCAGGTTGGTGCCGCCGGAGATCGTGTCGCGCGCGAGGGCAAAGTTCGTCAGCGGCCGCAAGACGCCGGTGGCCAGATCCGAATATCCGATCCAGGTGGGAAACACGGCGTAGTACGACGGCCGGCGCTCGGCGGGCAGTCGCTCGATGTACTCGTAGAGACTCCCTGCCCCCTGCCGGAAGCTCGGCCCGACATCCGGCGAGGTGAGCCCCACGAGGTCGAACGTCCGCCTGCGGCTTCCGTACGTCAGTGCCCCGGCGTCGTTGATCGCCACGACGGCATCGGGCGGTGTATTCGCACGGAGCCATGCCGCAGCGGACATCTGCTCGAAGTAGATGTCCGACGTGTTCTGACCGTAGACATTCACGATCGAGACGCTCGTCAGCAGCGAGCCGGCGAGGAGCAGCAGGGTCGCCGGCCAGAGGAGTGGCCGCAGCGCATCGGCGTAGCGCGCCGCGCGCCATGCGCCGAAGACCACGAGCAGCACCACGAACGGCTCGTACGCGGCGGCCCATCGGTGCTGCGCGATGTTCGGATTCCGCACGAGCGACCCGAAGAGCCATCCCATCACGGCGATCGCGGGCAGCATGGCGCGCCACGTTGGCCGCCTCGCCTCAACGTCGTCGGCGATGAGCGACGCGGCGCCCACGAGGAACAACCCGAATGCGATGGTGGCGAGGTACGCGGGCCCGAACCAGGTGAACGAAAACCGCAGGTTCTCGAAGAATGACGCGGAGACGGTGTCGGCGATCGAGAAGATCGTGGGGCGCGCCGACGTGAACACCGACTGCACCATGAACGTGTTCGTGCGCGCGCTCCCGGTGAGGACGCGGAGCGCCACCACGTAGCCGGCAGAGGCGGCGAGCGCGACGCCGACCGGCACCAGCGATCGCGGCGCAAGCTTGCGTCCGTCCTCGTAGTAGGCGTCGGCGGCCCACATGGCGCCGATCAGCACCGACAATAGGGTCATCTCCGGCCGCACCAGCGCAAGCAGCGCGAGCATCGGTGCGAACCGCCACACCCAGGCCGGGTGTTCCTTTGCGCGGATATACAGGTACACCGCCGCCAGCAGCAGCGTGGCGTGCAGCCCGACCTCCATCATCGAAAAGAACGTCCACCCCAGCCATCCGTTGATCGCGACGAGCGCCGCGGCCGCGTACGCGAGGCGGGTGTCATCGACGAGCCGCCGCGCGATCGCGGCCACGAGGATGGCCGAGAGCAGGAGACAGGCGGCGTTCAGCAGCAGCCCCCAGAGCACGAGGTGTTGATCGCGGAACCCCGCGGCGTACCCCGCGGCGAGCACGAACGGATACAGGAAGCTGGTCGATCCCGATGTCGGGTCGTCGTGCGGCTGAAAGGCGAGGATGTGTCCGTGCGCGATCTGCCGGGCGTACGCGAAGTAGATCTGCGTATCGTCGAGCGGCGTGGACAAATGTCCCCGCGTGTAGAACAGCATCGACGCGACGAACGCGGCCAGGATTGTCGTGACGAGCGCCGCGAGTGCGGCGTACGGCACCCACGCGTCTTCTACGGACGCGACGGCAACGCCGGCTACCGGCGGCCGGCTCACGCCGGGGGTGAACTCGTTGTCAATTGCGTCCGGAGGCATGGGGCAATGGTACGCGTTGGCCGTATCCGCATGCTACGCGCTCAGGAGAGCGTGGTTGACAGGTTCCACTTCTGGGGAACCCGGTAAGAGTCTGATCGCGTCGGACCCACGCATGAGGATGGAGTGGCGCGCCGACGGCGGCGGCGGCATTCACCCGCGACGGAGCGCGCGTAGAGCAGGCAGACGAGCCCGCGGTTGGAGCGGGCCGGGCTCGTCAGCGATGCGGACGCTCGCAGATGGAGTGGGCCCGGCAGTCGATGGTCGTACATTCGCGAACAGACTCGCGATCCATCGCGCCGCACACGGTGCAGGTGTTAACTTCCAGAATCCGGCTCTTGCTGACGTCCCAGCGCATCTGGTCGTGTGCCGACTGCAGAGCCGGGCGCGTGGTGACGGCCTGCCACACATGCCGGTGCTGAATTCCCAGCGCGCCGCTATCTTCAAGTTCTAGTGTCATCGTCCATCCTCGCTTGCACTGCCGCTGCAGCGGCGGTCGGGTGATGCCGAGGTTTCGGAACCTGGCGTGGGCCGATGCGCGCCCTCAGCGATAATGCCCTCCGGCGTGCGGCTTGGGGAGCTCCCCGGTCACTGGTCCTGCGCGCAACAATCGCAATTCATCCCACTTCGCCCGGACCTGCGTCTCCAACGCCTTGATCGCTGCTCCATCGTGGACGGCGCCCGTCGCGCGGAGCGCGCGGACGCGTTGCGCCAATCCATCGATCCCACGCAACAGCGCTTGCTCGCGGCCGTCGGCCGGCATCTTCTCACTCACGGGATCCACCTCCGGTCATGTGTACGCGTTGTGCCGTGGAGACGGCGGCATCGGGGGCGGACCGTACGAGCGCCCGGCGCCAACGTGAACGATCTTGCCTGGCACGAACGCGGTCCGTGGGGCGTTTGGCTGATTCTCGAAGAGGCGGAAGGATCCGGGCCGGCTACGAGGGCGCGAGAGTCGAGGAGGAAGCTTCTTCTCTTCTTGGTGGAGACCCTACCTGCGCGGGCCGTGGTTGTCGGTACCGCCCTGGGCGAGGATGCGAAGGTGCGTTACGTTGACGAGTTATGATAGCGCATTCGGATGTCGGCTCGCCACGCTTCTCGGGGGTCCCCGTACACGCCCGCCGCCGCAATCTGGTACGATGGGGATACCTTCCTCGTCGCAGTCTCCTGTTCGCCGCGGTTAGTTCCGACGCACTCGAGGACTTCATCGACTCGAGGTGCCAGGCATGTTGCCTGTGCAGGAGTACCGCGTAGGCAACGTCGTGGTTCGCCGGGCAACCTTACCGCCCGATCAGCGAGCACACCCGCGACGACAGGAGACACACATGGCAACCGGACAAATCAAGCGGCTCGCGCGCGACCGAGGCTTCGGCTTCATTCGGCCGGACGGCGACACGGAAGACATCTTCTTCCACACCTCGGCGGTGCAGGGCGGCATCTTCGACTCGCTTCAAGAGGGGCAGACTGTCGAATTCGAGAAGGGCGCGGACGACCGCGACCCGAGCAAGAGCCGCGCGCTCAACGTCCGCATCGCAGGCTAGGCCGGCGGCAACGCAACGACGGCTGCCGAAGGCAAGGGCCTTCGGCGTGATCGAGGCATCGACCGGGCGGCGGAAGAGCTCTCTTCCGCCGCCCGTCGCTCACACCAGCAGGCATCGGTCGCATGTTCAAATGAGGTGGAGGGGCGAATGACGACGACGAATCGCATCATCTCGATCGAGACCCACAGGGCTCGCCCCGCAGCCCACGAGGTCATCTTCGCCGTCTCTACGCGTGATGAGGCAGCGGTCAACGACCAGCACTGGACGGAACGGACCGTGCTCAAGGCGATGGACCGCGCCGAGCGCTTCTACAGCCAGGCCCCGAACGGGCGGCGGGCAAGGGTGCAGCGATACACCTGCGCGGGCTGCCATCAGGAGCACATCCGGACGCACATCAGTGACGCCGCGATCCACGACCTGACGAATCTCCCCCGCACTGACGCGGCCCGGTAATCCCGGGACCGCCCCCCTGGCTCACGGCGTTGAGTCGGACCGCGGGCACCACGGCCCGTCCGGGACTCCACCATCGTCACGCACGTCAACGGACTGCCGCCGAAGATGCTGGCGAAGCACGCGCGCGATCGGTGAGGGCGAACGCGGCCGAATCGCCACGCGATCGCGCTAGCTGCCGAACCAGCGAGCGCGCCTTGATGTGCCGAACTCCGTCTTCTCGGCCGCGGTCTGGACCGTTGGGCCCGTGAACGGCGCCGTGGGCGACGGCCCGGTCAGGAAGTCGGCGTCGACGCGGCCGACTTTGTGGTCGCCGAACTCGATGTAGCAGGAACCGGCTCCGTCGTACGGCGTGGGCGTGCCACTGCCCCGGATCTGCGCGATCAGGTGCTCGGCGACGGCGCGAGCGGCGCTCTCGGCGAAGACGCCCGCCTTTGGCACGGGCGCGCTCGTGACGTCACCGACCGCGTAGACACCCGTGAAGCGCGTCGTCAGGTGAGAACGGTCGACGGGGATCCAGCCGTCTACCGCGAGGCCGGACGCTTCGACGACGGCGGGGACGCGATGCACCGGCACGCCGAGGAAGAGATCGTACGGGAGCGTCACTCCGTCGCGCAGGTGCGCCACCTTCCGCGCGGCATCGATGGAAGTCACCCCCTGGTCCGGCACAAAGGTGATGTCCCGCTCCCGGAATCGGTCGAGGATCGCCGTCGATGCCGACTCCGATGCGGGTACCGGGATGCCCCAGGGTGACACGACGCTGATCTGGATATTCGACCTGACGCCGCGCTGAGAGAACGATTCGTCGAGCAGCATCGCCGCTTCGCAGGGCGCGGGCGGGCACTTGAAGGGCTCGCTGAGCACCGCGACGACGACGTGCCCGGCGGTGAACGTTGGAAGCACATCGCGCAGCCGCAGGGCGCCGTCGACCGAATAGAACTCGTAGCCGCCCTCCGCGAAGCCGGGGACCGCGCCGTAGTCGAACTCCGCGCCGAGCGCGACGACGAGCACGTCGGCGTCGTACGCGCCCTTGTCCGTCGTGACGTGCCGCGAGACTGGATCGATCGCCGTGATCAGCTCCTGGCGGAACTCGACGCCGGGCTTCGCGATCGTCCGGTAGTACGAGCTGACAGCTTCGCGGCTCTGCCGTCCGAACATCAGCTCGAACTTCGAGAAGCCGAAGATGAACGCAGCGTTCTTGTCGATCAGCGTGATCTTGATCTCGTCGCCGAAGGCCGCTGACAGGCGAGTCGAAAGTTCCAGGCCGCCGAAGCCTGCCCCGAGGATGACGACGTGCTGGCCCATGAGTCTTGCCTCCTCATTCCTGTTCGCCCGGCCGCGCGTGGCCGTTCGACCGCTTCCTTGATCGCGCTTGCTGCGCGCACCAAGATGGTACTGGGGCGTGCCGCTGCGCCCAACCACCCGGGCGGATGGCGCGAGGTGGTCTCTCGCCATCCGCAATGGGCGTCAGGGTGCGACGAAGGTCCGCGACAGCGTCGTGAAGGTGCAGGTGTAGACGTCGCGTGACCAACCGGGCGACTGGAACAGCGCGGCCTGCACAGGGCTGCCGGTGGCGACGCGGCCCAGTTCGGCGCCGGTCTGGATGTTGAGCACGACGACGTGTTCCGTGGTGCCGTCGAAGTCGTTCACGACGATCTCTCCCGTGTCGGGGAAGAGCAGAAAGTGGTTGCTCGCGCCGAACGCGTGCTCCCAGAGCCGGTCGAACGTCGCGGGGCCGTATCGGAACGCGGAGATGCGCCCGTTTCCGCTGTCGTACGCGACTGCGATGCGGCGCGAGGCATCGATCAGCGGCGGGTTGACGATGGTGCCTCGCGGCAGGCCGAAGGGCGTGTACTCCTGCACGTCCGCCGCGTCGGTCAGCGACACGCGGTACAGGTGGAGCGGTCCCGTGGCGACACCGGTGTCCTTGAAGTTGCCGCGGAAGGTGTTGTCGCCGTTGTCCATGAACCACGCGTATCCGCCGCCGATGACCGGATCCCAGCCGTACGATTGCGCGGCGTCTGCCTGCGTGCGGTAGCGGAATCGCCACGACTCGTCGATGGTGAGTGCGCCGCCTTCGTATCGGTAGCGGAAGATCGTGTGGTCGCCTACGACGTAGACGAATTCGCCGGACGCGCCTCGGTCGCTCGAGATGCGGGCGATGGAGCCCTCCGGTACCTCGACTTCTGGCCCGATTGGATCCAGGCGATCGGGTTCGAGCAGCGTGAAGTAGGACCGCGACGAGCCGTCGCGCACGAAGTTCTTCATGACGAGGCTGCCGTCGGAGAGGGCGAGGAGGCTGTTGTAGGGGTGCGGGCGCGGCAGCTCGCGGCTGGCGATGAGGCTGCAGCCGGTGTCGAGTCTGTGGCAGTAGCGTCCGTACGTGACGTACAGGGAGCCGTTGGCGTGCGCGAGGACGCCGCCGGCCCAGAAGGGGCCGCCCGGCAGGTCGGGCGAGCGCGCGAGCGTGGCCAGTGATATCGGGTCGACGCGCTCGACCCACGACGTCGTGTTCTCCCAGGGCTGCGAGTTCCCCTGCACGAAGACTTCACCCGGGCCGCGCAGCACCACCATGTTGGCGAACAGCGCGGGGCGCGATGTGACCTCCATGCGCTCGCCGGGCTTCAGCGCCAGGCCGGGCGAGCGGGGGATCAGTTGCCGCCGGGGACCGCCATCCTCTCCGGGGAAGGGGCTATCGAAGTAGCCGGGAATCGGACCCAAAGAGTCGAGATCGTTCAACGTACGTGCTCCATGCCGGGCATTAAATGACACTCTCAGTGTCAGCGCAAGTTGACACTCGCAGCGTCACAACGTCATCATGCGGCATGGCAACTGGAACGCGCACGCCGAGAGCCCGCACCCCTGCACCAGCGCGCAAGAACGCCACGGCACTGGTCGACGCTGACGCGGCCGTCGATGGCCGCCGCGCCTGGCGCGACCGCAACCTGGGCGCGGTCGTCGACGCGCTGCTCGACCTGTTCTCCGAGGGCAACCTGCGGCCGGGCGCCGACGAGATCGCGGCGCGCTCCGGCGTGTCGCGGCGCTCCGTGTTCCGATACTTCGACGACCTCGACAGCCTCGATCGCGTCGCCCTCGAGCGGCAGGCCGAGCGCGTCTCCCATCTTCTTGACCTGGAAGGCCTGGGCGAGGGGGCGGTCGGAGATCGCATCGAAGCGCTGATCGCGCAGCGGCTGCGGCTGTTCGAGGCGATTCTGCCGGTTGCGCGCGTGTCGCGGCTGCGCGCTCCGTTCGAGCCGGTCGTGGCGGACGGGCTGGCGCGCGGCCGCCGCCAGTTTCGGCGGCAGGTCGAGCGCCACTTCGCGGACGAACTTGAGTCGCTGGGCCGAAGCGAGCGCAACGCCACGTTAGGCGCGGCGGACGTCCTCTGCTCCTTCGAGGCGTACGAGCTGCTCCGCCTCGGCCACGAGCAGACGCTGAAGCAGATCGGCGACGTGATGCGGACGGGCCTCCTGAGCCTGCTCGGCGGCCGCCGCGGGCGCTGACGGCGCCTACTCCTTCGCGCGCTCCGCCCTTGCGGCTGCAGTCACGTCGGCGCGGTCGGGCCGGCCCTGGATCCGGAACGTCACGCGGGAGAGCGTGCCGGTGAACGCGAACGGGCCCTCGTAGTCGTCGACGACGGTGGAGAGCCGGTCGCAGCCGATGTCCACGCCCGTCGACCCCATCATGCGGATGATCACCGGGATCGCGGCCGAGGCCACATCTTTGCCATCGACCGAGAGTGTGAGTGTGCCGCTGCGGCCCTCGCGCTCGAAGCGAGCAGCAAGCTCGTGCAACCCGGGCGCGAGGTCGACCGGGGCCGCGGCGCGCTGGTGCGTGCCCAGCGCGTTGTAATCGAACTGCAGCCTGCCGTCCTTGATGAAGAATGCCTGGCCGACGTTCCGGCTGCCGCGCGCGTACAGCACGCCCTCGCACCCCGCGGCGGGCACGATGACGTCGCAGCTGATCGTCCATGACCGGCCGCCCAGCGGCGGCGCCGCATCGGCGGGGATGTGGGAGATCGGCGGCGTGTAGACGTACTCGCTGCGGGCGTGCGGCGTGCCCGGCCGCGGCGCGCCGCCGAACAGCTCGATGGTCCGGTCGTCGAGCGGCAGCACGTCGTTGATGCCGGCCTCGGCCCACCACTCGTCGACCAGTTCGCGGAGCTTCTCCGGGTGCTCGGCGGCGAGGTCGTGGCACTCGGAGAAGTCCCCGTCCAAGTGGTACAGCCCCCAGGCATCCGCTTCGAACGGCTCACCCTTGCGGTGGTAGGTGACGGCCTTCCAGCCGTCGCGCCACAGCCCGCGGTGGCCGCCCATCTCGAAGTACTGGCGCATCCGGCGCGTGGCCTCATCCGGCGCGTCCCAGGTGTACGCCAGGCTCTCGCCGTGGAGGGGAATCTGCTCGTGGCCCATGAACTGGTCCGGCACTTCGACGCCTGTGACATCGAGGATCGTCGCCGGGACGTCGATGGCGTGGCAGAACTGGTGCCGGATGCCGCCGGCATCCTTGATCCGCTGCGGCCAGTGGATGATCAGCGGATCGCGGACGCCGCCGCCGTAGGTGTTCTGCTTGTACCAGCGGAGCGGCGTGTTGCCGGCCTGCGCCCACCCCCAGGGGATGTTGCTGTGCGAGTGCGGGCCGCCGATGTCATCGAGCCGGTTGGCGACGATGTCGTCCAGGTCCTCCTGCTGCATGTTGAAGAAGCTGAACTCGTCCATGACACCGCGCGGCCCGCCCTCCTGGCTGGCGCCGTTGTCGGAGACCAGCACGAGCAGCGTGTTCTCCAGCAGCCCCTGCGTATCGAGGAAGTCGGTGAGGCGGCCGATCTGCGCGTCGGTGTGGTCGAGGAAGCCGGCGAAGGCTTCCTGCAGGCGCGCCGCGAAGACGCGCTCGTTGTCCGACAGGTCGGCCCACGGGCGGACGCCGGGGTTGCGCGGCGCGAGCGTCGTCTCGGGCGGCACGATGCCCGTCTCGATCTGCTGCGCGAACCAGCGCTCGCGGGCGACGTCCCAGCCCTCGTCGAAGCGGCCGCGGTACTTGTCGCGGTACGCCTGCGGCGACTGGTGCGGCGAGTGCGTGGCGCCGAACGCCAGGTACAGGAAGAAGGGCCGGTCGGGGCGCACGGATGTGAGATCGCGGATCCAGCCGATCGACTGGTCGACCAGGTCCTCGCTGACGTGGTAGCCGTCCTCCGGCCGCCCCGGCGGATCGATGTGGTGGTTGTCGGCGGTCAGCTCGGGGTAGTACTGGTCGGTCTCGCCCTGCAGGAATCCGTAGAAGCGGTCGAAGCCCTTCTGCAGCGGCCAGTTCTCGTGCGGCCCCGCTGCCGAGCACTCGCGCATCGGCGCGAGGTGCCACTTGCCGGCGGCGAAGGTGGCGTACCCGTGCGGCCCGAGGAGCTGCGCGACGGTGGCGGCGCGCGGCGTGATGCCGCCGCGCATTTTGGGGAACCCGGTGTCCCAGTTCGAGACGCCCCGCATCCCGGCCGCGTGGTGGTTGCGGCCCGTCAGCAGACAGGTCCGCGACGGAGAGCAGAGCGCCGTGGTGTGGAAGCCGGTGTAGCGCAGGCCGCCGGCGGCGAGCCGGTCGATGTTCGGCGTCTCGATCGTCGAGCCGTAACAGCCGAGGTGGGCGAAGCCGGTGTCGTCGAGCACGATCATCACGACGTTGGGCGCCGCAGCAGGGGGCGAGGGCGGCGCCGGCCACCACGGCTGGGAGTCGGCGATGGTGCGCCCGATGCGTCCGCCAAAACGAGGTTCGCTGCTGCTCATGTGCGTGCGTCCTCCGCTGCATGCCGGGGTCCGACCAGACCGAACTTGTACCTTTTGGCGCGTCCGGTGTCAACTGATGTTGACACTGCTAGTGCCAT
>Ga0315281_10000964_pt1 | contig 41546 bp, 38 predicted proteins | sample YL17G07_0_MG_FD_204540 | JGI IMG/M metagenome (GOLD analysis project Ga0315281, IMG submission 204540) | Sediment microbial communities from Yellowstone Lake, YNP, Wyoming, USA - YL17G07_0 | ecosystem: Environmental > Aquatic > Freshwater > Lake > Sediment | place: USA: Wyoming | collected...
GCCGGTTTGATCGGATAGACCTTTCCTTCGATAACCCCACGATCGATCGCATCGCCTGTGGAAAACGCCAGAGAAAACGCCTGCGCCATCTTGTTGCGATTGTGCAGATCCATGAGATCGGTCCCAACGTTGATGACGTACGTCGTGTTCTGTCGGAGTGTCTCCGAAAAGCGAATCTCGACCACCGTTCCGCTCCAATCAAACTCCAATGCGCCCACTGAAGGGGAAATGAAAATCGATTCTTCCAGGGTGCGATGATCCACATACTCGTCAAACTCGAGCGAAATTCTTTGTTCGTGGAAGCGCGTTGTGAAGTTGTGTGGGTACGTCGAGATGATGACGGGGGGATCGGTGTCAAGGGGACCGCCTTCCGGCGCTCTCTGGCCTGCGCAGGAGAGAGCAAGAACGGAAAAGAATGACGCAGCGAGATAATTCTGCAGCGCTCGGTGAAGCTTCATAGAGCGGTGACGAGTGAGAGGAAGATTGTGGGAGAAATATAGAAAAAGGTGTGGAAAGAACAAAGATCGCAGAGAAATGACATCACGCTGTTCTGGACGGAAGGATCAACCCGACGAGCCCGAATTCCTTTGTGCCTCTCTCCTCAAGCGTCGATACGTTTGCACCGCCTTCCGGTGCTCGGCGTAGCTCCGAGAGAACGTATGACCACCTGCACCGTTGGCCACAAAATAGAGATAGGAGTGTTTCTCGGGATACAAGACAGCAAGGATCGACTTGCGGCCAGGGCTATTGATCGGCCCGGGGGGCAGGCCGTAGTTGCGATAGGTATTGTAGGGCGAATCAAATCGCAAGTCAGAGTAGGAGAGGCGGCGAGGACCGTCAGGAAGAGCGTATTGGATCGTCGGATCGGCTTCGAGACGCATGCGTTTCTTCAATCTGTTGAAATAGACGCCGGCGATGATCGGGCGCTCTTGATCCAGTTGCGTCTCCGCCTCTACTATAGAGGCGAGTGCGACAACCTCGTTGAGCGTCATCTTCAGATTCTCTTGTCTCTTGTGGAGACTATCCACGTAAAACTTCCTGAATTCCTCCACCATCCGTTGAACGACCTCTTCCTCATCCGTCTGCCAAAGGAATTTGTATGTATCCGGCATGAGATAGCCCTCAAGGGAAGCGGCATCAATCCCCAGTTCCCGAGCATAGCTCGCTTTGTCGCATAATTCAAAAAAGCGCTGAGTCTCAAGCCCCAATACCTGACCGTATCGCACCGCCGTCCGTTCCATCCGCCAGCCTTCTGGAATAACGACAGGAACGAGAATACGCGATGTACCCTCTGCAAGATCTCCCAAGATCTCGACGTTCGACAGCCCCCGAGGAAACAGATACTTTCCAACTTTCATCGAGCGCGTCTTGCCGAGAATTCTGCCGGCAAGCTCGAGAGTCCATCGCGTTCGCAAGACGCCTGCCGATTCCAACGAATCCACGACAGCTTTGAAGGTCGCTCCCCGAGGGACGGTCACGGCGTTCTCTGATGCCAACGATGTAGTGTTCGGAGCCCAGAAGGTCAAGAAGACGAACAGGACAACGACAAAAAGAATGATCCCCAGAGCAACCAGCCAGGGATGTTGTTTGAAGAAACCGAGTGCGTTGTTCGCTCGCATCATTTGCTCAATGCCGTTGACGAGATTCCCGAAGTTCCCCGCGAACTGAATTACTTTGGTTCTCAACTCAAAACTGGGAACTCTGAACTTGAAACTGTCATTTCAGTTCAAGACTAGGTTCAGCTGTCAACTCCAGGCTCGACGTTCGCCCCTCTTTCATTTTCATATACCCCACCGTGGCAACCATCGCTCCGTTGTCCGTGCAGAATTCAAATCTGGGGATGAACACACGGTACCCAAGACTATCTGCAGACTCTTTAAGACGCCTCCTCAACTCCGAGTTGGCTGCCACCCCGCCTGCAAGGGCAATGTCTTTAACCTTATGTTCCTTCGCCGCACGCATCGTCTTCTCCACCAGCACATCGACAACAGCCGCTTGAAAACTGGCGCAGATGTCGGATAAGAACTCTTCATATCCATCGCGATTGGCCGACTTTACCCTCCAGGCGGTGGTCTGATATCCGATTTTCCGCAGATAGTAGAGCACCGAGGTTTTCAATCCGCTAAAACTGAACTCGAGAGATCCTTCTTCCAGATACGGGCGTGGGAAGTTCACGAAAGCCGGATTTCCCTTCGAGGCGTATTGATCAATCATCGGTCCGCCGGGGTAGCCGATGCCGAGCATTTTCGCGACTTTGTCAAACGCCTCTCCCGCCGCGTCATCCTTGGTCTCTCCCAGTATCTGATAGTCAAATGCGTTCCTCACCAGAACCAGCTGGGTATGGCCTCCCGACACCGTGAGGTTAACAAACGGATAACCGGGCTTTGGATCCTCAATCAGATTGGAAAAGATATGAGCTTCCATATGATTGATCCCCACGAACGGGATTCCCAGACCGAGGGCCATGGACTTGCCAAAGCTCAGCCCCACCAGAATCGCTCCGACCAGTCCCGGCCCGTACACTGCCGACATGGCGTCGAGGTCATGCTTCGCGATCCCGGCTTGCGTCAGCGCCTCATCGACGATGGGCACGATCCTGCGCTGGTGAGCCCGGGAGGCAAGCTCTGGCACTACTCCCCCGTATTCCGAATGAAAGAGCTGTGTGGCCGTTACGTTCGAAAGGAGCGCCCCATCCTTCACCACTGCTGCGGATGTTTCGTCACAAGATGTTTCAATTCCGAGGATTGTCAATGTAAGAATTTCGAGTTTCGGGTTCTGAGGTATGAGCTCCGATTGACGGTTCACGGCTTGCCGTTCACGACTGACGATCCCCGTTTTGACATCGACTTTTCGTTATGATAACCAAAAAAACAGGTTTGCGCAACCATTGAAGTGTTTTCGAGTGATCTCTTGAAGGTTTGAAATACATCTTGCCTCTCTCTTGTTTTGTGAGTACATTAGTTCGGGACGTCAAGAATTATTTCACCTGGAGTCTGGAGATGGCAAGAATCTGTGAAGTCTGTGGCAAGAAACCTATGGCGGGAAACCACGTGAGCCACGCGCACAACCGTGTTCCGAGGCGTTTTCTCCCTAACCTGCAAAAGGTCCGTGCTCAAGTTGACGGATCGGTTCGGCGCATCACCGTCTGCACGAGTTGCATCAAAACCGGTCGAGTCCAGAAGGCTGCCTGACGCGGGCGCGCGCTCTATAATTATATAGTGTGCAACTTTCACAATATCCCGCAATCTTGGCGGGATTTTTTGTTTAGGGACGAGCGGATACAGGCGCATTGAGCCCATGAAATTCTCCTTCACACCCCCAAACCAGCTTACCTTCTTGCGGATCTTACTGACGCCGGTGTTCCTCGCGCTTTTATTCTCATCCGACCCTATTCTCCGTCAGCTCTCGCTCGTGGTGTTCATCATCGCTTTGCTCACAGATTGGTACGACGGCTGGGTTGCGCGCCGGTGGGGCTATATTACGCGATGGGGAAAGTTCCTCGATCCACTTGCAGACAAGGTTGTCACGTCGGCAGCGCTCATCGCGTTCATCTATCTTGACCTCGTTCCACCTTGGACGGTATGGGTCATCGTCGTGCGCGACATCGCCATTACTCTTCTTCGCTCCTACGCTGAATACAAAGGGAAGCCTTTCGACACGACTCGTCTCGCCAAGACAAAAACGTTCCTGCAATTCGTCGTTATCTATTATGTTCTTCTCCTGTATGTCGGAAAAGATATCGAGTTCGTCCACTCGAGGTACGGTGAATTGATCAACACGCTACTCGACTATTCCTTCCTTTATGCGAGCATGGTCGTGATCGCGGCTATCACGCTCCTGACAGGCGCACTCTATATCATCGAAAACTGGAAAACCGTTCGCGAGCTCTATGACTTCTCCAGCCGAATCACAGAGTCCGAGTGACATAGCTCCTCCGACGGACGAACAGGTTGCCAGTGTTCCCTTCCTGACAAAAGCGTTTGCGTCCGGACTCTTCTCAGGCTATTCTCCGGTAGCATCTGGAACGGTCGGCAGTTTGGTGGGTCTGGCATTCTACTTCATCCCCGGTTTTGAGAACATCTACGTACTCGTCCCAGCCAGTCTCCTGGTGCTTTTGCTGGGGATCAGGGCTTCAGCGGCCATGGAGCGGGTGTACGGCCATGACCCTGCTGAGGTGACCATTGATGAGGTCCTTGGCATGTGGGTTTCTCTTCTTTTCCTTCCGAAGAGCATGCCAATAGCCGGTTTCGCTTTTTTCCTTTTCCGTATCCTCGACATTGTAAAGCCATTCCCAGCAAGGCGTTTTGACAATAGGAAAGGCGGAGTGGGGATAATGCTTGATGATGTGATCTCCGGAATCTATACGAACATCGTTCTGCAGATCCTCGTTGCCTTCCGAATTCTCTCATAACTGTTACCTCTCTACGTTACTCTTCTTATGATGGCGGAAGTTCTTTCGATTGGTGACGAACTCCTTATTGGCCAGGTCATCAACACCAATCAAGCGTATATCGCTGAACAGCTCAATTCGGTCGGCGTCTCCGTGGCGAGGATGATGACCGTTGGCGACGATCAGACGATGATCATCAAGTCATTTGAGGAGGCTTTTGCTCGCTGTGACGTTGTCGTCGTCACAGGAGGCTTGGGCCCAACGCATGACGACATCACCAGGAGCGCTGTGTGCAAGTTCTTTCAGACGGATCTTGTCGTCAACGAGGAAGCGCTCGAACGAGTTCGCGAATTCTTCAGGAGGCGTGGTTTGGCGCCGCGAAAGATTAATGAAGACCAGGCACTGGTGCCCCGTAGCTGCACCGTGATCCAGAACTCCATCGGTACGGCACCGGGCTATCTGTTCGAGCAACGGGGCAAGTACTTCATCGTGATGCCGGGAGTCCCGTTTGAGATGAAGGCTATGACAAAGAGTTTCGTGGTTCCATTCTTCACGCAGAGGGCATCCGGCGTGGTCATACAGCATCGTACTCTCAAAACAACGGGGATTGGGGAGTCATTCCTCGCTGAGCAGATCGGCGATGTGAATGAGATCATTCCGCCCAACTCCGGCATGACTCTGGCTTTTCTGCCTAGTCCCACCGGGACGCGACTTCGCATCACTGCGCTGGCAAAGAGTATCGCGGAAGCAGAATCAGGCATACGCAATGCCGAAGAGAAGTTGCGCAGCAAGGCGGGCAAATACATCTACGGCGCCGAGGAGGAGGAGATGGAGCAGGTCATCGGAAAGCTGCTTGCAGAGCGCAGGCTCACTCTTGCGGTGGCAGAGTCGTGCACGGGGGGATTGATCGCTGACAGAATCACCAATGTGCCGGGGAGCTCAAACTACTTCGAACGTGGCATCGTCAGTTACAGCAATGAATCCAAGGTTGCGGACCTTGGTGTGCCGCTGGCGCTCATTCATCACCATGGAGCAGTGAGCCGCGAAGTTGCGGAAGCGATGGCGTTTGGCATAAGGGTGAAAGCGAATGCAGACATCGGCTTGTCCACGACGGGCATCGCGGGGCCGACCGGCGGCAGTGCGGAAAAGCCCGTTGGTCTTGTCTGGATCGGGTATTCCGACCGGAATGGAACGCTTGCACTCCGGTTCAACTTCGGCGACGATCGCAGGCGAGTGAAAGAACGAGCATCACAGGCCGCACTGGAGCTCGTTCGAAGGAAACTCTTGAAGCTGGATCAATAGCTCTTCATTCCCATGCCGAGAATTCGCGCTTTCATCGCCATACCTACCTCCGGAGAGATCAAGCAGAGCATCTCTGCCGTGCAAGCTGAGCTTATCAAGTCTCAGGCTGATGTGAAATGGGAGGGCACTGAAAAATTCCATATCACCCTCAAGTTTCTCGGCGATTCCGAGCTCGAAGTTCTTCAGTCGCTCAGAAGTGAGCTGCAGACGGCCCTTCGGGATATTCACTCGTTTGATCTCGTGTACCGGAGCGTCGGTTGCTTCCCGAACGTCAGCCGTCCTCGAGTTGTCTGGATTGGCGCTGCGGAGAACCCTCAGCTCTCGGAGTTCCAGCAACGTGTCGAGGAAGTGTGTGGACGGTTCGGCTTCCCGAAAGAGGATCGCGCCTTTCATGCTCATATCACGCTCGGACGAGTGAGGGGGAATCGTCATCTGGATCGCTTGACTGAGATAGTAAAAACCGTTACTTTTGAACCGATGCAGGCCCGTTGCGCCGAAGTCCACATCATGCGCAGCGAGTTACGACCAACCGGTTCGGTCTACACTCTCTTGAATTCAATTCCTCTTGTGCCATAAGCTGGAGTATTCATGTCCGACACGACAAACAAAGAAGCACGATTACAGGCTCTGAAGATTGCCATCGACCAAATCGAGAAACAACATGGCAAAGGGGCAATCATGAAGCTGATGGAGGGCCCAATCGCCAAGATCGATTCAATATCCACCGGCGCCATTTCTCTTGATGCAGCGCTCGGCATCGGCGGCGTGCCGCGAGGAAGGGTGACAGAGATTTTCGGACCCGAGTCTTCGGGGAAAACAACGATCTGCCTCCACGTCATCGCTGAAGCACAAAAACATGGAGGCATGGCCGCGTTTATTGATACCGAGCACGCTCTCGATATCGCCTACGCGAAGAAACTTGGTCTCGACGTGAACAACCTGCTTCTCTCTCAACCGGAGTTTGGCGAGCAAGCCCTCGAAATTGTGGAAACCCTTGTTCGAAGCGGCGCGCTTGATGTTATCGTTATCGACTCGGTTGCCGCGCTGACGCCTCGCGCCGAGATCGAGGGCGAGATGGGAGATCCCACGATGGGTGTTCAGGCCCGCTTGATGTCACAGGCGCTTCGAAAACTCACAGCAGCCATCAGCAAGTCCAAGACAAGCGTGATGTTCACAAACCAGTTGCGCCAGAAGATCGGCGTGATGTTTGGTAATCCCGAGACAACCACAGGCGGAAACGCACTGAAGTTCTATGCCTCCGTTCGCCTGGACATTCGCCGTATCGAAGCTTTGAAGGATGGCCAAAACATCATCGGCAATCGTACCCGGGTGAAGGTCGTGAAGAACAAAGTCGCACCCCCTTTCAAGGAGGCGATCTTCGACATCCTCTACAACGAAGGCATCTCGAGGCTTGGCGATCTGATTGACACCGCCGTCGAACAGAACATCATCGCTAAGAGCGGGTCATGGTTCTCGTATAAGGATGAAAGAATCGGTCAGGGCCGGGATGCTGTGAAGACGTACCTGCAGGGCAATTCCACTCTCGATAAGGAGATCGACACGGCCGTGCGGCGCAAGCTGGGGCTGTTGCCCGATGGGCCCTCCACTGCCCCAACCTCGAAACCGGAGCAACCTGCAGCGGGAACAAAGAAGACACCAAAATCCTAAAAGGATTCCTCCGTGGTCATCACGAAGATCGTCAGAAGCCGTAAGGAGAGGGGTTGCTTCGCGGTGTACGTTGACGATACTCTTGCCTGTCTCGTCAGTGAGGAGGTCCTGGCGAGATTCGGCCTGCGCGGCGGAGGGGAGATTGACGAGAAGAGCATGGAACAGCTCTCCTCTGCTGCTGCAACGGATCGCGCTCGTCGGATCGCCATCAATTTTCTCTCCTACCGGCCTCGCAGTTCGAGGGAAATCGTCGATAAACTGACGCGAGAAGGAATCCCCGCTGACGTGGCGAACAACGTCGCGCAGCACTTACGTGACATCAAGATGGTGAACGATCTTGAATTCGCGAGGATGTTTGTTCGTGACAAGCTCCGCGGAAAACCCATGGGGAAGGCAATGATGAAGCAGAAGCTCTTGGTAAAAGGAATCGCCTTCCAGATCATCGAAAGGGTATTGAAAGAGTACATCACAGAGGAAGATGAGCAGCAGGCTGCAACGCGACTCGCTGAGAAGAAACTAAAAGTCAGTCGGGGCCGGTTTGCGAGACTAGACACGGCACGACAACAGAAGCGTTTGGTGGATTATCTCCTTCATCGCGGCTTTTCCACGGAAGTGGCAATGAAAACCGTCCGTAACATGATCTCATAACCTTGACCATGCAAACTGGCACCCCCCATCGACCGCTTCTGAAAGTTTCCGTAATCGTCGCTCTGCTTCTCCTGGCGTACTGGGTAGCGTCGTTGTTCCCCGATCTGATGCTGGCCTTGATCGCATCCGGCCTGGCCGCCTTTGTGTTGCGACCCATCGTCAAGTTGCTGGAATTCAGAGTCGGAATGAAACGGATTTTCGCAATCCTGACGACCTTTGTTGTCATCGGCGGAAGCATGTTGTACCTCTTCCTTAATTTGATCCCGTTCCTACTCGATCGCGCTCGATCGGTCTATGATCAGTTTAGGAACTTCCCCTTCGACGCTAAGTTGGCGGAAGTCGCACACTCAGTGGAGAAGAGCATTCCTTTTGTGAGCGCTTCCGAGCTCGCAAAAGGAATTCACACGTACATCGGGCAAAGCATTCAGCAGCTCGGGTCGGCCCTGCAGAACTCTATCGCTATGCTCGTCACGCTTGCCATCGTTCCGTTTGTGACGTATTTCATCCTCGCGGAAGGCGACAAGGCTCTGAAAAAGCTCATTGAGCATGTGCCGAACAAGTACTTCGAAATGACGCTTAACGTGCTGAATAAAATTCAGCGCGACCTTAAGGGGTATCTGCGCGGATGGATTCTCGACTCAGTCATCATCGGACTTGTCAGCATGGTAGGATACTCAGTCATCGGAATCGACTACCCGATCCTCCTTGGTGCCATCGCAGGAACAGCGAACCTCATCCCCTATCTAGGCCCCATCGTCGGAGCAGTTCCAGCCTTTTTGCTCTCCCTGACGCAATACGGCGACATGCGCATGTTGTTGCCAATTATCGTCGTCACGTTTCTCGTGCAGATGATCGACAATATCCTCGTTCAGCCAATGTGTTATGCCAAGACTGTCGACATGCACCCCCTTACCGTCATCATTGTCCTCGTCATCGGCAATGAACTGATGGGTGTGCTTGGCATGCTCCTCGCGATTCCTCTCTTCACGATTGTCAAGGTCTCCGCCGTCGAGACCTACTGGGGACTCAAACATTATCGGATCACTTCCTGAACCCCGATGCAAGCCCGGGTCATCCTTGACATCGAGACTATTGCTTTCCCATTGGACTCTTTTGACGACGCTCGGCAGAAGTACCTCCTGAAATTCGCTGAGACCGAAGAAGAGCGTATCGAGACAATCCAGAAGCTCAGCCTCTACCCCACGACTGCGCAGATCATCGCGATTGGGATGCTCAATCCGGACACCAACGGAGGGAAAGTCCTCTTTCAATCCGACGAGAAGATTGACGAGTTTTCTAAGGACGAGGCCATCCACTACGTGACGGGAAGCGAGAAGGAGATGATGACCCAGTTTTGGGAGGACGTGCGGAAGTATGATCAATTCATCACCTTCAACGGCCGAGGCTTCGATTGTCCCTTCCTCATGCTGCGGTCGGCGATCCTTGAAGTGAAGCCGACCCGCAACCTTATGCCCTACCGATACGATTCTTCTGTCCACTGCGATCTTCTCGACCAGTTCACGTTCTACGGAGCATTCCGGAAATTCAGCCTCGACTTCTACTGCAAGTCATTCGGCATCGACAGCCCGAAGTCTCACGGGATCACGGGATTAGACATGCACGCGCTGTCTGAGCAGAAGAGATTTCGCGATATCGCAGAGTACTGTTTGGGTGATTTGAGAGCGACAGCAGAGCTATTCCGGAGGTGGGAGAAGTATTTAGCGTTCTGAGTTCAGAACAAATGCCCAAAATTCAGATAGAAGCCCGTTGTCTCTTTCCCGAACCCAAGGTCCGCACGTACCACAAACGTGTCCATAGAGAATCGTAGCCCAACCAGAGAGTTCACCGCCCAATTGTGAAATCCTGCCAATGTGGGGGAACTGAACGCTTTCCCCGCATCCACACCTACCACTCCGCCGAATCGCCAATAGATAGGGAAACGCACTTCCACGTTCAGAACTGCCGCAGTCTTGTCGAGAAAACGATCCTGAGGGTACCCGCGGAGCGTTCGAGTTCCCCCTACAGTCGCGAGCGCATGCACGGGAATATCTGACCCACTTACAATCTGGCTCAATAGTCTTCCCGCGAAGACCGTTTTTGGGTAGAAAAGCACGTGATAGGTTTGGAGCGCAATTGTTGTGCTTGTGATCGTATAGTCGCCTGCGAGCCAAGAGCCTCCTGTTTCAAATTCTGCCTGAACAACTTGGCCTCGCGACGGGTTGATATAGCTGTCGCGCGAATCATACCGGGCCGATGCGTACAAGGTCGCCGCACTGCTTCTGCCTTGATTCGTCTCCGGCAGTGATCGAGCAAAGAGCCCGTTCACGTCATAGTTGAAATTGCGGACCGTCCTGTATTTGAGCCCAAGTTGTGCAACAAACTCCGGGCTGAATCCACGACTCAAGACCCCAAGGATCTCAAGCGGCTCCTTTGTGTGCGTCTCACGGTCAACCTCTCGTGTATCGCTCCCAACGCCGTAAAAATTGTTTTTCAGGTACTTGTCGTAGTCCACAATCAAATCGAACGACAATGGATACACTCTCCCCTGGCGAAGCTCAAAATCCGGCATAGAGAGGACCAGCCGATACCATCGCTCCCCTTTCGTGCTGTTGAAGGCGACGAGATCAAGCGATTCGGTTAGCCCAAGGAAGTTCAAGAAGAACGCTTTCGCTCCATACCCCAGACCGACATCGGTGTCGTATGAAAGGATGGGCAATCCTTCGAACTCTCGGTCTGGTGGCGCGATGCCGGCTCTTTCGACATTCTCATGTGATGAGCACAATCTTGCCAGATCCACCGTTACCGTGAAACCGTAGTGATCGGACGCGAACAAACTGTCTTTCGGTTTGTCCAGAAAAAGCTGCGCCCCCACGACATCGTTTGGCTTGAACTGTTCGTTCAGGAAAATGTGGTCTATCCTCCGCGATTGTCCATCGTACCAGGCGCTGAGCAATCCGTAGGCATCGAGCATCCTGCCATGGGCGTCGCAGGCACACACGGAATACTGAACATTGGTATTCTTTTCAGCGTCCCACGTAACCACCTGGTCCATCCCGGCCACCTTCGCGGCATCCATAACTCCGCCGGAGTCGGTGAGGTTGCGGATCTCTTCATGCGTTGACGTAGCGTTGAAATCTCCGAGAATCACAAAGGGCTTACCGGCGAATCGCTCGCGGAGAGTTTCGGAGAGCAACTCAACAGACTTCTTTCGTCTCTGAGTATCGGAGAAGCAGTCTTCAACGACTTTCGGAATCTCTTCCGCCGGCATCTGTTGCCTTGACGCGATCTGGCGCGCGATGAAGCGTGCCGTTGAGTCGTCAGGGACAGCCGAAGAAAGCAGAACGTTCGCCATGTAAATGTCGAGGTTGTTCACTCGGATCTTGCCTACGAGCGCGATGTTCCTATCTGAGAAGTGAAAGGACGCGGCGCTGCCGAAGATGCCGAATCCGCTGGAGAGATCCCAGACGTCTACGAATTCGAGCTGCAGGGTCTTCTTTGCCAGTGTCACCAGACCTTCATTGAGATTCCACGGAATGCCGATGTATCCGACCTTTATCCCGGCGTTAACCCGCTGATGGATAAAGTCGTAGTCTAGCTCTTTTGCGATATCAGCAGCAAGAGTGGAAACAGGGTTGACTTCTTGGAGGGCGATGACGTCGGGCTGGAGCGCTCTGAGCTCTTCAATAAGTAGCTTCAGTCTCTGATGGCGGATGGCGGGAGATTCGTATTCGCCGACGGTGAAGATGCCACGATAGTCCAGCCCTGACCAGATGTTGACGGTGGCAAATCTGAGGGTCTGGGCAAGGCTGGGGATCGCAGCCAGGCAAACGAGTAGTATGCACCGCATGGCGTTTTTCATTGCGTGAGCAACGTGGGGATGCTCATAGATCCGGCATCCCCACGATATGATTCTTTCTTCACTTCATCAACAGCATTCGCTTCGTCTGAACGAAACCGTGTGCTGAGCCTGTCGAAGCATCGCCTGCTGTGAGCTTGTACAAGTACATCCCGCTCGCCAACCCATCAGCGCGGAACGTCTTCGCATAGGTCCCTGCCGGCAATTGCTCGTTCACCAGAACCGTGACCTCCTGCCCGAGCACATTGTAAACCCTCAGCGTCACGAGGGCTGTCGTGGGCAATGCGAACGCAATCGTCGTGTTCGGATTGAAGGGATTAGGATAGTTCTGTTCAAGAGCGAAGCTTGCAGGGACGCCGACTTCTTGTTCCGCACAAGCCCGCCCGTAGCCAGCAAGGACCATTGGAGAAACAGCGGGTACACAAAGCACTCGCCCCTCGACTTTCGGGCTGAGGACTTGGACCTGTGCCGCATACGAGGTGAGAACCTGGAATTCCGTTGTGGCCGGGATGATACTCAGGTCTGAATATGGGATACCGAGCTTATCGAGAAAGATCGGTACGAATTCATTTGCCGTGACCGAATATATCTCATACGGGTTGAGCGGCTGTCCGTTTATTTCCACCGAAGTCACGCGGCTGAACGGTGGTCGTGCCGGATCGTACGTGTACTTGATGCCGGAAGCCTGCACAAGGAATTCGTCGTAATTCTCTTCAAACCCAGACACGCCAAACTCCAGCCCTGACCAGAGGGCCTCGCCGTACATCTTGAACGTGGCGATCCTGAACCCAAGTCCGTTTTCTGTGTTGAACCCGTAGCCGACGACCCTGAACAGATCGGCAGCGACGAGTGGTCCAGGATATAAAGGTTGCGCCGTGGATCCGCCCACCTCGATCGCCACGTCGGTTCCTGTGGCGGCCCGGAAGGCATCCGTCACAAGGTTTCCAATCGGCGTGTCCTTTGGCCCAGCTACCGAGAGGTCTTTAGCGACTTCCTCGAAATACGCCGTCGCGTAGGCGACCTGTTGCGTGTAGACCGGGCCGTAGGTGTTTTCGATTCCCTTGAGGAGCAATCTGACAGTTGCAGCGACCAGCGGCGCCTCCGGAATACTCGAGTCAATCTTGATCAATTCGTAATCCAGCAAACGCACTTTGCCATTATGGACTTTGATCTTCATCTTGCCAAGGTTCAGATAGAAGGCATTTGCCTGGACGATCCACGTTGTCTCTCCGTACGGATTCGTGATCTCGATTGGCTTGTCATAGAGGAAATGATCATGCCCACCGACGATCACGTTGATTCCAGGAATGTTCTGAGCCAGCGCTTGGTCTAGCAGCACGGCAAGATGCGAGAGGCAAATGACCACGTGGCAGCCTTGTCCTTCTCATCGCGTCGATGATCACATAGACGATGATAGCATCCACAAGCAAGCCAGCACCTAAACCAATCCACTTCGCATTCCTGCTGTCCCAAGCGGGTACGCAATGTATCTTCTGTACCTCACTCAGCGGTATTGATTTCTTCCCGGCCTCAGTCGCAACAATGATTTCATACATCGACGGGGGTATCTTTGTCTTGAAGAAGTTGCTCGCGTCCCCCTGACTCAAAGATCTCCCTTGCCTGTCCTCAGTTGACTGTATGTGCGAGAAATCCGCGATGACTGTGTCGACTCGTCCTGCAATTCCTGTGACGTATGCTTCACCCTGTTCGAATCCTACAAATTTACACTCGATCGCTACCCCGTCGTTGCGTGTTAAGATGACCGACTCTCCGATTGCAGGCAGCCACAAGCTGTCCACGCACTCGCGTCGCATCTGATCATATTTCTTAGCGTATGTGAGTGGAGCAATCTGATGAACAAAGATCGACTTTGCTCGGACTGTATCGCTTCTGCCGTAGTAAACCACGTAGTACTCCGCTCGTGGAAGGTCTCTTATTTGGGACGGCAGGTGGTCAGATTCAGAGGACTCTCTCAGTGCACCCAGGCCAAAGCCCACTAGACTACGGCCGCAGAAAATTGTAGGTGACAGAAGCAACACTAGGATTTTCGATATGAAAGATCGTTTGGGAATCATTTCCAGTTCTCCTTATTTGCTATCATCCTGACTAAAACGGTCTGCGCAACCTATGCGCCAAAAGCAATTTCTTTCGATGATGTCAGAGGGGTGAATGCTGTGCCAACATATCTCGGCATGGGTTTAGTCTCAAGTCACCTTCATGATAATCTGTGCCCAAGACTGAATTGTTAAAAAAATGTCAAAACTCTTCAAATGGCTTGGTGGGGTATTCTCAGATTTGAGAACCCCCACCACACATTGCTGCACGCGATGTCTTTCCTAAGCATCCCCCGCGGTCTACTCGGCAATCGCGTAGCCGAAGATCACCGAAATCCGATTGCCGGCCGGGCTCGTCGCAAACGCCAGATTGACCGGAATGCTGACGCCACCGTAGTGAACGATTTTCCAACGGCTACGACGAGCGATGTGTTCACCCCCTTCTTGCCTCCAAAAATCACGTTTGGACCCAATCCGAACTCGAGACCCTCCGGCAACCGGATGCCTGTCGCAACTGTGAAGCTCGGAATAACCGTCCTGTATTCCACTCCACCCAAGGACGGAATTCCTCGGATAATGAACGACGGCGCGCCTCCGCTCAGAATGCTTGAACCGAGATATTGATCTTCTAGGTGCAGAGCGAATGCCCCGACTGTCACGATGAGTTGCATTGCTGTGAAGAGCTTCATGGTATCTCGCTCCTTAGTCCTGAACGGAATGGCGTGAAGATCATCTTTAGAACCACACGGTGAATCCAGCCGAGACGCTCAGTTGATTTGATCCATTGCGATCAGTCGCTCCACTCGGATTTAGAGTGATCTGCAAGTATTGCAGTCCTAGATTCAATAGACCTTTCCCGGTCACAGCGAGTTTGATCCCTCCGCGGCCTCCCCAACTGAATCCGCTTCTCGACGACGAACTAGATTGCGAGGTGTAACCGATCAATGCCTCGATGAACGGATACACTATGCCGTCAGTATTAAAGTTGTACGAAGGAGCTGCAAAGATCATTATCTGCGTGGCTGAATGGCCTGAGTAACTTATCGAAGTGATGCCAAGCGGATTGACACCGATCTCAAAGCCGTCCGCTACAAAGAACCCCACGAATGGTGCTAACGAGAAGACTGTCGTTGCATCGCCGGTTTTTCCGTTGTAGACAGAAGTCACGCTCTGAAAGGAAATGCTCCCGCCCAGTTCGGTAGATCCTTTCGAAGCGAATTTCTTGCCATCTTGGGCAACCGATACGGGTACATCGAAAACGGTGATGCCCACTGCCAGCAAGAACAGAAAGTATGTAGTATATCTCGAAGCGGTTTTCATGTCAACCTCCCTTAGGTGTTTGGTGGATTATTGTACAGCAGGTGAATTATGTTCATGATCAATATGACTCTTGACGACATAAGTGTTGTCAAGAATTCGTCCAAAGAGATGTAGTAATTTTGTTCGTCGAATCATTTCACCCTGATCGCGTTGCATGCCCTGAAACTCTGACTTCCTCGTCGATCGCACCATCCCTCATCCTGAAAACCCGATCCGCAAATTCCACCAGCCGCAAATCATGGCTGGCAACGACCACGCATCTGTTTCCTTCTTTGGCCAAGCTTCGAAGTAGCATGATGATTTCGAGTCCCTGGCTCAACTCAAGACTGGCCGATGGCTCGTCTGCGATGATCAATTCTGCTCCGTTCGCGATCGCACGCGCTATTGCCACACGCTGCTTCTCGCCTTGACTGAGCTTCGCAGGATATCTGTCAGCAAGACGATCAATGTCGAACTGTCGAAGCAGATTTCTGGCTGCGAGACGGGCTTCTCCTGCTTCTTTTCCGGCAAATCGGAGAACGAGCGTGATGTTCTCCAGAACGCTGAGTGACTCAATGAGCAAGAAGTTCTGAAATATGAATCTTAATCGGCGCGCCCGGAGTCTCTGCAGCTCCTCTTCGGAGTATTCCCCAACATCGTCACCAAACAGCGAGACGCTCCCTTCGCTCGGCTCGATCAAACCCGCCATCAACGTCAGGAGCGTCGTCTTGCCACTGCCGCTCGGGCCGAGCAATAGCACGAGCTCCCCAGCGGAAAGTGAGAGTGTAACAGCTTGAACTGCCGTCATCCCGTGACCGTTCACGCCAAACACCTTCGAGACGTTTTCAAGCCGCACGATCTCGCTTCTGTTCTCAGGCTGATTCATGTGAAAGCCTCCAACGTGTAGATTCGTCGAACTCTCCGAACTGCAAGCAAAGAGCTGAAGATGCTTATCCCCCACACCGCCAGCATAACGCCGGAGATTTGTTCGAGGGAAGTCTTCGTACTTACCTCAGGCGCGAGCCTTTCAATCAACCGTACAACCGGGAAGAATAAGACCAGAGCAACAATGCAGCCAGCCGAAGAGATCTGCAGGCCTTGCTTGAAGATCAGACCGTGGAGAAAGCGCCGCGGCGAACCCAGCGTTTTCATCACAGCAAAGTCCTTGCGCCCTTCAAGGATGTTGATCGACAGGATGAGGCTCAGAATGGTTGTTAGAACGATACCGCCGATCGCAGCAATCGTGTAGAGAAGCGGCAGAAAGCCCGACTGCATCTCGCGGATGTTGTTGCGTAGAAACTCTTCATGATCATACACTTCGAGCCCCGGCAGCTCATCTCGAATCCTCTCTCGAATGGCTGCGATGGTGCTCGGGTCTTGGACCTTCACAAGATAGCATGTCACCAAGCCTGGATAGCCAATCTGCGATTGAGCCTGACGAAGCGTGACGAAGGCGTATTGGATGACGAACATATTCGTTCGGGCGCTGATGCCCACGACCTGCAGGGTGTCCTCCCTCGTAACAACCTGGTCGCCTACGTTGAATTGAAACTTCGCGGCAAAAGAATGGTCGAGGACGATCTCCCCATCATCCTGAACGTGTCTCCCTTCGAGAAGCTGCGGCGGTGATCCTATTCCTGTCGTCACATCATAACCTGTCAAATACACGGTTGAGGTTTGGCTTCCTTTCTTAATCGTCGAAAGGAGAAAGAGAATCGGCGAGACCGACTGAATCCCTGGGATATCCCGAAGGAGATTGCCGTGACCGGTTGAGAGTATTGAGGACCCGCGGAGGATATTCGTCGCACCACCCTGCAGCACCCAGAGATCGGTCTTGTTGGAGCGGATGTACTCAATCGAACCGTCGGCGACGCCCCGGTAGACGGAGAGCAAAAAGAGCATCAACACGACGCACAGCGCGATGCCGCCGATGGTGAGAGCCATTCGCAAGGGCTGTGCTTGCATCAACCGAAAGGAGTAGTTTGTCATAGGCTGGAATCACCCGAACATTGGCACTTCAGTGAGAAGTTTTCCTCGAATCCGTTCAAAGATCTCATCCAGAGAGTGTCCCGTGATCGTCAAACCATGGTTCTTGAGTCCGATTGCAGACTGTGGTGGATCTTCCGTTCGAGCGAGCAGGTTCACGACTTCCTCCGCGAGCTCACGCGTACCACACGGGTAGTTTTGTCGCGTGCAGAGCACATCGGTCATCCAAGCGTGGACGTGCAGGATCGCTCCGACACCCGGGAAAGTTCGGTAAATCAATTCGTGTTCGACCGCATCAACTGAGACCCTCGCTTTTGGATCATAATTGGGCGGCACGCTCACGAGAGCAGTACCTCGTTCGTAATCAAATCCTTTCACCAGCAGAACATCTTTCCCCACCCTCGAAATGTTCGCCTTGTTGACTCCGCGTCCCGTCATCCACAATGTCGTGGCGCCAAGTTCTGGAACCAGCTCGCGTGCGCTCAGATTACCATAGCTGAGTCCAGTGATACCGTAGATCTTGTAGATATGCCGCATATCCTCGTCTGTCAGCACTTCGCGGAGAGGAAATGGCAACGGCAACACTCCGAGGTTATCCAGCTCCTTCCCGTACTCCTTGATCTTCTCGACCACGGGCGAAGAAATCCATAGTCGTTCGGGCAAGTCGTTGATGAATTGATTCTCGATAGCGTAGTGTGCACCTGCGATGGGAAGCATCCGCTGGTACACCTGTTCGGGGTCGAATGGCAGGTGGTAGAAACCAGCCTCGGGCGTCGTGAAGTAGATCTCAGAGGGCGATCCGTTTGACGCACCAACGTAGATAAGCAAATTGGAAAGCGTACGAACCAGCGTTGCATAGCACAGCGACCGGATATCCTTCGGGTTGCCATCACCCGACACGACAGAAATGATGAAGACCGATTGCGATCGCCTGCGACCTGCGCGCGGAGACTCAGTGTCGGTTACGTTGAGAACGAAACTCACGCCGTTCGTGTCGCTTGAGATGCAGTGACCGTGGCGAAGGAACTCTCCGACAATTGCATCGACGACTTTGTCACGCGTTGGATTCGCACCATCTCTCGTAACTGCGAAGTTCATGCTGCTTCCTCCTCAATGATATCGTGCACCGCTATTGTATCACGTGAAATGCTGTCGTTAAACAATTCCCTGCAGCGTATGACCCGAGGCTCACCTTGTCCGACGGAAACGATCGCCGGCCGATAAAAGCCGAACGATGATTCAAGCGCCGTGAAATACGCTCCAGTGTCCATAATCGCCAGCACCTCACCGGAGTGGACGACAGGCATCCACTTATTGCGATAAACGATGTCGCCGGCAAAACAGGCAGGACCGATGATTGTAACTTTGTCCGTCCGCGGTCGATTCACGTCATTGGCGAGGAACACCTCGTGGTATTCGTAATAGGTCGGCATTGTGACAGTGCTCAGGCCACCGTCAGCGATGAGCCATTTACCGGCACCGAGACGAGTTTTGACGCGATGAACGATGAGAAGCAAGAGTTGGTTGGAACTTGCGATGCAGCGTCCCGGCTCATAGATGAGTTCCGGCAACTCGCCACGGGGGAACACTTGCGTGACCACATGAGAGATTTCTCCTGCAAAATCCGAAAAAGACGGGGGTTGCTGACCATCCTGGAGCGAGGGGAGTCTCCCAAATGCTTGATACCGCAGCATTTCACACGAAGTGAGCTCGCGAGTGGTCATCGAAGCAAATCCACCGCCGACATCGACGATCCGAATCCTCTGTTCGGCATGCCGTGCATCCTCAACCAGTGAAGGAAGACAGGCGAGTGCATCCGCGTGGTCTCTTGAATTCCGTATCCCCGTGCCGATATGTAAATGAAAGCCTTGGAAATGAATTCCTGGCGTTCCTTTGAGCAGATTGAGGGCGTATCGAACTTCTCCCCCTTTTAGGTCCAGGCCAAATGCACATCCTTTTCGGCTTCCCGTTGCCGATCCTTGGTTCATGCCACGGGGCACAAAATCGGGATTGACCCGCAATAGAACGTCTACTTCACTATTCTTCCACTCGATGAGCCGCTCGATGGCGAGAAGCTCCTCCACTGAGTCAACGATGATCAACCGTACTCGCAAATCGATACACTTCGCCAAGAAGTCGTCAGTCTTGCACGGGCCATTGACAATGATTTCGTCTTCACGATAACCCAGGTACCGTGCCAGGTCCAATTCGAACTCCGTCATCACCTCGGCCTTGAACCCCGCGCGCTGAATCGTCTGCACAACGCCGGGGACTGAATTGCACTTGAATGGGTAATGCACAGAAACTCTTCCCGGATACGCTGCCTCCACACTCGTCAGGAACTGCCTGGCGGTCTTTTGAAGTCGTTCATCATGGACGATATGAACCGGCGTGCCGAATTCGGCGGCGAGCTCAACAGTGCTGCAACCCGCAATTGTCAGTTCTCCTTTGCTGTTGATCTCGAGCCCCCAAGCGTTTGGTGATAGTGTCTCTTTCATGTCAATCTTCCTCATCTGGTTCTGCAGGCAACATACTGAGTCCGGCGCTCAGAGTTGTCAAGGTTTTGTCAAAGGACTGTTAAACATTTCACAGCTATTCGGATCCGTCAAGGACTTTTCGATAGATCGAGAATTCCTTGTCCCGCTGTAATCCCAGATGCTCTGCCGCGCGTAAAGCGAGGAGATTTTCATCAGACATCCACGTCGTCTCCAGCGTGTCATAATCGAGCGCGAGACTGCACATCGAATCCAGGAGCAACTTGTAGACTCGGGTCCCCTGGAAGGCTTTCTTGATCGCGACGGCATAGATGATCAAGTTTCGAATTCGCTTCCTGGCTCGCAGAAAATTCAGATACTTTATCGGTCCGACTTTTCCGTTCAATCGCTTCATGAGCGGATTGATGTCCAGGACACATTCAAGGACGCCCACGGGCTCGCCCTTGAGTTCGATGATGGTAATCAATTCGGGGAACGTAACCAGGTTGAGGAACTTCGCGGAGAACAAGTACTCTTCTCTCGTCAGTGGAAGAAAGTGCCAGTTGGAAGAAAAAGCATCGTTGAAGATTTCCCGGATCCGCTCGAGTTCGGCCTCAAAGTCGTTCATGTTGAATGATCGCACCGTGTAGCCCGCCGAACCGCACTTTGCGAATTGTTCGCCATAGCGTTCTAGAACAAACTCGCGGATATGCTCATTCTTTCTCGTGTGGAGAGTTTTGATGCGACAGAAACCTGCTGCGTCCAGCAAAGCTGGATAGAATGGAGGATTGTAGGCTTGAAAGAAGGTGGGCGGAGTCCCGAATCTGTCGATCTGCACGCCAAGCTCTGAATAGTGATTCGGATTGAACGGACCTTCGAGTGATGTGACCCCCAGATTCTTAATTACTTCTTCAGCCTCATGGAAAAGGCATCGAACAGCCTCACTGTCATTCATGCCCTCAAAGAAACCGAAGAACGCCGCCCGCTGACCGAATTTCTCCCAGTGGCTTGGATTGAGGATGATTGCTGTGCGCACAACAGGTTTATCGCCCGCATAGCAAACATAGAGTCTGACGGACGCTTCTGTAAAATACGGGTTACGCTCTCCGTCAAGAATCCTCTGCACCTCCGATGTAATCGGTGGCACCCAGAATGGGTCTCCGCGGTAGACCTCAGACGGAAGCCGGAGAAAATCCTTCATCGTCCGGCAATCGCATACCGTCCTGACGGTGTAGTGCATAGTTTGCCCCTTTTGTCGATCTGTTCGATGACGTACGTCCTATAGATGAACGAAAGGTCCTTCCTGTGAAGCGACTGCGCGAGCATGCGCAGCGGGCGTATCCGATCGGCAAGAACCTCCGGTCGCTGACGGTGCACGAGCAGATTGCGATAGGTCAGAAGAGCATGATCTCTTGCCACGCGAATCGTTTGCCGGAGAAGCTCTTCATACGCCTCAGGCGACATCCACTCGAAGATGTTCGTGAAGTTGAACTTCGAAATGCTATCATCAGGGAGCCTCGCGTAGTAATGCTCACAACTGTCCGTTACGATCTGAATGCGGTCGATCCTGTCTCTGACAATCTCGAAATTCTCTTTCCGCAAATATGGGGGAAGGTGTTCCTCACTAAAGTAGTGCCCGAGCAAGATGTATGACAAAAAGTAGTTCTCTTTCATCGGCAGTTGCGTCAGAGCGTGCTTGACCTTTTGTGCAAAATGCTTGCCAAACGAAAACGATCCGTTGAGATACTTGAAGAATGCCTTGTCGAACAACAGTGTCATCGCCGCGCGGCTTAACAGGATCCGCGTGAGAATCCACCACCACAGATTCTCCCATCGGTCGTGGTAGACCTTGAGCCGTGCAGCCGGATTATCGGTGGCAAAGAGTTCTTGAATAGTCGACTGACCGATGAGACGCTGGACCCATACTCGCAGCAGTCGCATGTAACTCTCATATCGCCCGCAGTGGATGATTCCGTTTTGTATCTTTTCATCCTGCTGGTCCCAATACACTCGGCTTTCATCCGTCAGCTCACATCGGATGAGTCTGTAGAGCTCTGGCCGGCGGTCGGATTGTCGCACCCCAACGAATTCAAGCAGTTCGTCGTGGCCGAGTCTTCTGAATGCGGCGATCTTCAGTTCGAGCAGATAGTTCTGATACGGGCTGACATCGAGAGCGATGACCTTTTGCGGGTCATCGAGCAGGAAGGTCAGCGTGTTGCATCCGCCGGAGGTAATCGAGAATACAACGTCATCCGGGCCAATGTTGAGTGCGCTCCGGTCCAACGCCGGGTCCTCCCAGCATTGGGCGTACAGGATGTCCTCAAACACTTTCTTCCGACGCGACTGCGACCCGCGCGAGCTCTTTGAATTCGTCGCATTCGTTTCCGCCAGCCCCTTTCTTGTATGGAGCACGGCCCAATCATAGACGGCTGGCAGTCCGATCGCGACTGCGTGGAAGAATGTCTGCGTGAAGGCAGCGGCGACGAATCCTACGGCAAACAGGAGATAGAGAGCATTATGTCTCATTCCGTCCTGCGTGATCTGAAATTCCCTAAGAGACGCGAAGAGTCCCCGGAGGCTTTGTGGGCTCGGAAGAAGTCTGGGGACGCGACGAGCATATTCGGTATACTCTTGACCAAACTCAGCGGCCAGAGAAACCTCCTCATATGTCACCAGTTGGAGGTAGTGAAGATAGATCAGCAACGGAAGGAGCACTCCCGTAGGCGGCAGGCAGAGCGCGAACCCACACATAGCGATGAGATCCGCAAGGTAGATGGGATTTCGGACGAAGCGGTAAGGGCCATGTGTCAGGAGTTTATCTTTCTGGACTCTGAACGCCATGACGCGATTTGAGCTGAGGATCGAGCCAGCCCACATTCTGAGCAAAGTAGCCAGTGCCATCAATAGCGCTGCAAGCAGGAATCCAGAGCTGAGAGATGTTCTTTCGGAGAGCCCCAACAAGCGCCCGATCAAAGTGATATTTGCGTATGAACCGCCGAAAAGCACGTATGAAAGACCGCAGACTGCCAGAACGATGCTGAGCGAGACGAAAATCCGTGCTTCGAACTCCCACCGTCGGATTCGTTTGAGTAATGCTTGCATACTATTCTCCATTCAATGAAACCGATTGAACTTCAATTGCTGACGGAATGACTTCGATTGCGCAAGGCGTCCTGCCGAGCCTCTCCCCATCCGCCTCGACAAAGACCTGTTCGTCAGAGCAAAGCGTAATTGATCTCGTTTCGTGGTAACTGAAGAGTGACGAAGAAAGGTGCGTCCCGAAGTAGATTTTTGGGAAATTCCAGAGTCGCTGCGTCAGAGAAAGGTCATGCATCACGAGGACTTTGAGCGTTCCGTCGTCGACGCGGGCAGTCGGCGCCAGATTCATGCCTCCTCCTGTGAATGCCCCGTTCGCGATGACAATCCCTGTCAGTGGCCCCGAGATGGTTTCTTTCTGGTCAAGAATGAGCGTCATCCGTTGACTCTTGTGTCGAAAGATCGCCTCGAGCACTCCCAGTCCAAATGCGAGAGAACCACCGAGCCGCTTGTGATTCCCCTGGACTCGCTCCACCACCGATGCGCCGATTCCTAACTGACACTCGTTCACAAAATATCGGCAGCACGTTTCGCCTCGATCACTCTGGTACGTTACTTTCCCAACATCGACGGGACGACTCCGGCCGCTGTTGAGCAGCTCAACCTGTGACTCGATGGAATGTGGCAGCCCGAGGCTCTGCGCGAACCCATGACCTGTCCCGCAGTTGATGATGCCGAGTTTGCTGTGAGGATTAATCAGGTGGCCATTCGAGAAGAAGCCGTTGACAACCTCGTGAATCGTGCCATCCCCGCCGATCGCAACAACGAGTTCGCATCCCTGCTGAATTGCTTCGGCAGCCGAGGACGTGGCATCCAGCTGGCCTCGTGTTGTGTGCAGTGAGTATGAATAGCCGAATCGATCGTCGATGAGACGGAGAAGCTGCTCACTTCTCAGTCTGGTTTTGCCTCCAGCCGAGGCGGGGTTGAGAATGATATGTGTCTTGAGCTTTGACATGTTTCTCGCCTACAAGGATTGCCCACCTGCGATCACCGAAACGTGGCCCGGAGGTAACTGCCGATTGACCTTGTCAGCCATATCAACGAGCCGACGAGAATTGCTGCGGCGACAATCATCATTATCCAAGCTGTAATCATTGTTGAATCCCAAAGGTTTTCATCCTCAATGTGCTTGACGTGCAGGACAGGGTTGTCACAGAAACGTCAAAGAATCGTCACTTTCGTATCAGGTCTCACTCGACCTCCACTGCCGTATCGGCCAGCATCTCATCGATGACCAGCGCAACGTTTCCATCTTCGGTCTCGAATTCCCTCAGGGGCGCGCAGCCAATGATGAGATTGCCGATTCTCTCCTCCCACGCTCTGATCTCCACAAGCCGCCTGTACGCAGCCGGCGATACAGCGATCGAATGTGGTCTGAATCCAGCTCTCTCTTTGTGCTCCGCGATTCGTTCGTTAATGACCTCGACAAGGTCGAATGCGCTTCTCATTGCTGTTTCCTCCTCGTATCAAGATCGATGGTCAGTTTCTGTGACAAGCTTACCAAGAATCACAGAGATCGTTGTCACAGAACTGTCGGGACGAGGTAAAAGGTTTGTCATGAGCGAGGGGATGAAGACACGGGATGAGCGCGAGAGCGCGTACGGCCGCGTGCGCTTATAGCGAGGACTGGCGTGCGGATGGTTGCGTTTGAGGCTTAAAAGGAGGTGTGGCTGGCGTGCTTGGAGCAGAATGCAGTTACTTCAAGCTCCCTACTCCATACTGCCTACTGCATGCTGCCTTCTGCCGTTTGCCTGCTGGATCTACTTCACGAACTTATAACCAGCGGTGTGTACCGTGAGAAGGTGTTTCGGCTTGGAGGGATTTGTTTCGATGTTTTTCCGGAGGGACAGAACATAGTTGTCGACTGTGCGGGTTGTCGGCATGGCATCGTACCCCCAGACGTCGTCGAGAAGTTGGTTGCGGGAAATGACCTCCCCCTCTCGCTCAACAAAATACTTCAAAAGCTGGAATTCTTTTGCGCTCATATCAAGCTTCTTCTTCCCACGAGTCGCCTCCTGCTTCTTGAAGTCAACATAGACCTCACCAAAGGTCGTCTCCGTTATTTCCGTCCGAATCTCTGATTGGCGCCGGAGAATTGAACGGACACGGGCAAGGAGCTCCTTGATGCTGAAGGGCTTTGTCACGTAATCATCGGCACCCAATTCGAGCCCCAGCACTTTGTCCATCTCCTCCCCTTTGCCCGTGAGCATCAAGATGGGCGTTTGAACGCTCTCAGTACGGAGCTGTTTGCAGATGTCAAAACCACTCATACTCGGCAGCATAACATCGAGAATGATCAGGTCGCATTTCCTCTTCTTCGCTAACTCGAATCCTTCCTGACCATCCATCGCTGACACGACGTCAAAATGTTCCGCTTTCAAGTTGTCAGTAAGCCCACGGAGTATTGCAGCATCATCCTCGACAATCAGAATGCGTTTCATCCTTGTTTCCTCCCTTTCGGTTGACGAATTGGCAACGTGATCGTAAACGTGCTGCCCTTTCCAACCTTGCTCTTCACCGATAGCGTGCCGTGGTGAGCATCGACGATATGCTTGACCAATGCCAGCCCCAGACCTGCCCCTCCAACCTGCCGGCTCCGATCGTCCCGCACACGGTAGAAGCGATCGAAGATATTTCCCAGCTCCGATTCCGGTATCCCGATGCCTTTGTCCGCAACTTCGATGACAACTTGGTGATGTCGTTCGAACAGGCTGAGGGTGACTTCCTTTCGAAGCGTCGAGTATTTGAGAGCATTCGAGAGCAGATTCAGGACAGCCTCTTGCAACGCGTCACCGTCGGCCGTAACGACAGGGATCCCCTTCTTGACGCGCGTTCTCAGCCTCCCTTTGTGCTTTTCGAATTGGTATCGCATAGCATTCACGGAACGTCGCATGATTTCCTCGAGGTGGACCTCAGTGAATGCATATTCTTTGACCCCGCGCTCGATTTTTGCGAAGTCCAGAATGTTGCCAATGAGCCTGGACAGTCGCTCACTCTCACCCTCGATGATCTCCAGGTACTCTCGTTGACGCCGGGGAGACCCTGCCTTACCGGATCGGAGCGTCTCCGCGAACATACGAATCGAGGTCAGCGGCATCCTTAGTTCGTGCGACACGCTCGAAATGAAATACGACTTCAAGGCGCTCAGCTCTTCCGATCTCTTCTGTTCCTCCTGGGCAAGGATGATCTTCTCCTGCAAGGTCAAACGCTCGAGTATCTCCGCAGCCTGAGAGCCCACGGCGAGCAGGAGGTTGAGTTCCTCCTCATCATAGTGCTCGCGCGGCAATCGTGGACTTACAGCAAGCACGCCCAGGAGCTCGCCCCCTTCCGCTGCCACCGCAACGCACACCGACCATCCACAATCGTCAAGAAAGCCTTCGCGAGAAATATCGACATGGGGAAGCTCTCCTCGAACGACGTTCCTCTTGGCCAGCACTCTTCGCTCGACGAGAGCTCGCTTAAGATCTTCGGTGATGCTGCATCGCTCTGTCGGTCGTGTTCCAAGAAACGACCGTAACGCCAGCGTGCCATCTTCCACGCCATAAGCAGCCAACATCTCGCTCGGCACAACACGATGGACAGCTTCAACGACTCGCCCAAAAAGATCGTCGCGATTGAGGGACGTGTGAAGCTCGGCGGTGATCTGTGTGACAGCTCGGCGATAGTTTGCTCGTGCCGCAAAGAGCGTCTCATCGACCACATGCTGCAACTTTAGTCGGAGCGGATTGACGAGGAGGCCAACAACCAGAGTTAGGCCCGCGACGAGCAAGTATTTTTCAAAGACGATTTCTCCGCCAATGATTGATGTCACCATCAAGACGACGAGAATGTACGTCGCAACGATAAATACCGACAACACTGCGTACACGATAGTCCGATTGACCACGACCTCAATGTCGAACAACCGGTATTTCAGGAATGATATGGCAAAAGCAACCGGTACGGCAAGAAAGAAGATCGACGTATACTCTTCCGGAACGAGGTATTGCGACAGCGCAACCTGCGGAAGGATGTGGAGCAGCAAATAGGGCGCCGTCCCAATGAGAAGCCCCCAGAAAATCCAGTAGAGCTTCTGACGTTCTTCCGACGTTACAGCTCTCATCGATGCACGGGCGATGTTGACGATGCCACCCCCAATGAACACGAAAAGCGACACGTGAAAGAGATCGAACAGGAATTGAAAGGTCACAAAGGAATCGGCCGTCTCGGCATGGAGAGCGAATAGATGAGAGCTGGCGAACAGTGTCCCGAACACAACCACGGCAACCACCATCAACCAGGAGTGCTCAGCAAGCCAGCGGATCCTCATCCGCGGAAACGTCAGAGTAAAGAATAAGAAAGCAACCGCTACGCCCAGATAGGTGATGAACCAGACTGTGCGCGAGAGATAGGTCTCCCAGGAATACGGCGTGATGGCGCCCCACGTGACCATAATCGTCGTGCCGAACGTGATCATCGACCAATGCAGGGCCCGCGCAGCAACGTCGCCGGGGCGATTCAGCAGGATGAAGAGTCCGACGACAAACATCGTGAGGCCGTTGAACAGCGAGATGATCAAGAAGCGTGGTGAAGGATAGTATGGAATGAGCGCAACAGCTGATGAGTATGTCGTGCCATTTCTCTCAAGCGAGACGTGAATGCTCGATCCGATGGTGGAGAGATCGGCAATGTACTCCTCCATCTCGGGCATCAGAATTCTTTTCCCTTCCCACGACAGCAGCACATCGCCAGTTTGGACCTCACCAGAGGCGCGCTGGTCCAGAATGTTTCGGACAACAATGCGACCCGCATGCTCCTCGACTTCAAACGGTGCGTTGGGCCGATTCAGCACGTTCGGGATGTGAAGAAGGCAGATTGCCAGCAGGAGAGCATCGATTGCGACATAGATACCAGTGCGGAGGGTCAGTGGCTTCATGCGCCACCTCTTCTTGGGTGAACGGTGCCTTGGCCGTGTGCAGTCTAAGAAGTTGAACGATGAGATGCAAGAGCGAGCGTTCGAGCCACTGCAAGCCGCGAAAATGCAATTCGCGTTGACCCTCTCTTGCGCGTTCCAAGACCAATGCCTATCTTCAACGCAGTCCATTACATTCCGTTGTTCTTCTGACACCCCCATGATCCGGGTTCTCATTCTCTGCACGGGTAATTCCACACGAAGTCAGATCGCGGAGGGCCTGTTTCGGAATCTTGGAGGTGATGAGTTTGACGTCCACAGCGCCGGAACCCATCCCGCCGGTCTCGTCCACCCTCTGGCGATCGAGACCAGGCGAGAACGAGGCATTGACATCTCAAACCAAACGTCGAAATCCCTGTCGAGCTACGATGAACAGCCATTTGATTACGTAGTTACGGTGTGCGATGAAGCGTATCAGGAATGCCCCATCTTTCCCGGCGCCAAGAACCAGATCCATTGGAGCACTCCAGATCCGAGTTTTGCCCCGGGAGACGAGGATGAGCGGAAGGAAGCTTTTCGGCACACCATCGCGTCTCTGGAACGACGAGTCATGAGTCTCATCGCAGAGATTAGAAACACAAAAGCCGCTTCGTAATGAAGCGGCTTTCGCTTTTACGGAAGACTCTTGTCGTTGCTACCGTCGGACGAACTGTTGGGCAATTGTTGCAGCCGCAAACAGCTTGAGCACATCCCAAAGAGAGAAGATCAGAAATCCCGATCGAATTGCGTCTCCCCAGTGCTGAAAATACACGATCTTCAGTTGGATCGTGCCAAACATGAAGACGATCAACAGCCCGAGCACCATCGAGCCGAGAGTCCAGGCATACCCCGTCATCAGCTTGTTCAAGAAACTCTCGCGATTGTTCACTGGCATCGGGCGGTGTGAGATCAAATATCCTATCACAAACGCTGCAATCGGGAAACTCAATAGATAACCGCCCGTCGGCCCCAGGAGGCGAGCAAGTCCAAATCCGCCAGTCGAGAACACCGGCAACCCTGCGACTCCCAAGACCAAATACAGTGACATGCTGACAAACCCGTTCCGTTTTCCCAACATCGCGCCAGACAAGAGGACAAAGAAAGTCTGGAACGTGAAGGGTACCGGCTGAGTCGGAATTTCAAACTGCGCGCCGGCAGCTGTGAGAATGGCGAACGTCGCGATCCAAAACGCTTGAGCACCGGCATGCTCGCTATCAAGCGCGAGGACTTCTCTAAGATACAGCGATCTCACATCGGCCATAATGATCTCCTCTGACTTGCTCTTGGCGGAAAAAATACACAATTGTGTGTGGAAAAGCAACATGCCGCCGTTGCAATTCAGCCAAATTCCAGTAAATTGCGCGACACGATTTCACGCCGGGAGCCCTCATGAAAAGACTCTTCATCGTCGTTTTCTTTGCAAGCATGTCGTTCGGACAAGAGATGACGTATTTCTTCCCAGGTGGTACCTATGACCCGAAAATTCCATCACCGAAGTCAGTACTAGGGTACGAAATAGGCGAACGGTTCACTGACTATCGAAACCTGGAAAGGTACATCGAGAAACTGACCGCATCGTCAGATCGCATTGAGCACATCAACTACGGCGAGACGAACGAGCACCGCGCCCTCCAAGCGCTTATCATCAGCTCGCCGGGCAACCTGTCAAAACTCGAGGAAATCAAAGCTTCAAACAAGAAGTTGACCGACCCCCGCATTTTCAAGTCCCGGGCTGAAGCTGAAGCAATCGTCAAGACTTTACCGGTGATTGTTTACCTCTCCTATGGCGTCCACGGTAACGAAGCCTCGTCACCGGAAGCCGCCATGCTCACTGCCTATCAATTGTCCTCCGGCTTGGACAAGCGAACGCTCGACATCCTCAAAGACGCCATCGTTATTATTGACCCTGATGTCAATCCGGACGGTCGAGAACGGTATGTGCAGTGGTTTAATTCGACCTTTGGGACGCATCCCAACACCTATCCGTTCGCCATCGAACACAGCGAACCGTGGCCGGGAGGCCGGACAAATCACTACTACTTCGACCTCAACCGTGATTGGTCGTGGCAGACGCAGAAAGAGACTCGTGCCCGTGTGCAGTTCTACAGGGAGTGGATGCCGCACGTTCACGTCGATTATCATGAGATGGGCTATGGCAGCACGTACTTCTTCTTCCCTGCCGCGGTCCCTTTTCACGAGTCGCTCCCCCCCGAGGTCAAGAAATGGGGAGAAATCTTCGGCAGAGGGAACGCCGGGGCGTTCGATCGGCTTGGTCTGGCGTACTTCGTCGGCGAACAGTTTGATATGTTCTATCCAGGGTACGGCGACTCTTGGCCAACGTTCAATGGTGCCATTGGAATGACGTACGAACAGGCAGGAGGATCAAGAGGCGGAATCGCTGTGAAGAAGCCCGACGGGAAAATCCTCACATTGCGTGATCGTGCGCGAAACCACTTCATCACAAGTATCGCCACACTCGAAACGAGCGTGAAGAACCGGCGGGAGCGTCTGGAGGACTTCTACAAGTTCTGGGAAAGCGCGATGACACGGGTTGATCGGGCCAAGGGATATCTCATCCTCCAAGGCAACGACCCTTCACGCGCAGCGCTCTTCGTGGCGACGCTCCTGCGGCAGGGGATCGAGCTGTTTCAGCTGCAGGAGCCACTCCAACTTCAGGCGCAGAAGTTCTTCTCGAGCCGAGTAACAAAGGAGACATTTCCGAACGGGACATACTTCGTTCCGCTGCAGCAACCGCAAGGACGATTGGTCAAGGCGCTTCTGGAGCCAACCACGGTCGCGAAGGATACGTTTTTCTACGATGTGTCGGCCTGGTCGTTGCCTTTGGCCACCGGATTGACCGCTTACTCGACAGATTCACCTTTGCCCACCAACGCGAGGAGGGTGACTGAAGCGCCTGAAGTTACGGGAGCGATCATCGGCGAGAACCCTGCCTATGCGTATTTGATACCCTGGGAGAGAAACTCAGCCGTCAAACTCGTCTGGCAGTTGCTTGAGAGAGGCTATGCCCTCTCGGTCGCCAGGAGGTCGTTTCAGACTGCGGGACGGAACTTCAGTCCCGGCACGGTCATCGTCTTCTCCGGTGAGAATCGGGATTCCCTCCATGCGGAGATCGGTCGGCTCGCCGTTGCGTGCGGCGTAGATGTCTACGCTGTCCGGTCAGGTCTGACCGAGAGAGGTGTCAGCCTCGGCTCGGGCTACGTCGCCCCGATGAAGAAGTCGGAACTCGCGGTCATAGCAGGTTCACCGGTGAGCTCAACCGACTACGGTGAGCTCTGGTATTTGTTCGAGCAAGAGATGCAGATCCCGTTCACGGGAATCAGGGCAACCGAACTGGGCGAGGTGGACCTTTCGAGATTCGATGTTCTCATCATCCCTGACGGTTTCAACTTCCCGTCCGTCATCGATAGCACGAAGGTTGACAAATTGAAACGATGGGTGCAGAGCGGCGGCGTCTTGATCGGGATCGAAGGGGGCGCTCAGTTTCTCACCAAGAGCAAGTCGGGCATTACTGCGGCAATCTTGAAGTCAGAGAAAAAGGAGGATGAGAAAACCAAGGAGGAAAAGGAGCGAGAAAAGGCACAGAAGGAAATCACGAAGCATCAGACTCTCTTCGAGAAGGAAGAGCGTGATCGGCTCGAACGAATTCCCGGCAGCGTGTTCAAGGTTCTTGTCGACACAACGCACCCCATCGGGTACGGATATCCGAGCGAAATCTACGTTTTCAAATCCGATGCGGGACCGTATGAACTGACCGAATCGGGCCACAATGTTGCCCGGTTTGCGAAGGACACTGTGCAGATCAGCGGCTATGCCTCACATGAAAAAGGCCTGAAAGTCGCTGATGCCGCGTACATCATGGAATTCAGAATTGGGCAGGGCCGGGCGGTGCTATTCAGCGAGAACGTGACCTTTCGGAGGTTTTGGACAGGCCTCCAGAAGCTGCTGTTGAACTCCGTTCTCTTCCTTCCTCAACCTCATTGAGCAACTCACGCGAATGGAGTAACCGTCTATAATTCCGTTGACTTAGAAGCTTTTTTTGGCTATCTTTTTGGCCCAACGGTTTTGTGCGTTGGGCTTTGTTTTTTTGTGTCTAACGCTTGGATGCTGCTCATTGGGGTGTAGTCCCGACAGGGTCGGGATAAGGCATCCCGTCAGCAGAGCTGACGGGACATTCCCAGGTTCGTAGTAATTGTCATTGGGGTGTAGCCAAGTGGTAAGGCAGCGGCCTTTGGAGCCGCCATTCCCAGGTTCGAATCCTGGCACCCCAGCATCGTCAAGAATCTTCCGTTGCAGGATGTTCTGGGTGTACGTCTTACTGAGCCAGAGAGACAACAAGTTCTACATCGGGCAGACGAACAATCTGAAAGACAGAATTTGTCGGCACAACGAAGGCAGGGTGCCCGCAACCAAAGGCAGAAGGCCGCTCGCCGTGATCCATTCCGAGCCTTTTGCGACGCGGTCTGAAGCTGTAAGACGTGAACGTTATCTCAAGAGCCTGAGAGGTGACGGGAGGTTGAGGGAGATCATTGGGATGTTGTCCCGACAGGGTCGGGATAAGGCATCCCGTCAGCGGAGCTGACGGGACATTCCCAGGTTCTGCACCGGTGGCGCACCAGCCCGCTACGCAGTCTGGCGGGTCCGCCTTTGGCGGAGAATCCTGGCACCCCAGCGAATATCCCTGATTGAGCTCTTTTGCCCTCAACTCAACTTCGAGGAAGTCATGAGCGACTTAAAGATCTTTTCGGGAAGAGCAAACCGTCCGCTGGCAGAGAAGATTGCCAAGGCTGCCGGGGCATCACTCGGCAAGCTGGATATCAGAAACTTCAGCGACGGAGAAATCTGGGTCAAGTACAGCGACAATATTCGGGGGGACGATGTCTTCGTCGTGCAATCGACTCAGCCTCCTTCTGACAACTTGATGGAGCTCTTGATCCTGATCGATGCGGCGAAGCGGGCGTCGGCGAGACGAGTGACCGCGGTGATCCCCTACTTTGGCTACGCTCGTCAGGATCGCAAGGATCAACCTCGGGTATCGGTAACGGCAAAGCTCGTCGCCAATCTGATTACAGAGGCAGGAACCGATCGTGTCATCGCGATGGACCTGCACGCTGCGCAGATTCAGGGATTCTTCGATATTCCGCTCGATCACTTGTATGCCTCGGCGGTATTTTCCGACTACTTCCGGAAGAAGAAAATCCACAACCTCGCTGTGGTTTCGCCCGATGTCGGCGGGCTGAGAATGGCGCGATCGTACGCAAAACGCCTGGAAGCTGACCTGATTCTTATCGACAAGCGCAGGCCGAAGGCGAACGAAGCAGAAGTGTTGAACATCATCGGCAACGCGAGGGGCAAGAATGTGCTGATCGTCGATGATCTCATTGACACCGGGGGCACGTTTGTAAACGCGGTGGCCGCCCTGAAGGAGAATGGGGCACGAGAGATCTACGGTGCCTGCACTCACCCCATACTCTCCGGAAAAGCGATGGAGCGGATAAATGGATCAGCTGTGACCACACTTGTCGTTACGGACTCGATTCCCCTAAAGGAGGAATCTCCGAAGATCGAGCTCCGTTCTGTCGCGAGGCTCTTTGCAGAAGCTATTTTACGAACGCACAACAACCAATCCATTAGCTCCCTGTTCGACGTTGACAAGGACAAGATTTAACTGAGGAGAAGGCACAATGTCTGAGATAACGATCACCGCTGAAGTCAGAAAAGATCTTGGGAAGAAAGCCAAGAAACTGTTGAGAACCGGCATGATTCCCGGTATCTACTACGGGCACGGGCAGAAGAATATCCCGATAGCTATGGGCGAATTGACCCTCCAGCCCTTGTACCGGTCTTCAGCGACGAACATCATTAACCTGAAGCTGGACGACGGTTCAATGCACGCCTGCATCTTGCGGGACGTGCAATTCGATCCTGTCACCGACAAACCAATCCACTTCGATTTGTTCGGCCTGAGCGAGAACGAGGAACTCACAATCGAAGTACCAATTTCTGTGGTTGGAACAGCAAAAGGCGTGAAGGACGGAGGCATCCTGCAGCATATCATCCACCGGCTGCGGGTGTCATGTCTCCCGAAGAACATCCCGGATCGCATCGAGGTCAACGTCGAGAGCCTGGAGGTCAACAAGTCCATTCACGTGCGCGAGCTCAACATCCCGAACGTGAAGGTCCTAGAAAACGAAAATAGCACAGTCGTCGCAGTCGTGCCACCGACGGTGTTGAAGGAAGCCGAAGTCGTTCCCGGTGCTGTTCCGGCCGAAGCTGCACCAGCAGAACCCGAAGTCATCACCAAGGGGAAGAAGGTGGAGGAAGGTGCCGAGGAGGCAGTCAAGGAGAGCGCAGGAACCAAGGGAGCCGCGCCTCCAGAGAAAAAGTCGTCCGCCTGATGCGCTCGTGGCATTATGCTCTTCGTCGTCGGTCTTGGAAATCCCGAAAGCCGCTATGAAGGCACCAGGCATAACGTCGGGTTCGACGTTGTGGATCGTCTCGCGAAAGAACTGAAGATTGGCTTTCGGCCCGGTCGCGGCGAATACATGATCGCGCTAAGCTCGCACCAAGGCCAAGCAGTGGGGTTGGTCAAACCGCTGAGCTACATGAACCAGAGCGGCATACCTGTCCTCGACATTCAAGTGCGGTTTGCTGTCTCTCTCGATCGGCTGCTGGTTGTCTGCGATGATTTCCAGCTTCCGCTCGGTCGCTTGCGGTTGCGGGCTGGAGGGAGCGACGGCGGGCACAATGGGTTGTATTCCATCATTTACCATCTTCAGTCTGAGGACTTCCCTCGGCTGCGATGTGGTATCGCATCGGAATTCGCTCCCAAGGAAAAAGTGTTGATGGCGGAGTATGTGCTTGACCCATTTACTCAAGAAGAGCGACCCCCAGCGTCAGCGATGGTCGAGCGAGCCAAAGATGCTTGTCTCTGTGTGCTTGCTGACGGTCTTCAGAAAGCCATGAACATTTACAACAAGAGCCTTGGTGTTTGAAATTGTTCAAACCTGAGGAATCACAATATTCGATCGAAAAATCGACAATCGGCAATCCAGCTCACCCCTGCTCCAGCGGTGCACGTCAGACCGTGGGGCCACGTATCCACAACAGTCCAAAGGGCATCATCTATGCATGACACCAAAAAGATATACGAGTCCACGTTCATCGTCAGCGCTTCACTCGATGATCACCAGATCGATGGCGTGATTGAGAAGGTCAAAGACGTCATCGTCAAGAACAATGGCGAAATTCGCGAGATGGTGAAATGGGGACGCAAACGATTTACCTACCCCATCAAAAAGAAGAACAATGGCTTCTATGTGATCGCTGAGTTTTCTGCTCCCGGCGATGTGGTAGCAAAACTGGAACGCCACTATTTTCTCGACGAGAACATCCTCCGCTATCTCACCATTATGCTCGACAAGAAAGCGTTGCAGGGGCGACCGGCGCCATCTCTGCTTGCGAGCGAACAGCCGAGCACCGAAGCAAAACCGGCAGAGCCCGTCAAGCCAGCGAGCGCCGAGGGAACCGTCGGAAAGGTCGATAATAGCGGCGTGGCGTAGCAGTGCTCCCCGCCAAGCCGCACGTACAACGTCACGCATCAACAACGAAGGAAGACAACACATGGCATTCACGCCAAGAACTTCACAACGAGGCGGCTCATCACAACGCGCCTCATCCGGTCAGATACGAAAGAAACGCACGTGTCGATTCTGTGAAAGCAAGGACACCTATATCGACTACAAGATTGAGAAGAGACTGCAACGCTTCGTCTCCGAACAGGGCAGGATCATTCCGAAACGCATCACCGGAACGTGCTCAAAACATCAGCGTCTGCTTGTGACGGCGATTAAGAGGGCACGGCACCTCGCATTGCTCCCCTACGTCTCGGACGCCGTAAAGTAGATCGCGACGCTACGAATATACCGATTGAAGGAGTAAGAGCATGAAAGTGATTTTACGGCAGGACTTTGAGCAGCTTGGCCACGTCGGCGATGTCGTCGAGGTCAAGGACGGCTACGCGCGGAATTATCTTATCCCAAGGAAGATCGCGTATCAAGCAACGGAGAGTAGCGTTCGTCAGCTCGAGGAGGAGAAAAAGCAACATGGGCGTCAGCTCGAAAAAGAAAAGAGGACGTCAGAGAAGCTGGCTGCTGAGATCGAGAAGGTTTCCATCACTATACAGATGAAGGTCGGCGAGGAGGATAAGCTGTTCGGCTCGGTTACCTCCCAAATGGTCGCGGACTCGCTGAAAGAGAAAGGCTTCACAATCGACAAGAGACAGATTGAGCTTGAGGATGCAATCAAAGCTCTCGGCATCTACAATGTCGGCATCAAGCTCCCCGGTGGTGTGAACGGAAAGGTGAAGGTTTGGGTGGTGAGAGAATAGCCGGACTCGCATAATGTCATTCGATCTCAAGCCCATTGCACTAATCTCTGCGATGGGCTGTTTGTTTCTTTCTTTGCCTAGAACAATTTGAGAGAGGAACAAACAAAGATTTCGCAGCGTTAAAGAAGTAGACTGAGTTGCTTTGAACCTTGGTTGAAATCATAAGTACATTTGCCAAGTCACTCAAGAACTTGGCGCACTGTGGAGAACATTACTCCGGGGAACGATTGCGTTATGGCTGAGAAACGAGTTGAGAGTCTCGACGAGGTTACGATTCGCTTCGCGGGTGATTCCGGCGATGGCATGCAGTTGACCGGAACACAGTTCACAAACACGACGGCGATTTTGGGGAACGACCTCAGCACCTTACCCGACTACCCGGCGGAGATTCGCGCCCCCGCGGGAACCCTCTTCGGTGTGAGCGGATTCCAGATCCATTTTGGCAGCACTGAAATCAACACACCGGGCGATCAGTGCGATGTTCTCGTTGCAATGAACGCTGCAGCCCTGAAGGTCAATCTCGGGAGCCTTGTTGACGGCGGAACCATTATCGTGAATACGGATGGTTTCAGCGACAAGAATCTCAAGCTCGCCGGGTACGAACAGAACCCTCTGCGGGATGGTTCGCTGGACAAATACCGCGTCCACGAAGTCGATATCAGCAAGCTGACGGCCCTCGCACTCCAGGACCTGAACATCTCCAGCAAGCTCGTGGATCGCTCAAAGAATTTCTTTGCCCTCGGCATGATGTACTGGATTTACAACAGACCTCTGGAGCAGACCATCGGGTGGATCAGGGGGAAGTTTGGCAACAAGCCAGACATCATGGAGGCCAATCTCCGCGTTCTGAAGGCCGGCTGGAACTTCAGCGAAACGACAGAGATTTTTTCTGTCCGGTACGAGGTTGGACCGGCCAAGCTCGCGCCCGGTCGCTACCGCAACATTACAGGAAATCAGGCGCTCGCCTGGGGCTTGATGGCCGCAGCAAAGAAGGCAAGGCTGGACCTCTTCCTCGGAAGCTACCCGATAACACCCGCGAGCGATGTCTTGCACGAACTCTCAATATACAAGAGCTACGGTGTGAAGACGTTTCAGGCAGAAGATGAGATCGCCGGAATTTGCTCTGCCCTCGGTGCTTCATTCGGTGGCGCGTTGGGAGTGACGACTACCAGCGGTCCCGGCGTCGCGCTCAAGAGTGAAGCGATCGGCCTGGCAGTAATGGTTGAGCTTCCATTGATCATCTGCAATATCCAGCGTGGCGGCCCCAGCACAGGCCTCCCAACGAAAACCGAGCAGGCGGATCTTCTGCAGGCCATCTACGGGCGCAACGGCGAAGCACCTGTGCCTGTCATCGCCGCTGCGACGCCATCAGACTGCTTCGACGCGACATTTGAAGCAGTACGCATTGCTCTCAAGTATATGACACCAGTGATGGTGCTCTCCGACGGCTACCTTGGAAACGGCTCCGAGCCATGGCTCATTCCCGATTACAGCAAGTTGCCCGATATCTCCCCGACATTTCGGACAAATCCCGATGGGTTTTTCCCATACTCCCGCGATGATGCGACCCTTGCGCGGCCGTGGGCAATCCCGGGAACACCGGGGCTTGAACACCGCATCGGAGGACTCGAGAAGCAACACATAACGGGAAACGTCAACTACGAGGCGGAGAACCATGACAAGATGGTGCACTTGCGCGCGGAGAAGATCGAGCGCATCGCGAACGACATTCCTCTTGCCACGGTGGAAGGCAATCCGGAGGGCGATTTGCTCGTTGTTGGGTGGGGAGGTACGTACGGGGCAATCAAGACCGCGGTCGTTCGCCAGCGAGAGCAGGGGCATTCCGTGTCGCATCTCCATCTCCGCTATCTGAATCCGATGCCGAAGAACGTTGGCGAGATCCTGTACAAATTCAAACGAATCCTCGTCCCTGAAATCAATCTGGGGCAGCTCGTCAAGATCTTGCGATCGAAGTACCTCGTGCCTGCGGTCGGCTTCAACAAAGTACGGGGTCTCCCCTTCAAGTCAGTCGAGATTGAGAGAGAAATTGAGGAAATTCTGAAAGGGAAGAAATGAAGACACTCGTTGAAGAGATTCTGAAGAGTACGGCGGTGCCTGAGGAAGCGAAGTACTCTGCAAGAGATTTCCAGAGCGATCAGGACGTACGGTGGTGCCCGGGATGCGGTGACTACTCAGTCCTGGCTCAAACGCAGCGTGTGATGCCGGATTTGGGCATTCCGAGGCACAAGATGGCGTTCATTTCCGGGATCGGTTGCTCGAGCCGTTTCCCCTACTATATGAATACCTACGGGTTCCATGGAATTCACGGTCGCGCAACCGCGATCGCGTCGGGCTTGAAAATGGCACGACCCGACCTGTCGGTATGGGTTGTGACGGGCGACGGAGACGGCATGAGCATCGGTGGCAACCACCTCATCCATCTGCTGCGACGCAACATCGACATCAACGTCCTCTTGTTCAACAATCAGATCTATGGTCTGACGAAGGGACAGTATTCCCCAACTTCCGAAATGGGCAAGATAACGAAATCGACCCCATACGGATCATTAGACTATCCTTTTAATCCGGTCTCGCTCGCCCTCGGCTCAAGTGCAACATTCGTCGCCCGTTCGCTTGATCGAGATCCAAAGCATATGCAGAGTGTCATCAAGCGGGCTGCGGGACACAAAGGCACATCCTTCGTCGAGATTTACCAGAACTGCAACGTATTCAATGACGGAGCGTTTTTCCGGTTCACCGAGAAGGAAACGAAGGACGACAGTGTAGTCTTCCTTGAACACGGCCAGCCCCTCATCTTTGGCAAGGAAAAAGACAAGGGCATTCGCCTCAACGGATTCAGCCCTGAGATTGTCTCGTTGAAGGATGGGACGTACTCGGTCAACGATCTTCTCGTCCACAACGAGAAAGACACAACCCTATCCTTCATTCTGGCCGATATGACGTACAAGCCGCACCTACCGCGTCCCGTGGGTATCTTCCTCGCGATTGATCGGCCTGTCTACGAACAGGAGATGGAACATCAGATTGCATTCGCAAAGGAAAAACGGGGCGAAGGCGATATGGCAAAGCTACTGAACTCGGGAGACACATGGGTAGTACAGTGATGTCTTGAGATCTGTGGAGAAGGTGTGGCTGGTTCCATCGGTCACACCTTTTTTGTTCATGGACACTGGGAGGCACTCTCGTGAATAAAGAGTTCGAGGAATGTCGACGGATTATCGAACGCGATAAGCACTTTGTTCTGACCACCCATATCAACCCAGACCCTGACGGCATCGGGAGCGAGCTGGCGCTGGCGCGGTTTCTGATAGCAAAGAGGAAAGAGGCCGTCATCCTCAATCACAGCGAGACCCCCTCGAATTGTCGGTTCCTTGATCCAGACAACACGATACTCCAGTTCGATCCCGCGCATCATCGGGATTTTCTCCTTTCTGCCGACGTCATTTTCATCCTCGATACCAATCATCCGGACCGCCTCGAGAGTCTCAAGCCTTTCGTCTTACAGAGTCAAGCCACAAAAGTGTGCATCGACCACCATCTTGACAAGGCAGATTTCGCCGAACTCTATCTTATCGATGAGCCGTCGACCGCCACCGGGGAAATCCTCTACCACCTCATCGCGTACCTTGACGAGAGGGCTTTGACGAGGGAAATTGCCGAACCTCTCTATGCGGCAATCATGACGGACACCGGCTCCTTTCGGTTCCCGAAGACCGATTCCGATGTCCATCGCATTATCGCACACCTTCTCGATCGTGGTGCTGATCCTGTTTACATATATCAGCAGCTGTACGAAAAAGGAAGCGCCAGCCGCGTTCAGCTCCTCGGTCAGGCCCTCAGCACATTGCAGCTCGCGCACAACGGAAAGGTGGCGTACATCGTAGTGACGAGGGATATGTTTGACCGCACGCGCACCAAAGAAGAGGATACGGAGAACGTTGTGACATACACGCTGGGAATTCGAGGAGTCCAGCTCGGTCTTCTGTTTACGGAACTGCCGGGAAGCATTAAGGTGAGTTTCCGCTCGAAAGGCGAGATAGAAGTGAACTTGCTTGCCCGCGAGTTCGGCGGAAACGGGCACAAGAACGCTGCCGGAGCGCGGGTTCAAAATGCCTCCCTCTCCGAGGTTGTTTCATCTGTTCTGGATCGAGCACAACATTATGTCCATTGATGGAGTCGCCATGAAGCTATCCTTTCGAAAATCCTCACTCAACCGAATCAAGGCTGACGTTCTCGCTCTCTTCGTTCATCAGGATGCACGATACTTCCGACAGGAGATCGACAATCTCGGTCGGAAGCTCGCGGTGCGCATCTCCGCAGCCGATGCCGGTGACTTCGGGGGAAAGGAGGGAGAATCTGCCCTTGTGTATCCGAAAAAAGGGGCTGCCCCGCGTCGGCTTCTGCTGGTAGGTCTCGGTGAGCGTAGGAAGCTGACCATCGAGAAATATCGACGCGCTTCCGCGACTGCGGCCAAGCGGGCAAAGTCCCTCAAGGCGAGATCGCTCGCCGTCGCTCTACCGAGGATTGATCGAGAAGCGAAGAGCGTCATTGTGGGCTTGGCAGAAGGCGCATTCCTTTCACTCTATAAGTTCGACAAGTACGTCTCGAAAAAGGATGATGAACAACCACCGCTGAGTGAGATTACACTCTACACAGAGAAAGCGAGCCAAGTGAAGGTTGGCGAAGCAGCTGTTCGTTATGCTCAGACCGTGTGTGAAGCAACATGTTTTGCTCGCGATTTAGCAAATGCTCCCGGCAACGAAATTTATCCAGAGACACTTGCGGAAGCCACTCGACAATCAGCCGAGCGCTGCGGGTATACAGCCACCGTACTGGATGAGCGCGAGATTAAGGACCTCGGGATGGGCGGCGTCATGGGAGTGAGCCAGGGAAGCGTCCATCCTCCCCGCTTCATCATCCTCGAATATGGAGGACCTTCAACGAAGACAATCGTGCTCGTCGGCAAGGGCGTGACATTTGACACTGGAGGAATTTCGATTAAGCCCTCAGCCAATATGGCTGAGATGAAAATGGATATGTCGGGTGCGGCAGCTGTGATTGGCACATTTGATGCTGTGGCACGGCTCGAGCTTCCCGTTCATCTCGTCGGACTTATCCCCGCCGTCGAAAACATGCCCAGCGGCAGTTCTATCCGTCCGGGCGACGTTCTCCGCCATTTCAACGGCAAGACATCCGAAGTTGACAACACTGACGCGGAAGGTCGCCTCATCCTGGCTGACGCATTGGCCTACGCAGAGAAGTTCAAGCCCGCGGCTGTCATCGACCTGGCCACACTCACGGGAGCTTGTGTTGTCGCGCTTGGACACTACGCGACGGGGATGATGGGAAACGACGATGGATTGATGAAGAAACTGGAGGCGGCAGGTGAAACGACGTACGAGCGCGTCTGGCCCC
>Ga0315281_10000965_pt1 | contig 41535 bp, 47 predicted proteins | sample YL17G07_0_MG_FD_204540 | JGI IMG/M metagenome (GOLD analysis project Ga0315281, IMG submission 204540) | Sediment microbial communities from Yellowstone Lake, YNP, Wyoming, USA - YL17G07_0 | ecosystem: Environmental > Aquatic > Freshwater > Lake > Sediment | place: USA: Wyoming | collected...
TGAGCGCCCGCTACTTTCCGGGCTGCGCCAGGGGCTGGAGAGCCTCGGCGTCGCCGCAACCGCGAAGCTCTGGCGGCTGGGGTTCGCGGCGCGGTTTTTTGTCTACGTCCTGTTGCACTCCGGCACGGCGATGCGCCGCTTCGGGCTCACGATCCGCGAGATCTATTTCGCGGGCGTGCTTTCGATGATCATCATTCTGGTTTCCGGGCTGTTCGTGGGCATGGTGCTGGGGTTGCAGGGATACGACACGTTGCAGCGCTACGGTTCGAGCGAGGCGCTGGGCGTCCTGGTCGCGCTTTCGCTGGTGCGCGAGCTCGGGCCGGTGATCGCCGGGCTGCTTTTCGCCAGCCGCGCGGGATCGGCGATTACGGCCGAAATCGGCCTCATGAAGGCGACCGAGCAGATTGCCGCCATGGAGATGATGGCGGTTGATCCGATCGCCCGCGTGGTCGCGCCGCGCTTCTGGGCGGGAGTGATCTCGATGCCGCTGCTGGCGGCGCTGTTCTCGGCCATGGGCATCTTTGGCGGTTATCTGGTCGGGGTGCAGCTGATTGGTGTCGACGAGGGGGCGTTCTGGTCCCAGATGCAGGCGTCGGTGGATGTGCGCGAAGACATTCTGAACGGCGTCATCAAAAGCGTGGTCTTCGGGGTCGCGGTGACCTGGATCGCGGTGTTCGAGGGCTACGACGCTCCCCCCACCGCAGAGGGGGTCTCGGGGGCGACGACCCGTACCGTGGTGACCTCCTCGCTGGCCATCCTCGCACTCGATTTCGTGCTTACGGCGCTCATGTTTACCGGAGGAAATGCGAAATGAAACGCTCCACCATCGACATCTGGGTCGGCGCCTTCGTCGCCGTCGGCTTCGGCGGACTGTTGTTTCTTGCCCTAAAGGTGGGCAATCTGGCCTCTTTTTCGACCGCCGAGGCGTATCAGCTGCAGGCCAAGTTTGCTAACATTGGAGGCTTGAAAGTGCGGGCGGCGATCAAAAGCGCGGGGGTGGTCGTGGGGCGCGTGTCGAATGTCACGTTCGACAACGAAAGCTACGAGGCCATCGTTACCTTCAATGTGGATGCAAAATACAGGTTTCCGCGCGACACTTCGGCGAAAATCCTCACCTCGGGCCTGCTTGGTGAGCAGTATGTGGGACTGGAAGCAGGCGGGGATGGCGTGATGCTGAAGCAGGGGGACCGGTTGCGGCTGACGCAATCGGCTGTGGTGCTGGAGAACCTGATCAGCCAGTTCCTGTTCAACAAGGCGGCTGAGGGCAAGGACGGCAAGTGACGATGAAACGCATGCTCGGGAATCTCTTTTTTGCGCTGCTCCTCACGGGGATGGCGGGCTGTGCGACGACCGGCAGCGACAGCCGCGACCCGCTCGAGGGCTTCAATCGCGCGATGTACTCGTTCAACGACGGCTTTGACGAGGTCATCGGCAAGCCGGTGTCAACCGCCTACCGCGACGTGCTGCCGAGTCCGGTACGCAGCGGGGTCCGCAATTTCTTCGCCAATATCGCGGATCTCTGGATCGGCGCCGGCAACCTGTTGCAGGGAAAGCCGGCCGACGCGATCACCGACTGGGCGCGATTCACGTTCAATTCGACCATCGGCCTCTTTGGCCTGATCGATGTCGCCACCGAGATCGGGCTGGAAAAGCACGACGAAGACTTTGGCCAGACCTTCGGCCGCTGGGGCGTGGGCGACGGCGCGTACCTCGTGTGGCCGTTCCTGGGCTCCAGCAACGTGCGCGATAGCGCCGGGCTGATCTTCGATATCGGCCTGGACCCCGTGCGGCAGCACGATCCCAAGGGCGTGCGCTACTTCATGCTTACTACTCGCGGCATCGGCAAGCGTGCCGACCTGCTGGATGCGAGCCGCATCCTGGAAGAGGCGGCCCTCGACAAGTATGTGTTCCAGCGTGACGCCTATCTGCAGCGCCGCCGCAGCCAGGTGTACGACGGCAATCCGCCGCGCGCGGCGCGCGAGGTGCCGCGAGCCGAGACCACCCGGCGGGACCCGGCGGCAATGGAAGCGGCGGTGCGGTTGCTCGAGCAGCCGGCGTCGCCTGCAGGCAGCGCCGGAGGCTAGGATGTCCCCGATGTTTGTACGGCTCGCGATGGCGGTCGCGACGGCGTCCCTCGTCTTGGCCGCAAGTGTACGAGCGCAGGCGCAGCCGGATATCCAGGCGCCGGACCTGCTGGTCAAGACCGTGACCCTCGAGGTCGTGGACATCATCCAGAAGGACAAGGATATCCAGAAGGGCGATCGCAAGAAAGTGATTGCCCTCATCGAGGCCAGGGTCCTGCCACACTTCAATTTCCAGGCAATGACCTCGAGCGCGGTTGGCCGCAACTGGGACAAGGCCAGCGCCGACCAGAAGGCGCGCCTGATCGACGAGTTCAGGACCTTGCTGGTGCGCACCTATTCCAGTGCGCTGGCTGCCTACAGCAACCAGAAGTTCGAATTCCGCCCGTTGCGCGCCAAGCCGACCGACACCGATGTCACCGTGAACGTGCGCGTCCTGCAATCGGGTAACGAGCCGATGACGATCGACTACGACATGGAAAAGCGGCCCGGGGGATGGAAAGTCTGGGACGTGCGCGTCGGCGGCATCAGCCTGGTCGTCAATTACCGCACCGAATTCGACAACCTGATCCGCGAGAGTGGCGTTGAAGGGTTGATCAAGGCGCTATCCGCGAAGAACAATTCCCAGGCGCAGCCTTCGGTCGCGGGGGCACAGAAAAAATGATCCGGCGCGAAGGCGATCGCATGCTCGTGAGCGGCGCCTTGACGCTCGCCAGCGTCGCGGCGGTTCTGCTTGAGGGCAGCACTGCCATCGGGAAGGGCGCGCGCACCGTGGACATGAGCGAGGTCGGCGAACTTGATTCTTCCGCGCTGGCACTGCTGCTCGCCTGGGTGCGTGAGGCAAAGCGGCAAAACCGCAGCCTCGTGTTCGTCAATCTTCCCCAAGGCCTGACTACCATCGCGCGTCTGTACGGCGTCGCGGAGCTGCTGCCCGTCTCTCCCGCGCATCGCTGAATCCGTCGTTCCGCGCGAGCATCTGCGCGAAAATGCGCGCAGCACGTGGCCGCGGGCCGGCCCGTCCATGACCCTTGCCATAGAAGCCCTGAACGTCGAGAAACGCTACGGCGTGCTGCAAGCCCTCGCCGGCGTCAGCCTCACCGTGGCCGAGGGAGAGTTTTTCGGCCTGCTGGGACCCAACGGCGCGGGCAAGACGACCCTGATCAGCATTATCGCGGGCCTCGTGCGCGCGAGCGCGGGCCAGGTGCGTGTGATGGGCGCGGACGTGATCACGGACTACCGGCGGGCGCGGCGCCTGCTCGGCGTGGTGCCGCAGGAGCTGGTGTTCGACCCGTTCTTCACGGTGCGCGAGACCCTGCGCATCCAGTCTGGCTACTTCGGACTGCGCAACAACGACGCCTGGATCGACGAGGTGATCCATTATCTCGACCTTGGCGCAAAAGTGGACGCCAACATGCGGACTCTCTCGGGCGGCATGAAACGCCGCGTGCTCGTGGCTCAGGCGCTGGTGCACCGCCCCCCGGTGATCGTGCTCGATGAGCCGACCGCGGGGGTGGACGTCGAACTGCGCCAGGGGCTGTGGCAGTTCATCCGGCGCTTGAACCGCGACGGCCATACAATCGTGCTCACCACACATTACCTGGAGGAGGCCGAGGTGCTGTGCGACCGCATCGCCATGCTCAAGGCGGGAAGGGTCGTGGCCCTCGATTCCACCAGGAACCTGCTCGAGAAATTCTCCGGCCTGGTGCTCAAACTGCGTCTGGACCGGGAGATCCTGCCCGAGGGACTCGCGGCGGAAGTTCTCTCCAGTGACGGCGGGCTTTTTGCGCTGCGATTGCGCGACCTTGGCGGGCTCGAGCAGGTGCTGCACCGCTTGCGCGAGGCGGGCGCGACGATCCGGGAGCTCGAGCTCGAGCCGCCGGACCTGGAAGAGGTTTTTCTGCGCGTGATGGGCGAGCGGTAATGGGAAGCTTTCCGACCCTGCTCTACAAGGAGTTGCTGCGCTTCTGGAAGGTGAGCGTCCAGACGGTCGCCGCGCCGGTGCTGATGGCGCTGCTGTACCTGATCGTGTTTGCCTACGCGCTCGAGGGCCGGGTGCGCGTCTACGACCAGGTGAGCTATGCACAGTTCCTGGTGCCCGGACTGGTGATGATGAGCGTGCTGCAGAACGCGTTCGCCAACAGCTCATCCAGCCTGATCCAGTCCAAGATCACCGGCAACATCGTCTTCATGCTGCTGCCGCCGATCTCGTATCTGGAATTCTTCGGCGCCTACGTGATCGCATCGATGATCCGCGGCCTGGTGGTTGGGGCAGGCGTGCTCGCGGTGACGGTCTGGTTCGTCGAATTGCGCGTCGCGGCACCGCTCTGGGTCATCGGCTTCGCGCTGCTCGGGGCCGCCATCCTCGGTGCGCTTGGCCTCATCGCCGGGATATGGGCCGACAAATTCGACCAGATCGCGGCGTTCCAGAACTTCGTAATCGTGCCGCTGACGTTCCTCTCGGGGGTGTTCTACTCGATCCGGTCGCTGCCCGAGTTCTGGCAGAAAGCATCACATCTGAATCCGTTCTTCTACATGATCGACGGCTTTCGCTACGGGTTTTTCGGCGTTTCGGATGTTCCTCCGCTCGCGAGCTTCACCGTGGTCGCGGTAAGCTTCGTGCTCCTTTCGGCGGCCTGCCTGCTGCTGCTGCGCTCGGGCTACAAGTTGAGGCAATGAAAATGGTTACTCCTGAAAGCGTGAAACACGGCATCGAAGCCGGGCTCGCCTGCGAGCGTGTCGAAGTGATCGGCGACGGCCAGCATTTCCAGGCGCTCGTGGTGTCGCTCGCCTTCGAGGGCAGGAGCCGCGTGCAACGTCACCAGTTGGTCTACAAGGCGCTCGGCGACCGCATGCGTGAAGAGATCCACGCCTTGTCGATGCAGACGTTCACCCCGGAAGAAGCAAAGCAGAATGGATAAGCTCCTGCTCACGGGAGGTCGTCCGCTGCACGGCGCGGTGCCGATTTCCGGCGCCAAGAATGCCGCGCTGCCGGTCATGGCCGCGACGCTGCTGGCGCCCGGCGTCCACCGCCTTCGGAACGTTCCGCGGCTGCGCGATACGCGTACCTTCGCCAAGGTGCTGGAGTTGCTGGGTGCGAAGGTTTCCTTCGACGGCAACCTGTGCTCGATCGACTCCACCGGCGTGAACTCCGTCGAGGCGCCCTACGAACTGGTCAAGACGATGCGCGCGAGCATCTACGTGCTGGCGCCGCTGCTGGCGCGCTTCGGGGCCGCAAGGGTGTCGCTGCCGGGCGGTTGCGCTTGGGGGCCGCGGCCGGTAAACCTGCATCTGGCGGGATTGCAGGCGATGGGCGCGGTACTCGACATCGACCACGGCTACATCGTCGGCCGGAACGTGAAGTTGAAGGGCGCAACGTTCGGGTTCGACGTGGTCTCGGTCGGCGCTACCGCGCAACTCATGATGGCGGCCGTGCTCGCAGAGGGCACGACGGTGCTCGAGAACGTCGCCGTCGAGCCCGACGTCACCGCGCTCGGCGACGTGCTAGTGGCCTGCGGCGCGCGCATCGAGGGCCTGGGTACGCGCCGGCTTGCGATCCGGGGCGTAACAGCGCTGCGCCCGATCGATACGACGATCATTCCCGACCGCATCGAGGCGGCAACGTTCGCGGCCGCGGCAGCCATGACCGGCGGGTGCGTCAAGCTTGAACGGGTCGTACCGGCTCACTTCGAGGCTGCGCTGCGCAAACTGGAGGAAGCCGGGAGCGCGATCGAGCGGGCCGTCGACTCCGTGACGGTCACCGGCCCGGCGCGTCCGAAAGCGGTGAACGTCGTGACGCAGCCGTTCCCCGGCTTTCCGACCGACATGCAGGCGCAAATGATCGCGGTATGCGCGATCGCCGGCGGTACCAGCGTAATCGAGGACACCGTTTACCTCGACCGCTTCACCCACGTTCCCGAGTTGGCGCGCATGGGTGCGAATATCGAGCTGAAGGGCAATGTCGCGGTGGTACAGGGTGTCGAACGTTTGTCCGGTGCGCAAGTGATGGCGACCGACCTGCGCGCTTCGGCGAGCCTCGTGCTCGCGGGCCTGGCGGCGCAGGGCGAGACTTTGATCGACCGGATCTATCACCTGGATCGCGGCTACGAGGCACTGGAGCAGAAGTTCGGCGCTCTCGGTGCGCGCATTCAGCGGGTCTACTGATGCGGGTAAACTGGATCGCATGGGTATGATCAGCATCGCAATTTCCAAGGGCCGGATCATGGACGAGACCGCGCCGTTGCTCGCGCGCGTCGCCGTTCGGCCGAATGAAGATCCGGAGAATTCGCGCAAGCTGATCATCGGAACCGAGAAGCGCGGCGTGCGCCTGATCGTGGTGCGTGCCTCCGACGTCCCTACCTATGTCGGGCAGGGTGCCTCGGAGCTCGGCATCGCCGGCGGCGACGTGCTCGCCGAGCACGGCGGCGCCGGGCTCTACCAGCCGGTGGACCTGGGCATCGCCCGTTGCCGCATGGTGGTGGCGGCGCGGCGCGGCTACGACTACGACGCCGCGGTGCGCCAGGGCGCACGCCTGCGGATCGCCACCAAGTATGTCCGCATCACGCGCGAGCACTTCGCCGCCAAGGGCGTGCATGTGGATCTGATCAAGCTCTACGGCTCGATGGAACTCGCGCCGCTGCTGGGCCTGGCCGATGCGATCGTGGATCTCGTCTCCAGCGGCAAGACGCTGCGCGCCAACAACCTGGTGCCGGTTGAGGAGATCATGCCGGTGTCGGCGCGACTGATTGTCAATCAGGCGGCGCTGAAAACGCGCCGCGCCGAATTGCAACCGCTGATCGATGCGTTCGCAAGCGCGGCGCAAGTCCGCGCTCCTGCACGGGCGGCGCGCAAATGAAAGTACGGCGTCTTTCAACGTGCCAGCCGGGGTTCGAAGCGAAGCTCAAGGCGCTGACACGTTACGAGGCGGCTCAGGACGCCAAGGTGTCCGGTGTAGTGCGCGCCATCATCGCTGCGGTGCGCAAGCGAGGTGATGCGGCGGTGCTCGAGTACACGCACCGCTTCGATCGGGTCAAGGCGGCCTCGGTGGCGAAGCTGGAAGTGTCGCGCGCGCAATTGCGCGCCGCATTGAATGGCCTGCCGAAGAAGGATGTGGTTTCGCTACGTCACGCGGCGACACGCATCCGCCGCTTCCACGAGCGCCAATTGACGCGTTCCTGGAAATACGCCGAGGCCGATGGCACCCAGCTTGGCCAGATCGTGACGCCGCTGGAACGCGTTGGCCTGTACGTGCCCGGCGGCAAGGCGGCCTATCCGTCCTCGGTGCTGATGAATGCAATCCCGGCCAAGGTCGCGGGGGTGCCCGAGGTGGTGATGGTCAGCCCGAATCCGAATGCGATGGTGCTCGCGGCTGCTGCGATCGCCGGCGTTGACCGCGTGATCGCGATCGGTGGCGCGCAGGCGGTGGCGGCGCTCGCCTATGGCACGCGCGCGGTGCCGCGCGTGGACAAGATCTTCGGGCCGGGCAACGCCTATGTCGCCGAAGCGAAGCGCCAGGTGTTCGGCCAGGTCGGCATCGATATGATCGCCGGTCCCTCCGAGATCCTGATCATCGGCGATGGCAGCACGCCCGCCGACTGGGTGGCGATGGATCTCTTCTCGCAAGCCGAGCATGACGAACTGGCGCAGGCGATATTGCTGTCGCCCAGGCGCGCCTACCTGGATCAGGTGCAGGCGGCGATGCGCCGGTTGATCCGGGAAATGCCGAGGCACAAGGTGATCGCTGCCTCGCTCGCCGGCCGGGGCGCGCTGATTGAAACGCGTGGCCTGAATGAAGCCTGCGAGATCGCCAACCGGATTGCGCCCGAGCACCTGGAGCTGTCGGTGGCCAGGCCGCAGGCCTTGCTGCCGAAACTGCGCCATGCCGGCGCAATCTTCCTCGGGCGCTGGAGTTCGGAGGCCATCGGCGATTACTGCGCCGGCCCGAACCACGTCCTGCCGACCGCCGGGACCGCGCGGTTTTCCTCGCCGCTGGGCGTCTACGATTTCCAGAAGCGCACCAGCATGATCAACGTGTCGCGTAAGGGCGCGCGCACGCTCGGGCGACTGGCATCGAACCTGGCGCATGGCGAGGGTTTATTCGCGCACGCGAGGTCCGCGGAGTACCGGCAATGAGCGCCGCCGCCAAAGTTATCCGGCCGGAAATACAGGCCATGCGCGCCTACCCGGTTGCGGACGCGACGGGGCTCGTCAAGCTCGACCTGATGGAGAGCCCCTACGGCCTGCCGCCCGAGATTGCCGCCGAGATCGGGAAGATCGTGTCGCAGCTCTCGCTCAATCGTTATCCGGTGCCGACGGCGCACCGGTTGCGCGCGCTGATCCGCGACGTGATGCAGGTGCCGGCGGGCTGCGAGGTACTGCTCGGCAACGGGTCGGACGAATGCATCCAGTACATCACCGCGACGGTGGCGCGCGAAGGCGCCGTGGTGATGGCGCCGGCGCCTTCGTTCGGAATGTTCTCGATGCACGCCTTTTTCTACCGCCTGCGCTTCGTGGGCGTCCCGCTGCGCGAGGACTTCAGCTTCGACGCCGAAGCTTTCCTGGCGGCGATGGAGAAGGAGAAGCCCGCGCTGGTCTGGATCGCCTACCCGAACAACCCGACCGGCAATGCCTTCCCGATCACTGACATCGAGCGCGTGATCCGCGCCGCGCCCGGGCTGGTGGTGATCGATGAGGCCTACCAGCCGTTCGCCGGCGGCACCTTCATGCCGCGCCTGGCCGAGTTCGAGAACCTGGCGGTGATGCGTACCGTCTCCAAGATCGGCATGGCGGGCCTGCGGCTGGGCTACGTTTGCGGCCGGCCGGAATGGATCGAAGCCTTTAACAAGGCCCGTTCGCCATTCAATATCAACGTCGTGACCGAGGCGGTGGCGATCAAGCTGCTGGAGAACAAGAAAGTGCTGGATGCGCAGGCGGCCAAGGTGCTGGCCGAACGCGAGCGGCTGCGCCCCGAGCTTGAGCGCATGCCCGGCCTGACGGTTTATCCCTCGGTGGCGAATTTCTTTCTCGCGCGCGTCAAGGGTCCGGCGGGCGCCGGCACGCGCGTCTTCGAGAGCCTGAGGGCGCAGGGCGTGCTGGTGAGGAATTTCTCCGGCGGGCCGCCGGCGCTGGAGAACAGCCTGCGCCTGAGCATCGGCACGCCGGAGGAAAATCGTATACTGGTTGCCGCTTTGCGAGAGGCACTGAAATGAGAACGGCGGAAATCGAGCGCAATACCAAAGAGACCCGGATCCGGGTCCGGCTCAACCTGGACGGGACGGGCGTCGCCAGGCTCGCAACAGGCATCCCGTTTCTCGAGCACATGCTCGACCAGGTCGCGCGCCACGGCATGCTCGACCTCGAGGTCGAGGCCAAGGGTGATTTGCACATCGATGCGCACCACACGGTCGAGGACATCGGCATCACCCTGGGGCAGGCCTTCGTCAAGGCGATCGGCGACAAATCCGGCATCCGCCGCTTCGGCCATGCCTACGTGCCGCTGGACGAGGCGCTGTCGCGCGTGGTGATCGATTTCTCCGGCCGTCCGGGGCTTACCTATGACGTCAGGTTCACGCGCGCGCTGATCGGCGAATTCGATGCCGACCTGGTGCACGAGTTTTTCCAGGGCTTCGTAAATCATGCCCAGGTGACGCTGCACATCGACAGCCTGCGCGGCGACAACGCGCATCACCAGTGCGAGACCATGTTCAAGGCCTTCGCGCGCGCGCTGCGCATGGCCGCGGAGATCGACCCGCGCGCGATGGGTTCCGTACCTTCAACAAAAGGTTCTCTTTAGTTGAAAATCGCAGTGGTTGACTATGGAATGGGCAACCTTCGTTCCGTGTCGAAGGCCTTGGAACGGGTTGCCCCGCAGGCCGAAGTGCTGGTCACCTCGGACCCCGAGGCGATCCGCGCCGCCGAACGCGTCGTCGTTCCGGGCCAGGGGGCGATGCCCGATTGCATGCGCCAGCTCGCGGCAAGCGGCGCGCGCGAGGCGGTAATCGAGGCAACCCGCAGCAAACCCTTCCTCGGCATCTGCGTCGGCATGCAGATGCTGTTCGAGCGCGGCGAAGAGGGAGATACCCCTGGTCTGGGACTGCTGGCGGGCCGCGTGCCGCGCTTTCCCGATGGAAAAATGAAAGGGCTCAAGATCCCGCATATGGGTTGGAATGAGGTCAGGCAAGCGCGTCCCCACCCGGTCTGGGAGGGGGTCCCGGACGGGGCACGCTTCTATTTCGTGCACAGTTACTACCCGCAGCCCACGGCGGGCAAAATGACGGCGGCGACCTGCGCTTATGGCGTCACCTTTACCTGCGCGGTGGCGCGGGATAACATCTTTGCCGTGCAGTTCCATCCGGAAAAAAGTCAGGACTCTGGCTTGCGCTTGCTGTCCAATTTCGTCCAATGGCGGCCGTAGTTTCCCTTTCCTGACGATCTACTGAATACGGTTCGCAGCACCCCGTGCTGATCATCCCGGCAATCGACCTCAAGGACGGCCACTGCGTGCGCTTGCAGCAGGGGCGCATGGATTCCGCGACCGTGTTCTCCGAAGACCCGGTGGCGATGGCGAGGCACTGGTCCGCCGAAGGCGCCCGGCGCCTGCACATCGTGGACCTGAACGGCGCGGTCGCCGGCCGGCCGAAGAACGAAAAGGTGATCCGGGAGATGGTCAAGGCGGTCGGCGAGAAAACCCCGATCCAGCTCGGCGGCGGCATCCGCGACCTGGACACCATCGAGGGCTACATTGACGCCGGAGTCTCTTACATCATCATCGGCACCGCGGCGGTGAAGAATCCCGGCTTCCTCTCCGATGCCTGCTATGCGTTTCCGGGCCACATCATCGCCGGGCTCGACGCGAAGGAAGGCAAGGTCGCGGTCGAGGGCTGGTCGAAGATGACCGGCCACGACGTGGTCGATCTGGCGAAGAAGTTCGAGGACTACGGGCTCGAGGCGCTCATCTACACCGACATCGGGCGCGACGGCATGATGGCGGGCGTGAACATGGAGGCGACGCTCAAGCTCGCGCAGGCGATCAAGACCCCGATCATCGCGAGCGGCGGCCTGAACAATCTCAAGGACGTGCAGGCGATCTGCGCCAGGCTTGCCCCCGAAGGCGTGATCGGGGCGATCACCGGCCGGGCCCTGTACGAAGGCGCGATCGATTTCAAGAAGGCGCAGGCGGCCGCCGACAAGGCGATGGAAAAACCGGCCGCCAGGCCCGCCGCGAAGGAATAGCGGTGGGACTGGCCAAGCGCGTCATTCCGTGCCTCGACGTAACCGCGGGCCGGGTCGTCAAGGGCGTGAATTTTGTCCGCCTGCGCGATGCCGGTGATCCGGTGGAGATCGCCGCGCGCTACGATGCCGAGGGCGCCGACGAACTCACCTTTCTGGACATCACCGCGAGCTCCGACGACCGCGACATCATCCTTCATGTCATCGAAGCGGTGGCCACGAAGGTGTTCATCCCGCTGACCGTGGGCGGTGGCGTGCGCAAAGTGGCGGACGTCCGGCGGCTGCTGAACGCGGGCGCGGACAAGGTCTCGATCAATACCGCGGCCGTGCAAAACCCCGCCCTGGTACGCGAGGCCTCCAGCATCGTCGGCAATCAGTGCATCGTGGTGGCCATCGATGCAAAAAAAAGAGGCCAGGGTTGGGAGGTATTCACCCACGGCGGCCGCAAACCGACGGGTCTCGATGTGGTTGATTGGGCGCGGCGCATGACCGAGGCGGGCGCCGGCGAAATCCTGCTCACCAGCATGGACCGCGACGGCACGCGCGACGGTTTTGACCTCGCACTTACGCGCGCGGTGTCGGACGCGGTGAGCGTGCCCGTGATCGCCTCCGGCGGCGTCGGCTCGCGCGAGCACCTCGCCGCAGGTGTGCTGGAGGGGCGCGCAGATGCGGTGCTCGCTGCGAGCGTGTTTCATTTCGGCGATTTCACCGTTGGCGAAGCCAAGCGCTACATGCAGTCCCGCGGAATCGAGGTGCGCCTGTGAAGGATTGGCTCGATGAGGTGCCTTGGGACGCGCAGGGCCTAGTGCCCGTGGTGACGCAGGAATTCTCCACCGGCAGGGTGCTGACGCTCGCATGGATGAACCGCGAGGCGCTGGCCCAGACGGCGGCGGGCGGCGAGGCGGTCTATTGGTCGCGCTCGCGCGGCAAGTTGTGGCGCAAGGGCGAGCAATCCGGTCATGCGCAGAAGGTGCGCGAGTTGAGGCTCGACTGCGATTCCGACGCGATCCTGCTCAGGGTTGACCAGGCCGGCGGCATTGCCTGCCACACCGGACGCGAAAGCTGTTTTTTCCGCAAACTCGAGAACGGGAGATGGGTGAGCACGGATCCGGTGTTGAAGGATCCCAAACTCATCTACGGCGACAAATGAAACAGGGGCTTTACGAAACGCTGGAACGGATTGCGGCGGTGATCGAGAGCCGCAGGGGCGGTGATGCCGGAACATCCTATGTCGCCGGGTTGCTCGCCGCGGATGAGGACGCGGTGTTGAAGAAGATCGGCGAGGAGGCCACCGAAACGGTGCTCGCGGCAAAGAGCGGCGACCGCCTGCACCTCGTGCGCGAGACCGCCGACTTGTGGTTCCACTGCATGATCCTGCTGGCGCGCAACGGTCTTGGCCCGGGCGATGTGCTTGCCGAACTGCACCGGCGCGAGGGCATTGCGGGTCTTGATGAAAAGGCTGCGCGCAGGAAATGAATGATGTGCGCATCACAGCCGATTGCCTTTTTTGCAAGATCGTTCGGGGTGAAGTCCCGTCCAGCAAGGTCTACGAGGACGAGGATATATTCGCCTTCCACGACGTCCGGCCGCAGGCGCCGGTGCATTTCCTGATCGTCCCGAAGGAGCACGTGGCGACGCTCTACGATGCGGGCATGGCCCAGCACCGCGCCTTGGGCAAGATGCTGGCGCTGGTGGGCGAACTCGCCCGCCAGGAAGGGGCGACGGAGGGCTTTCGCACCCTCATCAACACCGGCCGGGTGGGACATCAGGAGGTGTATCATGTGCACATGCACGTGGTCGGGGGTCCGGAACCACTCGGCCCCATGATTATGAAGAGGAAATAGGAGGCACTATGGGCTCGCTCAGCATCTGGCATTGGCTGATCGTTCTTTTTATCGTGATGCTCGTATTCGGCACCAAGAAGCTGCGCAACATCGGCACGGATCTTGGCGGCGCGGTGCGCGGCTTCAAGGACGGCATACGCGAAGGCGGCGAGAAGGCGGCAGATGCGGGTCCGGCGCCGCAGGTCTCCGGCAAGACCGTCGAGGGCGAGGTCAAGGCAAAAACCGAGACCAAGGCCTGATCACCCTTTCCAACTTTTCCATGTCACGGGCGCCCAGCGGGCGCCCGTTTGTTCTCTAGGGTCCTACGTGTTCGACATCGGTTTCTCCGAATTGATGGTTATCGGGCTGGTCGCGCTGATCGTGATCGGGCCCGAGCGCCTGCCTGGGGTTGCGCGCACCCTCGGCCACCTGGCCGGCCGGCTGCAGCGCTACGTTGCCGACGTCAAGGCCGACATCAACCGCGAGGTCGAGCTCGACGAACTGCGCAAGATGAAGGACTCGGTGCAACAGGCCGCGACCAGCATCGAGAGTTCGGTGCAAGGCGAGCTCAACAAGACCGAAAGTGAACTGAACGCTGCGGCAAACCCGGTCGAGGCAGAGGCGCCCAGGATTCCCGAGAAAACCGGCTAGCCGTGCAGCAGGACACCTTCATTTCCCACCTGGTCGAACTGCGCACGCGGCTGATGCATGCGCTGATGGCGGTGCTGGCGGCGTTCGTGGTGCTGTTCCTTTGGCCGGGCTCCGGCGCGATCTACGATTTCCTCGCCGCGCCCCTGATGCAGGCGCTGCCCGAGGGCACCAAGATGATCGCCACCGGCGTGATCACGCCGTTCATGGTGCCGATGAAAGTAACCGCGCTGGTGGCGTTCCTGGTCGCGCTGCCCTACGTGCTCTACCAGGCCTGGTCGTTCGTCGCCCCCGGCCTCTACGAACACGAAAAGACCTTCGCGGTCCCTCTGATCTTCGCCAGCACCGTGCTGTTCCTGATCGGTGTTGCGTTCTGCTACTACTTCGTGTTCGGCACGGTATTCAGGTTCATCAACGATTTCGCGCCCAAATCCATCACCCCGGCGCCGGACATCGAGGCCTATTTTTCGTTCGTCATCACCATGTTCATGGCTTTCGGCGTCACGTTCGAGATTCCGATCGCGGTCATCATCCTGGTGCGCTCGGGCGTGGTCAGCGTCGAGAAACTGACGCAGGTGCGCCCCTACGTGATCGTGGGCGCCTTCATCGTCGCGGCGGTGGTGACGCCGCCGGACGTGCTGTCGCAGTTCATGCTGGCGCTGCCGATGTGCCTTCTCTACGAGGCCGGCCTGTTCGTTTCCCGCTTCATAGGTGTACGGGCCAAATCCGCAGGCCCCGAGAGCCAAAGTCAATCCACGACGCCCTAGGCTCAGGTAGAATCGCGCCCCTTACGCACAGAACCGACCGGGAAACACCCATGAAACGGAAATACGGCTCCGCCCTGAAGAACGAATCCATCGCCGAGCAGCGCATGCGCGAGCGCGCCAAGGAGTCCGGCGACAACAGCTTCAACTTCGGCTCGCAACTGCGCAAGGGCGCCATCGGCCGCGGCAAGCATCGCGGCCGGGCCGACGTCGCCGCGCACAACAAGAAATAATTCGCCTACCTGCCATTCAGGAAGCGCTCGACCAGCGCGAACTGATCCGGCACGTTCAGCGCGGGCGCGTGCCCGCAGCCGGGAATCGTTACCACCACCGCGCGCGGGCCGCGCGAGCGCATCGCCTCGGCGACCCCGGGCAGCAGCAGGTCGGAGTTCTCGCCGCGCAGACACAGGGTCGGTACCTCGATCGCATCCCACGCTTCCCACAGGTTGTAGTCCTCAGGGTGATGCGTGAACTGCAGCACCATCTTCGGGTCGTAGTGGGGCGTCACTTTGCCATCGGCGGTGCGCCGGGCCGAGGTTTCGGTGAGGTGGCGCCACTGTTCGTCCGAGAGCCAGCCATAGGGTTTGTAGATCGTGCGGAAGGACTGCTCCAGCTCGGTCATGCGCTCGAACTGGGCGGGGTTGCCGGCATAGGTGCGGATGCGTGCCACCGCCGCCTCCCCCAGCTGCGGGCCGATGTCGTTCAGGACCAGGCGCCGGATGCGGCCCTTCAGCGCCCCGGCGGCGAGCACGATGCCGAGCGCACCCCCCATGGAGGTGCCGAGCCAGTGCGCATCACGCACGCCCAGCTGGTCCATCAGCGATACGGCGGTGCGAGCATAGAACGCGAGGCAATACTCCTTCTCCGGTGCCGGGCTCCATTGCGACAGGCCGCGGCCGATGGTGTCGGGGCAGATCACCCGGTAGCGGGACGCGAGATGCGCCGCGATTTCATCCATGTCCCTGCCGGTGCGCGCGAGGCCGTGCCACGCGATCACGGTGTCAGGGTTGCCCGTGCCCCATTCGGTGTAGTGGAGCTCGCGGCCTTCGCAGACCAGGTAATTCGACGTGCCGCTCATTTCTTCAGTCGCGCGCGCAACTGGCCGACGATGCCGTGGGGGAAGTAGTAGACCGAGAGCACGAACAGCACGCCCAGCCACAGGAGCCAGCGGTCCGGGTGGAACAGGTCGGGCAGCAGCGGCACGCCTTTCATGGCGCCCGAGAACGCCTTCATGGCTTCTTGCAGGTAGTTCTGCGCGACGACGAAAATCGTGGCGCCGAGCACCGCGCCGTACATCGTGCCCATGCCGCCGATCACCACCATCAGCAGGATGTCGATCATGATGCCGAAATCGAGCGTCGTGTTCGGGCCGGTGTAGCGCAGCCAGAGCGCGTACAGGACGCCGGCGAGCGTCGCCACCAACGCTCCCAGGCAGTTGGCGATGGTCCGGTAGATCACGGTGCGGTAGCCCAGCGCCTCGGCGCGGAAATCGTTCTCGCGGATCGCCAGCAGCACGCGGCCAAAGGGCGAATTCACGATTCGCAGCAGCACCAGGAAAAGCGCGAGCGCCACGCCAAACACGAGATAGTAGGCGACGATCCGCGATCGCAGCAGTTCCGGCACCTTGAAGGTGATGCCGTCCTCGCCGCCGGTTACATCCGAGAGTTGCGAGGCGAGGATGGCGAAGAACGAGGCCACCGCGAGCGTGATCATGGCGAAGAAGATCGCCTTCACGCGCAGCGAAAACAGGCCGATCAGGAACGACAGGACCAGCGATAGCGCGACCGCGGCGGCCGTGCCGATGGCGATCGCGGTCCAGCCGGTCTCGAGCCGCGACAGGGCGATCGCGATGCCGTAGCCGCCGATGCCGAAAAACATCGTGTGCGCGAACGACACGATGCCGGTGTAGCCGAGCAAGAGGTCGTAGCTCGCCACCAGCAGCACGAACACGCAGACCTTGGCCGCAACGTCCAGCGGGCGAGTGCCGGGGAAAATGAATGGCGCCAGCGCCAGGGCGGCGAATATCGCCGCCAGCGTCACCGCGAGGATGCGGCTGCGCGGCCCGTCGCCCGAGAGAAGATTTTTTATCATTGCTTGCTGACGGGATAGAGGCCCTGCGGCCGCCACAGCAGGACCATCACCATCAACAGGATATTGGAGCCGAGCGCGATTTTGGGCGACAAGTAACCAACGTAGTTCGCCACCAGACCGACCAGCAGCGCGCCGACGAAGCAGCCGCCGATCGAGCCCAGGCCGCCGATGATGATGACGATGAAGATCAGCACCATCATGCTGGCGCCGATGTGCACCGTCACGCTTTCCTGATACATGCCCCACAGGGCGCCGCCCAGCCCCGCGAGGGCCGAGCCGGCCACGAACACCCCGATGAACAGGCGCCGGATGCGGTAGCCCATCGCCTCGACCATTTCCTTGTTCTCCACGCCGGCCCGGATCAGCAGGCCGATCTTGGTGCGATTGAGAACCAGCATCATGGCGGCGAACACCGCCATGCCGATCACCACCGCGATCAGGCGGAACTTCTCGATCGCCACCTCGCCGACGATGAATGAGCCGCGCAGGGTCGCGGGCCGCGGCAACGGCAGCAGATCCGGGCCCCAGAAGACGTGAATCAGCTGTTCGGCCACGATCATGCCGCCGGTGGTGATCAGGATCTGCTTCAGATGCTGGCCGTAGACGGGCTTGATGATGATGCGTTCGAAAAAAAATCCTAGCACGCCGGCGACAAGAATTGCGGCGAGCATCGCCGGCACCACCGCGCCGAGGTTGGTGAGAAAGCTCTCCGAGCCGGCGGCGGCGGAGAAGAGCTTGATGGTGGAGGCGGCGACGTAGGCGCCGACGGCGATGAACAGGCCATGCGCGAAGTTCATTACGTCCATCAGGCCGAAGACCAGCGTCAGGCCGGAGGACATGATGAAAATGAGCAGTCCCATTGCCAGGCCCGCCACCGTGAGCGTCACCCAGGTGGAGGGACTGCCGATCATGGCCAGCGCCGCCAGCGCGATCGCCAGCAGCAGCACGGGCGGAATCCAGTCGACGTGAGGGACAACTGCGGGCTTCACTGGTGCGCCTCCAGCGACAGGCCGAGCAGCCGGGTCTGCAATGCGGCATCGGCGGTGAGCTCGGCCATGCGGCCTGTGTGCACGATGCGCCCCGCATCCATCACCGCCACCGAATCGCCGAGCGATTTCGCGGCGTGGAAGTTCTGTTCCACCATCAGGATGGTGGTGTCGGTCTTCTTCAGTTCGGCAAAGGCCTCGATCAGGTTGTTGATGATCGCGGGCGCGAGGCCCTTGGTCGGCTCGTCGATCAGCACCAGCTTCCTCGGCTCGACGATCGCGCGCGAGATCGAGAGCATCTGCTTCTGGCCGCCCGAGAGCAGGCCCGCCGGCAGGTGCCAGAATGTCTTCATCGGCGGAAAGAAACGGAAGATCCAGTCCAGCCGTTGCTCGTCTGGCGGCCCGCGGCGCGCCGCCAGCACCAGGTTCTCCTGCACCGTGAGTCCGGCGAAGATGCCCATCGACTCGGGCACGTAGGCGATGCCGAGGTTCGCGATCGAGGGCGTTTCCCGTTGCGCGATGTCTTCGCCTTCGAAGCGGATCGCGCCCGCCGAGGCGCGCCACAGTCCGAGGATGGTGCGCAGGGCGGTTGTCTTGCCCGCGCCGTTGCGCCCGAGCAGCATAGTCAGTTCGCCGCGCGGCACCGCCAGATCCACGCCCTGCAGGATGTGGTAGTGCCCGATGTGCGTGTGCACGCCGGCAAGCGTGAGCAGCGCGTCAGGCATTCGCCGGAATCCCAAGGTAGGCTTCCTGCACGACGGGTGAAGCAATCACTTCAGCCGGTGCGCCGTCGGCCACCAGTTCCCCCTGGTGCAGCACGATGATGCGGTCGGCCAGGGAGCGCACCACGTCCATCTTGTGCTCGACCAGCAGGATGGTCTTGTCTTTCTGTTCCTTGATCTCGTGGATCAGGTCGAGGATCGCGGGCACCTCGTCCACGCTCATGCCCGCGGTCGGCTCGTCGAACATGAAAATGGCGGGCTCGAGCGCGAGCAGGATCGCGACCTCGAGCTTTCTCTGGTCGCCGTGGGAAAGCTCGCAGGCGAGCATCGCGCGCCGCCCGGCGAGCGCAACGCGCGACAGGCAATGCTCGGCCTTCTCGATCAACTCGACATGCCGGCCCCACATCGAGACCAGATTCAACCCCATGCCCGCGCGCGCCTGCACCGCGAGGCGCACGTTCTCCAAAACCGTGAGGTTCGGAAACAGATTGGTGAGCTGGAACGCGCGTCCCATGCCCTTGCGCGTGCGCACCGGCGCCGCGTCGCGCGTGACGTCCTCGCCGTAGAGCAGCACCTGGCCCGCGCTCGCGGGCAGTTGCCCCGAGATCAGGTTGAAGTAGGTGGTCTTGCCGGCGCCGTTCGGGCCGACGATCGCGGTGAGCGTGCCCGGCTCGAAGCGGCAGCTGACCGCGTTGACCGCGACATGGCCGCCGAAGCGGATGGTCAGGCCGCGTGTTTCCAGGACAGGGTGGGTGCCTGCCATGAGGCCTCCCGTCCTGGAAATTCCCGCTTAGCGCTTGTTGCGGATCGGCAGCGGGATTTCTTTCGCCGGGATTTCACGCACCAGCTCGAGCAGGTCCCACTCGTTGGCCTGCGTCTTCTTGATGCGGAACTGGTACATGTTCTGCAGCGCCTGGTGGTCTTCCCTGCGAAAGGTCATCGTGCCCTTGGGCGTCTCGAAGCTCATGCCTTCCATCGCCGCGATCAGCTTCTCGGTGTCGGTGCCGCCGGCCTTCTTGATTGCCTCGACCGCCGCGATGCCCGCCGCCATGCCGCCGGCGACGAAGAAGTCGGGCGGCGAGCCTCCATAGCGCTTGCGGTACTCCGTCACCATCCAGTCGTTGACCTTGTTCTTCGGGAAGCCGTAGTAGTAGTAGATCGCTCCTTCGACGCCGGCGAAATCCTTCCAGCCCTTCATCACCGGCAGGATGTTGCCGCCCGGGGCGAGCTGGATGCCGAAACGTTCGGGTTTCATGTCGGCGAGCTTCGCGAGCGGGTGCGCCCCGGCCCAGATGATGCCGATGATCCTGGTGCCCGGCTTGTCCTTCAACGCGTCGAACATGCGCTGCGCGGCGGCGGTGAAATCGGTGGTCGCCTGCGGCACGTACTCCTCGTGAACGACCACGGCCTTGCTGCCGATCGCCGCGAGCGCGTCCTTGGTCGCTTTCACGCCGTCGCGGCCAAAGGCGTAGTCCTGCGCCAGCATCGCGATCTGAGCGTTCTGCGGCGTTGCCACCGCAGCCGCGATCCCATCCTGCGACGAGGTGCGCCCGGTGCGGAATATGTAGCGGTTCCAGTTGGCGCCGGTGATCGTATCGGCCACCGCCGGCTCGACCAGCAGGATTTTCTTGTACTCCTCCGCCACCGGCAGCATCGCGAGCGCAACACCCGAGCCGGTCGGTCCTATGGCGAGGTCCGCCTTGTCGTCGCCATAGGCGGCGGCGAGCTGTGACTTGCCCGCGTCGGGCTTCAGTTGGCTGTCCTTCTCGATGACCACGATCTTGCGGCCAAGCACGCTCATCGTGCCGTTGGTGGCGTATTCCAGGCCCAGCATCAGGCCGGCCTGCGTCTGCTTGGCGTAGGCCTCGAGCGGTCCGGTCTTGTCGTAAACGTGCGCGATCTTGATGTCCTGGGCAAAGGCCAGGCTGGCGGCGCCCGCGAGCGTTGCCGCGGCGAGCAGGGTGGCGAGGCGTTTCATGCTTTCTCCCGGAGTTGCGAAATGAACAAAAATGGGGTCAGAGTAAGATTTTCTCGTCGCGCTTTTCGATTCGAGGTCCCGGTAGGAATCTTACTCTGACCCCATTTTAACCTGTCATTCGGCGCGCGCCTGCGGCTTGGGACGGCGGCCGATGGTGAGCGCGAGTTCCATGTCCTGTCCCTTGCGCTTGAGCTTCACCTTCGCGGCAGTGCCGGGAGCGATGCCGGACACTACGTTGAGCACGCTTTGCGGATCCGTGATCGGCTTGCCGTCGATCGAGACCAGCACATCGCCGGGTTTGGCGCCCGCCTTGTCGGCCGGCCCGCCGTTCAACACGCCGTTGATGATCGCGCCCTCCAGCGTGCCGAGCTTGAACGATTCGGCGATGGCGGGCGTGATCGGCTGCAGCTCGACGCCGATCCAGCCGCGCGTCACGGTGCCGGTCCTGATGATCTGTTCCATGACGGTACTTGCCATGGACGCCGGAATGGCCAGACCGATGCCGATCGATCCCCCGGTCTGGGAGAGGATCGCGGTATTGATGCCGACCAGGTTGCCGCGCGCATCGACCAATGCGCCGCCCGAGTTGCCCTGGTTGATCGCGGCGTCTGTCTGAACGAAATTCTCGAACGTATTGATGCCCAGGCCGCTGCGTCCAAGCGCCGAGACGATTCCCAGAGTGACCGTCTGGCCGATGCCCAGCGGGTTGCCGATCGCGAGGACGATGTCGCCAACACGCAGGCCGTCGGAAGAGCCGAAGGTAATGGCGGGCAGGTTCTGCGCTTCGACGCGCAGCACCGCCAGATCGGTGTCCGGGTCGCTGCCGACCACTTTCGCGAGCAGCTTCCTGCCGTCCGAAAACGCGACTTCGATCTCGTCCGCGGATTCGACGACGTGGTTATTGGTGAGGAGGTAGCCTGCCGGACTCACGATCACACCCGAGCCCAGGCTGGTGGCTTTCTGCAGATCGTCGCCGAAGAAGCGCCGGAACAGCGGATCGTTAAGCAGCGGATTGCGCTGCACCCTGACTTCCTTAGTGGTGAAGATATTGACCACGGAGGGCATCGCCTTGCGCACCGCCTCGTGGTACGAGTCGGGCCGTGCCCCGCCGCCGGCTGGCGCCGGCTGCGCCTCCTGATGCACGGTCGCGACGCGCATGCCTTCGGGTACCAGCCCGGAGCGGGACGGCAGCCATTCGGGCTTCAGCGTGGAGACCACGAACAGGAGTGCCAGGCAGATCGTGGCGGTCTGAGAAAAGATGATCCAGAGGCGGCGCATGGAGTCTCGCAATTTAGCATGTTTCGCCTTTCGTTTTAACCACTTAGGCGTGAAAACGTGGACATTCCGCGAGTGGGCCGCTAAAATCGCGGCTGTTCATCTTCCCTTTCTCGTCCAGAGACCTCCATGAGCGAAAAAAAGATCGATAACACGCGTCGCAACCTGATCGTCGCCACCTCGGCGGTGGCGGGCGCGGCGGGCGCAGGCGTCGCTATCCCGTTTGTCTGGAGCTGGTGGCCCTCGGAGCGCGCCAAGGCCGCCGGAGGGCCGGTCGAGGCCGATATCTCCACCCTCGCGCCGGGAGAATTGCAGATCGTCGAGTGGCGCGGCAAGCCGGTGTGGATCATGCGCCGCACGAAGGAAATGCTCGAGGGGGTCCGCAAGTCCGACGACAAGGTCACCGATCCGAAGTCCGAGGTCGCCGCCCAGCCGGACTACGCGAAGAACGAGAACCGCTCGATCAAGCCGGAGTTCCTGGTGCTGGTCGGTATCTGCTCGCACCTGGGCTGCTCGCCGCAGCAGAAATCCTCGGATGAGAAGGGCGAGATGGGCGCGGACTGGGCGGGCGGGTTCCTCTGCGCCTGCCACGGCTCCAAGTTCGATCTCGCCGGTCGCGTCTACAAGGGAGCGCCGGCGCCGATCAATCTCGAGGTGCCGCCGCATACCTACCTCTCGGACACCAGGCTGCTGATCGGCGAAGACAGGAAAGGGGTGTAGACATGGCCAGCCGTCTGATGGCGCTGTGGGACTGGTTCGATTCCAGGATGCCCTCGGTCGCGGAGGAATTCCGCAAGCACATGGCGGAGTACTACGCGCCGAAGAACTTCAACTTCTGGTACTTTTTCGGCGCGCTTTCGATCCTGCTGCTCGCGATCCAGATCGTCTCGGGCATCTTCCTGACGATGAACTACAAGCCCGACGCGAACCTCGCCTTCGGCTCGGTCGAATACATCATGCGCGACGTTCCCGGCGGCTGGCTGATCCGCTACATTCACTCGACCGGCGCCTCGGCGTTCTTCGCCGTGGTCTACCTGCACATGTTCCGCGGCCTGCTCTACGGCTCGTACAAGCAGCCGCGGGAACTGATCTGGATCTTCGGCATGCTGATCTACCTCACGCTGATGGCCGAGGCCTTTCTGGGTTACCTCCTGCCCTGGGGCCAGATGTCGTACTGGGGAGCGCAGGTGATCGTGAACCTGTTCGCCGTCATCCCGTTCATCGGGCCGGACCTGGCGCTCTGGATCCGCGGCGACTACGTGGTGGGCGACGCGACGCTGAACCGCTTTTTCGCCCTGCACGTGGTCGCGGTCCCGCTGGCGCTGCTGGGGCTGGTGGCGGCGCACATCCTGGCGCTGCACGACGTCGGCTCCAACAACCCGGACGGCATCGAGATCAAGAAGAAAAAGGGCCCCGACGGCCATCCGCTCGACGGCATTCCGTTCCACCCGTACTACACGGTCAAGGACATCGCCGGCGCGGTCCTGTTCCTGATGGTGCTCTGCGCGGTCCTGTTCTTCGTGCCGGAGATGGGCGGCTACTTCCTCGAGTACAACAACTTTGTTCCCGCCGATCCGCTCAAGACTCCCGCGCACATCGCGCCGCTCTGGTACTTCACGCCGTTCTACTCGATCCTGCGCGCGGTGCCGCCGCTGTTCAACTCGCAGTTCCCCGGCGTGGCCCTGTTCGGTTTGTCGACGATGATCCTGTTCCTCCTGCCCTGGCTCGACCGCAGCCCGGTGAAGTCGATCCGCTATCGCGGGGTGCTGTTCAAGAGCGCGGTGGCGATCTTCGTCATCACCTTCCTGGTGCTGGGCTACCTCGGCACCGAACCGGTGACGGTGTGGGGCCAGTTCGGTTCCTGGCTGGGTTACACCGATGTGGCTACCGTGGTGGCGCGGATCTTCACGCTGCTCTACTTCGCATTCTTCCTCCTCATGCCCTGGTATACGGCGATCGACAAATGCAAGCCCGAGCCCGACAGGGTGACGATGTGAGGCGCGCCGTGAAGAAGCTCCTCCTATTGCTTGTCCTTACTCCCGCGCTGGCGTTGGCCTCCGAAGCCGGCTACCGGCTCGATCGCGCACCGATCGATTCAAGGGATCTGCTCAGCCTGCAGGCGGGCGCGCGCACCTTCGTCAATTACTGCCTCAATTGCCACGGCGCGCAGTACATGCGCTACAACCGGCTTACCGACCTTGGCCTTACCGAATCCCAGATCCGCAACAACCTGATTCTCACCGACGCGAAAGTCGGCGACACGATGAAGGTCGCGCTCACTCTGAAGGACGGCAAGGCGATGTTTGGCGCCGCGCCGCCAGACCTCTCGGTGATCGGCCGTTCGCGCAGCGCCGACTGGCTCTACACCTACCTGCGCACCTTCTACCGCGACGAGAAGTCCCCGACCGGCTGGAACAACGCTGCCTTCCCCCTGGTGGCGATGCCGCACGCGCTGTGGTCCCTGCAGGGCGAGCGCGCTCTGCAGGTTGTGCCGGGCAAGAACCACGGCCCCGCCGAATACCAATGGAGCCAGATTTCCGCCGGGACGCAGAGTACGGTGCAGTACGACGCCACCGTGCGGGATCTCGTGAACTTCCTCGTCTACATCGGCGAGCCCGGCGCCAACGACCGCAAGCGGATCGGAATCGTGGTGCTGTTCGCGCTCCTCATCCTGTTCGTCTTCGCCTACCTGCTGAAGAAGGAATACTGGAAAGACGTGAAGTAGCTTTGTCGTTAATTGATGAAAGCCGGGCGCCGCCCGGCTTTTTTCTCTGCCTAGGAAACCCGCATCATGATGCAACTGTATTCCGGCACCACCTGTCCGTTCAGCCATCGCTGCCGCTTCGTGCTCTACGAAAAGGGCATGGACTTCCAGGTCATCGACGTGGACCTGTACAACAAGCCCGAAGACATCGCGGTGATGAACCCGTACAACCGCCTGCCGGTGCTGGTCGAGAGGGATCTCGTCCTCTACGAATCGAACATCATCAACGAGTACATCGACGAGCGCTTCCCCCATCCGCAGCTGATGCCGGCCGATCCGGTGATGCGGGCGCGCGCGCGCCTCGCGTTGTTCAACATGGAAGTGGAGCTCTTCTCGCAGATCGAGACGCTGGAATCCGGCAAGGAAAAGCAGGTCGACCGCGCCAAGGCGCAGGTCCACGACCAGCTGGTGCAGCTCGCGCCGATCTTCACCAAGACCAAGCACATGCTCGGCGACGAGTTCACCATGCTCGATATCGCCATCGCGCCGCTGCTGTGGCGCCTGGACCGCTACGGCATCAAGCTCGGCAAGCCGGCCGCGCCGCTCATGAAGTACGCCGAGCGCATCTTCTCGCGCCCGGCGTTCATCGAGGCGCTCACGCCCTCCGAGAAGGTGATGCGGAAGTAGGATCAGACCCGGACGCACGCCCATTGGCCAACGCCGAGATATCCACCAAGCCCTACCTGCTGCGCGCGCTCTACGAGTGGTGCGTGGACAATGGCTATACCGCGCACCTCGCGGTGAAAGTGGATTCGCGCTCGCAGGTGCCCTCGGAATACGTGCGCAACGGCGAAATCACGCTCAATGTCTCGCCCAGCGCCGTGCACAAGCTGCAGATGGGCAATGAACTGATCGAGTTCTCCGCCCGCTTCGCCGGCATCGCGCGCCAGATCTCGGTGCCGATCGCCGGCGTCTACGCGCTCTACGCGCGCGAGACCGGGCAAGGCATGACCTTCGAGGTGGACGCGGTCAAGCCGCCGGCCCAGACCGAGGCCGGGAGGGAATCCGCGAACGGCGGCTCGTCCAACGAATCGGGCCCCGCCGCCTTGCCCGCGCCGCTCGGCCTGGCTGGCGCAGCGCCCACAGAACCCACCAAACCCACTGGCGGCAAGCCCCAACTGCGCCGCATCAAGTAGCAGTAGCGCCGCTTCCCCGCAGTAGCACCACGCCCGTGCCGTCGTCCCCGCGAAAGCGGGGACCCATGCCTATAATTCCCGCACTGCCCGTTTAGCTCAGTGGTAGAGCAACCGCCTTGTAAGCGGTAGGTCGTCTGTTCAATCCAGACAACGGGCACCAATTTCGGAATTGGGTAACAGGCAAGGCAAAACGCTACGCCTTCTTATCAAATACTTTGGCGACCCGAAATGCGGATTCCATACGGTCTTGTTCGTTCTTGCCAAGCCCTGATTTTTTTGCAACTTCTCGCCAACGGGCAACTTGCGCGGTGATCCCGCGGATGATCTTGATGGCATCATCCTTGCCCTTTATACGAAAGTACGGTGCCACCTCGATGACAAGATCCATATCCAAAGCGTTGCTGTGCTCATTTATATTCAGGTTCAATCCTTTCGCATAGGGCACAGGATTCATGTCATAGGCTGCGGAAAGCTTCCAGCCTTGGGGCGCAAGTACGAAACCAAGATTTCTGAGGTGATCATCGACGTTTGATACCGCGACGTTAAACGCGATACGGCGCCAGAGTTGGAGCAAATCGTTATCAGGATCGGCCCCTACCGAAGCAAGTTTTGCCAGGTCGAGATAACTCACTCCGCTCCGTGCGCCATCACCATCCTTTTTTCCAAGTAACGTCATTGCAGAGGCGAAGTGGATCCGCTCGCCGTTCGCGTCGCGATCGAAGCGGCGGGTAAGAAATGTCCGCCACTTTCCAGAGAAGGTTCGCGACCAGCCTTCGGCTACGTCAATTTTGCATGCGGACGCAAGCTTGAGCACGACGTCCTCCCAGGCACCAACGTCATAGCCGTCATTTCGACTCGGAAACTTCGCGATCCACAGCTTTCCTTTCTCATCTACGACGCATGACTTGGGGCGTGACCCGCCAAGTGATGCGCCAGGATCAAGCAACAATCTGACTTGCTCCAGATGCTTTATCCGTCCGCCGGACTCAATCTCCAGACTGGCAGCTTCGAGCTCCCGTATCGACGTCATTGGCGGTGCTGGGTTCTTGATTCGATCGTCCAGAAACGGGCCGGCCGCATCGACCTTGAAGCGCAAACCACCGACCCTGTGGAAATCAGATACGCCCAATAGGTAGTCTGATTCGGAGAGAGTCCGTGTATCGCGACCTTCAGCTCGAGCATCCTCCGCCTCGCGCCGTTGCATGACGGTTCGCCCCCAGCGATCAGGTGACGAATCGAGAAACATTCCGAAATTGGGTGTTTCGGAATAGGCGATCTGCCTGCCCCCATAAAATAAAAGCTGAGGATCCAGAGATTGAGCAATGCCGCCTTTCAACCACTCCGGGCTGTATTCGAAGGCGAAAATTTCCTCCCCCCGTCCCGCGGTAGCATGGAGCACGCCCATCAGTACGGGTCGCTTGGGTAACCAGTGCCAGTCCGCGTACACAAGAATGCGCCGGACTCCGCGCTTTCGCTCGGGTGGTGTCTTGCGTTTAGCCGATGCAACGCGCGCCATTAGCCGGGGAACCTCGGGGCGCGAGAGCGCACTCGGAGATCGGCATCCTGGAGCTTGCGACCCAGTTGATCGTCTTCCGCGATTTTGGCGAAGTCCTTTTCCAACCCGAGGGCGTTCAGGACGCGGATGTACGCGCCTACGCTCACACCCGGGTCGCCGGCCTCAATATCGATGAGCGTCGGCCGAGAAAGGTGAGCGCGCTCGGCCACCAGGGTGGTGTTCAGGCGCCGACGAAGGCGAGCGTTACGAATGTTCTCGCCCGTCTTGGCGAGGAGCGCCTGAAGCGGGGGCAGCAATGGAGAGGATTTAGTTCTCATAATGTAAATTATTATGGACACTAAAGCATATATTGTCAAATATAATTGACATTAGCACATAATGTGCAATCAACCTTGACGCGGCTTTTCGAAGAAGAAGCACTCGGGCAGGAATGCTGATGCAATGTAGTCTGACCTGCCTAGGGGGCAACTGTGGGGACAACTTTCACTTTTCCGATCATGGGCATTCTATTGAAAACGATCTTCGCCGTAATTTGTAGCTGTACCCTGCTGCTCAGCGGGCCCGTAGTTGCGCAGAGGGCTGGAAAGGGCGCTGCGCCGAGCGACGAATGGAAGGCGCTGCTCCAGGAAGCAACGACGCTGTTTTTCCAGGGAAAGTTTGACAGCGGTGTGGCCGTTGCGAAGAAGGCGCTCGAATTGGCAGAAAAGGAGCACGGCCCCAACCACCCCACGGTCGCTGCTTCGCTCAACCGGCTGGCGGAACTGCACCGGTTGCAGGGCCAGTATGCCGCGGCCGAGCCCTTGTACAAGCGATCGCTGGCGATCCGTGAAGGCCTCAGCGGCCCGACGCGTCCGGAGGTGGCGCAGTCGCTCAACAACCTGGCGCAGCTCTACGTAATGCAGGGCCAGTATGCCGTAGCCGAGCCTCTGTTCAATCGGGCCTTGGCGATACGGCAAAGTGCTTACGGCGATTCTCATCCCGACGTCGCCACGACTCTGAACGGCCTGGCGGAACTTTACGTGGGGCAAGGTAAACCCGCGGAGGCCGAAGTCCTTTATAAACGGTCGCTCGCGATCTGGGAAAAATTCCTGGGCCAGCAAAACGCCCAGCCGCCGGGCCTGGTTAACCAGATCGCTTCCTCGCTCAACGGCCTGGCGGCGATCTACGGCGGACAAGGCCAGTACGAAGCGGCCGAGTCCATGTACAAGCGGGCGATCACGATCATCGATGATTCGCGCGACCGCGACCACCCGCTGATGTCGCGCGCGTTGGCCGGTCTGGCCTCGCTGCACGTCCGGCAAGGCCAGTACGCCTCGGCCGAGGTCCTGTACAAGCGCGCGGTGGCGATACTTGAGAATTCCCTCGACCGCGACCATCCGCGAATGGCGGCCGCGCTGCATGGACTGGCGGATGTCCACAGCGCGCGCGGCGAGAATGCCGCCGCCGAGGCACTGCTGAAACGCGCGCTCGACATCCGCGTGACGGTGCTTGGCGAGAAGCATCCTCTAGTGGCCGCCACGCTGGAGAAGCTTGCCGCGGTTTACGCCAATCAGAACAAGAGCGCCGAAGCAAAACAGTCTGCCGACCGTGCCGCGGCCATCAGATTGGCGACGCAGCGCAAGTAGCCGGGACTAACGGACCCATGTCAATTGGCTGTTTGAGATCCGAATCTCCCGCATTTACCAGCGGCCAACTGTTCAACGAGGCTGATCTGAGCCGGCAGGCATACACGTTTCAGGTCGTAGCGCTCGATCACGGTACGGCGCGCATTCTCGCGCAGCGGCTGCATCGTCTTTTGCTGACTCAGTACTTCTTCGACCTTCGAAGCGATCGCTTCCGGAGAAAAGAAGTCGACGAGGAAGCCATTGCGGCCGTCGTCGATCACTTCCTCGACTGGCGCTGTGCGAGAACCTATAACCAGGCAGCCGGCGGCCATTGCCTCGAGCAGCGACCACGACAGGACGAAGGGATAGGTGAGATAGACATGCACCGCGGACTTCTGCAGCAGCGCAATGTAATCCCGATACGGAATATGCCCAAGAAACGTCACGCGTGAGAAATCGATCTTTCCCTCGAGCTCGCGGCTCATGCGTGCGCGGTAGGTGTCGCCATCGGGCAGGCGCGGGGAATAGCTGACGTCATCACCTCCCACGATTACGATTCGCGCGTTTGGGCGACGGCGTTGGATCTCGGGGATGGCGCGCATGAAAATGTGGAATCCGCGATGCGGTTCCAGACTGCGGGCGACATAAGTGACAAGTTCTTCTTCACGTTGGCCCAGACCCGGGGCGACAACGTCAGTGTCGATGCCGTCGTGGATGACGCTGATTTGAGGCTGATAGACGTTCGGGAATTGGCTCCACTGCCAGCGGGTCGGCGCCACACCGTGGTCGCTCGCGTCGAGCGCCATCAGGAAAGGAGCATTGTGGCTGCGGATGTGAAAAGTGCTGTCTGCCGTGACGGGAAACTCCGCGGTGTCGAAACCGACGTCGGCACCGCGGGCACGGTAAAAGAACTCGCAATAAAGAAGCAGCTTTGCTTCGGGAAATACATCTTTGAGAAAAATGCCTTCGCCCCAGCCAATGTGGGCGAAGACGACGTCAGGTATGAAGCCGCTGCGGCGAAAACGCTCCGCCCCGATAGCGACGACATAACCGCGAGCAACGGCATCGCGCGCCCTGGAATCGATGGCGAGCGTCTTTGCAGGCACCGTTTCTGCGGTTGGTCCGTCGTAGCCGAGTAGTTTTACACCTTGGTAGTGCGGTCGATCATGCAGCAGTTCCAACTTGTCGCCGAGGGCGACGACTTCATGGCCATGGCTGGCGTAGTGTGTGACGAGATGGCGGTACTGGGTAGGGAAGTACCTATGCACGAAGAGCAGACGCATCAAAGCCTTTCGGGTCTTGGAAGACTCCCTCGTCTCAGATATCCGGCAGAACGCGGCGCATCGCGCATCGACAAGGGCCAGAACCGTTTCCCCGACCCTCAGATTACCATGCAGCTATATTGGGTCGCGGGAACCAGATCGTCGTGTGTCGGGTATGGCTTCACATGCCGTGCGGCACAGTTCCCGCAACTGGTTGCGCTCGGCGGCGGGGAGTCCCGCGGGATCGAAGCGGTAGCGCTGGTGCAAGCGCAGGACTTCGCGAAGTTGCTGCAGTTTCTGGGAAGAAAAACCCGGCGAAACGCGCTGTAGCCAGGCTGCGTGGGTTTCGCCGGCGGCGCGAGCGGCGAGGGTTTTCTCCACCGCATAGAACTCCGAGTCTTCGCCGGGACAGGGCGGGCGCGCAGCACCGGAGCCCGCCAAGCCTGTGCGCGTGATGCGCCTGCCGCCGAACATGCGCCAGCCGAGAATCAGGGCGAGGACGACGAGTACGCCGTACCAGGCGTTGCCCATCGTGAATTCCTCGCGCATGATCCAGCGGAAGCCGGCCCAGCGCGCGAGGTCGGCGAGCCCTTGCCAGAAGGGTGCCTGGCCGGCCTCTTCGGCGAACCAGTCGGGCGGCGTCGTGTCAAGGTCGATCCAGCGCTCGCCGATCCAGGCGCGCGTCCAAGCATGGCTGTGGCGGCCGCGCACCACGTACGCATCCTCCAACGCGCTGCGCTCCATGGCCGCGTAGCCGGTGGCATAGCGCGCCGGAATGCCGGCGGCGCGCAGCAGCAGCGTCGCGGCGGCGGCAAAATACTCGCAGTGCCCGGAGCGCGTGTGCGTCATGAAATCGCCGAGCGCGGTCTCGCCCTTGGGCACCGCGTGTTCGCGGTAGAGCGAATAGACGAAGCCTCCCAGATGGCGTTCGATGCGCCGCACCGCTTCCTCGGCGGACACCTCGCGCAACCCAAGGTCGGCGACAACTTTCTCAAAGACGGCGCGTTCGGAGGGAGGCAGGACCGAGTCGACGCTGGAGGGCGGCGAATAGGCTTCGATGCCCGCGGCGCCCTGGGTTTCGTACTGGATCCAGCTGGCGCCCACGTCCGCGTGCACCGCGCCGAGCGCATTGCGTTGCAGCGCGACCGCGCTGAGTCCCGCAATGCGTGTCGTTGCCGCGGGCAGCGGCAGCAGCGCCTTGCCGTTATCGATGCGCGCCGCTATCCGCACGCGCCAACTCGGAACCTGCGCCGCCGACGGCCCGGCGAGCGTCCAGGTGGTGTTGTCGGGCTCCGACTCGAGCGTCTGCATCGGAGTTTCCCGGGCCAGCCAGGTGGTGCCGGAATAGGTGTTGTAGCTCGCGCGATGAAGGAGTCGAAAATGAGGTTTGTCATTGGCCGCGGCACCCTCGGCGGCATAGATCCGCAGCACGATCGCGTCGTACTGCTTCAGACGGCCGATCGAGCCGATCGCGGTGACGCTGCGGTACGGATCGGTGTCCATGTCGGGCACATAGAAGTCGACCACCCAGGCTTCGACCCGCGCCTGCAAATCCGCGATCGCCAGCTGTCCCGCATATCCGGCGCCCGCACCGACGGCGAGCATCAGGATCCAGGCGGCGGGACTGGCGTCGCGCGGCCGCACCGCGTACAGCGCCCAGGCTGCCGCGATCACGACCCCGGCGTAGTAAGCCGGGCCGCGCGCGTTCGCCACGCCGGCCGAGATCAGCGCCAGCGCGAGGTACACGGCGCTCGCGTCCACCGGCGGATCTTTTATCTCCGGGTTGCGCAGCCTGAGCTTGCGCATGTAGCGAAACAGCGCCGAGAGCGGAATGCGGCCGCTCTCGGACAACATCTGCGCGAGCATGATCGGCGCCAGCGCCGCCGGGGCCCAGATGAAGGCCTCCAGGATGCCGCGGGAAACGCCGCGGTTGGCCGCCAGCAGCACGGTGAGGGCGACGAACCCCACGGTGGACAGATCGGCGATGCGCGAATGCTCCACCGCGCCCAGATCGAGGCGCAGTTTCACGTAGCGCGGTGCTTCCAGCACGATGCCGAGCGCGATGCCGGCGATCGGATAACCGGATTGCCAGCCCCAGAAGGCGAGCGCGGCGCCGATGAGAAAGGGCGGCATGATCATCGCAATGCCGCCAGTCCCTGCTCGATTTTCCCCGGGCGCAACTGGAGGATCCCCCGCGGAGCATCGCCTTCCTCCCGCACCAGCAGGGCGCGCACCTCGAAGCCTTCGGCGCGCAGCGCGGCGATGAAGCGCTCGCGCCCAGGATCCCAGTTGACGAAAATCGCGATCACACTCGAGAGCGTCGCGCGGCGCGCGAGTACCGCGCGCGCGAGCGCGCCGAAATCTTCCGGGGCGCTCGGTCCCAAACCGGCCAGCGCCTCCAGCATGTGCTCGGCGCGCATCTGGCCGCGGCCCGCGGTGTACGCGCGAACCTCGCCGCCGACGAACAGCAGGTCAAGCAGGCAATCCTGCGTGTCGATGGTGTAGACGAACGAGGCGGCGAGCGCGATGGCTTCCTCGAAGGCGACGTCCTCTCCTTGCGCGCTGCCGGTGTCGAGGACCAGCGCGTGGCGTTCGAAGAATTCGTCCTGGTATTCCTTGACCACCGGCTTGCCGGTGCGCGCAAAGCTCTTCCAATGCACGCGCTGCAGCGGGTCGCCCGGCCGGTAGTCGCGCAAGGCGAGGAATTCCTCCGAGTCGCCCACCGAAGCCGCGAGCGACACGCCGCCGGGCTGGAACCTGCGCCGGCCCGGCAGCGCGATCTCGGGCAGCCGGTAGCGCTTGGGCAGCGCGATCACGCGCGCTTCCAGCGGCACGCGCGCAAGGCCGTTCACCAGGCCCAGAGGATCGGGCCGGCCGAGCGTCAGGCCGAGGAACTCGATCCGGCCGCGCCGGCGCGGCGTGAAGCCGAGCTTCACGCTCTGCTGTTCGCCGGGAGCGAGCAGGGCGAGCGGCGCAGGCTCGACATCGCGCGGCACGCGCCGGTCGATCAGCCAGCGCCAGCGGAAATAGCCCACGTTGCGGTCGAACCAGTTGCGCAGCTCCTCACCGGGCTCCCGCGCGCGCCGCCATTCATCGAACGCGGGCCGCGGGTCGCGAAACCGCTCTGTGACCAGCGCTCCGGCGAGAGCGCGCGGGCCGTGGTTGGCCACGGTAATGCGATAGCTGAAAGGCTCGCCGGCCGTGGCGTAGCGCGGCATTTCGCGGCGTGCTTCGATGCGCGCGCGGAACAAGAGGCTGGCGAGCCAAGACAGCACGAGCAGCGCCGCGAGGAAGGCGAACGCGCGATAGGTGACCGTGAGGTTGGTGTTCAGGCCCGCGGCGGCGGCGGCGCCGGCGGCGCCGAGCACCAGCCAGCCGGCGAGCGTGAGCCGCTCGCGCAGCCGGTGATCCAGCGCGCCCACGACCCGCAGCGCGAAAAAGATCAGGCGCCGCATTTTCCCCTTCTATGCCGGGACCGGCACCTCGCGCAGGATGTCGGCGACCAGCGCCGCGCTGGTGACGCCGGCGAATTTCGCCTGCGGGTCGAGCACCATGCGGTGCGCGAGCACCGGCACGGCGAGTTCGTGCAGGTGCTCGGGGCGCACGTATTCCTCGCCGTCGAACAGAGCGAGCGCCTTGGCGGCGTTGGCGAGCGCGATCGAGGCGCGCGGCCCGCAGCCCAGCTGCACCTGCGGCGCGCTGCGCGTGCGGCGCACCAGATCCACCACATAGCGGCGCAGCTCGCTTGCGAGGCGCACATGGCGCACGCGTTCCTTAAGCGCGAGCACTTCCTCGCGCGCGGCGACCGCGCGCAGCGCGGCAAGGGGGTGCCCGAGGTCCTGCGCCGCGAGGACTTCAGCCTCCACGTCGGCTTCGACGTAACCCAGCGCGATGCACATCGCGAAACGGTCCATCTGCGCTTCGGGAAGCGGGTAGGTGCCGCGGAACTCGACCGGGTTCTGCGTCGCGACGACAAAGAACAGTTTGTCGATGACGTGGGTGTGGCCCTCGACCGAAACCTGGCCCTCGGCCATCACTTCGAGCAGCGCCGACTGGGTGCGCGGCGAGGCCCGGTTTATCTCGTCGGCGAGCAGGATCGAGGTGAACACCGGCCCCTCCCGGAACTCGAAGGTCTGCTCCTTCTGGTTGAACACCGAGACCCCGAGAATGTCCGAGGGCAGCAGGTCGGGGGTGAACTGGACGCGCGTGAACCGGCAGCCGATGGATGCGGCGAGACTCTTGGCAAGCGTCGTCTTGCCGGTGCCGGGGTAGTCCTCGATCAGCACGTGGCCGCCCGAAGCAAAGGCGGCGAGAAGCTTGCGCACGCCGTCGCGGCTGCCGCGCATCACCTTCTCGATATTGCCGGCGATGCGGCCAAAGAGCGCGCTCGCCTCGCGCGTCGGAAGCAGCTGCGGGGACGCCGCGTCCACCGGGATCAGGCTTCCTGCAAGCGCCGCTCGCGGATCGTCTGCGCGAATGCAAGCACCGCGCGAGCGAGCGAGGTGCGGTCCTCGACCGTGCGCATCACCGTGTTCGCGACCAGGACGTCGATGCCGCTCGCGCGCACGTCATCGGCGCTCGCCGCGTCCACGGCGTCGATGACGAAGCCGTCGATGAGCTTCAGGTACTCGAGCGCCACCCGCCGGGCCGAGGCCTCGTGGCGCAGTTCGCCCATGATCTTGCCGGCCGAGCCCTTGAGCGCCCTGCCGCCGACGATCGGCGTCACCGCGATCACCGGCGCGCGGCGCTTGCGCATGAGTTCGCGCATGCCGGGCACTTCCAGGATGGGGCGGATGGTGTGGTAGGGGTTGGCGGGGCAGATGATCACCGCCTCCAGGTCTTCGGAGTCGAGCGCGTCGGACACTTCCGGCGTGAGCGTCGCTGCATCCGCGCCCGCGTAGTTGAAGCCGCGCACCACCGGCTCGCAGGCGAGCGTGGTGAAGTATTCCTGGAAGGACACCTCGCCGTCGTCGGTGAGGACATACGTGCGTACCGGGTCGTCGCTCATCGGCAGCACGCGCGCGCCGATACCAAGCTGCTTGCAGAAATCGAGGGTAATCGCGGTCAGGCGCCGGTCCTCGGCAAGCCAGGCCGTGCGCAGCAGCGGCGCGGCGAGGGATTTGTCGCCGAGGGTCAGTTCCGCCGGACCGCCGAACTGTTTCAGGGTGGCGAAGAGCGCATGGCTTTCGCCGGCGGGTTCCCAGGGCGCGGCAGCGCTCGCCATGCCGGAGAGCGCATAGAGCACGGTGTCGATGTCCGGGCAAAACCGCAGCGTCAGATGGTCGTAATCGTCGCCGGTGTTGACGATGGCGGCGAGGTCCTTGCCGCGCAGGTGGTACAGGCCGTCCACCAGCTTCGCCCCGCCCACCTGTCCCGCCAGTGCCACGACTGTTCCCATGCCGCTAGTGTACGACTAAGCCTCGTCAGGAACGACCGGCGGTCGTCGTCAGGAACGACCTGCGGTCGTCGTCAGGAACGACCTGCGGTCGTTTTGGCCCCGTGCTTTCGCACTGCCTGGAAGTTGAACAGGCGGCCGGAGAGCTTCTTGCGCATGCCGACGTCGAACCAGCGTGACAGGTACTCGAGCAGCGCGAAGTCCTTGTTGCCGTGCAGTTCTCCGGTGATGTATTGCGCCGTCTGCAGGATGTTCTCCGGGAAAGCGGTCAGGATGTCCCACTCCGCCCCCTCGGTGTCGACTTTCACCACATCAATTTTTTCCAGGGAAAGCTCCGCAAGAACCGAGGTAACACTCCGGACCTCGATCCGGGTCTTTCTCGAGAGATCGCTGCCCGCCGGATGCAGGCTGTAGCCGCCGAAGTTGACCGGGTTGTCGCTGTGGTAGAGATCCAGCGCCGCGTCCCGCGCGCCCAACCCGAAATTGAAGCCCCGGATGCGCTTTGAATTGGCGATGTTGCGCTCCAGGACCGCGAAGTTGTCCGGCGCCGGCTCGAAGGCGTAGATCTGCGCGTTCGGGAAGATCAGCGAAAAATAAAGCGCCGTTATGCCGATATTGGCGCCGATGTCGAGTACCGTGCGCACCGCGTCGCAAGCCAGCGGGAATTCGCGCGGCGGCGCGTACTCGTCGCGCTCGCGCGGCTTCATCAGGTGGCCGTAGATCGCCCAGGGGTCGCTCGAGCCGGGGCGGTAGTGCAGCCGCATGCCCTGCCATTCGATCGAACGCATCGCCGGGTCGAAAGGCGCCAGCGCATCGCGCGTGAACGCGAGGTCGCGCGAGCGCGCCAGCAGCTTGGCCTTCATCTTCCAGGAAACCGACATCAGAGCCGCGCCGCCAACTCGGCGCCTTCGAGCATCGCGCGTTTGGCGTCCAGCTCGCCGGCTTCCCTGGCCCCGCCGATCATATGGGCCGCCTTGAGTTCTCTTCTTGGTTCTTGCCCCGCACAAAGCACGATCGTATCGGCGGGCAGCACGCTCTCCTTGCCGTCCAGCGTCATATGCACGCCCGCGTCGTCGATCTTCCGGTATTCGATGCCCTTCAACATCTTGACGCCGTTGCGCAGCAGTTCCGCCCGGTGCACCCAGCCGGTGGTGCGCCCGAGCGTGCTGCCGAACGGTGTCACAGAGCGCTTCAGCATGGTGACCTGGAATTCGCCATGAGGTTTCTCCATTCCAGCGGGAGAAAGCCCGCCGTGAACGGAAGATTCGCGCGTAATGCCCCAATGACGGTCGAACGCGGGCGGCTCGAGGGTGGAGCGGCTCGTTTGTTCCAGCAGCCAGACCGCGACATCGAAGCCGATGCCGCCGGCGCCGATGATGACGACATTCTTTCCGGCCCGGACGCGTTCCGAGAGCAGATCCACGTAGCCGACCACGCTCTTGTGATCGATACCCGGAATCGCCGGCTTGCGCGGCTCGATGCCGCTGGCAAGGATGACCTCATCGAAGCCCGGGAGGTCCGCCTGCGTCGCAGTGTGATTGAGGCGGACATTCACGCCGGCGCGCCGCAGCCGCTCGGCGTAGTAGGCAATGGACTCGGCGAACTCCTGCTTGCCGGGAATCTTCCTGGCGAGATTGAACTGGCCGCCGAGTTGCGCGGATTGCTCGAACAGCACCACCTCGTGCCCGCGCTCGCCGGCGACCGCCGCGCAGGACAGGCCGGCAGGGCCACCGCCGACGATCGCGATTTTTTTCCTTGAACCGGTTTTCGTATAGATCAGCTTGCTTTCCCGCCCCGCCCTCGGATTGACGACGCAGCTCGCCGGCTGGCCGATGAAGTAATGGTCGAGGCAGGCCTGGTTGCAGGCGATGCAGATGTTGATGCCGGCGCGGTCGCCGGCCTTCGCCTTGTTCGCGAACTCGGCGTCCGCCAGCATCGCGCGCGCGAGCGAGACCATGTCGGCATCGCCGCGCACGAGAATGTCCTCGGCGATTTCGGGCGCGTTGATCCGGTTCGAGGCGACCACCGGAATCGTCACGGCTTCCTTGATGCGCCGCGCCGCCCAGGCAAAGCCCGCCCGCGGCACCGCCTGCGCGATGGTGGGAATGCGCGCCTCGTGCCAGCCGATGCCGGTATTCAGGAGGGTGGCGCCCGCTTGCTCGATCGCTTTCGCGACCTGGAGGATCTCCTCGCCCGTCAGCCCGCCCTCGACCAGGTCGAGCGCCGAGATGCGGTAGACGATGATGAAATGCGGCCCGGTGGCGGCGCGCGTCTGGCGCACGATCTCGCAGGCGAAGCGCATGCGGTTCTCGAGCGGGCCGCCCCAGTCGTCCTGGCGCTGGTTGGTGCGCAGCGCGAGAAATTGGGTGATCAGGTAACCCTCGGAGGCCATCACCTCGACCCCGTCGTAGCCCGCGCTCTGGGCGAGCACCGCGGCGCGCACGAAATCGCCGATCGTCTGCTCGATCTCCGCGGCGCTCAGTTCGCGCGGCGGGTTGGGATTGATCCCGGACTTGATCGGCGAGGGCGCGACGATATTCTGGTGGAAGCCGTAGCGCCCGGAATGCAGCACCTGCAGCACGATGCGGCCGCCGGCGTCGTGAACCGCCATCGGAATCACACTGTGGCGCTGTGCGTCCTCCTTGGTGCTCATCTGCGCCCGGTGCGGGCTCAGTTCGCCCGCGTCGTTCGGCGAAAACCCTCCGGTGACGATCAGCGCCGCGCCGCCGCGCGCACGCTCGGCGTAGAACGCGGCCAGCCGCCCCATGCCGTCGGGCCGCGCCTCCAGGCCCGTGTGCATCGAGCCCATCAGAATGCGGTTGGCAAGCGTGACGCCGGGCAGATCGAGGGGACGGAAAAGCAGAGGGTAGGCAGGCATGAATCTGCAATTTTAGCCGCGCGTGACGAGCACCGTCCCGGCCAGAATCAAAACACCGCCCGCAAGGGCGCTTGCAGGAAGTGATTCGCCGAGGAACAGCATGCCCCACAGGACCGCGAAAAGGGGCATCAGGTAGGTGACGGTAAGCGCGCGCGTCGCGCCGGCGTCGGCGATGAGCCGGAAGTAGAGCACCATGCCGAGCGCATTGCCGAGCAGCGCCAGCGCCAGCAGGTTGGATAGGGCGAATACCGTGGGTTCGGCTGGAGGCGGCGAGAACGGCAGCAAAGGCAGAAGCATCGCGGCGCCCGCGAGCTGACTGCCCAGCGCGATGCCGCGGGAAGGAGTTTGAGCGGCGTACTTGCGTATCACCACCCCGGTGTAGCCGTAGCACACGCAGGCCGCGAGACAGGCGGCGACGGCGGCTGCGAACATCGGCGTCGCCGCGAAGCCGCCCGGCTGGGCGATCAGCGCGACCCCGCCTGCGCCCGCGGCGCAGCCCAGAGCCTTGCGGGCCGTCAGGCGCTCGCCAAGAAACAGCGCGGCGAACAGCGCGCCGAACATGGGGGATGTGGCGTTGAGGATCGCGGCAAGCGCGGCGGGAATATGCGTCAGCGCGAACGCGAAAAGGAGCGAAGGCAGCGCCATATTGACGAGGCCGATCGCGATGTATTGCCTGCCGTGGCGCCGCCATTGCGGGTCGAAGCCGCTCAGGCGGAACCAGAGGGCGAGCACCAGCCCGGCAATCAGCAGCCGGCCCTCGGCGACCAGCGCGGCGCCGAGCACGGGCGATGCGATGCGCTGAAAAATGAAAGAGCCGCCCCAGATCGCGGCGAGGAAGACGAGGCGCAGGTAATCGGCGGCTTGCATGGGCGCATCATGCCGCGCCGCCGGGGCGGCCGCTGGCCGTTTTCGGACATGGGAAAGGCGGTTGCCGCGATGTCCGAAAACGGCTAGCAGGCGCCGCCCCGGGCGCTCATACTGCGGACCATGACGCTCGACTCCGCCACCTGCTACCGGGCCCTGCGCGCGCGCGATGCGAGATTCGACGGCCGCTTTTTCGTCGCGGTGTCCTCCACGCGCATCTACTGCAGGCCGGTGTGCACCGTGAAGCCCCCGAAGCGCGAGAACTGCCGTTTCTATCCGAGCGCGGCGGCCGCCGAGTCGGGCGGCTACCGGCCCTGCCTGCGTTGCCGCCCCGAACTCGCGCCCGGCAACGCGAGCGTGGACGCGAGCTCGCGCCTGGCGCAAGCCGCCGCCAGCCTGCTCGAGGACCGGGCGCTGGATGAAGAAGGGCTCGACGCGGTGGCGGCGCGCCTGGGCATCACCGACCGGCACTTGCGGCGCGCCTTCGGCGCCGAGTTCGGCGTCTCGCCGGTGGAGTACGCGCAGACGCAGCGCCTGCTGCTCGCCAAGCGATTGCTGACCGATACGGCCCTGCCGGTGACGGAGGTGGCGTTCGCCAGCGGCTTCGGCAGCCTGCGGCGCTTCAATGCGCTCTTCAAGCAGCGCTATCGGCTGCAGCCGGGTCAACTGCGGCGTCATATGAAAGCCGCCGGCACCGGAAAGGCCGCGCCGGACGCCCTGCATTTCGAACTCAGCTACCGACCGCCCTACGACTGGCCGGCGGTGAGCGGGTTCTTGCGCGCGCGCGCAGTCGCCGGGGTCGAAACGGTGGAGGAGGGCCGCTACCGCCGAACGGCGCGCATTTGCGTGGACGGCAAGGAGTACCTCGGCTGGATCGAAGCCTCGCCCTCGCCGAAGAAGCCCGCCATGCGCGTTGCCGTGTCCGCGTCGCTCGCCAAGGCGCTGCCGCCCGTGTTGTCCCGGGTCAAGGCGCTGATGGACCTTGCCTGCAGCCCGGCCGAAATCTCGGCCGCGCTTGGCCCCCTCGCCGGGCGCCATCCGGGCCTGCGCGTGCCCGGCGCGTTCGACGGTTTCGAGGTGGCGGTGCGCGCGATCCTTGGCCAGCAGGTCACGGTCGCCGCCGCGCGCACGGTGGCCGGCCGGTTCGCCGCGGCATTCGGCGATCCTCTGCAGACGCCTTTTGAATCCTTGAACAGAATTTTCCCTACCGCGGAACGCGTCGCCGAACTGCCCTACGGCCGCATCGCGCGCCTCGGCATGCCCGGCGCGCGCGCCCGCACCGTGCTAGCGCTTGCGCGCGCGGTGGCGAAGGGCGGCCTCGATCTGATGCCGAACGCCGATATCGACGCGACGCTGGACAAGTTGCGCGCCTTGCCAGGCGTGGGCGAATGGACCGCGCAGTACATCGCCATGCGCGCGCTCGCCTGGCCGGACGCGTTCCCGCATACCGATCTCGGCGTCATGAAAGCGCTCGGCGAGACGAATCCGCGCCGCGTGCTCGCCGCGGGCGAGGCCTGGCGGCCGTGGCGCGCCTATGCGGTCATGCACCTGTGGCAGTCCCTGACCAAGGAGTGAACATGCGCTATTACGATACCTATGAGAGCCCGCAAGGGCGGATCCTGCTCGTCGCCACCGAAGCCGCCGTTTGCGGCGTGTACTTCATCGGGCAGAAACACTTCCCGGAAAAAGAAAAAGCATGGCGGCGCGACCCGGATCACGCTCCCCTGAAGCAGGCGAAGCGCGAGCTGCAGGAATATTTCGCGGGCAAACGCAAGCGTTTCATGGTCGCGCTCGCCCCGGAGGGCACGCCGTTCCAGCGCGCGATATGGAAGGCGATCTCGAGCGTCGGCTTCGGCGAAACCATCACCTACGGCGAACTCGCGCAGCGCGCGCGGCATCCCGGCAGCGCACGCGCGGCGGGCGCCGCGACCGGCCGCAATCCGATCGGCATCATCGTGCCCTGCCACCGCATCGTCGGCGCGAACGGTAGCCTCACGGGCTACGCGGGCGGCCTCGGCCGAAAGCGTTCGCTGCTCGCGCTCGAAGGCGCCAGCCCGGCGTTGCTCTCACCCGCGGGACTTGCCAAGGCCGCCTGAAAGATGCGCGAATGTCCGCATAGGGTGACAAATTAGACGCGGTCGCTAACGACATACAAATCCAACTCCTCCGTCAGGCCCTTCAGCATGTGCCGGCCGCGGCTTGCGAAGCGCAAGCCAGAACCCGCCACAAGATCCTTCACGGTACTCGAAACGAGAATTTCACCGGCTTCGGCGGCTGCGGCTACGCGGGCACCAATGTGCACGGCGATTCCCGCAAGCTTGTCACCCGCGACTTCGCACTCGCCGGTGTGCACCCCGGAACGGATCTTGACGCCGAGCACGGTCAGCCGGTCGATAAGAGCGCTTGCGCAGCGCACCGCTCGGGCGGGACCGTCAAAGCTGGCGAACACTCCGTCCCCGGCAGTGTCGATCAATCGCCCGCGGAAGCGAACCAGTTCCTGCCTGGCGTGCTGATGAAACGTAT
>Ga0315281_10000966_pt1 | contig 41530 bp, 29 predicted proteins | sample YL17G07_0_MG_FD_204540 | JGI IMG/M metagenome (GOLD analysis project Ga0315281, IMG submission 204540) | Sediment microbial communities from Yellowstone Lake, YNP, Wyoming, USA - YL17G07_0 | ecosystem: Environmental > Aquatic > Freshwater > Lake > Sediment | place: USA: Wyoming | collected...
GGACCTCCTTTCAAAGGAGGCATCTTGGCCCATTTTGTGTAAGTTATCCAGCGCCGCTTCAGATTCCGGATCCCTTAAAAAAGTGGCCGGAATCAACCGGAATCGGTGGCCGCTTTGAACCGGAATGAGTGTCCGGATTGAAACGGAATCACTGTCCGCTTTCAACCGGAATATACACTTTCTGTCAAGACCAACATATCGTGCCAAATAACTTCGTCAACACCGGTGTTTTCTATGACCTAGATAAGATGAAGATTTATTGAAAAATGGGATGAAAATCATGAACATTAAGATAGATACTGACTATCTTTTCGAGGCCAGAGTGACGGGATTCAAAAAGCATAAAGGGTATTCAGATCTGGTCGTGACCTATTGCTGCAGCGCGACGTCTTGCTATTTTGTGGTTTTCCCAGCGATTGGATATGAGGGGTATTTTGAAAAAAATGATATCAAGCCAGCTGGGAATGCCATAGCCTAGAGATCCGATAAAATATCATAGCAATCGCGGCTTCGATAAGCGGGATTAATAAACGAAAGTCACGATAGCTGACCTGACTTTTTTATAGACTATGGAATTCTTAGGTCTGTTATTCCTTTCGAGAGTTTTCTCAGGTTCGCCACAAACCAATCATGGGCATTGGTTACCTTGCTTAAATCATCCTTGCTTATTATCAGATCCTTTGTTCCTTTTGGATGTGTAATTCGGTTCCTAATTTTTATAGCTTCTTTGAATTCTCGAAAATTAGAGCCTCCAACATTTAAGCTAAAGTCGACTCCGAGGACACGGGAAAGAATTTTAAACGAAAATCTCAAGTTATCTATAAAGTTAGGAAAATAAGGTTTTATTTCTGCTTTTCCATTGTTTATAAAATAAGCTTCTTCGTTTATCATTGCTATCTCTGCCCTGGTAAATTCCATTTCTCTGAGTCTGCCAATGAGGAATGCAGTTAATTTCATGCGATAACACATGCCTTCGACAATTGAAAAAATACTTCGGATTGCTAGCCGCCGTATTTCCTCGCTTTCTTTTTCACTCATCATAAGCTCTAAACACTTTTTATGTTCACACTCCATTTTTTCGATCATTAAATTAGTTGTTCTAAAAATATCTTGTAAGCTCATTGGTCGACATCTCCTTTAGCACGATACTCGCATAAAGTTAATGAACAAAGCTTCTAGTGGCCGATTCTTCCTCAAGAACTCACTTTCGTACTTGCCGAAATTCCTTCGGCAAAATAGCAAAGCCAAAAATTGATTTGCTCTTTAATTTCTCTCTTATCCAAACGTTTTCTTTTCCCGTCGTCCCATTCACTCATGCCGAGAACGACATGCTTATACTCGGCAGCATCCATGTTGTTTCTTAGCTTGTCTGCCGTCTGCCAAAGCTTACCTTCAAAATTTATTTCTTTTTCCATCATGATTTATCCTTCTTTTGCTTTTTCGATATGGTCCTAGAAAACATTTCTGTAAAAATCCTTAAATCAATCTGTGCGCGCCAATGAGGCTTCTTTTTCTATCATTAAATCTGTATGTTTTTCTTTTAATAAAGTTTCTATCTCCTGATCGATCTTGGGTTTGTCAACATCAATATGGAGAAGGCTTTTCGGCTATTTTCATAGCCTCCCTAAATATGACTCCGGGATGTTTGACATATTGCATAAGTTTAATTTGAAAATTGAAAAAGGCTCTAAGTGGCTCTGAGAAAGCTGCGCCCAAACGATACACATCGATAGGGTTAAGAATATCGAGTACCTCGATCTGAGCTAGGGCATTTTTCTCTCTATGGGCTCCAACATAATTTCTTACTCTCTTCAAAAATTCAGAATGCATTAGTTTGAATTTGTTTAATCCGGACGCAATATCATTAAGTTGCTGAAACCAACTGTCCCCAAGTCCTAGATCTTTGAGGCAGTTTCGGAATTCTTTACCCAAGAGTTCCGGGATATCCTCACATCCTTCATAAAGCAACACCGCCATACCGCGGGCCGCAAACTGTCGGTGCCAGGTTGTTTTTGAGAGGAAGAGATATGAACTATAAGCACTAAGGTCTCTTTCAAATAAAGCGATGTAAAGACCAACGTTGTAAACCTTATCAAGGTTTATTGAGCCGCATCGACGCGCCTCTTCAAGTCGAGATCTTGTGGCTTTAATTGCATCCCCCGATATTTTTTGTCGCCTTCTATTCCTCCAACGAAAACGAATCCGATATGGTAAGAGATATATTTGGAGTAACAAACTCCCTAACTTATTCATAGAACTTATTATATTTTAATAATATAAGAGAAAGCAAAGGACTTGAGATTGATGCTACATTATTAATGGGCGAACGAGTGATAAGTCAAATCCAAAATTCATCTTCCCAATAAATCGAGCTAGTTTGGGCTAAAGAGCTTAAATAATTCTTTCAATTCCAGAATTTCAATTGTATCCAAATTATTAAGGGATATTCCTTCTATATCTTCAAGAATATCAATCTTCATTTTGCCTCTTAAAGGAACAATAATTATTTTAGTAAACCCTCTGACTAAATTTTTCAATATATTCTCAATTTCATCAGATTTCCCCGTCTCAATCTCAATTGCCATCTTCTTATTATCTTTAGAAGCCACAATATCGACTGTCTTCCCTTCTCCAATAGGGCTCTCCATCTCGATTTCATAACCTTTATTTTTCAGATGCTCGGCGATTCGATACTTCCAATACTCATGCTCAGGACCCCCTCCCCTTTTCCTTTCTGCCTTATGACCCATTTCATTCAGGGCTTTCACGCTTTTTTCAGTCAATTCTAGATAATTGACTCTCCCTTCGGATGTTGATATTAAAAACGACTTAAGAAGCTCTTTAGAAATAAGAGATTCCCTGATTTTATTTCCTTTATAAACAGAAAAATAAAGACGCTTATATCGTTCTGCTATTCCGGAAATAGGATATTCCATAACGTCTATCAATAACTTCGTTTGATCTTCGGTTATTTCATATTGATTTCCCCGTATCTTATCTTCTTTCCGAATAAGACGAATGTCTTCCCTTGGCGTTTCATTGGGCGATAAATTGCCCGAATAAGCCGAATATCCAGACATGATTACTTTTATTTGCTCATCCGTCACAGATCCTTTCTTGACAGCGAAACAAGGAAATTTAACCAGAAACGGCTTCGTCATCCTATTCTGCAATCTGACAATTCCTGACCCGACTTCCAGCATGCCCAAATATTCCTGTTCGCCTTCCTCAAGTAGCGTGGCGGAAGAAATGGCGTTTGCGTCTAGTCTGTGCTTAAGATTCATCGCAATCGTGCAATTCGTATTGCCTAACGAGGGAATCGAAATTAAGGACGGGTGCTGGTCTATGAGTATTATCGATTCCCCGAGTTCCCTTATCTCTCTCAAAAGAACATCCATGACAGACTCCCTGCTTTGTTTTTTCCTAAAGAGAACGTGATGTGCTTCCTCAATAATGATGGCGTGCTTAAACTGTTCCCGTGATTCTTCCTGGAGCCTGTAATGATGGATCCATAGAACAAGGGATTCGATGAAGAATATCTTGTCCGCGTTCGTCAGGGCATCCAATTCAAAAACCACCCGTTGCTTTAGTATGTCGTCCATTCTGAGGGAATTTCTTGCATTTAATACCCTACTGATTTCGCCATAGCATAGCGTGCCTATCACCCTTAACGTCGAATCCATCCACTGGGCTTCCCGGCCCCTAGCCTTATAGCTTTCGAGCCATTTTTTCACGTCCAATAAAGTCGGATATTCGGTCGAGCCATCGTAGATTTTCCTTTCTATGAATACGGCATCGATGGCTTTTTGCAAAAGGAATGCGACGCCCTCTCCCAAATAATAAGCATGGCACATGATTTCGATGAGCTTTTTGAGCCAGACAGTGGGAAGAGTGCCTTTTGGCGGAATGAGAGGATTGAAGGAAAACGGTGAAATTTCTCTCCCGACGGTGAAGATTCGCATATCCTTGAATTCGGGAGATTCAATCAAATCCCTGTAGTTTCGTTTCCAATCGAATATGAGAAATGGTTTTCCCTTCTTTCTAAGGCAGTTTACGATCAGGAATCCTACATTTGTTTTACCACTGCCCGTTCTACCGAATATCCCTACATGCTGAATCCAATCGTCTTCTCTCAGCCCGAAAGGATAATATGGCTTATCTCCGTAATAGACTTTTCCAATCAGATATTCTCCCTGAACCTTTTCCTCGGAAGGTGGGATCAAAAATATGCCCTCATTTTGATGATCTTGACCAAGATGTTTCATATATAAAGCGTTAATGATTCCTTCGATTTCTCGTCTCTGTTCTGGATAGAGAAGATATTCTATCCATAACGCCTCTATTTTTTTGTTACCCAGGATTGGTTTGAGTTTTTTGATTTTTTCTTCCAATTCCATGCATATCACGCTACCGCATTCTTTCTCCTAATGAGGATCTTGTACTCATCAAGGGCTTTCCTTAGATCCTTTCTTAAGCCGATGATGTCCTCCCAGCATAGCAATTCCGTCCTTCTTTTTTCTCTTCTGAAGTCCGCGAGTTGACGCTCCAGCATGTTTCTTTTAACGTCAACGCCCGTATTATATCCAAGACCCCAGAATTTGAATTGACTCAAAGAGAACGCAGCTTTTGTAATCTGGTATTCTATTTCGTGATCAAATAATTTCTTCATTTCGAACCTTGAGTAGATCTCTTTGTTTATTTGATTAATTGTGACTTTGAGATCTTGAAGTCTGTTATCGATAAAATTGGCTACGTCTTCAGCCGCTGGCTTTTCTATTTCCACTTTTTCCGTCTCAAATAATTCCTCTATGAGGCTTTTTGTTTTCTTTGACTTTTTTATCTCTTCTAATTCCAAATCTAAGAGATACTCGTCTCCGTAATTGTCTTCGAGACCATTCCCGGACATGTGTTATGTTAGCTCTTCATTGCTATTAGGAATCGTTCATGCCATACGTTTCAATTTGTGTTCTTATTCGCAAAACATGCAACGAAGAGAGACGAAGGCTATTAGCATTTCTTAATTATTTTAAGCAATGGAAAACGAATCGCCTGATATCGATGAATTGCCGGAATGGGTTAAATTCGTAAATCGATACTCAAGCGGGAATAAACGGAAAGAAAAAACGTTCGAGCCTGATAAGCTTTCGATTGAAAGCCTGGCATTCAAAAGAGTTTGTGAATTATATCAACCGATATTTCCAAATAAAATAATTCGTTTTCCTCTCGTATTTTCGAAGATCTGTCCGATCTACTGTCTTACAAAGGGCCAGGCTTGGAGCATTTTAAAACGGCTAGAAGAATTCGGACTGATTGAAATCGTTCCCTATCAAGGAATCAAAATAATGAGGACCTCGCTTCGTAGTTGATTCGCATGTTCATCGATTCTTTTTCATTACTTGCAAGTCGTGCAACATGCATCCCGATTTCTTTTTATAATTTTACTTGCAAGGTTTATACATCTACGTGCATCAAACTTTATCTTTTCTGTTGGCCCCTCGCATTGGGACATTTGTTTGGTGCATCGTGGTTAAAGAGCATTAAAGGAGAAGGTGATTGCCATGCGCTACGATGCACACGATTACAAAAGAAGATTGGAGACGGTTTTGGCCCAAATAATATCCGACCCTGCTATTCCTGAAAGGAATAAAGAAGCCATTAGTAAATTTCAGGAGAATTGTTTTATCGAAGGAATAAGTGTCGGTAGAATTACCAGATATCTCTACGATCTTAGGCATATCTCCAAATGGCTTGGAAAGGAATTTGAAAACGCCACGAAGGAAGACATTAGGAGCCTGATCGGCAGGATAGAGAAAGAGACGTTTAAAAAGAATGGCCAAGATATCCCCTATCAAGAAAGCACAAAAAGAGATTTTCGAATCACGATAAAGAAGTTTTATAAATGGCTTCGCGAATCTGAAGATTATCCTGAAGAAGTGAAATGGATTAAGTCAACGGGACGAAAATGCGAAAGAATAAAGCTTCCCGAAGAAATGCTATCCGAAGAAGATATCGAGAACCTAATTAATGCCGCCGAGAATCCTCGCGACAAAGCGTTCATCGCAATCCTATACGAAAGCGGGTGCAGAATCGGAGAGATGTTATTTCTAAGACTTAAACACATTAATTTCGATTAATATGGAGCTCAGCTATTGGTAAATGGGAAAACGGGCTATAGGAGAGTGAGGATTATTGCGTCTGCTCCTTATTTAACAGAGTGGATTAATAAACATCCTAAGAGAGACGATCCAGAAGCTCCGCTATGGGTAACACGTGATTATGAAATCATGAGCTATGCAGCGCTCAGAATAGCTTTTAAAAGGCTTTTCCATAAAGCTGGCGTTCATAAGAAGATAAACTTTCACAACTTTCGGCATAGCAGAGCAACCTATCTTGCCAATCATTTGACAGAAGCTCAGATGAAAGAATTTTTTGGCTGGGTTCAAGCGTCCGATATGGCTTCGATCTATGTTCATCTGTCCGGAAGAGACGTTGATAATGCTCTTCTAAAGGTCCATGGAATCAAGAAACCTGAAGAACAGGAAGAAAGCCAACTAAATCCAAAAAAATGCCCGAGATGTCAAGAAATTAACCAATTCACGAATAAACATTGCAGCAGATGCGGGATGATATTAGACGTAACTCTTATGAATCAAAAGATCACGCAGGATTTAGAAAGAATGAACGCAGACACCGTTCTAAATAATCTTCTCGTAGATCCCGAATTTAAAAAGTTATTTCTTCATAAAATCGAGGAGATTAATATCAACTCAAAGCCAACGAATAGCTTAAACAGAAATCTTTGATTATTTCAAATCGCTCATTCATCGTCTCGATGTCTCTGCTGGACCATTTCATGGTGCATCTTCAGAATCGTCCTTAAATCGCCAGGCTTTTCAGTGACTTTAGACTTTAGCGTTAATTCACTTCTTAGTGGCATTGATAAATTATCAGCGTAGACCGATACGTCCAATTTTAAAGAAACATCTTTAATTGAATAAAAGTAAATATTTTCTTCAGAAAAGTAAGATCTCTTGGGCTGTAATCTAGGAACCTCGATTTCTATTAGCCATTTATTTTCCGCTTCCGTTATTTTAGAATCGGATTTATTTATTATTTGATCTGCAATAGTTCTAATCTTTCCCATCGAATATAGAAAGTTATGAGTTGGTTCATCTGGAATTTGAGATTCGTTCCAAAACCCATAAAATTCAGCAAAACTTGGAGAGAAATAATGCGAATCTAATATTAGATGAAATTTTAGCCGACCAACAATTTAAAAATAAGTTTATTCGAAATTATAAAGAACTAATTTTAGATAAATTCAATAAATTGAGTATAGACAAAAGCGTAAAGTCAGCCTAAAGACAAAATAGTTATTCTTTATAAGAAATAAACAAAGTAGTCGAATCCAGCGTCTCCATCATATTTGATTCCAAAATACCTTCTTTGTTCTTACTAAGCCAATTTAAAAACATTAAAAATGTTGCAAAAATATTCTGAGGAGAAGCAGCAATAAAAACACCCTCAGATTTGTTGTTCTTGATAAGAGCACTTTTTGCTATTTCTTCCATCATGCTTTTGCGTGCGTCAGAGGCCTTGTTAGTCGCAATGAATCCATAGCACATGTCCCTAATTGGACTTTGGCCGGTAACAAATTCATCATTTCCTGAAGTCATGGCTTCTTCAGCCTTTTTAAGAAACCTTTCTCCCCAAAAAGCTCTTATTAATCTATTCAGTTCTGTGAGTTTTTCAACAGACCTTATCAATGAATTGAATTTATTGTCAATAAGAAAATTCCCATGGCGATCCTTGGGGGCCTTAAAAAGAATTCCGCCTATCGATGAATCAATTAGAAAGCTAGAAGCATAACGTCTCAAGCCAGGATCTCCAACATTAAAATCCCTGTTTACGGCTTTTATTGTGATATTCATAAATTCATCCCACTTATCAGCTTCTTCCTTACCGATATCGTGCGTCATTTCTTGATACATACGTGAAATATTCTGGCTGAAAACGATACTTTCCTGATGTACTTTAATAGATGTCTCTTGAGATAACCTGTAGCGCGATTCAAAATAATTCACAAAATCCCAAGGAGTATTAATATACCTCAATAAATAGAAAATATCCGCGAGACTTATTACCTGAATAGCTAATTTCTGGTCAGTAGAACCTTCAAATATGAATTCATTTGCATCATAGGGTTCTGAATTATGATTTAAAACTATTAGTCCATAATAGCATTTTATCTTTTCGCAAGGAAATTCAATCTCTCTGTATCTATTTTTTAGAATGATAGATTTCTCCATTTTCAATCGCCGTACCCAATCAAATATTCTCGCCTTGTCTTCGTCTATTTTTCTACTTGCCCAGTTAATATCCGTTTTTTCACTTTCTCTTGCTTTAATTTGAATGATGAAAACTACATCTCTCCATAATAAGAGAGCATCCGCAATTTCTTCTCCTTTGAATTTGGGATTTGGAAAAGCCCAATAGCCCGAGAACCAAGGTAAGAGAAAATGGTTTAAAAAAGCTTCAGAACGGAGGCCAATAGACATCTTCTTCAATCGCTCAATAGTTCTATTCTTCATCTGCCAAGCCTGCTATTTTCCCAAATCTATCTAACGATATACGACGTGGATACTGAGGCAACTTCTCTTTTTATCTTGGTCTTTCTATATAACCGATTAGCTTTAAGCACAAATCTTTCTGACTTGAAAAGGAAATCTCATGTAAAAAACATTTTTCGTATCTTAGATGTGCAAGAGTTAAACATGATAGATAGATCCAAAATATATCGTTTTCAGGAAGCTGAATGCTTTGCGCCAGTTCTTCAATTCTGCGCGTAATAGATGGATGCGATCGAGTCCCTCCCCAGCTTTGCTTTGGTGTTATGACCAGAAGGAGAAATGATGCAAATGCGATACTCATTGCTCTTTTAGTTTTTAGCTTTTCTAATGGATAACCACTTTCTTTTGAATACCTATCTAAATTATCCAACAACATTTTTCGTGCGAATTCATCACATAGAAGTTCTTCATCTTCCGAATCTAGATCAATCTTCCCTTCTTGGCGAAATTTCAGATGCTGTATTTCATGGAGAAATATATATGCGGTCGCCATGCAGGTTAGGTCAAAGATTACGCTGCCTTCTATATCTTTAGGCTTCCCGTCGTATGGTTTAGGAATATGAGCCGGCCATCGAAATTCATTAAGCCTATTTATGTTTACCAATTCCTTCATACTATTTATGAGATTTGCATATAAACTTTCAGCTTCAGACTGATCGGGTAATTCGTTAAACACTTTAACATTTAAGTTTTGATTAGCTGTCTGCAATAATTTTAGGGGAACCAAAAAACAATATGACGCCTTCCATGCAGCAAACCCTAATATCCAAATTGCTTGCATAGTTCTATTCGTAAATAGAACTGAACCAAAGGCAGTTTCCATAGAAAAACCCGGCTTATCATCATAGAGAATAAAATTAGGAGAATATTCGTTCCATAACTGCTCTAATTCGTCTTTCCGTTCAGGAGTCGATTCTAAAATGACCCTCTTAATTGCTTCCTCAACTAGATTTTTAGTCTTAGATAGAGACTTAATCATAACTTTTTTATTATACATCAAAGATTGCATTTTAACGGATATCTCAAATTAGGATATTATTTTGTATACTAGCAAAATGAACTTAATTCCGAGTTGTTTCCAAAACATAATAAAATTTGGCTTCTGCTTAATATGTTTTGTGGACTATCTCCGCCGATACCTTAAAAGGATTCGGAGGCCGAATCCGCAGATGCCGGTGTGTTCAATTCGTGTTTATTCATGCGGTAAACAACGGCAAACAGCGGCAAACAACGGAATACAAAAACAAGAGTAACTTATTGATTAATATGGATTATCAGGGGAAAACCGAGAATAGCCTCAATCATCCTGATCGGATTTTAAGTCCCTTGCGTCTGCCACTTCCGCCACCCCGGCGGTGAAAATTCAGTCGGATTCCAGAAGAAGCTTCGCATCCCCCAAGCAGGCTATCGCGATCTCGAATTCCTTTCAAATCCTTGAATTGGAATGCTCGATTCTGATGAAGCCGCGGCGGCGTCTTCACCTTACCGTGATGAGGTTTTTGATGCGGGCGAAGGTTTTGGTCTTGATCCCGCGGACCTTCATGACGTCTTCGATCCCGGCGTAGGGGCGGTGGTCGATGATGACTGAGGCTAGGTGGCGGCCGATGCCCGGCAGGGCTTCGATCACTTTTTGGTCCGCGGCGTTGAGGTTGACCTTCTCTCCCGGTTTCAAGCGATAAGCGGGTTTGCGAAACCTGCCTCCCCAGCCGCCGACCGTGACAAAAGGCCGCACCGCGTTGATGGACGGGGCGTCCATGCCGGCCTTGCTCAGCTCGTCGACCTTGCGGTAGGAACGCTCCGCGATAATCCTCTTGGCCAAGTCGGGAGTAATACCCTTAACCGACGCTAATTGGGCCTCGGTAGCCGTGTTGAGGTTGATCTTGTGGATTTTCACGGCTTTTCGATGTGACTTGGCCTGAACCGCAGTCTGGCCGGCGGCCGGTTCCGCCGCAGCGAAAACCGTGAGCAGAGCCAGGACGGCCGCGCCCAGGGCGCGGATCGTTCGTTCGCCGATTCGTTTTTCCGCTTTCATGATGCCCCTCCCCTCGGAACGGAATTTTTTTTTAGCGCCCCGGGCTCTGGCTTTCCGCCGGACGTTCGATTTCTCCCGCCGAGCATATTCAAAACATATCACCAGTCCCCGTGGGGCGTCAAGAACCTGAACCCGTTCAGCTCAAAATCACCGAGGGCCCTGGAGCCCGGAATCCCGCGGGATTTTTCCCGTTGACTTCGCCGTGCTGTTGGACGACAATTAGGTTTCGGAGGACGGAAACGGAATCCGGCCTGACCGTCCGGCGGCTCTCGCGACGCGCGTCGCGATCATCGGGGCGCCGGTAGAGACTGCGGTCTTGCCGTCGCCGGAAAAAACGGTTCGGATGGGGTCCCCGCCCCGGCGGGCGCAACTCGACCCCTGCGGACAAGTCAAAAGACTCAACGACAAGCCGGACGGCCGGACCGGAAGACGACCGTCCTCCGCTCAGCTCCACACACCGTGATCGACCTCCAGCACGCCCTTAGCGACTGCCGCCGGTACCGCCGGCAGATCGAACGGCTCTTTGAACGGACCCTCTTTGATCCCGCCCGCCGCAGCCTCCGCCAAGACGGCGTCGGCCTCGAAACCATCTTCGACCACCAGCGCCGCGTCGCCCGGCTCCTGGCCCGCGCCGTCGGCGACGGGCGCTACGAGTTCGCCCCCGGCCGCATCCGCAAGATTCTCGTCGACGGCAAGGTCCGCGAGGTGTTTTCCTTCCGGCTCACCGACCTCATCGTCCACGGCGTAGTCGCCGAGATCGTCAACGAAGCGGCCGAGCCGCTCCTTTCGCCGCGGCTCTTTTCCTACCGCAAAGGTGTGTCCTGGTGGCACGCTGTTTCCGAATTCGCCGCCTATGTCCGCAAACACCGTCGGGCCCGGCCCGACCCGCGGACGCGAGGTCTCTACGTCGTCCGCCGGGACGTCGATTCCTACACGGATTCGATCCCCGTCGAGCCCGGATCGCCGCTCTGGCCGATGCTCGCCACCCTATTCAAGGCGGACGGGCCAGGCGGCGTCCCCGCCGGATGGTCCGCCCTCGAGGCCGTCATCCGACCGGAGGCCTTCGGCAAGGGCAGCGGATTGATGAATCTCATCCGCGGCGTACCGACCGGACAGCCGATTTCCTGCGTCCTGTTCAATTATTATCTCCACGGGCTCGATCGCGACGCGGCCGACATTCCCGGCGGTTTCTACGCCCGCTACTCCGACGACATCGTTTTCGCCCATCCCGATCCTGACGCCGCCGCCGAGGCGGCGCGGACCATGGAACGCCGATTGGACGCGCTCAGGCTGAGATTCAAGCCGGAAAAAAGCCTGGATATTTACCTGACGGGCGCCGGCCGTCCCTCCCCTTTCCGGCCCGACGACCGCGGCCGGGCGTCCGTGCCCTTTCTCGGAACCGAGGTCTGGGCCGATGGCACGGTTTCCCTTGACCGCGAAAAAAGCCGGGCTCTCCTACGCGACCTCTCCGACCGGGCGGAACGCGCAGCACGGGCCCTTCGCGGGCGCCCCATCGGCGTCATCGGCCGGACAGTCTGTGCCGTTATCAATCGGACTCTCCATCCCGAGGCGAAAATCCTCCGCCATCGTTCATCAGACATCGTCTGGCATATATTAACCAACCGCCCCCAGTTCCGCCATCTCGATGGGCTGATCGCCCGCCTGGCCGTGCGGGCCGTGACCGGGGACGGAAGCGCCAGGGCTTTCCGCCAAGTCCCCTACCGCGTCGTCCGCAAGGACTGGGGCTTGGTCTCACTCTTGTACGGCCGCAACCGGAAAACGGGGCAGCCGGAATGAAAGAGCTCAATGCCTGGTGGCGACGGGCGGCGCGCCGCGCGGAGCGCGCGGTCCGGCTCGAGGACGCCCTGCTCGGCGGCCGGTTCGCCTCCTACGCTCTCCATCGTCTCCGGTATCTCGGAGCTCGGACGCTCGTCGGGACGGTCCTCCACGCCGCCAGAATCGTCCTAGCCTACCGCCTATTCCGTCCGTCCGGCTTTGCCGCAATCCTCGTCCTAGAGGCGATCGCTTCCATTGCTGGCGGCTTCTGGTGGGGAACGCTGGAAGTCCTGCGGAGCCGCGTCCGCGAACTCTTCCGCTCGGGCCGACAGCGCGAGACAGCCGCCGTCATCGAAGCCTGGCTGTTGCGCGCCCTGCGCCTAGGGTCGATCGTCGCCGCCGCCGCCGTCGCCTGGCCCGTCGCCCAGCTCACCATTTTCCGCAGAACATTCACCCCCGTCGATTTCTACATCACGGCCGTCCTCATCCGTTTCGCCCTCGACGTCGTCGGCCGCTGTTTTCATTCCGGGATCTACGCCGTCCGCCGCGTCTATCGTCCCTTGTTCTCCCTCCTGTTCGTCGAGTTCCTCACCTTCGGCGCCGTCCTCGGCCTCTGGCCCCTGATTAGGGCCTGGGCCCTGCCGGCGGCGTCGCTGGTTTCAGCGCTGGCCGCTGCGGGAATGGTTTTGCATTATTCCGCACGGACATACCGCCATGTGGGCCTTGCGCCCTGGAAAACCATCGGCCTTCTTCGGCCATCGCGGCGAAACGCAACCCGATGGACCGACGGCCTGGCCGCGGGCGCCGCGTACGCCGCTCTGCGGCTGGAAGGAATTCTTCCGCTGGTCGTCGCGGCTTTTCCCGGCCGAGGACGCATGCCGCTGGCGGCTTTCCTGCTCGCCGTCGCGCCGCTAGTCCGGGCCGGATCGGATTGGGCCCAGTTGTTTTATTTCGATCTCAAGAGGCTTGACCTTCCCTTGCTCGGCCGCTTGCGCGTCCGTTTCGAGCGAAGGATGGCGGTGATAGCAGTCCCCATCGGCGTCCTCCTGGGCCTGGCCGCCTTCGCGTTTGGACAGGCCATTCCCGGCCGAATGGACGCGACGTTCGGGGCGGCGCTTCTCGTTTTCTTTGTCCTCCGCTCGGAGGTGGCCGCCCTCCAGATGCGGGCGTTCACGGTCGGGGCCTATGGCGCGCTTATCCTGAGCGGCCTCATCGGAGCGGCCGGGTGGCTTCCGGCCGGCAGGCTATCCGACCGGCCGCTCGCCGCCCTCGGCCTGGGTTCCGCCTCCCTGGCTGCCGCTGCGCTCCCCGTCCTCCGTCGCAAAGGCGGCGGACGGCCGTCAAGCCGGCCCGAATTCCTGACGCTTCCCGATTGGATGGAAAGGCTGAAAGGCATCCCCGAACCCGTGTCCGTATCTGCTGCCACCTTCAGCCCCGGCTCCGTCTACAGGGGTTTGGACGATCCGGCGCGCTGGATCGAGGAAGACCGCTGGTCCCACCGTATGGTCGGCGAGGCGGTCGTCGGGAAACTGGGTCCGCGCGGCGCCGTTGCTCCGGCCGGACCGGGCCTGGTCGTCTGGTATGAGCGGGCCGGAAGGCCGCGAACCGTCTCGCCGGAATGGCTCCTCGTCAAGGGCGCCGGCCTGATTCGCCTACTGAGGACGACAGGAGAAACCGCCGGCGGCAGGGAGGCGCTCCGACGAGCGGCCGAGCTCGGATTTTTCGGCGAAACGATCAAGGCTCCGGAACGAGGCTCCGGCCCGACGATCTCCCGGTTGATCGAAGAATTCAGGGGGCTCGCGCCTCGGGGAGTCGTTTTGGATCCAGAAACCGGCCTTGCTGAAAAAGGGAGTCCGTCCCCGACATCGGTGGAAATGCAGTCGGCGATGGCTGAGGCCCTGGCCTACGCGGCCGGATTTTCTTCCTTCCCCCGCCGTTCGGACTTTGAGGTGACGGCTTACGTCGAAAACGGCGAGATTCGCTTCATCTTTCTGCTCGACGCCGGCACGCCGCCCACGGCCCGCTCGCGCTGGCGGGCGCGCCTCCGCTGCGCCAACCTCCAGGCCGCGATTTTCCCGAGTTGACCTTCGACAGAATATACAATAAATACAGCAAATCCCGGAAACGCGGGGTCGTGCGGCTATGACTATAATTGATAATAATATCAAGGTATTAATAAAAGTGACATCCTCGTTCGGGCGGCGCTTAGGCCGTCCTCAAGCCCCCGTAGTGGAAGGGGGCCCCGTCGGCTTTTCCGATGGGGGGAACCGACGGGACTGGTTCCTCGGGGTCCGGGGGCTACGGACGGCCTAAGCGCCGCCTCTAGGTTGTCACCTTATTTATTGCGTTCATATTAATCATCTCTTCCAAAGACGAGGGAAAAAGCGCCAGAGCGAACCGGAATCAAAAAAACGAAGGCCGCCGAGCCGATATCGTTGATCAGATTGAGACGCTGAAGGAGATCAAAATTTCTTCCGGATTACCATTTTTTCATGATCTCGCCGAAACACTCCAGCCCGCTGCCCAGCACGGCGCTGTAGCCTCCGCCGGGATTCGTCCAGGCTCCGGCCAGATAGAGATTTTTAACCGGGGTTGTATGGGACAAACGGCGGGGCGGGGAATTATCAAGAGTCTGGTCCCAGCCGTAGATCGCACCCCTGTAGTTTCTGGTATAACGGACGTTCGTCAGAGGTGTTCCGATTTCCTTGATTTCAATCGCTTTGGAGAGGCCCGGCAGGAGCGCTTTGTCCGCTTTTTCGATCAAAATCCGGGCGATACGTTCTTTCTCGGCTTTATAGGCTTCCTTTTTTCCGTTAAAGTAGTCCGCTTCAAATTTCTTCCAGGGTTCATAGCCTTGGAGCACCATGAGATTGATCGTATTTTTTCCCTGTGGAGAATAGCCTTTATATAGATTATCATAGAGCATCAGCCCGAATCCGGAATTCTCGACGTCGGCGTTGAGGGCCGCCTGATAGCCCGCTTCGGGATCATACCCGGTTGCGCAAAAGATCTCCGTGTCCTTGATTCCGACCTCCTTGATCAGGTCTTTTTTCAACCCCAGGAATATCTGAAAACTTGAAAGGCTGACGCTGAATTTTTCCATCCGCGACAAATAATCTTTAAGGAACTCCTTGTCGTCCAGCATCGTCTGGAATGTGTCATAGGCATTGGCGTTGGAGACGACGACCTTGCCGATAAATTCACTCCCGTCTTTTGTTTTCACGCCAAAAGCCGCACGGCCTTTGACCAGGATCTTTTCGACGCGGGTGCGGAGTTTGACTTTACCGCCGCGCCCTTCAATAAATTTGACCAGGGCATCGCTTATTTTTTGAGATTTTCCGATCGGATAATAGCCTCCCTCTTCGAGATACTCGATCGTCGGAAGCGCATAGTAGATGCTGGCCAGCTTGGACGGCGGAAGCCCATAATATCCCCACAGCGCGGAGACGACGGCCTTTAGCTTCGGATTTTTGAGGCGCGCGTCGACAAGGCTTCCCCAGGTCTTATTAAAGCTTTTAAAGACATAAGGAAAGTCTTTGGGAAAGCGGCTCATGTCGATTTTCCCTCCGGCGGCTGAGAGTTTGCCGACATCGGCGGCTATGCCTTTCATATCCTCAAAAAGGGCGGCGATTCCCTCCTTTTCATCGGGAAATCCATCCGACAAGAGCTTGATGTAGCCGGGGACACCCTTGGCCGGAACGCGGATATCCGCATCAGGATAGATGATCCTGTAAAGGTTCGGATGGGGCACAAATTCGATGTCTTTAATCTCAGGAAAACCCGGTATCAAATTATGGATATGGTCCCGCTCTCCGACTGTCGTGGAATGGAGAGAGACATCAAAGACAAAACCTCCCGGCCGCTTGAAAGTCGTGGCGTACCCTCCAGGACTCGTATGCTGTTCTAAAACAAGGGCCTTGAATCCCTGCCGGGCAAAAGCCGCGGCGCAGCTCAGTCCTCCAAGGCCGGAACCGATGATGACGGCGTCATATTTTTCCTCATCGGCGCTCGAAGCCCTCGCCTTGGGAAGGGAATCCCAATCCAGGGACATCAACGGAATCCCGGCCAACACGGATTTTAAAAAATCTCTTCTGAACATTTTCTTCTCTTTCATAATCTCCTTCTTTTTTAGCTCTTGGCTTTCGGGCCGGGGGGCATATGTGCCACAAGATACGAGGTCAGCAATTCATACAAGTGGCGCGTCGTGCCCTTCCCTTCCGCTATGCTGTGCGTCCTGTTCGGATAGGCCATCATCGTGAATTTCTTTCCGTCGGCCACGAGTTCGTTGACCAGGGCTTCGAAGTTCTGATAATGGACGTTGTCGTCGCCGGTGCCGTGGACAATCAGTAAATTCCCCTTGAGCTGGTGGGCATAGGTGATGGGCGAGCCGTTTTTGTAGCCGTCTTCATTATTTTTCGGAAGGCCCATATACCGTTCCTGATAAATCGAATCGTAATAGCGCTGGTCGGCGACAAAGGCCACGGCCAGCCCGGTTTTATAAATTTCAGGATAGCGGAACATCATGTTGAGCGTCATCGAGCCGCCGCCGCTCCAGCCCCAGATGCCGACCCGGTCTGCGTCCACATAGGGCCATTTCTGGATGATGGCTTTGGCCGCCGCGGCCTGGTCGGCTGAAGCCAGGATGCCGACCTGGCGATAGATGATTTTCCGCCAGGCACGGCCGCGGGGAGAGGGCGTGCCCCGATTATCAATGCTGGCCACGATATACCCTTTTTGGGCCAGCAGAAGATGCCACAAATAGCCGTTTGCGCCCCACCGGTCGTTGACGGTCGTCCCGGCCGGCTCGCCGTAGACCTGGAAGAATAAAGGATATTTTTTCTGGGGGTCGAAATCCGGCGGCTTGAGGCACCAGCCGTCAAGAAGAACGCCGTTGCCGATATCGATGCGGAAGAATTCCACGGGCTGGCGCTTGAGCGCTTTGACCTTGGCCGCAAGATCCTTATTATCCGCCAGAGTCCGGACGGCGGCATGCTGCGGCAGCTTGACGAGGTCGATGACGGGAGGCGTATCGAAGGTCGAATAGGTATGGATGGCCCAGTGCGACGACGGCGAAATTTGATAGGTGTGCGATCCGGGCTTATCGACAGGACTCAGACGCTCGGCCTTTCCCTTGCCGTCGAGCCGGCCGCGAAAAAGATAGCGCTGGGTGGGATTGTCGGGTGAAGCTGTGAAATACGTCCAGCCGCTCTTTTCATCGATGCCGGCAATGCTCAAGACGTCAAATTCTCCGGGCGTGATGAGCTTGGCCTCGCCTTCGCGGGAAACAAGATAAATATGCCGCCAGCCGTCGCGTTCACTCAGCCAGGTAAACCGGCGGCCTTTATCGAGCCAAGCGAGATTGTCCATGACGTCCACCCAGGCTTCGTCGCTGTCGGTGAAGATCAGCCGCGCTTCGCCGCTGCGGATATCGCCAAGCATGACGTCGTTTGTGTTCTGCAGCCGGTTAAGATATTGGAGAATAATTTCGTTTGAGTTTTCCGCCCAGTCCATGCGGGCGATATAGTTGTTTCGCGGATCGCCGGGAAGGTGGATCCAGCGGACCGGCCCGCCGGCCGCGCTCACGACGCCGACGCGGCAGGCGGAGTTCGTTTCTCCGGGTTTTGGATATCTGATGGGAATCAAGCGCGGATAGAGCGAATCCGTGTTGTTGATCAGATTGAATTCTTTGACCGAGGAGCTGTCGATCTGCCAGAAGGCGATGAATCGGCCGTCCGGGCTCCAGCGGAATCCGTCGCGCAGGCCGAACTCCTCTTCATAGACCCAATCGAACGTTCCGTTGATGAGCGTCTCGGAGCCGTCCCAGGTCAGGCGCGTCAGCCGGCCGGAGGCGATGTCTTCGCCGTAAATATCGTTTTTCACAACATAGGCCACTCGCCGGCCGTCCGGAGAAAATTTAGCGAACATGAGCGACGACGGCTCGAAGCCGCCGCCCAATTTTTTTAGTTTCCCGCCGGCTGCGTCCAGAACCCAATAATCGCCGCGCGTATTCTGCCTCCAGACACGCTTGGAGCTGGTGAAAATAAGCAGCAGCCTGCCGTCGGCCGACCACTCGTAATTTTCAACGGCCAGCGGCAAGGATTCATTGGCCGGAATGAGCTTGGACGCGGAAACCAGGATTTCGCGTTTCCCCGTCTCCGCCGAATAGAGCACGATGTCCCGGCCGTCTTTGATGTCCTTGGAATCCTCGAGGACCGTATAAGATGAGCCGTCCTTCATCCAGCGCACCGGACCGAAGCGCTGCGGAGTGAATTCACGGGAGCTATAAATCCGGTCCAGGTTGAGGATGGGATCGAAGGGTTTTTCCTGCCCAAATGAAAGAACGGCAAGAATTGTAAATAAAAAGACGAAAGCCAAGGGGCCTGAAATTTTTTTCTTTGTCATTTTCTAACCTCCTTTGTGTTATCGCCAGGGGCATACTAATATCAACGCATTAATAAAAGTGACATCCCCGTTCGGGCGGCGCTTAGGCCGTTCTCAAGCCCCCGTAGCGGAGGGGGGCCCCGTCGGCTTTTCCGGCGGGGGGAACCGACGGGACTGGTTCCTCGGGGTCCGGGGGCTGCGGACGGCTTAAGCGCCGCCTCTAGGTTGTCACATTATTTATTGCGTCCATATTAATTTCTCTATACTATTATTTAATCAGCAAAATAATACAAACTCAAGCCCAAGCGATCATCATCAATTTCAGTTGTCCCGGCCCTTGACGTCAAAATGCCTCATGCTACAATAGCTTTTGAAAGCATGAGGCTCATACTTTTTACGGGCAAAGGCGGCGTCGGCAAGACGACTCTCTCGGCGGCCACGGCCCTCCTCTGCGCCAAAAAAGGCCGGAAAACGCTCGTTATTTCGACAGACGCCGCCCACAGCCTTTCTGACTCGTTCGATATCCAGCTCACCAACAGACTGACGGCCATCGCTCCCAACCTCTACGGCCGCGAAGTCAACGCCCTGGAGGAGATTGAGAAAAAGTGGGGTGAGATAAAGGCATACTTGGCCGAATTCTTCGCCTCCCAGGGCATCAGCGCCGTGGAAGCCGAAGAGCTGAGCGTTTTTCCCGGCATGGAGGAGCTTTTCAGCCTGATGGAAATCCGCAACTACCGCAAGACCGGGGAATTCGAGATCATCATCGTCGATTGCGCGCCCACCGGCGACACGCTGCGCTTGCTGTCTGCTCCGGAAATCACCGACTGGTATCTCAAGCATATCTTCCCCATTCAGCGCACGGCCGCCAAAGCCGTCCGCCCCGTGGCCAGCCGCTTCCTTCCCTTCCCTTTTCCGAAGGACCATATTTTTGGGGCGATCAAAAAATTAACTCTCCAGCTCGCCGAAATGAAGGAGATCCTCGAAGACGGCCAAAACACATCGATCCGCCTGGTCATCAACCCGGAAAAAATGGTCATCAAGGAGGCCCAGCGGGCTTACACATTTTTCAACCTCTTCGGATTTTCCGTCGATCTCATCATCCTCAACCGCATGATTCCTTCCCAGGTCGAAGACCCCTATTTCGCCCAATGGAAAACGATCCAGGAAAATTATCGGCTTCTGATCGAGGAAATCTTTTCGCCCCTGCCGCTGCGCTCGCTGCCGCTCTTTGACCGAGAGATCGTCGGAATCGAGCTGCTGGAGAAAATCGCCGCGCACGTCTACGGCGGCCAAGACCCGGCCCAGCTGTTTTTCGCCCAAAAGCCGATCCGCATCGAAAAAGCCAACGGCCGATACGTTCTGTCCCTCAACCTTCCCTTCGTTGAAAAAAAGGACCTCGACCTGACCCAGAAAGGCGAAGAGTTGATTATCAAGGCCGGCGCTTTTAAACGGAACATCCTTCTCCCCCGGGTCTTGGTCAACCAATCCGTCGAAGGAGCCAAATTCGAGGGAGACCGTTTGAAAATCACCTTTGCGCCCTGAGCGCAGCCAGGAGGAAACCATGGCCGAAAACAAAATCCGGGAAATCAAAATCACGATCCCGCTTCCGGAGGAGTTGTTTTCCCTGTTCATGCCCGCCGGAGTCCATAACCACCTGCGTCAAGCCAAAAAAGAAGCATTGTTGGCCCTTCGCACCTTGATCGACAGCCGCATCGAAGCCCTCGACAAGGACAAAAGCCGGAAAGCCGAGGTAAAAAAGAAAATCAAGATCGAATAAAGATCCAGAGCGAAAAAGAATAGGCTCCGCCCGCCGCCGGAAAACTCTCGATAAAGAAAAGATAAAAAATAAGGAAGCCGCCATGATGGATCAAAAAAGAGGAAAACTCCTTCATCGATTCGTTTTTTTATTGATCGGATTGGGCGCTTTGGTCCTCGGCCTGGCGCTGGCCATCGAGACGGGCGAGATCAAAGGCAAGATCGTCGATGAGAACGGCGTGGGTCTCCCCGGCGTTGACATCGCCGCCGCAAGCCCCTCGCTCCAGGGCCTGCGCACCGCTCTGTCCACAAGAGACGGCGACTTTGTCTTTCCGCTCCTGCCGGTCGGGAAATACACGCTGACCTTCAAACTCCGAGGGTTCAACACGGTCAAAGAGGAAAACGTCATCGTCCGCCTGGGGATGACGACCAGCTTAAAAGTGACGATGACTCTGTCCGCCATCCAAAAAGAAATTACCGTGACCGCCGAAACGCCGCTCATCGACAAGACTTCGACGGACACGTCTTATCACCTGAGCGCCGCGGACCTGGAAAAAATTCCCGCTCAGAACCGGACGGTCGTCGACGCCGTCAAAAACGCGCCCGGCGTCACCGGCGTCCGGATGAACACCCGCCGCGGCACGGCGACGGAAGGGCAGCCGAGCTTTCGCGGCGAGGGCGAGGAGGGCAACACCTGGGTCGTGGACGGCCTGGCGATCAGCGGCGTCCGCCTCAAGGACTCCGGGACAAAGCTCAATTTCGATTCGCTCGACGAGATCCAGGTCATCTCCGACCCGTTCAGCCCCGAATTCGGCTCGGCCTACGGCGGCATCATCAACATGGTCACGAAAAGCGGGAGCAACGATTTCAAGGGAGAATTCAGCCTGGTCTTCATGGACAAGAATCTGCAGGCGGCACGCCAGCCGCAGCTTTCGATCGTCAGCGAACCCAATTATTTTTCCAACTCCAACTGGTATTTCAACTTGGGCGGCCCGATCCTCAAGGATAAGCTCTGGTTTTTTATCTCGGAGAATTATTACACGAATGCCGAGGAGACCAAAGACGGATATGTCGATTATCTGTTTATCCCCGGCGGCAAAAAGGCGACCGGCAACAACAACATTTTCACAAAGCTCACCTATTCGTTTAACAGCAACCACAATCTGTCCCTCACGGCCATCTACGACCAATCCTTCAAGCAGACAGGCGGCACGGGAATCCCGGAGATGAATGAAGGAAAAGATTATAAAGATTTGATTCTCCGGATGAACTATAAAGGTATTTTGAATGCTTCAACCTTTATGGAAGCCGGGTTGGGTCTTGTCAGCAGAGAATCGTTCAAGTATCCCGTATCCGGCGATCTCGGCCCGGCCCAATATTTCATCATGGACCTGGCGCAGAACATACACAATTCCTACGGCAACGTAAAAGACGACGAGAAACGGCTGGACGCAAGCCTCAAGCTCACGAAATTTTTCGAGACCGAGACGTTCGGCCACCATGAAATCAACCTCGGCTTGGAATATTACGATATCTCTTCCGATTTCAGCTCGGAGTTCAGCGGAAAAAATGAAGATATTTTTCCGGGCGACGGGTTTGACAACGGGACGAAATATATTTTTGACACCTGGAAAAATAATCATGGAACGCCGACCTCGCTTCGCGAATACGGCTTTTTCACCTTTAAAAATTCATCAAAAGGGATAGGGATTTATTTTAAAGACAAAGTCTCATGGGATCGATTCACGTTGATGGCCGGCGTGCGCAGCCAGACCCAAGTCTGCTTGGACGGCCAAGGGGAAAAAATCTGGTCCTGGGGATTGATGGATTTCATCTCGCCGCGGTTTTCCCTGACCGTCGACCTGACTAAAGACAGCGCCAATGTCCTTAAGGTCGCCTGGGGAAGATTCTCGGATCCGATCACGACCATGCCCCTCGGCTTTTTCAATCCGGGAGGAAGCCTGACCTACCGCGACTATGTTTGGAAAGGGCCGGAGAATCCATCCGACAGCCAAGTGCACAATCCTTCGAACTGGGAGTTCAGTTGGGAACTGCCGATGCAGCGCTTTGAAGCCGCGCAGGGCTTAAAGCCAAATTTCCAATCCCGTATCCTCGTCGAGTTCGACCGCAGGATTGCCCGGGACTGGGCCGTCAAAGCCCGCTATGTCCAGTCCAGCACGAAAAACCTGCTGGAAGCCCTGATGATCTTGGACCCGGGTTCTGCTTTGAGGTATAAATTTTTGTACGATAATTTTGAGTATAAAAGACGAAACTACAGCGGTTTTGAAATCGAGCTCAATGGAAAAATCGGACAAAACTTTTTCCTGAATGCATCCTATTCCCACGCTCTGGCCGAGGGGACGAACCCCGGACAAACCGAAACCGGCTCCTGGTCCCAGGAAGAAGGCAGCACGAATTATGTCGGGCTCTTTGGAAAACATATGTACATCCCCCCGCTTCCGGAATATGCGGCTTATAAAGCAGAGGTCGACGCAATGTTCGGAGGCCTGGGCGGACGGGGCGTCGGGGACGAGGGTTGGTATGGAAAACTTCCCTACTCGATCGATCATAACTTCAAGTTGAATGCGATATTTAGCGGGCCATACGGCGTTCTGTTGTCGGCGGCGTTTGAATATATCTCCGGATACTACTGGGAGAAACTGGGCTATGTCCCAGGTTTTGAAGGCTATTATTCTTTTCCCGAGGGCCGGGGTACGCGGAAAACAGAACCTCACACCTACTTGGACCTGTCGCTTGAAAAATCGTTTACCATTCCCCGTTTCGGAATTTTTAAGAATGCGTCATTGGCGGTCCGGCTTGATGTTTTCAACCTTTTAAACAGCCAGCGGCCTATTTCCTATGTCAAAGAAGATATTTCTCTCTTCGGGACGGTCTGGGGCCGCCAGCAGCCGCGCCAGGCCCGGGTTTCGGCCAAGCTGAAATTTTAAATTTATTCGACGGTGACGCTCTTAGCCAGATTCCGCGGCTGGTCGACGTCCGCTCCCCTCTTGGCGGCGATATAATAGGCGAATAGCTGCAGGGGCACGGCCGTCAAAAAGGGCGTCAGGAGCGGGTGGGTCCCGGGGATGGGAATCACGACATCGACGTGCTCCTGAATTTGCCTGTCGTCTTCAAAAGCCACCGCTAGAATAAAACCGCTCCGCGCCTTGATTTCCGAAATATTGCTCAGCATTTTATCGTAAACGCGGTCCTCGGGGATGATGACCATCGTCGGCATTTTTTCATCGATCAGGGCGATCGGCCCGTGTTTCATCTCTCCGCCGGGATAGGCTTCGGCATGGATGTAGGAAATCTCCTTGAGCTTGAGCGCGCCTTCAAGGGCGACGGGGAAGTTGACCCAGCGGCCGAGGAAAAGAAAATGGGAGAAGGGCACGAAACGAAACGCCAGGTCTTCGAGCGTTTTGGCCCGGCTGAGAATCTTCTCTATTTTATGGGGAATGCGCTGGAGCTCCTGGATGAACTCCGAGCCCGCCTCCGCATCCAATGCGCCCCGGGTCTGGGCCAGGTTGAGCGCAATGAGGGCCAGCGCGGTCATCTGCGCCGTGAACGTTTTTGTCGCCGCCACGCCGATCTCCGGCCCCGCGTGCGTATAAAGGACGCCGTGCGCTTCGCGGGCGATGGAGGAACTCACGGAATTGGTGACGGCCAAGACGGCCGCGCATCTGTCCTTGGAAGCCCGCAGAGCCGCCAGCGTATCCGCCGTCTCCCCGGACTGCGAGATGATGATGACCAAAGTGTCTTTGTCCAGGATAAAATCCCGGTAGCGGTATTCCGATGCGTACTCCACATCCACCGGAATTCCGGCCAGGGATTCCAGAAAATATTTTCCGACCAGGCCGGCATGATACGACGTTCCGCAGGCGATGATGACCGCTTTGCGGATCTTTTTCCAAAGCTGCGGCGTAAGGCCGATTTCATCGAGCAGGACCTTCCCCGTGTCGAGCGACAGCCGGCCCAGCAGCGTGTCGCGAACGACCTCGGGCTGCTCGAAGATTTCCTTAAGCATGAAATGCTTGAAGCCCCGCTTTTCGATCATTAAGGGATTCCAGGCCAGCTGTTCGACTTTTTTTTGGAGCGGATGTCCTTTGAAGTCAAAAAATTTTGCGCCCGCGGTATCGATGACGGCCATTTCGCCGTCTTCAAGAAAAACCACTTTCTGCGTGTGGCTGAGAATGGGATTGATATCGGAAGAAATCAGAGTCTCGCCTTCACCGAGCCCCACGACGACCGGAGGTCCGACCTTGGCGGCGACGATTTTATTCGGGTCCTTGGCCGAAATGACGGAGATGGCGAAGGCGCCTTCAAGCTCGGCTACTGCGGCCCGGACGGCATCCTCAAGCCTGCCCTTAAAATATTTTTCGATGAGGTGGGCGATGACTTCGGTGTCGGTTTCGGTGCGAAAAGCGTGGCCTTCGGCCTGCAATTTTTGCTTCAAAGCGAGATAGTTCTCGATGATGCCGTTGTGGACGATGACGATCGAGCCGCTGCAATCGCGGTGCGGATGAGCGTTTTCCTCGCTCGGCCGGCCGTGTGTAGCCCAACGCGTGTGCCCCAGGCCGTAGCTTCCTTGGAGAGGGGATTTTTGAAGGATCGCTTCCAACGCCCGGACTTTTCCTTTAACCCTTTTCACATGGACGTGGTTCTTATCAACTACCGCGACTCCCGCGGAATCGTAGCCTCGGTATTCAAGCTTCTTCAAGCCTTCAATCAGGACCGGAACAACGCTTTTCGGCCCTATGTAACCTATGATGCCGCACATCGTGGTTCCCTATTCTCCGTTCGCGTTCCTTTTTGTTTTTGTGGCGAGTTTATTCCGCCGACGGCGCGACCAGCCCGGCTTCTCGTATTGTCTTCCCCGGGAGACAGCTAAGGCTCCGGGTGAGACATCCTTGGTGATCACCGAGCCGGCGCCGACATAAGCCCCGCGGCCGACTTTGACCGGCGCCACGAGCTCCGAGCCCGAGCCGATGAAAGCCCCGGATTCGATGATCGTTTTATTCTTCTTCAGGCCGTCATAATTGCAGGTGATTGTGCCGGCGCCGATATTGACGTCCTCCCCGATCCAGCTATCGCCGAGATACGAGAGATGGCCGGCTTTCGATCCGCGGCCGAAATCCGTGTTTTTCATCTCGACGAAGTTTCCGACGCGGGAGCCCGAGCGAAGAATCGTCTTCGGCCGCAACCGGGCGAACGGTCCGGCCCAAGCATCATCCTCAATGACGGTGTCTTCGACGACGGTGAAGCTCAAGACTTTGACGTTCCGGCCGATCTTCGAGTTGATGATATGGGCGCCGGGATAAATCCGGCAGTGGCGACCGATCGTCGTCCGGCCCTCGATGACGGCTCCCGGATAGATGACCGTGTCTCGACCGATCTCGGCCTCGAGGTCGATCCACGTCGCCGAAGGATTCAAAATCGCGACACCGCGATCGGCGATCTCGCGGATTTTCCGTTCCCTGAGAATGCCGACGGCCCGGCTGAAATCACGACGAGTGTCGATCCGGACGATGTCTTCACCGGATGTCGTTTTATAAGCCCCGACTTTCTTTCCCGCCGCGCTTAAGAGAGCGATGGCGTCCTTCAAGCTGGGCGCGCGCTTATTTTGCTTCTTGGAAATTTTCGACAAAACAGGCAGCAGCTCTCCGGCTTTAAAAATATAGACGCCGGCGGGGTTTCCGTCGCCGCTCATGAAGGTCAGTGCGTTGCCGCGCCTGCGGTGGGTCGCGATCAGCGCTTTTAACGCTCGGGGACGAAGCAAGGGCATGTCACCCGGAATGATCAGGACATCGCTCTCGGCGCAGCCTTTAAACACCGGCTTGGCCGCGAGAACCGCCTGAACCGTGCCCTTCGCCTTTTTTTGATGAATGAATTCCGCGCCCGAAGCCGCCGCTTCTTCCATGATGTTCTCGCCCTGGCGCCCGACAACGATATAGGTTTTATCAGGCTTGACGCTCCCGGCGGAGTCCAGGACCAGTCTCAACATGGATTTCCCCAGCAAGGGATGAAGGACCTTGGCTCTGTCCGATTTAAATCTGGTTCCCTCCCCTGCAGCCAAGACTAGAGCCAGCAATCGTTGTCTCATATGATCCGGGTGATCAGCTTAAATTTCTTGTCCTCCCATAAGGGTTCAAAATCGGCCTCGTTCTGGGCCAGAATCCGGAAAAATTTGTCGATCTGAACGGCTTTTTTCAGATATTCCAGGCAGGCGTCGGTCTGACCCATCAGGCAATGAAGGTCGGCCAGCGCATAATTGAGCTTGCCCTCCTCGGCGTCGAGCTTCTGGGCTTTCTCGAACAGCTTCAGCGCTTCATCGAACTCGCGGCTGTTCATCTTGTAAATTCCGTACTGATAATAATCGTCGAAAGTCTTCAGAGAAACGGATTCTTTTGGTTCTTTCATCTTCTCCTTGCTGATGGCCGTGTAGATTTTTGCTCTGTCGACCAGCTCTTTTTCCACTGGATATTTTTCGATGAAATTTTTCAGCATCTCGCCCGCCTTCTCGAACTTTCCTTTGCGGAATTCCTTCATCCCATCCGCGTAGGCGGCCAGCGCCTTCTGGTATTCGTCTTTTTTCGCTTTTTCATCTCTCACGTTTTTACTCCCAAAATCGGTCTGATCAACATTTTACAAAAATTCGGGGACATTGACAAGAATTTCCGATTTCAGCCTGGGATAAAGGGGGGAGATAGTTCTCATTTCTGAATTCGGCAGGTGGGCCTGCATGATCTTAACGGCGGGATGGCAGAGCTTATAGTTCCTGCCAATAATCAGGATTTTCATTAATAAATTGAACGACCTTAAGATGGAGGCCGTGGCCGGCCTTATGGGCGCGGAACGAGCCGATGAGCGGATGGCCGAGGAGGGCCAGGTCGCCGACGAGGTCCAAGAGCTTGTGGCGCACGAACTCATCCGGGAAGCGAAGAGGGCCGTTCATAACTTTTTCTTCGTCCAAGACGACGGCATTTTCGAAAGAGCTGCCGAGGGCCAGTCCTTGGCTCCTCAGGCTTTCGGCGTCCTTGAAAAACCCGAAGGTCCGGGCCGGCGCGATGTCGCGAATAAAAGTATCCGGATGAAACGTCAAGCTGAGAGTCTGCCTTTGGATCGCGGAGTGCGGATACTCGATCGTGTAGGAAAGGACCAAACTCGAATTGTCGGCCGCAGGCGTGACGAAAATGACGGCGTCTTTATCTTCCAAGACAAAGGCCTTGAGGATTTTTAGATGGGAGATCTTCTTCGCAACCATCTTGGTTCCTGCTTGTTCAAAGACCTGGACAAACGGGAGCGCGCTCCCATCCAGGATCGGGATTTCATCCGCGTCAAGCTCGATGTCGAGGCTCGAGATGCCGAAGGCGTAAAGAACTGCCAGCAGATGCTCGACGGTCCGGATCTTGAATTTCTCTCCGACGATGGCCGTGCCGTTGCGGGCCTCAATATTTTTCAGGTTGAGGGCCATTTCCAAATTTCCCAGGTCGGTTCGCCGGAAAACGATCCGGCCCGATTCGGAAGGCCTGAGTGTCAGGTTGACGTTTTTTCCGGAATGGACGCCGATGCCCGAGAGTCGTATGTCTCTTTTGATTGTTTTTTTTTCGGTCATAGCCAGTTCGGCGCCTTCCCTCATATTCTAGCATAAAACAATCATGGCACATGTACCGAATTCCGCGCCTCGGAAATATGGCGGGATCAAGCCTGCGCTTCTGACAATTTTCTGTGTCATCGCCAACGATGGAAGGGAGCGCGGCGATCCGATGAAGTCGTCGCGAGAGACCAAAGGTGTCGTGGCGATCTCATATTTTTTATGGTAGAATCCCTGCATGAAATCGCAACTGGAAGAAATTTTGAAGAAAGTCCAGGCAGGGAAGCTCTCCCCGAAAGAGGCTCTCCAAACTCTGAAAGATTATCCCTACCAGGATTTGGATTTTGCCAAAATCGATCACCACCGAGAACTGAGAAAGGGCTTTCCTGAAATCATCTACGGCCTCGGAAAGTCCGACGAACAAATCCTCAAAATCAGCCGGGAGATCGTCAAAAAAGGGAGCAGCCTGCTCATAACCCGGATTGAGCCTGAGACGTATAAAAAAATCAAAAAAGCGATTCCCAAAACCTGTTATAATCCTCAAGGAAAAATCGCCTACTTAAAACAAAAATCTGCGGAGGCCGGAAAAGGGAAAATCGTCGTTCTGACCGCCGGCACCTCGGACATCCCGGTCGCCGAAGAAGCTGGCGTGACCTGCGATATGATGGGAAATGATGTGGAACGCGTTTATGACGTGGGCGTGGCCGGGCTTCATCGCCTCCTGGGCGAGTACGATAAAATCAAACAGGCCCGGGTCATCATCGCTGTGGCCGGGATGGAAGGCGCTTTGCCCAGCGTCGTGGCCGGCCTCTTCTCCGTCCCGATCATTGCCGTTCCGACAAGCATCGGCTACGGCGCCAGCTTTAAGGGCGTGGCGGCGCTCTTGGCCATGCTCAACTCCTGCCCGGGGGGAGTCGGCGTCGTCAACATCGACAACGGCTTCGGCGCCGCCTATCTTGCCAGCATCATCAACCACCTATAAAAATTCGGACCCCGTCTTTTTATCCAAGTTACCTTTAATCTGAGTCGCCTTGACAAACGGGGGGTTGGAACCTATATTAAGATAAATTCTGCAAAAATCCGAGTTCTTATAACAGATGGAGATTATCGACCAAATCAGGCAAGTTGCCAATATCATAGAGATCGCTTCTCAGTACACGACGCTGCGGCAACGGGGAAGAAAGCACGTCGGCCTCTGCCCTTTTCACTCGGAAAAGACTCCGTCTTTCACCGTGGACAGCGAAAAACAGCTCTTCCACTGCTTCGGCTGCGGCATCGGAGGAGACGTTTTCTCCCTGGTCATGGAGAAAGAAAACCTCAGCTTTCCCGAAGTGTTGAAATACTTGGCTGAAAAATACAACATCCCGCTTCCCCAACAGCGCAAGCTCTCCCCCCAGGCGTTAAAGTTCGAAGAACAGATCTTGCAGATCAACGAATCCGCCCTGGCTTATTTCAAAAAAAACTTGTTCAATACCCAGGAAGGCAGAGACGCCCAGGAATACCTCAAGAAACGGGGCATCTCCGACAAAATCATCCAGGAATTCAAAATCGGCTACGCCCTGAATTCCTGGAACTCGCTTTTCAGTTACTTCAAGCAAAAAGACACACCCGTCAGCCTTCTCGAAAAAGCCGGTCTCATCCTGCCGGGAAAGAAAAAGGACGAGTATTATGACCGCTTCCGGGGCCGGGTGATCTTCCCTATTTTCAGCTTGACCGGAAAAGTTGTCGGCTTCGGCGGCCGGACGCTCTTTGACGCCGAGCCAAAATATTTAAACTCGCCCGATACTCCGGTCTACACCAAGGGCCAAATCCTCTACGGCCTTAACTTCAGCAAGGACGCCGTTCGCAACGCGGACGAGATCGTCCTCGTCGAAGGATATACGGATTTCCTGTCGCTCTACATGTCGGGCGTCACGAACTGCGCAGCGTCCCTCGGAACAGCGCTCACCCCCCACCAGGTCAACCTGGCTTCCCGGTTCGCGTCTAAAATCCTCATCAATTACGACGGCGACACAGCCGGCCGGACCGCCGCCTTCCGGGCCATTCCTCTTTGCTTTGAAAAAGGCTTGGAGACCCGCGTGCTCGTCCTCCCCCAAAATCTCGACCCGGACGGCTTCATCCAGAAGCACGGCAAAGACGAATACGTCAAGCTCATGACCTCCGGCGTCCCGGCGCTCGAATTCCTCATCGATACGTCGAGCGAAGGGAAACGGATGAACGTCCCCGAAGTCAAAACCAAGGTCCTGCGCGGCATCCTGACCATCATCGAAAATATTTCCGACTCCGTCGTCCGCAGTGAATATATCAAACAGACGGCGGAGCGTCTGGCCGTCGATGAGGCTATTCTCCGAGTGCTCACCCAGCAAAAGCCCTCGGAAAAAACCGCCGACGATAAGGACCTCTTCCTGCCGGCCGAAACGAAGCTCCTCCAGATCCTGATTGAAGCCAAAGACCTCCGGCCCTATGTTTTCGCCGAGATCCAGGAGGATGATTTCAAAGGCTTGAAAAGCGAGCCGATTTTTAGGATAATAAATGTTTCGTTTCGGAAGGATAAAGACCTCATATTCCACGAATTACAAAAGGAAATCGATCCGTCTCTTTCCAGACATCTTTCTCGCGCTCTGCTCGAGAAAGACAAGCCGCCGACCGTCGAGGAAGCCCTCGATTGTGTCTACGCCTTGAGAATCATAGCCAAAGAGAATGAACTGAAAACTATCCAGACCGAGATCGCGCGCCTGGAGAAGACGGGTGACAAAGAAAAAGTCCAATCGCTTCTCTGCCGGAAACAGGATCTCACCAAACAAATCCTGGCCCTGAGATGAGAGGGGAAGGCAACGAAATGGCCGATCGCAAAGTATTATATCAGGGGAGAATTTTTCTCCTAGGAGCTCGACGTGTCTTCTGAACATAAAACACCCAAGGGCGACGTTTCCCAGTTGATTTCCAAGGGAAGAAAGCAGGGCTATCTTCTCTTTGAGGAAATCGATAAAACCTTTCAGGACGACCTGGAGACCGAAGAAACGTTCGACAATTTCCTGACCTCGATCGACGATTACGGGATCAAGATCCTCGACACCAAGCAGAAAGCAATTATCCCCAAGCGCCGGAAAAGCGAGCTGGTTTCGCTCCAGGGCCTGGAGAGGACGACCGATCCCGTCAAGCTCTATCTTCGCGAGATGGGCAACATCTCCCTTTTGACACGGGAGGGCGAAATCGCCATTGCCCGGGAAATCGAGCGGGGCGAAAAAGCGATTGTCAAGGCGCTGTCCAAGACACGGCTCGTGCTGAACGAAGTCCTCTCTTTGGAAGACAAGATCAAAGCCGACCCGTTCATCATCCAGGAGATGTTCGACGTCAGCGAAGACGACATCGCCGAGGGCAAGCTCGAGGAAAAAAAGAAACAGATCCTGGGGAAAATCAAAAAAATCAAGGATTTCAGCCGTAAGCTGGACAAGATTCCGAACGCCAAGAAATACGTCTTGTCGCGGAGCCGGATCATCGTCCAGATGTCGAGCCTCATCCGCGACCTGAACTTGCGTTCGACTCAGAAAGAAAAAATCATAGACATCCTCAGAGACAGGCTGCGGATGGTCAACGATCTGGAAGAAAAAAAAGAGGAACTCGAACTCACGCTGGCCAAAACCCGCAAGAAAAAAGAAGGCGAAGATCTGGATCTGAAGCTCAAAGACGTCAACAAACAGCTCCGGACTCTGCTCAAAGATATCGGGCTGGATTCGCAGAACTTACGAAAAACCATCCGGGCGATCACGACCGGAAAAAAAATCAGCGACCAGGCGAAAAAAGAGCTTGTCGCCGCCAACCTGAGGCTTGTGGTCTCAATCGCCAAGAAATACAGCAACCGCGGCCTCCAGTTTCTCGACCTGATTCAAGAGGGAAACATGGGTCTGATGAAGGCCGTCGATAAATTCGAGTACCGGCGAGGTTATAAATTTTCGACATATGCGACCTGGTGGATCCGGCAGGCCATCACCCGGGCTATCGCCGATCAGGCCCGCACAATCCGCATTCCGGTCCACATGATCGAGACCATCAATAAGCTCATCCGGGTCAGCCGGAGCCTTGTCCAGGAGATCGGTCGGGAGCCGACCAGCGAGGAGATCGCCAAAAAGATGGACATGCCCGTGAGCAAAGTGAGGAAGATCATCAAGATCGCTCAAGAGCCGATATCGCTCGAAACGCCGATCGGCGAGGAAGAAGACAGCCACTTGGGCGATTTCATCGAAGACAAAGTCCTGCCCTCGCCGCCGGACACGGTCATTCACATCAATTTGCGGGAACAGATCGAAGAGGCGCTGAAATCCTTGACTGAGAGAGAAGCCAAGGTCCTCAAAATGCGGTTTGGCCTGGGCGACGGAAACGAGCATACTCTGGAAGAAGTCGGACAGCAGTTCAAGGTCACCCGTGAGCGCATCCGCCAGATCGAGGCCAAAGCTTTGCGTAAGCTCAAGCACCCCAGCCGGAGCAAAAAGCTTAAATCCTTCACCAACGGCTACTGGAGCTAGGGAAGCACGTACTGAATTCACCATTCAGACCTCCGGTCTGAGACTCGATTTCTGCCCTAAATTCTGTATGTATCCGTAATTTGCTTGAAGAAAAAGAAAAGACGTGATATTATTTTTCGTGGCCTAAGCGGCCCTTCCCGCGAGATTCGGTCATTATTTTCGGCGAATAATGAATATCCGCTGAAAATAAAGAAGGTGGATGCCGTAAAAGTTGGGCCTATAGCTCAGCGGTAGAGCTCCCGGCTCATAACCGGTCGGTCCCAGGTTCGAATCCTGGTAGGCCCATTTGACTATGAGGAAAGAATGTGGATATCTCATTTGAGAAGCTGATCAGGTTGCAACATGTCGATATGGAACTCCAAACAATCTCTTCTTTTCTCGATGCCATCCCTGTAAAAATCGAAACCATCGACGGGGAAATCCGAGCTACGTCCGACGTCGTAACCCAGGCCAAGGAAAAATTGGCCGCCAACCAAAAAAAGCGCCGGGACCTCGAAGCCGAAGTCAAGGACAACAAAATCCAGGTCGGAAAATTCAAGCGGCAATTGAACGAGATTAAAGATAACAGGGCTTATTCCGCTCTCCTCAAAGAAATTGATGAATCCGAGTTGAAGGTCGATAAAATCGAGGAAGACATCATTCAGGAGATGATCGCCGCCGACGATATCGAAAAAGAGATTAAAGCGGCCAATCTGAAAAAAGCGGAAGAGGAGAGACGGCTCCTCAAAGAAAAAGAAAGCATTTCGCGGGACAAAAAAGAGCTGGAAGAAAAAAAGGAAAAGATGGCCGGAGAACGCCAGACGCTCTTGCCGCAAATTCCCTCGGACCAGCTGAGGCTCTATCTCCGCATCAGCAAGAAAATGAGCGGCGTAGCGATGTCGCCGATCGCGGATGATTTCTGCTCGCTCTGCCAGATGCGTATCCGGCCCCAGATCCTGAATGAGCTGATGGAGATGAATAAAATCATCATGTGCGAGGCCTGCGGCAGGATTCTCTATTGGCAAAAGCCGCGGGACGAAGAGAGCGAGGAAGAAGAAAAAGCCGATAATCCGGATAAAATCGACGATTCGGCGACGGGCTAAAACTCAGAGCGCTGCACCTGCGTCCTTATCATTCAAAATCAACGAGAAATTCCATCAGGCTAGCCGGCGTCCTCTTTATACAATGTTTCGATGAGGTCCTTGTACTTTTGCTGGACGATATTGCGCCGGACTTTGAGGGACGGCGTCATTTCGTCTCTCTCGATCTCAAAGTCCCTGTCGAGGATCGCGATCCGCTTGATCCTCTCATAGTTGGCCAGGTTCGGCGTCACTCGTTCGATCTCAGCCTTGAGGAAATTCATGATCCGCTCGTTTTTAATAAGCTCAGCTCGGCTGGCATAAGCGATCTGACTGAACATAGCGTATTCCTCAAGCTTCTCAAAATTCGGCACGATCAACGCCGTAATGAATCGCCGCCGGTCGCCGATGACTACGGCGTTGGCGATGTAAGAATTAGTCTTGAGGATGTTCTCGATGGGTTGCGGAGCGACGTTCTTCCCGCCGGCGGTGACGATCAGATCCTTCTTCCGGTCCGTGATCATCAAGAAGCCCTCTTCGTCCAGATAGCCGATATCCCCTGTTTTAAGCCAGTCGCCCTCGAACACTTCCTTGGTCTCGGCGGGCATCTTATAATAGCCTTTCATGACATTCGGTCCCCGGGAGAGGATTTCATGATCGGCCGCGATCTTGACTTCGACTCCGGGAATGGGCTTACCGACAGATCCGAACTTCAAATTCTCGAAGGTATTGACTGCGATGACCGGGGCTGTCTCGGTCAAACCATATCCCTCAAGGACCATGAGCCCAAGCGCGTAGAAGAATTCGGCGATATCCTTGGAGAGCGGCGCGCCGCCCGAGACGAAAAACCGCACCCGGCCTCCCGTTTTCTCGATGACCTTTGAAAACACAAGCTTATGGGCCAGATTGTGCTTGAAGCGGAGAGCCTTACCGATCGGCTTCCCGGCGAGCTTTCTCTGGCCATAATTTTTGCCCACCTTGACGGCCCAGAAGAAGATCTTCCGTTTAAGTCTTGAGCTGGCAAGCACATTATCCATGACCTTGGCGTAAATTTTTTCAAAGACCCGCGGCACGCTGACCATAATCTGCGGTTTGACTTCCAGCAAATTCTCGGCTACGGTCTCGACGCTTTCCGCATAGGCGATGGTGCAACCTTTATAGATATAAGTAAAGGTGACCATCCGCTCAAGCACATGGGACAGCGGCAGGAAGGAGAGGACCGTATCCTTGACTGAAAATTCAATGATCGTCGAAACGGTGACGATATTGCTCAGGAAATTGCCGTGCGTCAGAATGACGCCTTTGGGCACGCCTGTCGTGCCCGACGTGTAAATGATCGACGCTTCATCGCCGGACTTGATCTGGAGGGCGGTCTGCCGGAACAGCTCCGGTTGGGACCGGTCGATTTTCGCGCCTCGCTCGATCACCTGGTCGAGCGTCAAAACACCCTGCGGGGCCTCTGCGGCTAGGCTGACGAAATATTTGACTTGGGGCAACTCCGTCTTTACCGCCTCAATCTTGGCCCATTGACAGAGGTCCGAAAAAACCACGAATTTGGCGTCCGAATCATTGATGATATATTTCATCTGTTCGGGAACGAGGGTCGTATAGATGGGGACGGTGATTCCGCCCGCGCACAGGCAGGCAAAATCGGCCATCACCCATTCCGGCCTGTTTTCGGAGAGAATGACGAGTTTGTCCCCTTTGGCCAGGCCCAAATCTTTAAGCCCCAGGCAAAAAAGCCTGATTTTGGCGCCGAATTCTTGCGTTGAAATCGGGGTATAGCGCCCGTCTCTCTTGACCAGCATAAATTCGGGCTTGGGGTAGCTTTTTAAGGAATTGAGCAAAAGCTCGGAGAGAGTCGTGACCATTTTCCCTCCTCCATTTCTTAAGGTGTGCTCATTTTAGATTTGGAGGTCAGCTCTGTCAAGCAAAAAAGGAGGACGGGGTCCCCTTCCGCTTCTGCGGGCAAAAAAGGAGAGGCCCAGGAACGGCCGCAGCGATCATGGAAGGGAGGAAAGAGAACTAAAATTCTATTCGGATTCGCGCGCCTTGGCCACGGACGAGACGCGGTCCTTGTCTTCCAGGTGAATAAGCCGCACGCCCTGGGTGGCCCGGCCCGAGGCGCGGACCTGCTTGGTGTTGATCCGGATGACCTTGCCGGCGACGGTGACGACGAGGAGGTCCTCTTCTGAGATGCTCAGGATGCCCATGGCGTTCCCGATTTTCGGCGTGATCTTGAGGTTGATCAGTCCCTTGCCGCCCCGGCGCTGCTTACGGTAGAAACCCGTTTCGGTCTTCTTGCCGTAGCCTTTTTCGCTGGCGGTGAAGATGAATTTATCTTCCTCTCCGATGGCCACCATGCCGATGACTTCGTCCCTTTTGGCGAGCGACATGGCTCTTACGCCTGCGGCCTGCCGGCCCATCGGCCGGACGTCGGATTCCTTGAAGCGGATCGCCTTGCCCAGCTTGGTGGCGATGACGATGTCGCGCTTGCCGTCCGTAACGCGTGTCCACAACAGCTCGCTCTTCTTTCTGAGCGTGACGGCGATGATCCCGCCTTTGCGGATGTTCTTGAATTCGTCGAGCTTGGTCTTCTTGATCAATCCGTTGGTGGTCATCATGACGATGAATTTATTCTCGCTGAAATCCTTGACGGCCACGACCGAGGTGACTTTTTCCTCGGGCTGGAAGTCGATAAGATTATTGATCGATTTGCCGCGGCCGGCAATCCCGACGTCGGGAATTTCAAGCGCTTTGAGCCAGTAAACACGGCCTTTATTCGTAAAGTAGAGCAGGTAGTTGTGCGTCGAGCAAACGAAGAGGTGCTCGACGACGTCCTCGGCCTTCATGGAGATGCCTTTCCGACCCTTGCCGCCGCGCATCTGGAAATGATACGAGCTCAAGGAGGTCCGCTTGACGTAGCCGGATTGGGTGTAAAGAACGACGACGTCCTCTTCTTTAATCAGGTCCTCGGGCCGGATGTCGCCGACGACTTCGTCGCGGATCTCGGTCCGGCGCTCATCGCGGTAATGCTCCTTCGTCTCCTTGAGCTCATCGACGATGATCTCCTGGACAAGCTTGTCTGAGCTCAGGATTTTTTTGAGCTTCACGATCAGGGCTTTGATCTCCTTGTATTCCTGAACGATTTTCTCGCGTTCGAGGTGGGTCAGCCGCTGGAGCTGCATCTCCAGGATGGCCTGGGCTTGGATTTGGGTCAGCTTGAACCGTTCCATGAGGCCGGTCCGCGCTTCGTCGACATTTTTGGAGCTGCGGATAAGCTTGATGATAGCATCGAGGTGGTCAAGGGCAATCGTCAGGCCTTCCAGGATGTGGGCCCGGTGTTCGGCCTTCTTGAGGTCGAACCGCGTCCTGCGCCTGATGACGTCCTGGCGGTGGGAGATAAAATATTTCATGATGTCGATGAGGCTCAACATCTTGGGCTGCTTGTCGACGATGGCCAGCATGATGATGCCGAAGGACGTCTGGAGCGCCGTATGTTTGTAGAGGTTGTTGAGCACAAGTTCGGGCAGTTCACCCTTTTTGATTTCAATAACGATGCGGATTCCTTCCCGGTCGGATTCGTCGCGGATATCGGCGATTCCCTCGATCTTCTTCTCATTGACCAGCTCAGCGATGCTCTCCAGAAGCCGGGCTTTATTGACGACGTAAGGAATTTCGGTGACGACGATGCGCTCCCGCTCACCCTTTTCGCCGTGCTCGATCGTCGTCTTGGCCCGGATCTGGATGACGCCCCGGCCCTCGCGGTAGGCGTCGCGAATACCCTGCCTGTTGAAGATGTACCCGCCTGTCGGGAAATCCGGGCCGGGGACAAAATCCATGATCTTGTCGAGGCCGGCGTTCGGATGCTGGATGAGGTAAATCAGGCCGTCGATGACTTCGCCCAGGTTGTGCGGCGGAATGTTGGTCGCCATGCCGACGGCGATGCCCGACCCGCCGTTGACCAGCAGGTTGGGGAACTTCGTCGGCAGGACTTCGGGCATCGTCAAGCTTTCGTCGTAGTTGGGAATGAAATTGACCGTGTCTTTTTCGATGTCCGCCAGGAGCTCTGAGGCCAGCTTCGACATCCGGACTTCGGTGTAGCGCATGGCGGCCGGCGGGTCGCCGTCGATGGAGCCGAAATTCCCCTGGCCGTCGACCAGCGTATAGCGCAGGCTGAAATCCTGAGCCATGCGAACCAGGGTGTCGTAGACGGCCTGGTCGCCGTGGGGATGGTATTTGCCGATGACGTCGCCGACGATGCGCGCCGATTTTTTATAGGGCTTGTTCCACTGCGTTCCCGACTCATACATCGCGTAGAGAACGCGGCGGTGGACGGGCTTGAGGCCGTCCTTGATATCGGGGATGGCCCGGCCGATGATGACGCTCATCGCGTAGTCCAGATAGGACCGTTTCATTTCCTCTTCGAGGCTGACGACGGAAATTTTAAGGGCGGCCGGCGGGACTTCCTTCTTGACGTCCTTTTCCTTGTCTTTATCTTTATCCATTATGTTTGCTTTTTTTGTCGTTGCGAGCGAAGCGTGGCGATCTCATTCCCGATTCCCAGGGGATTGCCGCGCCGCCTCCGGCGGCTCGCCATGACAAATATATCTTATATATCCAGGTTCTGGGCCAGCAGCGCATTGCTTTCGATGAACTGCCGGCGCTGCTCCACCTCGTCGCCCATGAGGACGGAGAACACCTTGTCCGCTTCGACCGCGTCCTGGATTGAGACCTTGAGCAGGGAGCGGTCCTCAGGATTCATAGTCGTTTCCCAGAGCTGTCCGGGCGTCATCTCACCGAGGCCTTTATAGCGCTGGATGGTGACGCCCTTCCGGCCCTTCTCGAACAGGTAGTCGAGGAGCTTAGTCTCGTTCTCGATCATCACGGTCTCGGCGTCGCTCAGGATCTCGAAGGGCGGCCGGAAGTTTTCAAGCTCCTTGAAGATCTTAAATAGATTCTTGTATTCGGTCGAATCGATCAGGGCCAGGTTGACCTTGGCGCTTATGGACATGCCGTTGACCTGGAACTTGATGGCCAGCTCGTAAGCGTCATACTCTTCGTCGTGTCCAAGTTCCGCAGTCAGGCCCTTGCCCTCGATAAGGCCCTGGATCCTTTTCATGTTCTTCTTCGTCTGAAGGAATTCGAGACCGTCCACGCCCTCGCGGATGAGGAGCTCGATCAGGAAGAAGGGATAATTCTTTCGTTCCAGGAGCTGGATGAAATTTTTCTTCTGGATGATCCGCAGAAAGAGCTTGCGGAATTTCTCGCCCTCGAAGATCTCTTTTTGGCCCTTGACTCTGGCCTTGAACTCCTCGGAGATCTTTTTGATCATCCATCTCTCATAGACCCGTTCTTCCTTGAGGTATTGTATCTCTTTGCCGCGCGAAATTTTGTAAAGCGGCGGCTGAGCGATGTAGAGAAAACCCTGCTCGATGAGCGGCCGCATCTGTCGATAAAAAAAGGTCATGAGCAGCGTCCGGATATGCGAGCCGTCCACGTCGGCGTCGGTCATGATGATGACCTTGTGGTAGCGGAGCTTTTCCAAGCTGAATTCGGATTCTCCGGCGCCCGTGCCGAGGGCGGCGAACAAGACACCGATCTCCTCGTTTTTGAGGATCTTGTCGTAGCGCGCCTTTTCTACGTTCAGGATCTTGCCTTTAAGAGGCAGGATGGCCTGGAAGCGGCGGTCCCGTCCCTGCTTGGCCGATCCGCCGGCGGAATCGCCCTCGACGATATAGATCTCAGCCAAGGCCGGGTCCCGCTCCTGGCAGTCGGCCAGCTTTCCGGGAAGCGATGTGGATTCGAGCACGCTTTTCCGGCGGGCAAGTTCTCTTGCTTTTCGAGCCGCGTCGCGCGCCCGCGCCGCGTCGAGAATTTTCAAGATAATCCGCTTGGCGTTGGTCGGATTTTCCTCGAGATAAGCCGAGAGCTGGTCATTGACGAGGGACTCGACAACACCTTTGACCTCGGAATTGCCGAGCTTGGTTTTGGTCTGGCCCTCAAACTGCGGATCCCGCATCTTGACGCTGAGGACGGCGCACAAGCCTTCTCGCGTATCGTCGCCCGAGAGGCCGACGCTCAGGTCCTTGAGCATATTGTGGGCGGTCGCATAGTTATTGATGCAACGGGTCAGCGCGGACTTGAAGCCGATGAGGTGCGTGCCGCCCTCGGTGGTGTTGATGTTGTTGACGAAGGAGAAGATCGTCTCGGAATAGACGGTGTTGTATTGGAAGGCCAGCTCGACGATGATGTCGTCTTTCTTGCTTTCGAAATAGATCGGCCGGGGATTGAGGACGGTCTTGTTCTGGTTTAAATACTGAACGAACTCCAGGATGCCGCCTTTATACTGAAATTCGTGAGTTTTATTAACGCGCTCGTCCGTGATCGCGATCCTGATGCCGCGGTTGAGGAACGACAGCTCCCGCATTCGCTGGGTAAGAACCTCGAAGTTGAACTCCGTCGTGTCGAAGATCTCGTCGTCGGGCCAGAAGACGACTTTCGTGCCGGTTTTTTTTGTCTTGCCGAACTGCTTGAGCTTCGTGACCGGGTTGCCGCGCTCATAGCTCTGAGTATAAATCCCTCCGTCACGCTTGATCTCGAGGTCGAGGCGCTTGGACAGGGCGTTTACGACCGAGACGCCCACGCCGTGGAGGCCGCCCGAGACTTTGTACGTTTTGTCGTCGAACTTGCCGCCGGCGTGGAGCATGGTCATGACGACTTCGGCGGCAGACTTTTTCTCCTTCTTGTGCAGCTCGACCGGGATGCCGCGGCCGTCGTCGATGACCGTGACAGAGTTATCGACGTGGATAAAGACCTCGATATTTTTGCAATAGCCGGCGAGCGCCTCATCGACGGAGTTGTCGACGACTTCATAGACAAGGTGATCGAGCCCTTCGGGCCCGGTGCTCCCGACATACATGGCCGGACGCTTGCGGACCGCTTCCAGTCCCTTCAAAACTTTGATGCTCTCGGCTGTATATCTTTTTTCTTTCATGGCATCTATCTCATTGAAAAAAGACGGATTATAAAGACAGGTTTCTCACATAACCCGGAGGACATTTTTAAGCTAAAATTATACCGAAAAATGGGGCTGAAGTAAAGGAAATTATCGAACAAAATCCACAATATTTTGTGGAGTCAAGGAATGGAAATCACAATAATTTGGGGTTTTCTGGATATTTCAAATTGCTGCCTAACGGGCCCTCTTGCCGATCAGCCCCAATCGGCGCCGTCCGTTTCAGAATTCATTCGAATCGCGGAAAAAAAGATCCTTCTCAATTTGTCAATTCGACCGACAATTTGTATAATTTTGTGCGAAGAGGACATCCATGCCGGCAAACCTGACGCCCCAATACTTGGAAGCCGAGAGAAAGCTCAAAACAGCGAAGACGCCTCAGGAAAAGATCGAAATCCTGGAGGAGATGCTGGCTCTCATCCCCAAACACAAGGGGACCGAAAAGCTCCAGGCCCAGCATAAATCCAAGATCGCCAAGCTCAAGGAAGAGATGGCCAAGAGGCCGTCGGGCAAACACGGCCTAAGCTACATCATCGACAAGCAGGGCGCCGGTCAGGTCATTGTCATCGGCCCGCCGAACGCGGGCAAATCCAGGCTAATCAAAGCGCTCACGGGAGCCGATCCCGAAGTGGGCGATTATCCGTTTACGACACGCGCTCCCGCGCCGTATATGATGAAATTCGAAAATATCCGGATTCAGCTTATCGACCTGCCGCCTCTCATGCCCGACATCATGGAAAGCTGGCAGGTCGAGCTCATCAAG
>Ga0315281_10000967_pt1 | contig 41515 bp, 41 predicted proteins | sample YL17G07_0_MG_FD_204540 | JGI IMG/M metagenome (GOLD analysis project Ga0315281, IMG submission 204540) | Sediment microbial communities from Yellowstone Lake, YNP, Wyoming, USA - YL17G07_0 | ecosystem: Environmental > Aquatic > Freshwater > Lake > Sediment | place: USA: Wyoming | collected...
CGGTGTGCGTGAGGTCGATCGCCTCGCCCTCCGGGGCGTCGGGTAGCTCGATCACCTCGATGCGGCGGGCCTGGATCGCCCAGAGGCTCTCCCCCTGGCGTGTCGCCCGCGCACGGTAGGGCGCGCGAACCGACTGCTCGACGGCCGCTGCGAGCGGCTCGAGCGAGTCGTCCGGCCCCTCCTCGACGAGCAGCGTCCCGTCGGGCAGCGCGACGAAGCGGACGGCGTCTCCCTCGATCTCGGGCGCCTCCGCGGTGACGGTGACGTCCCAGTCGCGCGCGCGTTGCATGCCGTGGATGCCGGCCTCCTGCCAGGCGGGGCGCGGGTCGAGCGGCCGCGGCGCCCCGTTCAGCCCGCCCTCACGGGCCAGACGCTCGTGCAGCGGCTCACGCCGGAACAGTCCCATCTATCCGGTCGGTTGCGTGGGGGGCGGCGCGCCGCCGTTCAAATGCTTGTCGGCCGTGCGGCGCTTCGCGTCCTTCTTCTCCCGCTCCTCGCGGACCTGGCGCAGAAGCTTCTCGACCAGCTCGTCGATCGACGCCTTCATGTCCTGCGACGCCTCGCGTGCGCGCAGGGTGTGGCCCTTCAGCCGGACCGTCGCCTCCGCGACCTGGTTGTCGGCCACCGACGGGTTCCGCTCGACGGCGAGCTCGATCTCGACGCGCGCGTCGTCGTGCACCATCCGGTCGAGCTTCGCGAGCTTCCGCTCGGCGTAGCTCCGGATCGACTCGCTCACCTCGAGGTTCTTGCCCTTGATCTGGAGCTGCATTGCGCCTCCTCAGGTCGGCTGCCGCGCTCGCCCTCACCCTACCCGCGTCGAGCCCCGGAGCGCGCGGGCGAAAGTGACGACCTCGACATGCTCGGCGCCGGCAGAAACCAGCGCCGACGCGGCGGCGCTCGCGGTCGCGCCGCTCGTGTAGACGTCGTCCACGAGGACGACGCGGGCGCCCGGAGCGGCCCGGGCGCGGAAGGCGCCCGCGACGTTGCGGCGCCGCTCCGGCAGCGAGAGGCCACGCTGCCGCCGGGAGCGCCCGGAGCGGGCGAGCAGCGGCTCGCACGGGAGGCTCCACCGGGCGGCGAGGGAGGCCGCGAGCGCCTCGGCCGGGTGGTAGCCGCGCTTCAGGCGGCGGTCGCCGTCGGGCGGGACGAACGTGAGCACGGCGTCGCCGGGGTGCGCCAGCCGCTCTGTCATGAGCGCTGCGGCGTCGTCGGCGAGACGGCGCAGTCCGCGCTCCTTCCAGCCCGCGACGAGCAGCCGCACCCGCTCGTCGTACGCGACGGCGGCCCGCGCCGTGGCGAACGCGAGCCGCCGCCCCGCGCACTCGGCGCAGCGCCGAACGGGCCACGCGGTGGGCGCACCGCAGCGTTCGCAGAGCGGCGGCCCGAGCACGGGCAGCGTCGCACGGCAGCCCGCGCACAGCTGCGGCCCTGCCGCCCCGCAGACGAGGCAGCGCTGCGGCAGGAGCACGTCGAGCACGCCTCGACGCTAGCTCGGCGGGTGTTACAGGAGTGTCGTGCCTATGCGTCGGAAAGCTGCTCGGCCTCGACGCGCATCGCGTCGAGCTCGGCGAACGCCTCGCGCCACGTGTCGGTCGAGCGCACGTCGAGGCCGAACGGCGCGACGAGCTGCGCCGGCGAGGCCGAACCGCCCGCACCGAGCAGCTCGAGGTAGCGCGGCGCGAACGCCTCGGGATCCTCGCGATATCGCCGGTGCAGCAGCAGCGCGACGAGCTGCGCGAACGCGTACGCGTACGTGTAGAAGCGGACGTGGATGAAGTGCGGGATGTACGACCAACCGAGCGCGTAGCCCGCCGGCATCGTGAGCGAGTCCCCGTAATAGCGCGTGTTCTCCTCGACCCAGAGCTCGTTCAGGCGCTCGACGCCGAGCGCAAGGCCCTCTCCTCTGACGCCGTACGCGCGCTGCTCGAAGCGCGCGAGCACGGTCTGGCGGTAGATCGCGGCGAACGCGTTCTCCAACCGGTCTGCGGCGAGCGAGGCCCGCGTGCCCGCGTCGGCCTCGTTCTCGAGCAGATAGTCGTCGGCGAGCGACTGGGCGAACGTCGACGGCACCTCCGCCATCGGAATGCCGCAGCGGTGCGAGCGCCACGTCTGCTGTTCGAGCGCGAGCGCATTGTGCGTCGCGTGGCCGAACTCGTGCGCGAGCGTGCTGACGTCCCGCAGCCGGTCGGTGTAGTTCATCAAGACGTAAGGCAGGGTCTCCTTCGACACGGCGGTGCAGTACGCGCCCGGGGCCTTGCCGTTGCGCGGCCCGGCGTCGACGTGCCCGGCGTCGAGGCAGCCCCGGAAGACCTCGGCGAGCTTCGGCGAGAAGCGGCCGAACGACGTGTCGACGATCTCCACCGCCTCGGGCCACGAGAACGCGCGCGCCTCGCCGATCGGCGCGTACTGGTCGGCGAGCTCGAGGCGGTCGAGCCCGAGCAGCCGCGCCTTCGCCTCGAACCACCTGCGGCCGATTCCGTAGCTCTCCTCGGTGGCGGTCAGCATCGCCTCGACGGTCTCGTCGTCGAGCTCGTTGCCCATGTTGGTCGGCTGCATCGGATTGGTGAACCCGCGCAGCCGGTCGACCGTCAGCCGGTCGCCGACGAGTGCGTCGTAACACGCGGCGAGCACGTCGGCGCGTGGCTCGAGGCCGCCGAACAGCGCCTCGACCGCCCGGAGCCTGACCTCGCGGTCGTTGCGGTACAGGTACGACAGCAGCTCGCTCACGGTGTGCGGGCGGACGCCGTCGCCGCTGTCGAAGGGAACCTCGAGCGTCGACACCTGCCGGTCGTGCAGCGACTGCCACGACGAGACGACGGAGCCGCGCGCGTTGAGCGCCTGCTCCTCCGGCTCGGTGAGCACGTACGGCTTCTCGTCGCGCTCGACACGCAGCTTGTGCGCGTACGGCGCGAGCTCCTCCGACACGAGCAGCGCCTCGGCCGCGTCGTCGTCGAGCGCGATCCATTCGAGCCCGAGAAAGAGCAGGTCGTTCTCGATGTCGGCGCCGCGGTCGCGCCCGATCGTCGTGAGGTCGTTCGCCTCGACGTCGGTGGCGTCGGTGCTCAGGCGCAGGTACGTGTAGACCTGGAGCCGCGAGAGCTCCTGCGCGAGCTCGTCGGACTCGTCGAGCACCGCGCGCATGCCGGCGGCGTCGAACGAGCCGATCTTCCCGCGGTGGCGCGCCGCGAAGCCGGCCGACCGCTCGACGAGCGCCGCCCAGCCCGCGCGCGCCTCGGCCGCGTCGGCGCAGAGGTCGGAGAGGTCCCAGCGCACGTCGTCGGTGCGCGGCTCGGTCGTCGCCATCGCGGGATGCTAGTCGACGGAGTAGGAACTGCGAAGCGGCAGCCCGGCCCGCTCCCGGAGGGTGTTGTCGGCCTCGAGCAGCTGCTCGACGTCGCCGATGTCGCGCCACTCGCCCTCGAAGCGGTAGCCGTAGACCGGCGCCCGCGGCACGAGCCACGCGACGAAGCGGCCGGGCTGGTCGGGCGAGTTGCCCTCCTCGAGATAGCGCCCCACGAGCGGCACGTGCGCGCGGTGGAAGAGGTACGTCGCGGTCGCAACGAGCGTCGTCTCCGGATGCTCCGGCTTCTCGACGAAGCCGACGAGGCGGTCGTCGGCGGCGAGCTCCACCGAGCTGTACTTCTTGACGAGCTCGAAGTCGCCGACGTCGTAGAGCGCGACCGCGCTCGCCTCGCCCTTGCCGCGCCACCAGCGGACGTAGTCGGCGAGGCTGTAGTCGAAGAGGTTGTCCCCCGCGACGACGAGCAGATCGTCGTCCGCGAGGTCTGCCTGCTCGACGACGAACCCGATGTCGCCGATCGCGCCGAGCCGGTCGTCCTCGCCCGTCGTCCCGTCGTCGTGCACGTCGATCTCGACGCCCGCCGCCTCATGCGCCGCCGCCCAGCGGAGGAACGAGTCGGCGAAGCGGTGGTTCGTGACGACGTGCACGGCGTCGACCTCGTCCACCTCGCGGACCCGGTCGAGCAGGTGGTCGATCATCGGCCGGCCGGCGACGGGCAGCAGCGGCTTGGCGACGGTCTTCGTCAGCGGATAGAGGCGGGTCGCGTAGCCCGCTGCGAGGACGATCGCCTTCACGCGGGCGCCCTTGCCGGCACGAGCGACGCGGCATACGGCGGCCGGTGCACGCCGTTCTCGGTGACGATGGCGGCGATCAGCGCGGCGGGCGTCACGTCGAAGGCGGGGTTGCGCGCGGCGAAGCGCGTCGAGATCTCGGCGCCGTCACGCTCCTCGATCGGGATCCCCTCGCCCGTGGGCGTTGCGAGGTCGACGGTGGAGCTCGGCGCGACGATGTAGAGCGGGATGCCGTGATGGGCCGCGAGCACGGCGAGAGAGTACGTCCCGATCTTGTTCGCCGTGTCGCCGTTCGCCGCGATGCGGTCGGCGCCGGTGACGATCAGATCTACCTCTCCGCGCGCCATCATCGAGGCGGCGGCCGAGTCGGCGATCACCGCGTGCGTGATGCCGGCCGTCTCGAGCTCCCACGCGGTGAGCCGCGCGCCCTGGAGCAGCGGCCTCGTCTCGCCGACGAGCACGCTCGCGAGCAGACCGCGCTCCCACGCGGTTCGCAACGCGCCGACCGCCGAGCCGTAACCTCCCGTCGCGAGCCCGCCTGCGTTGCAGTGCGTCAGCGCGCGCGTTCCGGGCCCGAAGAGCTCGGCTGCGTGTGCGGACATCCGGAGGCAGCGGTCGACCTCCTCGCGGTGCAGGGCGCGCGCCCGCTCCGGGGTCGGGTCGGCGCGCATCTGCTCGAGCGCCCAGAAGAGGTTGACCGCGGTCGGCCGCGACGACGCGAGCTCGCGCTCGGCCTCGACCCGGTCCTCGCCGCGGAGCGCGGCGAGCGCGAGCCCGTACGCGGCGGCGACGCCGATCGCGGGCGCCCCGCGGACGGCGAGCGTCCGGATCGCCTCGGCCACCTCCGCTGCGGTCGTGCAGACGAGGTCGACCTCCTCGTCGGGGAGCCGGCGCTGGTCGAGCAGCACGACACGCGGCCCGTCCTCCTCGAGGCGGGCGATCCGGTCGGGGTCGAGCTCCTTCACGGGCCCAAACTGCCACGTCCCGCGACTCGGTCGCGGGACGTGGCAGACGCAGAGAGGCCGGGTCGGCTCAGGTCCCCTCGTCCCACGAGGCCAGGTAGCGCTCCTGCTCGTCGGTGAGGACGTCGATCTCGATCCCCATGGTCGCGAGCTTCAACCGCGCGATCTCGTGGTCGATCACCGCCGGGACGGGATACACCTTCCGCTCGAGCTCGCCGGCGTGCGCCACGGCGTACTCGAGGCCGAGGGCCTGGTTCGCGAAGGACATGTCCATCACGAGGGCGGGATGCCCTTCGGCGGCCGAGAGGTTGACGAGGCGGCCGTCGGCGATCAGGTAGATACGGCGGCCGTCGTCCATCGTGAACTCCTCGACGAACTCGCGCGCCATCCGGGTCTCGCTCGCGAGCGCCCGCAGCGCGGGGATCTCGATCTCGACGTTGAAGTGGCCGGTATTCGCGAGGATCGCCCCGTCCTTCATCAGCGGGTAGTGCTCCGCGCTGACGACGTTCTTGTCGCCCGTGGCGGTGCAGAAGATGTCGCCGATCGCGGCGGCTCTCTCCATCGTCAGCACCTCGAGGCCGTCCATGACCGCCTCGAGCGCCTTCATCGGGTCGACCTCGGTGACGATCACGTGCGCGCCGAGGCCGCGGGCCCGCGACGCGACGCCGCGTCCGACCCAGCCGTAGCCGCCGACGACGAACTTCTTGCCGGCGAGCAGCACGTTCGTCGCGCGGATGATCCCGTCGATCGTCGACTGCCCCGTGCCGTAGCGGTTGTCGAACATGTGCTTCGTCATCGCCTCGTTGACGGCGATGATCGGAAAGCCGAGCTTGCCCTCGGCCTCCAGGGCCTTCAGGCGGATGACGCCCGTGGTCGTCTCCTCCGTGCCGGCGATGACGTCGCCCAGCTGCTCGCGGCGTGCCGAATGGAGGACGCTGATCACGTCGGCGCCGTCGTCCATCGTGAAGTGCGGCTTGTGGTCGACCGCCGCCTCGATGTGCGCGTAGTACGTGTCGTTGTCCTCGCCCTTGATGGCGAAGCACGAGATGTCGTACTCCTGCACGAGCGCCGCCGCGACGTCGTCCTGTGTCGAGAGCGGATTCGACGCGCACAGCACCACGTCGGCGCCGCCGGCCTTCAGCGTCCGCATGAGGTTCGCGGTCTCCGTCGTGACGTGCAGGCAGGCCGCGATGCGGTAGCCGGCGAGGGGCTGCTCGCGCTCGAAGCGCTCGCGGATCGCGGCGAGCACCGGCATCTGCCGGTCGGCCCACTCGACCCTCCGCTTGCCTTCGGCCGCGAGGGCGAGATCCTTGACGTCGTAGCGTTTCGTCGTAGCCATCCGTTCCTTTCGCTAGGCGGCGAGAAGCCGCTCGTGCTTGCGCTGCTCCCATTCGACCCACGCGAAGTCGTCGGCGCCGGCAAGCCAGCCGTCGACGGCCTTCCGAAGCTCGGGCTCACGCCGGAGCCGCGCCGCGAAGAGGAGATCCGAGATCTCGAGACCGAACCGTCCGCGCAGCTCGGCAAGCGACCGGAGCTGGTTCAGCTCGCGGAGCCCGTAGAGCCGGTAGCCGGCGGACGTGCGGTTCGGGACGACGAGGCCGAGGCGTTCGAGATACCGGAGCATCCGCGGCGACCACGCCGTGCGCGCCGCCGCCTCCCCGACTTTCAGTCCGTCCATGCGCCCACCTTAACAGAGGCATGTCAAGGTTTGGGCCTCCGTTGGTGGAAAGACCGCATCCGGTTCCGTAGATCGTCCGATTCGCCTGCCTCGCGGACCGGCAAACGTGACTCGTCACGAAACCGCCCGATCCGCATCGCCCGGCCCGCCTGCTCCTGGAAGGCCTGCTCGCGCTCCTGCTCGTGTTCGGGCTGGTCCTCCTGGTCGAGCGCGCCGCCGGCTATCAGGGCGTCCTCGACCGCCTGCGTGGCGCGAAGCCCGAGTGGCTGGCGCTCGCGATCGCGGGCGAGGCGGTGTGCTTCGCGGCGTTCGCCGCCGCGGTACGCGGCGTGTTCGCGCTGCGCGGCGGCCCGGCGATTCGCTACCCGACCGCCGTGCGCCTCGTGTTCGCCAGCCTGGGCGCCGCGCGTGCCGTACCGGCGGGCGCCCCGGCCGGCATCGCCGTCTTCGTCTGGGCGGCGCGCAAGACCGGCCTGACACGAGCCCAGACGGCGTCCCGCGTGCTGGCGCTCTACGCGCTCCTGTTCGGCGTGTTCGCGGGCGGCACCTGGCTGTGCGCGCTCAGCGTCCTCGCCGCCGAGAGGGTCTCGCTCGGCCTGACGCTGCCCTGGCTCGTCGCGGTACCGCTCGTCTTCGCGTCCGCGACGGCCTTCCGCGCACCCAGGCCGCAAGGCTGGATCCCCGGCCGGCTCGGCCGCTGGCTGCAGACGCGGCTCGCGGAGATCGAAGACGGCTTTGCGACCGTGCGCGAGATCGCGCTGCACCCGCGCCGGGAGGCAGGCCTCATCGCGGCCGCCGTGCTCGACTGGGTCGGAGACGCTCTCTGCCTCTGGGCGTCTCTCCGCGCCTTCGGCGTCACCGTGCAGCCCGATCGGCTCCTGCTCGCCTACTCGACCGCCTACCTGACCACGCTGCTCCCGCTCCCGCTCGGCGGCATCGGCACCGTCGAGACGGCGACGGTGCTCGCCCTCCGTTCGGTCGGCGTGCCCGTCTCGGCCGGCTTCCTCGCGGTGCTCGGCTACCGCGCGATCAACTTCTGGCTGCCGACGCTGCCGGGGCTCACGTCGTTCGCGACCCTCGGCCGTCTCGGCCGACGCCTCGCGGAGACACGCGGCCGCAGCCGCACCTGACTCGACGCGAGCTCAGATGATCGATGCCACGCGAGCGCGTGGCATCAATCATCTCAGGGGTCGCTCGTCCCCGCCCGCCCGTAGGCGTCCTCGAGCCGCACGACGTCGTCCAGGTGCGGCGTCGAGACCTCGAGAATCGTCGTGTCCTCCAGGGCGGTCACACGGTGGACCGTCCCCGGCCGGAAGCGGAAGCAGGCTCCCTCGCCGATCACCTCGGTGTTCAGGATCCCCTGCCCCACGTCGCCCAGCTCGAGCGTCGCCTTCCCGCCCTGGACGTACCAGCTCTCGTCCTTGCGGTTGTGGAACTGGAGGCTGAGCGAGAAGCCTGCGCGGACCCAGAGGATCTTGCCGACGTACAGCTCGGTGTCGGCCCAGATCAGCTCCCAGCCCCACGGCTTCTCGACCCGGCGCGGATCGAAGGCCCAGTGGTCCAGGCCTTCGAGATTCGGGGAGTCGAGGCCGGTCACGCGACCCTCCTGCGCGGACGCCACTCGGGATGCTCGGACATGTAGTCCTCCGCGCGGCGCAGGTCCTTGGGCGTGTTGACGGTGAGCCAGACGCCGCCGTGCCGGAAGCCGTGCAGCTTCCCCTCGCCGGCAAGCTCCGGGAACGTGCTCTGCTCGTGGTCGCCCTTCTCGGGCAGCCGGGCGAGCGCCTCCTCGCCGAGGGCGTAGACGCCGGAGTTGACCCAGTCGTCGAGCAGCGGGCCCTCGCGAAAGCCGGTCACACGGCCGTCCACCTCGAGGTCGACGACGCCGAACGGCGAGCGCACCTGCGCCACGACGATCGTCGCGGCCGCACCGGAGCGCTCGTGCTCGGCGAGGAGCGCCGTGAAGTCGACGTCGAGCAGCTCGTCGCCGTTGAGCGCGAGCACCGGGCCCTCGTCACGGCGGCGCGACGCGGCGAAGCGCAGGCCGCCGCCGCGGCCGAGCGGCTCGGGCTCCCCGACCGGGTCGATCTCCGCGCCGATGCCGCCGAGCGCGTTCACGAACGCCTCCTCCTGACCGGCGCGGCAGGCGACGATCACGCGCGTCACACCGGCGGCGACGAGGCGGGCGACCGTGTACTCGGCGAGCGGGAAGCCGCCGACGGGCACGAGCGGCTTCGGGAGCCCCTGCGCCGCTTCGCCGAGTCGCTCCGCCTTGCCGCCTGCGAGCAGCAGCGCCTCCATCAGCGCCGGAGCTCCGGCTCGGCCGGGGAGGCGTGCCGCGGACGCCCGATGCCCTCGTACACGAAGCCTACTTCGCGCGCCGCGTCGGGATCGAGCAGGTTGCGGCCGTCGATGATCACGGGACGCGCCATCGAATCGCGAATCTCGGGTGTGATCATCGAGCGCAGCTCCGGCCACTCGGTGACGATCACCGCCGCGTCCGCGTCGCGGACCGTCTCGGCCACGGTGTCGAAGAGGTCGATGCCACGGAGGTCGGCCGGACGCGCCACCGGGTCCCAGGCCCGAACCTCGGCGCCTTCGGAGAGCAGCCGATACGCGATCACGCGGCTCGGCGCCTCGCGCATGTCGTCCGTGTTCGGCTTGAAGGCGAGACCGAGCAGCGCGACCTTCTTGCCGCGCAACGGTCCGAGATGCTTCTGGAGCTTCTGCACGACGCGCCGCTTCTGGAGCTCGTTCACCTCCCACACGGCCTGGAGCAGCAGGAACGGATACCCGGAGTTGCCTGCGAGCTGCTTCAGCGCGGTCACGTCCTTCGGGAAGCACGAGCCGCCGAAGCCGACGCCGGCGCGCAGGAAGTGCGAGCCGAGGCGATGGTCGAGGCCGACGCCGCGCGCGACGTCGACGACGTCCGCGCCGACGAGCTCGCACACGTTCGCGATCTCGTTGATGAAGCTGATACGCGTGGAGAGAAACGCGTTCGCCGCGAGCTTCACGAGCTCCGCGGACGGGACGTCGGTGCGCACGAACTCGGTCTCGATCGCGCCGTGCAACTCGACGACTCGATCGCCGTCCGCATCGTCGAACGCGCCGATCACGACCCGGTCCGGGCGCATGAAGTCCGCCACCGCACTCCCCTCGGCGAGGAACTCCGGATTCGAGACGTAGCCGACGCCCTGAAGCCCGCGGGAATCGAGGCGCGAGCGCACGTGGAGCCCGGTGCCGACGGGCACGGTGCTCTTCATCACGACGACGGGACGGTTCGGCAGCTCGACCGGAAGCTCGTCGATCACCGACCAGACGGCGGCGAGATCGGCGTCGCCCGACTCGGTCGGCGGCGTCCCGACCGCCACGTACAGGAAGTCCGCGCCGTCCACGGCCTCGGCGACGTCGAGCGTGAAGTGGATGCGGTCGCGGTTGCGCTCGAGCACGAGCTCGAGGCCGGGCTCGTAGATCGGCACCTCGCCCGCCCGGAGACGCTCGATCCGCTCCGGGATGACGTCGCGGATCACCACCTCGTGGCCGAGGTCGGCGAAGCAGGCCCCCGTGACGAGGCCGACGTAGCCGGCGCCGAACATCCCGATCTTCGCCACGGGCGGAAGCCTACTTCCCGAGCGGCTGAAGGCCCCTGGCGATCGCGAGCATCGTCTCGTTCGAGAGCTCGTCGCGCAGCGTGTTCACGACCCAGTAGCTCGCATCGCCCTGACGGAGCACGACCATGTGGATGTTGCCGCCCACCGTGTAGAGGTCGAACGTCCGGCCCGCGAGCGTCACGTGACCGGTCGGGTGCCGGATCACGGGGGCGTCCGTCCAGTCGGTCTCCATGATCTGCCAGTACACGTTGCCTGTCCCGGTGACGAACGTGAGACAGACGGCGCTGTGGCCCGCAGCGGGCTTGTAGGCGCGGACCGGGTCGAGCGACGCAAAGTGCGAGTTGCTCTCGATCCTTTGCGGCGCCAGCAGCCGGAAGGGGACCTTCGAGCGCACGTCCTGGAGCGAGGTCAGCGCATACCCCGGATCGACGCGCACCGACGGGGTCTGGTGTGTCGGGGTCGCCACGATCGTCGCCTGCGGGTCGACGAGCTGCCCGTCGAACGTGGAGCCGACGACCACGACCGTGAGCGGATTCGCCGCCTCCTGCGCGAACGACGCGAACTCCGTCGGGAGCGGTGCGCTCACCGCGTCCGGCCCGAACGCGACGGCCACCTGACGCGCCGCCGCCTTCGCGTCCGGCTGCACGGCGTCGTAGTAGACGAAGGTCGTCTGGTAGCTCTGCGTCGGCGCGTTCGGCAGCGTCGGAGGCGGCAGCTGCACCGTGTGGAAGCCCTGCAGGGCGAGCTTGTAGGACGTGTCGCGCGCGAGCCCCGGCACCGTGGTCCCGTTGAGGACGAGCGTCGTGATCGCCGCACGCTTCAGCTTCGGCTGCTTCGGCTCTTTCGGCTTGAGGCCCGCCGCCACCGCGTTCGCGCGCGTCGGCAGGCTCACGTCGGGATGGGAGAACGACGAGACGGCCGTCTGGATGTCGGACGGCTGCGCGCAGATCTGCGCGTTGAGGAAGCCGCAGTCGGCGAGGTTCGGAATCGTGACGCGGAACAGGTGCCCGCCGCCGAGGTGGTAGGCAAGGCCCGCGTACGCCAGGATCTCCGAGATGCCGGGTGCACCGCCCGCGCCGCCGCGCACCAGCACGACGTTGTTCTTGAGCGCGCCGATGACTCCCGGGAGGCTGGTGAGGGACAGGCTCGTCGCCATGCGGTCCTTGAGCGCCTCGAGGAAGAGCTGCTGGCGCGCGAGGCGGTAGACGTCGGAGTCCGTGTGCCGGAAGCGGACGAAGTCGAGCGCCTGCTCCCCGTCGAGGCGCTGGTAGCCGGGCTCCAGGTTGATCGTGGCGAAGCAGCCGGCGCAGGATCCCCCTTGCGTGTTGAGGTAGCGGTGGTCGACCTGCATGTAGACCCCGTGCAACTTGTTCACGAGCAGCTTGAAGCCGTGGAAGTTGATCGTGATCAGATAGTTCACCTGGAGACCCGTCAGCTTCTGCACGGTGTCGAGCGTCCCGCGGGGACCGCAGATCGTCCAAGCCGCGTTGATGCGGTCGAACGTCCTGACCGTGGTCGGGTCGCAGTAGATCGGCACCTGCAGGTCACGCGGGAACGAGAGCAGCGAGAGCGTGTGGGTCTGCGGATCGGCCCGGACGAGCATGATCGTGTCCGAACGCGAGGCGGCCAGGTCGAAGCCCTGGCTGCCGGCGCGCGCGTCGTAGCCGACGATCAGCGCGGTCGCGGGCTCGGACGCGGTAGGGAGCGTCGCGAGGTCGCCCTGCGATGCCTTGAACTCCGCCGAGTGCGGCGCGATCGCGCTCAGGGTCTCGTGGCCGTAGAGGTACAGCCCGCCCGCGAGGCCGGTGACGACGACGACGAGCGCAAGCAGGATCCAGCCGAAGACGTTCGCGGCGGTGCTGCGCGCCGAGCGGGGCGACGACCCGGATGCCCTGTACCACCGCACGGGCTCGATGACGGGGGGCGGCAGGACCGCGCGACCGTTGCCGTTCACGGTCGCGGCACGACCCATTCCTCTCTTGAGCGTCGTCCGCATGCGAAAGATCGGCGCCCCCGTGGGCGCCGCAAGTCACGATAGCGGACGGTCCGGAGAGGGCTGCGGCCCCGTCAGGCCGCCGCCACGTCGGCCGCGTCGGCCCCGGCCGAGGGCTCGTAGCCGAGGTTCGGCCGGAGCCACCGCTCGGCCTCCTCGACCGACAGGCCCTTGCGCGCGGCGTAGTCGGCGACCTGGTCCTGCGCGACGCGGCCGACGGAGAAGTACCGCAGCTCGGGATGCGCGAGGTAGATGCCGCTGACGCTCGCGGCCGGCGTCATGGCGAAGGACTCGGTGAGCGCGATGCCGATCCGATCCGCGTCGAGGAGGTCGAACAACTTCTGCTTCTCGCTGTGGTCGGGGCAGGCCGGATAGCCGAACGCCGGGCGGATGCCGCGAAACCGCTCGGCGGAGAGATCCTCCTTCGAGAGTTGCGGCCCGGTCTCGTACCACTCGCGCCGCGCGACCTCGTGCAGGTACTCCGCGAAGGCCTCGGCCAGGCGGTCGGCGATCGCCTTGACCATGATCGAGCGATAGTCGTCGAGCTCGGCCTCGAAGCGCGCTGCAAGCTCGCCCGCCCCGAGCCCCGCCGTCACCGCGAACGCGCCGATGTGGTCGCGGGCCGGCGAGATGTAGTCGGCGAGCGAGCGGTTGGGCCGGGAGTCGCCGTACGCCGACTGCTGGCGCAGGAAGCAGAAGCGCGTCTCGCCGTCCGCCTGCACGACGATGTCGTCGCCGTCCGCGGCAGCCGGCCAGAAGCCGTAGACGCCGCGTGCGTGCAGCAGGCCGCCCGACACGATCTCGTCGAGGAGCTGCTGCGCGTCGGCGTAGACCTCGCGTGCGGCCGGCTGGTCGAGGATCGCCGGGAAGCGCCCCTTCAACTCCCACGCATGGAAGAAGAACTGCCAGTCGATGTACTCGCGCAACGTCGCAAGCGCGGGCTCGACGATCCGCGTACCGACGAACGGCGGCGCGGGAACGTCGTCGAACGCGACGCGGTGCCGGTTGGAGCGCGCGTGGGCGATCGGGAGCAGCGGCTTGCGCTCCTTCTCTGCGTACTGGGCGCGCAGCGTCTCCTGCAGCTCGCGGTTCTCGCCGTCGAGCCGGTCGCGCCGGGTCGGATCGAGCAGATCGCCGACGACGGCGCTGACGCGGGACGCGTCGTGGACGTGCACGACCGGCTGGTCGTACTCGGGCGCGATCTTCACCGCGGTGTGCTGCCGCGACGTCGTCGCGCCGCCGATCAGCAGCGGCAGATCGAGGCCGCGACGCGACATCTCGCGCGCCACGTCGACCATCTGGTCGAGCGACGGCGTGATCAGGCCGGACAGGCCGACGATGTCGGCCCCCTGCTCGAGCGCGGTGTCGAGAATCGTCTCGCACGACACCATCACGCCGAGGTCGACGACCTCGTAATTGTTGCAGCCGAGCACGACGCCGACGATGTTCTTGCCGATGTCGTGCACGTCGCCCTTCACGGTCGCGAGCACGACCTTGCCCTGCGTGCGCCCGGCGCCGCCGGCGGCCTTCTCCGCTTCCATGAACGGCTCGAGGTACGCGACGGCGCGCTTCATCGCCCGCGCGCTCTTCACGACCTGGGGCAGGAACATCTTCCCGGCTCCGAAGAGGTCGCCCACGACCTGCATGCCCGCCATCAACGGTCCTTCGATCACGTCGAGCGGGCGCTCGACCTGCTGCCGTGCCTCCTCGGCGTCCTCCTCGATGAAGTCGACGATGCCGTGCACGAGCGCGTGCCCGAGCCGCTCGCCCACCGGCGCCTCGCGCCAGCCGAGGTCGCGCTCGCGGCGCGTCCCCTCGCCGCGCACCGTCTCGGCGTACTCGACGAGACGCTCGGTCGCATCGGAGCGGCGGTCGAAGAGGACGTCCTCGACGCGCTCGAGCAGGTCGGGGGGAATGTCCTCGTAGAGGACGAGCTGGCCGGCGTTGACGATGCCCATGTCGAGGCCGGCCGCGATCGCGTGATAGAGGAACGAGGAGTGCATCGCCTCCCGGACGACGTCATTGCCTCGGAAGGAGAAGGAGAGGTTCGAGATGCCGCCGCTCGTCTTCGCGCCGGGGCAGCGCTCCTTGAGGAGGGGCAGCGCCTCGATGAACGCCTTCGCGAACCCGTTGTGCTCCTCGATGCCCGTCGCGACCGCGAGCACGTTCACGTCGAAGACGATGTCCTCGGGCGGGAAGCCGACGACGTCGACGAGCAGCCGGTACGCGCGCTCGCAGATGGCCACCTTGCGCTCGACCGTCTCGGCCTGTCCCTGCTCGTCGAACGCCATCACGACGACGCCGGCGCCGTAGCGCCGCACGACGCGCGCCTGCTCGAGGAACGGCTCCTCCCCCTCCTTCAGGCTCAGCGAGTTGACGACGCCCTTGCCCTGGAGACACTTGAGGCCGGCCTCGAGCACGCTCCAGCGCGAGCTGTCGACCATGATCGGCAGCCGCGCCGCCTCGGGCTCGGTCGCGATCAGGTTGAGGAACCGCGTCATGGCGGAGGGACCGTCGAGGAGGTCGGCGTCCATGTTCACGTCGAGGAGGTTCGCGCCGCCGCGCACCTGCTCGAGCGCGACCTCGAGCGCGGCGTTGTAGTCGCCGCCCTCGATCAGCCGCCGGAAGCGCGCCGAGCCGGTGACGTTCGTGCGCTCGCCGATCATCACGAAGTTCGTGTCGGGCGTGATCGCGAACCGCTCGAGGCCGCTGAAAACCGTGCCCGCGACGGGCTCCGGCACGCGGCGCGGCGAGACGCCTTCGACGGCGGCCACGATCGCACGGATGTGATCCGGCGTCGTGCCGCAGCAGCCGCCGACGATGTTCACGAGGCCGTCGCGCGCGAACCGGCCGAGCACGCTGCTCGTGTCGTGCGGGGCCTCGTCGTAGCCGCCGAACTCGTTGGGGAGACCAGCGTTCGGGTAGCAGGAGACCCAGGTCGTCGCATGCTTCGACAGGTCCTCGACGAACGGCCGCATGTCGGCCGCTCCGAGGGAGCAGTTGACCCCGACGACGAGCGGCTGCGCGTGCTCGACGGAGACCCAGAACGCCTCGGTCGTCTGCCCCGACAGGTTCCGGCCGCTCTTGTCGACGGCCGTGAAGGAGAGCCAGAGTGGAACGTCCGGCTCCGCGTCGAGCGCGGCGACGATCGCGGCCTTCGCGTTGAGCGAGTCGAACACCGTCTCGATCAGGAAGAAGTCGACGCCGCCCTCGCGGAGCGCCCGCATCTGGTGGGCGTACGCGTCGCGAACCGCGTCGAACGTGACGGCACGGTACGCCGGGTCGTCGACGCGCGGCGACAGCGACAGCGTCACGTTGAGCGGGCCGACCGCGCCGGCGACGAAGCGCGGCTTGCCGGGCGTTCGTGCGGTCCATTCGTCCGCCGCACGGCGGGCGAGCCGCGCGCCCGCGACGTTCATCTCGTACACGGCGTCCTCGAGGGCGTAGTCGGACTGGCCGATCGTCGTCGCCGTGAAGGTGTTGGTCGTCGCGATGTCCGCGCCCGCAGCGAAGTACTCGTCGTGGATGCGCGACACCACGTCCGGCCGCGTGAGGTTCAGCAGGTCGGGATCGCCGGCGACGTCGCGCGGGTGATCGCGGAAGCGCTCGCCGCGATACGCCTGCTCGCCGCGCACCTGGCCCTGGAGCAGCACACCCCAGGAGCCGTCGAGCACGGCGATCCGCTCGCGGAGAACGGCTTCGAGCTGCTGTCGCGTTCCGGGCACTTCGATCCGATCCCGCCTACCGGGTCCGGGAGCGCCGAAGCTGCGCGCACACGGGCTCTTTAGGCGTTTGGTAACCCGGTCGCCAAGCTGCCTTCAAAGCTCTCCGGGATCGCTCAAGGCTAGCAGGCGCAGGTGGCGGCAACCCGGCTCGGAAGCGGCTCGATCATCTAGTGTTGCGGGCGGTCGTCCGACGGATCGGTGAGGTTTGCGGCGACATGACGGACGAATCGCGGATCCCGGAGGAGTGACCATGAGCTCGATCGACGGCCCGGCAGCGCTGCGCGCGGCTCTCGCCGAGATCGCGGGCAACTTCTCGTTCAGCTGGACGCCCGGCGCCCGCACGCTCTTTGCCGACCTCGCGCCGCAACGCTTCGCCGCGCTCGGGCACAACCCGACGGCGCTTCTGTCGGAGCTCACCGACGACGACCTCGGCCGCGCGCTGACGACGGAGTACGCAGTTCGCCTCGGCCGCGTGCAGGAGCGCGCGTCGCAGGAGCGCGAGCGCCGGACGTGGTGGCAGGAGCAACGGCACCCCGACGACTTCCTCGTCGCGTACTTCTCGGCCGAGTTCGGGCTCGACGAGAGCCTGCCGGTCTACTCCGGGGGCCTCGGCATCCTCGCCGGCGACCACCTGAAGGCTGCATCCGAGCTGGGAATCCCACTCGTCGGCGTCGGCCTCTTCTACCGCCGCGGCTACTTCCGCCAGCGGCTCGACGAGAACGACCGGCAGATCGAGCGGTTCCCGCGGAACGACACGAGCCGGCTGCCGCTGACCCTCGTGCCGATGGCCCCGGTCGTCGAGCTCGCCGACGACGACGGCAACCTCGTGCCCATCCGGATCGGCGTCTGGCGCGCCCAGGTCGGACGGATCCCCCTCTACCTCCTCGACACGAAGATCGAAGGCAATCCCGACTGGGCCCGCGCCGTCACCGACACGCTCTACGGCGGCGACCGCAAGAACCGGCTGCGCCAGGAGCTCGTGCTCGGCATCGGCGGCGTGCGCGTCCTGCGCAGGCTCGGCCTCGCGCCGACGGTCTTCCACCTGAACGAGGGGCACTCGGCGTTCCTCCAGCTCGAACGGCTCCAGACGCTCGTCCAGGAGGACGGCGTCGACCGTACCCGGGCGCTGGAGCGGCTGCGGAGCTCGACCGTCTTCACCACACACACGCCGGTACCGGCCGGGAACGAGGCCTTCGACCCGGAGCTCGTGGAGCGAAACGTCGGCGCGCTCGTGGAGCGCTGCGGTCTTTCGTGGGGGGAGTTCGCCGAGATGGGGAAGGCCGAGCCCGACGACGCCGTCTTCGGGCTGACGCCGTTCGCGCTGCGGACGTCGGCGTACGCGAACGGCGTCGCCAAGCTGCACGGGGCGGTGTCGCGCGAGATGTGGCAGGCGATCTGGCCTGAGCTGCCGGTCGACGAGGTCCCGATCACGTCGATCACGAACGGCGTGCACGGGCGCACGTGGATCTCCGACGAGCTGGAGGAACTGCTCGGCCACACGGCACCGAGCTTCGAGCGTGCGCTCGAGCTCACCGACGACGTGATCTGGTCCGCGCATCGCGCCGCCAAGGAGCGGATGCTCGAGTTCATCTCCCGCACGCGCGGCGCCGACCACCTCGAGCCGGACGTGCTCACGATCGGCTTCGCGCGCCGCTTCGCGACGTACAAACGGGCCGGGCTGCTCTTCAGCCAGCCGGAACGGCTCTTGCGGCTGCTGAGCGATCCCGACCGGCCGCTCCAGATCCTCGTCGCGGGCAAGGCCCACCCCGCCGACGAGGGTGGCAAGGACGTGATCCAGTTCGTCGTCGACTTCTCCCGCGACCCGGCCGCCGCCGGACGGGTCGTCTTCCTCGCCGACTACGAGATGATGCTGGCCCGCCGGCTCGTCCAGGGCGTCGACGTCTGGCTCAACACGCCGCGCCGGCCGATGGAGGCGTCGGGCACGTCCGGGATGAAGGCGGCGCTCAACGGCGTGCTCAACTGCTCGATCCTCGACGGCTGGTGGGACGAGGCCTACACGCCGGCGGTCGGATTCGCGATCGGCGGCCACGACGTCGCCGCGAGCGACGAGGAACAGGATCTCGCGGACGCCGAGGCGCTCTACGCCCTGCTCGAGCAGCAGGTGCTGCCGACGTACTACGAGCGGGACGCGCAGAAGCTCCCGTCGCGCTGGATCGAGATGATGCGACACTCGATCGCGGAGCTCGGCACGCAGTTCAGCACGAACCGCATGGTGGTCGAATACGTCGAGCGGCTCTATCTCCCCGCACACCGGGGAGCCTAGGAACTAGCCGGCGTAGCCGCTGACGCGGAGCTGGTTCTCGGCGTGACGGATGCGCTGCTCGAGCTGCCAGCGGTCGGCGATCGACTCCCCCGCCTCGACCTTCGCGAGCTCGGCCCGCGCGTCCTCGAGTTGCTGCTGCGCGCGGTCGTTGTCGATCTCGCCCGCGGCGACCGCGTCGTCAACGAGCGCGATCGCGCGATCCTCGAGCACCTGGAAGAAGCCTGGGCCCGTCGCGAACTCCTGCACCTGGCCGTCGCCCATGTGCACGCGCGTCGAGCCGGCCTTCAGCATCGCGACGAGCGGCGCGTGGCGCGCGAGCACGCCGATCTCGCCGGCCGCTCCGGGCACGATCAGCATCTCGGCTTCACCCTCGAACGCCGCGCCTTCCGGCGTGACGACCGAGATCGAGAAGAGCGGGTGGTCGGCCATCGCGGGCTACGCTGCGGCGCCGGCCGGCTCGGCCTGCATCTCGCGGGCGCGCTCGACGGCCTGCTCGATCGGGCCGACCATGTAGAAGGCCTGCTCCGGCAGCTCGTCGTGCTTGCCGTCGAGGATCTCGACGAAGCCGCGAATCGTGTCCTCGAGCTTCACGAACTCGCCCGCCGTGCCGGTGAACACCTCTGCGACGTGGAAGGGCTGCGACAGGAAGCGCTCGATCTTGCGGGCGCGCGCGACGACGAGCTTGTCCTCGTCGGAGAGCTCGTCGATGCCGAGAATCGCGATGATGTCCTGGAGGTCGCGGTAGCGCTGCAGCGTCTCCTGCACGCGGCCGGCCGTCCGGTAGTGCTCGTCTGAGACGACGCCCGGCTGGAGCGCGCGCGACGTCGAGTCGAGCGGGTCGACCGCCGGGTAGATGCCCTTCTCGACGATCGCGCGCGAGAGCACGGTCGTCGCGTCGAGGTGGGCGAACGTGTTCGCAGGCGCGGGATCGGTGAGGTCGTCGGCAGGCACGTAGATCGCCTGAACCGAGGTGACCGAGCCGGTGCGCGTCGACGTGATGCGCTCCTGGAGCTGCCCCATCTCGGTGGCGAGCGTCGGCTGGTAGCCGACGGCGCTCGGCATGCGTCCGAGCAGCGCCGACACCTCGGAGCCCGCCTGCACGAAGCGGAAGATGTTGTCGATGAAGAGCAGCACGTCCTGGCCCTGGTCGCGGAAGTACTCCGCCATCGTCAGACCGGAGAGGCCGACGCGCAGGCGCGCTCCCGGCGGCTCGTTCATCTGCCCGTACACCATCGCGACCTTCGGGAGGACGCCCGACTCCTCCATCTCGATGTAGAGGTCGTTGCCCTCGCGCGTGCGCTCGCCGACGCCGCAGAACACCGACACGCCGCCGTGCTGCTGCGCGACGTTGTTGATCAGCTCCTGGATCAGCACCGTCTTGCCGACGCCCGCGCCGCCGAAGAGGCCGACCTTGCCGCCGCGAACGTACGGGGCGATCAGGTCGATGACCTTGATGCCCGTCTCGAAGATCTCGGTCTTCGGCGAGAGGTCGGCGAACGACGGCGGATCGCGGTGGATCGGCCAGCGGTCGCCCGTTGCGAACTCCTTCCCGTCCACCGGGTCTCCGATGACGTTCCAGATGCGCCCGAGCGTCTGGTCGCCGACCGGAACCGTGATCGGCCCGCCCGTATCGACGACCTCGGTGCCCCGCGAGAGGCCGTCCGTGGTGTCCATGGCCACCGCGCGCACGCGGTCGTCACCGAGGTGTTGCTGCACCTCTGCGATCAGCTCGACGGTGCCTTTGCCGTCGGGCGCGGGCGCCTGGATCTTGAGCGCGTGGTTGATCTGCGGCAGGCCGTTCGGGAAGACGGCGTCGAGCACGACGCCCTTGATCTCGACGATCCTGCCGGTGCTGTTGCCGTGCTTGGTCTGGTCGGTCATGAGTCTCCTGAATGCGTGTGTCGGGCGGGGCGGCGCGCGAAAAAGCGCCTGCAAAAGCGGGGCGAGTCTATCCGATCAACCGGCAAGGGCGTCCGCGCCGGCGACGATCTCGAGGATCTCCTGCGTGATCTGCGCCTGGCGCGCCCGGTTCATCTGGAGCGTGTAGCGGTCGATCAGCTCGCCCGCGTTCTTCGACGCGTTGCGCATCGCGGTCATCTGCGCGGCGAGGAACGACGCGGCGGACTCGAGGAACGCGCGGTGGATCTCCGTCTCGAGATACACGGGCAGGAGGCGCTGGAGGATCTCCTCCGGCTCGGGCTCGTAGATGAAGTCGCCTCGCACCGGGCCGCGCCCTTCCTCGGTGGGCTCCGCCGACTCGAGCGCGCTCTCCGGGATCGGAAGCAGGTCGACGGTCGTCACGCGCTGCACGAGGGCCGACACGAAGCGGTTGTAGACGAGCACGACACGGTCGACCTCGGCGTTCGTGTACAGCTCGGCGAGCCTGTGCGCCACCGCCTGCGCGTCGGCGTACGTCGGCTTGTCGGCGAAGCCCGCCCACGCTTCGGTCAGCTCGTAGCGCCGGAAGCGGAGCGTCGACGCGCCCTTGCGGCCCGTGACGAGCCAGGCGATGTCGTGCCCCTCGGCCCGCACCGACCGTTCGAGCTCGAACGCCCGCCGCAGCACCTGGCCGTTGAACGGGCCCGCGAGGCCGCGGTCGCCGGTGACGACGACGATCGCGACACGCTGCACGTCGCGCCGCTGCATCAGCGCGAGGTTCCGGAACGACGACGCCGCGCGCGCCGTGCCCGCCATCAGCTCCTGCATCCGATCGGCGTACGGCCGCATCTCCTCGATGCGCGTCTGCGCGCGGCGCAGGCGGGCGCCCGCGACGAGCTCCAGCGCCTTCGTGATCTTGCGCGTGTTCTTGACGGAGGTGATCCGCCGGCGGATGTCCTGGAGCGAAGCCACTCGCCTACGGCTCGCGGCTTCGCTCTAGGAGAACAGGATCGGAGAGAGCGTTCACTCTCCGCCTTTCGTCTTTCCAGGAATCCGCCGTCTTCAGCATCGGGGTCTCGCTAAACAACCGCGGATTCCTTAGTCACGCTGAACGTGTTCTTGAACTTCTCGAGCGCCGCGGTGAGCTTCTCCACGAGCTCGTCGGAGAGCTCGCCGGTCTCGCGAATCGCCTTGTAGATCGCCGCTTCCGAGCGGAGGAACTCGCGCAGCTCGTCCTGGAACCGCTGCACCTGCTCGGTCGGGATGTCGTCGAGGTAGCCGTTGATGCCCGAGTAGATCGCGACGACCTGCTCCTCGGTGGGCCACGGCGAGTACTGCGGCTGGTTGAGCGTGGCGACCATCTTCTCGCCGCGCGTCAGCGCCTGCTGCGTCGCCCGGTCGAGATCGGAGCCGAACTGCGCGAACGCCTCCAGCTCGCGGTACTGCGCGAGGTCGAGGCGCAGGCGGCCGGCGACCTTGCGCATCGCCTTCGTCTGCGCCGACGAGCCGACGCGCGACACCGAGGTGCCGACGTTCACGGCCGGGCGGACGCCCGAGTAGAACAGGTCGGCGTTCAGGAAGATCTGGCCGTCGGTGATCGAGATGACGTTCGTCGGGATGTAGGCGGCGATGTCGCCCGCCTGCGTCTCGATCACGGGGAGCGCCGTGAGCGAGCCCCCGCCGAGCTCGTCGTTCAGCTTGCACGCGCGCTCGAGCAGCCGCGAGTGCAGATAGAAGACGTCACCGGGGAACGCCTCGCGGCCCGGCGGGCGGCGCAGCAGCAGCGAAAGCTGGCGGTACGCGTCCGCGTGCTTCGAGAGGTCGTCGAACATCACGAGCGCGTGCTTGCCCTGGAAGAGGAAGTACTCGCCCATCGCGGTGCCCGCGAACGGCGCCATCCACTTGATCGGAGCGGCCTCGTGCGCGGCGGCGGCGACGATGGTCGTGTACTCCATCGCGCCGGCGTCGCGGAGCCGCTCGTACACCTGCGCCACCGTCGACTGCTTCTGGCCGATCGCCACGTAGATGCAGTGGACGTCGGTGTCCTTCTGGTTGAGGATCGTGTCGATCAGGATCGCCGTCTTGCCGGTCGAGCGGTCGCCGATGATCAGCTCACGCTGGCCGCGCCCGATGTTCGTCATCGAGTCGATCGACTTGATGCCGGTCAGGAGCGGCTCCTTCACTGGCTGGCGCGCGATCACGCCCGGCGCCTTGAACTCGAGCGGCCGCGACTCGGTCGACTCGATCGGACCGCGCCCGTCGAGCGGATTGCCGAGCGGGTCGACGACGCGGCCGAGCAGGGCCTCGCCCACCGGCACGCTCGCGACCTTGCCGCTGCGGCGCACGGGCTCGCCTTCCTTGACGAGCTCCCAGTCGCCGAAGAGCGCAGCTCCGACGTCGTCCTCTTCGAGGTTGAACGCGAGGCCGACGACGCCGTGCTCGAGCTCGAGCATCTCCATCGCGACGGCGTTCTCGAGCCCGTAGATGCGGGCGATGCCGTCACCGACCTGCAGGACGCTGCCGACCTCGGCGAGGTCGGTCTCGACGTCGTAGTTCTCGATCCGAGAACGCAGGATCGACGTGATCTCTTCGGGGCGCAGCTTCAAGGTTTCTCCTTAGCTCCTCACGAGTTCTTGTCTGAGTCGTTCCAATCTGCCGCGGACGCTTGCGTCCGCACGGTGCGATCCTGCCTGCAACACGATGCCGCCGACGAGGTCTGGGTCGACGCTCCGCGTCGCCTCCACCTTTCGTCCCACGGCCTGCTCGATCTGGGCGACGATCGCCTGGGCCTCGCCGTCGGTGAGCTCGCGCGCGGTGGTGAGCTCGACGGTGAGCCTGCGCTCCTCGCGCGCCATCAGCCGCTCGAACTCGCGCGCGATCTCGTCGAGCTCGCCGGCTCGGCCCTTCTCGGCCACGACGCGCAGGAAGTTCCTGAACAGCGGCTCTTCGTCCCCGGCGATGTCGGCGAGAATCTCGGCCTTCGCGGTCGGGTCGAACTGCGGGTTGCGCAGCACCGAGCGGAGCTCGGGCGACTGCTCGACCGCAGCCGCGAAGTCGCCGAGCGCCTCGTGGACGTCCGCCAGGCGGCCGGCGTCCTTCGCCGCGCCGAACAGGGCGTCGGCGTAGATGCGGTGCGCGACTGCTATGCCGACTCCTCGAGGCGCGAGAAGTCGAGCGACCCGATCGCCTCGGCGATCAGCTCGCGGTCGCGGTCGGAATCGAGCGTGCGGCCGACGACGCGCGACGCCGCCTCGATCGTGAGCTCGGCGACCTCGGAGCGGATCTGCTGGAGCGCGCGGGCCGTCTCGGCCGCGATCTCCTTGCGCGTCTCCTCGAGCCGGCGCTGACGCTCGGTCTCGGTCTCCTCGCGCATTCGGTGCTCCATCGACTCACGCGTCTTGCGGGCCTCGGCGATGATCTGCTCCGCCTGGCCGCGCGCCTCGTTCATGAGCGAGCGGTGCTCCTCGAGCAGCGCCCGCGCCTGGTCGCGTGCGTCGTCGGCCTCCTCGATCGACTGCCGGATCTGGTCGCGGCGCATGTCGATCATCTTCTGGATCGGGCCGAACGCGTACCTCTTCAGCACGAACAGCGCGATCAGGAAGCAGACGAACGTCCAGATCATCAGCCCCGGCGTGACCGAGATGAGGGGGTTGGCCCCGAGCATTGTCGCCAGGGGAGCCACTAGACGAGGACGTACGCCAGGATCGAGCCGAGCAGGCCGTAGAAGACGACGGCCTCGGTGAGCGCGAAGCCGAGCCACTGGATGCCCTGGAGCTCGCCACGGAGCTCGGGCTGGCGGGCGACCGACTGGATCATCGAGGCGAAGATGTTGCCGATGCCGATGCCGGCGCCGAGCGCGCCGAGGCCGACGCCGAGCGCGAGGCCGATCGCCTTGCCGGCCTTCGTCACGTCGCCCGTGGTGGCGGCGAGTAGGGAATGCATGGGCAGTTCCTCCTAGTGTTCCGGCTCGATTGCCGAGCCGATGTAGATGGCGGACAGGGCGGCGAAGATGAACGCCTGGATCGAGACGACGATCACGACCTCGAAGAGATAGAAGACGGCGGCGATCGGGACCACGACGACGGCCAGGACAACCGACTGAAGAATGAACATCAGGCCGATGAACGTGAGGATCAGGATGTGGCCCGCGAGCATGTTCGCGAAGAGCCTGACGCTCAGCGAGATGAGCCGCATGAACTGGCCGAGGATCTCGAGCGGGACGATCAGCGCGAGCAGCGGCTTCGGCGCCTCGGGGATCCAGCTCTTGAAATAGCGCGCCGGCCCGTTCCAGCGGATGCCCTCGACGTGCGTGAAGACGAAGGTGAGGAGCGCGAGCGCGAGCGTCACCGAGAGCGACGAGGTCGCGGCGTAGATGCCCCAGGTCGGCACGCCGTGCCAGCGCTCGCCGGTGAGCGGCAGCGGGATGAAGCCGAGCATGTTCACGACCCAGATGAAGAGCATGATCGTGGCGACGTATGGGAACCAGCGGCCGATCGCCTTCGACGGCAGCCCCTGCTCGGCCACCTGCGTCTGGGCGACCTCGTAGATCTGCTCGCCGAGTGCCTGCCGCCGGCCCGGGGTCTTGACCCGCATCAGCGTGATGCCGAGCAGGATCGTCAGCACGGTGCCGAGCATCAGGTACGCGACGGCCTTCGTGATCGAGAGGTTCAGCGGGCCGAGGTGGATCGGGATCCACTCGTGCTGCTCGAACTCGGTCGTCGGGTCGAAGGAGCCGCGCGCGAGCGCCGCGGGCGGCGACGCGAGCGCGAGCATCACGAGGATCCCGAGGCGCTTCACCGCGCTGCTCCCAGGTAGGTGACGATCGAGAGGCCGAGCTCGAAGGTGTAGGCGAGCGCGTACGTCAGGGCCGCCGCCACCGCGAGGTGCGGGTTCGCCACCGCGGCCACGAGTAGGACCACGAGCAGCCCGATCGCCTTGAAGAAAAGTCCGAATGCCTGCACGCCCGAGGCGGCGAGGTTACCGGTGCGGGTGCGCGTCTGCGTCAGCACCAGGTCGATGCCGTGCACGGCGCACCAGAGCACGGCGGCCAGCGCCCAGCCCGCGACGCTCAGGCCGAAGACGAGGAAGATCGGAAGCGCGAGCAGGATCACGAGCAAGCCGCCGAGGGCGGGCAAGAGGTGCCCCGGCTCCGGCCGCGGCGTCGAGAACAGCGTCCCGAACACTCAGATCACGCCCCGGTAGCGGCGGTACACCGCGAAGGTGCCGCCGAGGACGCCTGCGACGGCCCCGATCAGGACGCCGATCCCCGGCGAGCCGGCGAGCCAGCCGACGAGGACGCCGGCGCCGATGCAGAGGACGAGAACGGCGAGCAGCAGGCCACCGGCGCCTGCGGGCTCGAACGACGAGGGGGAGGCGGCCTGCATCGGCAGGGCGAGAGTACCAGAGTCGCAGCGATGCTTGTGACACGGCGGAGCGGCGTCGTTCTGCGGAAACTCACAGACTTCGTGCGGGTCTCCACATGGCCGTGCCGGCCATCCGGCGCAGCGCCTCGAGACAAGAGGTGCGGCTCAGGCGCTCTTGCGCAGCTCCTCGTCGCGACGCCGGTGGTACGGGTTCGCCACCTTCACGATCTCGAGCACGTAGACGACGTAGACCGAGAAGCCGACCGCGACGAGGGCGATCGAGGCGGCGGCGAGCGTCGGCCACGTGTGCCAGACGCCGTGGGCGCGGAACGGGATGAACCGCGTCGCGAGCGCGGCGGCCGCCAGCGACGTGCACCAGGCCCAGATCGTCACGGCGGCCCGCGGCTGCGAGAACCCGCGCCGGAGGAAGCGGTGGTGCAGATGCGCCTGGTCGCCCTCGAACACCTTCTGACCGTGCCGGAGGCGGCGCGCGACGACGAACGTCGTGTCGACGATCGGCACCGCGAGCACGAGCAGCGGGAAGAGCAGGGCCACGGTCGCCGCGGTCTTCAGCAGCCCCTGCACGGAGAGCGCCGCCAGGACGAAGCCGAGCAGCAGCGCTCCCGAGTCGCCCATGAAGATCCGGGCCGGATAGAAGTTGTGCCGCAGGAAGCCGACGCAGGCGCCGAAGACGATCGCCGACATGATCGCCGCGTCCGGCTTCGCCAGCGAGAGCGCGATCACCGCGAACGTCAGGCCCGCGATCGCAGCCACCCCGGCCGCCAGCCCGTCCAGGCCGTCGAGGAAGTTGACCATGTTCATGATCGCGACGATCCAGAGGATCGTCAGCGGGACGCCGACCCAGGCGGGCACCGTGTGGATGCCGACGAACGGGAGCGTGAAGCGGTCGACCCAGATCCCGAACCACGCGGGAACACCCGCGGCGATCAGCTGTCCGCCGAGCTTCTCCCACCAGCGCAGCCCGCGGAAGTCGTCGATCGCGCCGACGGTGACGGCGACCGCCGCGCCGAGCAGGAGGCCGCGCGTCTCGCGGCCGAGCGGGAGGAACGCGAGCGACGGCACGAAGATGCCGAGGAAGAGCGCGAGCCCACCGAGCCTCGGGATCGGGCGCACGTTGAGCCGCCGGCCGCCCGGCGTGTCTACAGCGCCGAGGAACCTGGCCATCCCGCCGACCGCAGGGGTCAGCAGCACCACGATGACGAAGGCCACGAGCGCCCCATAGACCACCTGGAGGTGATCGCCGAGGACGTGGAGAACGCTGTGACGCGTGGAGCCGAGGTCTCGCGCGAGGGCGACGACGCTCATCACTCCCCCCTACTTCGTGCCGTAGAGGCGGTCTCCCGCATCACCGAGGCCCGGGACGATGAAGCCCTTCTCGTTCAGGCCCCGGTCGACCGCCGCGCAGACGATGTGCACGTCCGGGTGGTGCTCGTGGATGTATTCGATCCCGCGCGGCGCCGCCACGATGCACACGAGCGTGACGCTCAGCGCGCCCGCCTCCTTGACGGCGGCGACCGCCGCGGCGCTCGAGTGCCCGGTCGCGAGCATCGGGTCGAGCACGATCGCGTCGCGCTCGTCCAGGTCGACGGGCAGCTTCGAGTAGTAGTGCACCGGCTCGAGCGTCTCCTCGTCGCGGTACATGCCGATGAACCCGACACGCGCGCTCGAGACGAGCGAGAGCACGCCGTCGAGCATCCCGACCCCCGCGCGGAGCACCGGGCAGACGGCGACCTTCTTGCCGGAGATGCGCCGCGCCGTCATCTTCTCGAGTGGCGTCTCGACCTCCCACTCCTCGGTCTCCATGTCCTTCGTCGCCTCGTAGGTGAGCAGCAGCGTCACCTCGTTGACGAGCTTGCGGAAGTGAACGGTCGGGGTCTCGACGTCCCTGAGATACGCGAGCTTGTGCTGCACGAGCGGATGCTCGACGACGGTGACCCGCTTCGTCTGCTCGGGCGCGCTCATGCGGCGTACGTCGTGTACCCGCGGAAGCCCGGGTAGAGCGGGCGCTTCACGCACAACGCGTCGACCCGGCTGCGGAGCCCGTCGAGGTCGGGTGCGTCCTGCAGCGCCTCGACGACGATCCGCCCCACCTGGCGGAAGTCGTCCTCGTCGAAGCCGCGCATCGTCATCGCCGGCGTGCCGATGCGGACGCCGGAGGCGACCGTCGGCGGCCGCTCGTCGAAGGGAACCGTGTTGCGGTTGACCGTGACGTCGATCTCGTGCAGCCGGTCCTCCGCGGCCTTGCCCGTCCACTCGGAGCTGCGCAGGTCGAGCAGCATCATGTGCGTGTCGGTGCCGCCCGTGACGAGCTCGATACCCCCCTCGTGCAGGGTCTCGGCCAGCACGTCGGCGTTCCGCCGGATCTGCGACTGGTACTCGCGGAACGCGCCGGTCATCGCGATCTTGAAGCACGTCGCCTTCGCGGCGATCGTGTGCTCGAGCGGACCGCCCTGCATGCCCGGGAACACGGCGCGGTCGACCGCCTGCGCGTGCTCCTCGCGGCACAGGATGAAGCCCGCGCGCGGCCCCGCCAGCGTCTTGTGCGTGGTCGACGTGACGAAGTCGCAGTGCTCGACGGGGTTCGGGTGCAGCCCGGCGGCGACGAGGCCGGCGAAGTGCGCCATGTCGCAGAGCAGCAACGCCCCGACCTCGTCGGCGATCTCGCGGAACTTGTCGGTCTCGACGGTGCGCGGATACGCCGAGCCGCCGCAGACGATCAGCTTCGGCCGCGCCTCCTTCGCCTGCGCGAGCACATCGTCGTAGTCGACCATCATCGTCTCACGCGAGACGCCGTAGCCCGCGATCGTGTAGAGCCGGCCGCTGAAGTTGACCTTGTGCCCGTGCGTCAGGTGCCCGCCGTGGTCGAGGCGCAGCGAGAGGATCGTGTCGCCCGGCTCCATCACCGCGGCGTAGACCGCCATGTTGGTCTGCGATCCCGCGTGCGGCTGCACGTTCGCGTGCTCCGCGCCGAACAGCTCCTTCGCGCGGTCGATCGCGAGCTGCTCGATCTCGTCGACGACGTCGCAACCGCCGTAGTAGCGCTTGCCCGGGTAGCCCTCCGCGTACTTGTTCGTCGGCACGGAGCCGACGCCCTCGAGCACCGACGGCCACGTGAAGTTCTCCGAGGCGATCAGCTCGATCTGCCCGCGCTGGCGCTCGAGCTCCCGGCCGAGCAGCGCGGCGACGTCGGGGTCGACGTCCGCGAGTCCGGCGGTCGTCAAATGCTGAAAGGTCTCCTGGGCGACGGGCACGAACGCTCCTCTCCGGGGTTGCCTGCAGGATCGTACTGGCGTTCGCGCAGAGCGTCTGCGACGAGGGCGAGCGCCTCGGCAGAGGAGGCGGCCCCCTCGCGCAGGACGCGCGGCTCCGCGGCCGTGAAGTCCAGCACGGTGGACGGCGCACCCGGAAGCACGCCGCCGTCCACGACCGCGCCGACACGCTCGCGCAGACCCTCGGGAATCTCCTCCACGCTGCGCGGATCCGGGCCTCCCGGCGCGTTCGCGCTCGTCGCGGCGACCGCGCCGACCGACCGCACGGCGCGCGCGGCGGCAGGCGGCAGCACCGGCACGCGCACCCCGATCGCATCGGGTCGAGACCCCGTGAGCCAGGGATACCGGTGGGCCGGGTTCGACAGGATGAGGGTGTACGGGCCGGGGAGGAGCGCGTGGGCGATCGCCTCGGAGCGGCCGCGCAGCTCGGGCACGCAGCCGAGCAGCGTCTCGAGATCAGCCGTCATCAGCGCCGACGGCTGCCCGGGGTCGCGGCCCTTGAGCGCGTAGAGCCGCTCGGTCGGCGCCGGCCCCTCCGCCGAGGCGACGAGGCCGTAGACCGTGTCGGTCGGAAGGATCACCGGCGTGCCTGCGCGCAGCGCGTCGACGGCCTCCTGAAGCCGTTCCTCCGCGCTCACCGCGCCCCCTCGACGACGCGCTCGATCCCTGCCAGGTCGCGCGTGACCGTGACGTCCCGGTACCCCTCCGCCTCCAGCACGCCGGCGACGTCTCCTGCCTGGCCGTCGCCGACCTCGAGCACGAGAAAGCGCGTCCTCGCCGTGCGCGCGATGAGCGCGTGGAACCCGGTCCCGAGCAGGGCTCGCTCCGGCTCGAAGCGGAGCTCCGGCTCCAGCCCTTCGAGCGTGTCGACGTACGGCGGGTTCGAGACGACGAGATCCCACCCCTCCGCCACGGCCTCCACGCCCTGCTCGCGGAGCTCGACCTCGAGACCGAGGCGGTCGGCGTTCTCGCGGGCGAGTGAGAGCGCCTGCTTCGAGACGTCGACGCCCGTCACGCTCGCGTCGGGCCGCTCGTCCTTCACGGAGAGCGCGATCGCCCCCGAGCCGACGCCGACGTCGAGCACGCGCGGGCGCTCGCTGCCCCGCAGCAGCGCGAGCACGCGGTCCACCACGACCTCCGTCTCCGGCCTGGGCACGAGCGCGCGCGCGTCCGTCTTCAGCGTCAGGTGCCTGAAGCCCCACTCCCCGAGGACGTACGCCAGCGGCTCGCGCGCCTCGCGCCGTACGAGCAGCGCCTCGGCGGCCTGCACCTCGCCCGCGCCGAGCGGCCGGTCGGGGGCGGCATAGATCTCGCTGCGCGACAGGCCGAGCACGTGACCCACGATCCACTCCGCCTCGCGGCGGGCGTTCTCGACGCCCGCGTCCAGCAGACGGCGTGTTCCGAGGTCGAGCAGGTCGCGCGCCGTCACCGCGTCGCCCACGGCCTCAGCCCGAGAGCGCGAGCTTGCGTTCCTCGGAGTTCAACGCCTCGGTGAACTCGTCCAGCTCGCCCTGGAGGATCCGGTCGAGCTGGTGCACGGTCAGCTTGATGCGGTGATCGGTGAGGCGGTTCTCGGGGAAGTTGTACGTGCGGATCTTCTCCGCGCGCTCGCCTGTCCCGATCTGCGAGCGACGCGTCGCGTCGAGCTCCGCGCGCCGCAGCTCGAGCTCGCGCTCGTAGAGGCGCGCGCGCAGCACGCGCATCGCCTTCTCCTTGTTCTGAAGCTGCGACTTCTCGTCCTGCATCGAGACGACGACGCCGGTCGGCACGTGCGTGATCCGCACCGCGGAGTCGGTCGTGTTGACCGACTGCCCGCCGGGGCCCGTCGACCGGTAGACGTCGATCTTCAGGTCGTTCGGGTCGATGTCGACCTCGACCTCCTCGGCCTCGGGCATGACGGCGACGGTCGCGGTCGACGTGTGGATGCGTCCCTGCGACTCGGTCTCGGGGACGCGCTGCACGCGGTGCGTGCCGCCCTCCCACTTGAAGACGCGGTAGGCGCCGTCCCCCTTCACCGCGAACGTCACCTCCTTGTAGCCGCCGCCGTCGCTCGGGCTCGATCCGAGCTCCTCGATCTTGAAGCCCTGGCGCTCGGCGTAGCGCGCGAGCATCCGGTAGACGTCGCCGGCCCACAGCGCGGCCTCGTCACCGCCGACGCCCTGGCGCACTTCGAGGATGACGTCCTTGTGGTCGGCGGGGTCGCTGGGGATCATCGCGACGCGCAGGTCGTCCTCGAGCTTCTCCGTCCGAACCTCGAGCTCGGGAACGAGCTCGGCGAGATCGGCGTCTTCGCGCGCCGCCGCGAGATCGTCTCGCGCCGCCCGCAGCTCCTGGACGAGCTTGTAGGCGCCCTCGAGCTCCTTCAGCCTCCGCCCGACCTCCGCCGCCTCGCGATGGTCGTTGTAGACCGACGACTCGGACATGCGCGCCTGCGCCTCCCGGTAGGAGCGCTCGAGCTCGTCGATTCTGCTTTCGAATGTGTCGGCCATACCGGTTCAAGGGTACTCGGGGCCGTGACCGGTACGCCGCCTGCCGCGCGAGCGGCACGGACGTCAGGCCATGACTTCGACGCGCGGGGCGTCGGGACCACGATGCGCTTCGAGGTCGAGCACCTCGCGCAGCGCGCAGATGGAGACCTCGAGCTGGTCGAGCGAGGGCTCGCGGGTCGTCAGGCGCTGCAACCAGAGCCCGGGCGCGAGCAGCGTCATCAGGGCACGGTTGCCCTGGTGCTTCCCGGCGAAGCGGATCAGCTCGTAGGCGAGCCCCGCGATCACCGGCAGCAGCAGCACGCGCGTCGCGACCAGCCAGTACCACGCGGGCCGGCCGAAGAACGCGAACACGAACACGGCGATCACCATCACCCAGAGCAGGAAGGCGGTGCCGCAGCGCGGATGGATGAGCGAGTAGCGCTGCACGATCTCGGGCTCGAGCGGCTCGCCCGCCTCGTAGGCGTTGATCGCCTTGTGCTCGGCTGCGTGGTACTGGAACACGCGCCGCAGGTCGGGAAGCAGGGAGATGAGCGCGAGATAGGCGACGAAGATCGTCACGCGGATGAGCCCTTCGACGATCACGAACCAGCCGGTGCTCTTGATCGGCAGCAGGTCGGTGATCAGCACGGGCGTCACCTTGAAGAGGACGATCGCGAAGCCGATCGCAACGGCAAACGCGAAGAACAGCGCACCGCGCGAGAGCTCGGTGTCGACCTCGGCGGGTGCGTCGCCTTCGTCGCCCTCCGCCCTCTCCTCCTGCGCCGCGTAGTTCGCGGAGATGGCGAGCGCGCGGAAGCCGATCGCGAGCGACTCGCCGAGCGCGATGACCCCGCGGAGCACCGGGAGGCGGAACACGCGGTGACGCGCCATCGCCGAGTCGATCGGGCGGGCGACGTGCTCGATCGTGCCGCTCGGGGTGCGGACCGCGACGGCCCAGTTTCCGGGGCCACGCATCATCACGCCCTCGAGGACGGCCTGGCCTCCGACGGTTGCCACGACGGTGCTAGGCGCCGCGCTTCGCGCGCTCGGCGCGCTCGAGCCGCTTCTGGAAGCGCTCCACCCGGCCGCCCGTGTCCATCAGCTTCTGCTTGCCCGTGTAGAACGGATGGCAGTTCGAGCAGACCTCGACGTGCAGGGTGGGCGTCGTGGACCGCGTCTGGAACGTGTTCCCGCAGGAGCACGTCACCGTCGCGAGCACGTATTCGGGATGGATGTCGGCCTTCATCGCGAGGCCAGAATAGCAGCGGCCTGCTGGGGCGCAACGTTGCCGCCGGAGACCACGACGACGACGTTCTGGCCTGGCTCGACGGCGATCTTCCCGGACAGGAGCGCCGCGGTGGACGCGGCCGCGCCGAGCTCGCATGCGAGCTTCATCCGGGCGTAGACCCAGCGGAAGGCGTCGCACAGGTCCTCGTCCGAGACCAGCACGGACTCGACTCCGAGCGCCGCGCAGATCTGAACGCAGCTCTCGCCGGCGAACGGGGCGCTCAGCGCGTCGGCCTTGCTCGCCGGGGTCACCGGAACGGAGAGGCCCGCGGCAAGGCCGTCGTGGAGCGCGGTCGAGAGCTCCGGCTCGACGCCGACGACGCGCACGTCGGGCCGCCGCGCCTTCAGCGCCACGGCGAGCCCGCTCACGAGGCCGCCGCCGCCGACCGGCACGATCACCACGTCGGGCAGGGGTCCGTCCTCGAGGATCTCGAGCGCGACGGTGCCCTGCCCGGCGATCACCGCAGGCTCGTCGAACGGGTGGACGAGCGTCCGCCCGGTCTCGGCGAGCAGCTCGTCGAGACGGTCGAAGGCCCCGGCCGGGTTCTCGGCCTGCTGGTCGATCGCCGCCCCGTACCCGAGCGTCGCCGCGACCTTCAGCTCGTCGGCGCCCTGCCACATCACGATCAGGGCGTCGACCCCCTCCTCGCGGGCCGCCCACGCGACGGCCTGTGCGTGGTTGCCGGCCGAGATCGAGATCACGCCCCGCCGCTTCTCCTCGCCGGTCAGCTGCGCGAGCCGGTTGAGGGCGCCGCGCACCTTGAACGAGCCGGTGCGCTGGAAGAGCTCCGCCTTGAAGCGCACGTCTGCCCCAAGCTGCTCGGAGAGCGTGCCCGAGCGCAGGAGCGGCGTGCGGTGCACGCGGCCCGCGATCGTCCGCGCCGCGCGCTCGACGTCGTCGATGGTGACTGCTGTCTCCGACCCCACCCGGCGGAGACTACGCAGCCGGTGCGGGCGCCCGCACCGGCACGGCCAGCCGCACCGTGAACGCGGTCAGCCGGCCCGGCTCGCTCGTCACCTCGACCTTGCCGCCCATCGCCTCCGTCAGCTCCTTGACGATCGCAAGGCCGAGGCCCGTGCCGACCGGCCGTTCGCGGCCGTAGCGCTCGTGCAGGTAGAAGCGCTCGAAGGCGCGCTCCCGGTCTTCCAGCTCCAGTCCGGGGCCCGTGTCCTCGACGCGGAGCACGCCGGGCGCCGTCAGCACGCGCACCTCGCCGCCGCGGGGCGTGAGGCGGAGCGCGTTCTCGACGAGGTTCGAGACCACCTGGAGCACCCGGTCCGCGTCCGCGATCGCGGGCGACGGTCCGTCGGCCGAGACCGTCAGCGCAAGGCCGAACGCCTCCGCCTGCTGCTCGTACCGCCGCACGGCGTCCTCCGCGACCTCGGCGAGGTCGATCTCGCTCGGGTGCACGCTGAAGTCCGTCCGGTTCATGCGCGCGAGGTCGAGCAGGTCGCCCACGAGCCGCTCGAGCCGGGCCGCCTCGACGACGACGGTCGCGGCGACGTCCTCCGGCGCCAGTGCGCCGTCCTGGAGCGCCTCTGCGTAACCGCGGATGGCGGTGAGCGGCGTCTTCAGCTCGTGGCTGACGGAGAGCAGGAACGACTTCTCCGCCTCGCGGGCACGCTCGAGCTGCGCGGCGAGGTCGTTGAACGCGACGGCGAGGGTGGCGAGCTCCGTCGCGCCTTCGACGGGCACCGGCTTCGGGCGCGTGCCGCGTGCGAGGCTTCGTGCGGCTTCCGCGACGCGGTGCACGGGCAGCGCGATCCGGCGCGCGAGCACGAAGGCGGCGAGCGCGGCGAGCGCGGCGCCTGCAAGCCCGGCGATCAACAGGCTGTAGACGAAGGGCGTCCATTGCGCGCTCGTGACGCTCTTCTTGCGCAGGAGGACGAACTGGCGCCGATGGACAGGCTGCGCGGCGAAGTAATACGCGATCCCGTCGATCGTGACGGAGCCCTGCGCCGGCAAGTTGTGTCGCAGCCGCCGCTGGGCCGAGACGGGAAGCTTGCGGGCGTCGAGCCGGTACGTCTCGTGCTGACGCGCGAACAGGGGCTCGAGCGACTTCAGGTAGGTGAACGGCACGAGCGCGACCCGCTCCCGTTGCGCGATCAGGGTCGCCTGAAGCGCGACGTCCTGGAGCGTGCTGCTGTCGACCGCCCTGCGCGTGAGAACGAGACCTACGCCGACCGTCAGGCCGACGCAGAGCACGACGATCAGCGCGATCGCACGAAACAGCCGCGTCCGGAGACTGGTCACGCGGCGAGGAGCTTGTACCCTGCTCCGCGCACGGTGCGGATCGTGTCCGGGTCACCGAGCTTCCGCCGCAGCTGCGCGATGTGCACGTCGACGGTTCGCGTGCCGCCGGGATACGTCATTCCCCACACGAGATCGAGGAGCTTCTCGCGCGAGAGCACGATGCCGGGATGCTCGAGGAAGCACGCGAGCAGGTCGAACTCCTTGCCGGTGAGCTCGATCATCGCGCCGGCGACGGTCACGTCACGCGAGTCGCGCCGCAGCACGATGTCGTGCGCGGCGAGCACCTCGTCGTCGTTGCGATGCTCGACGCGGCGGAGGATCGCCTTGATACGGGCCGCGAGCTCGCGGGGCGAGAACGGCTTCGAGACGTAGTCGTCGGCGCCGAGCTCGAAGCCGGCGACACGGTCCGGCTCCTCGTCGCGCGCGGTCAGCATCACGATCGGCACCTTCGACTGCGCGCGCATCTGGCGACACACCTCGAAGCCGTCGATGCCGGGCAGCCCGATGTCGAGCACGACGAGCCGCACGGGATGGCGGCGCAGCTCGGCGACCGCTTCCTCCCCGGACCGCAGCCAGAGGACCTGCCAGCCGTCCTGCTGCTCGAGATACGACTTGACGAGACGGCCGATCGAATCGTCGTCCTCGACGAGGAGCAGCACGCTGCCGGTTGCCGCAGTCGACATCGCTACCCGCCGAAGCCCTCGACCTGGATCGAGTCGGCGGGCGCGTTCGCGAGGCGGAACACGATGACGCGCATCCCGCGGCGCAGCGCTGCGGCCTGGCCGCCGCGCCCTCCGGGCCCCGTCACGGTCGCGGCCGGCGCGAGCTGGATCGGAACCATGTCGCCGTTCTTCTCCCTCAACACGATCGACCCCGGCGTGACCGTGACGATCACGCCGCGGTCGATGCGGTAGTCCGCGACGCCGGTGGGCGTCTGCACGAGCACCTCGGCGCGGATCATCCGGCCGCCGAAGAACTGGTCGATGAGCGAGGCCGGCAACGCGAAGCCGCCCTGCGCGACCCAGAAGAAGGTGTTGAGCGCGACGAGCGCGACGGCGAGCAGCATGAAGCGTCTGCGGTTCACAGTCACATGATCGCCCCCAGAGCGGAGGGACGCGTAAGGCGTCTGTAAAACCCGGCGAAGCTACGTGAGCGTGTACTCGGGGCCCGAGCCGCCCTCGGGGGGCGTGAGGCGCCCGCCCTTGGCGGTGATCGCTCCGCACTGCACGCAGTTCGACGGTGCGAGCTGCACCGTCGCGGTGCCGTCACCGCCTTCCGTGCCGATCTCGTACACCTGCGCCGGGCACATGTTCACCCACATCTCTACGACCTCGAGCGGCACCCTCCGCTCGATCCGGATGTGGTTCGGCTGATCGTCGCGTGTCTTGTTGCCCGACGCGAAGACCGACGAGAGCTTGTCGAAGGTGAGCTTCCCGTCCGGGATCGGGTAGCGCGACGCGCGGTCGGTCCGCAGCAGCGGCTGCTCGGCGTCGTGCTCGGCCGGCAGCTTCCCGAGGTTGATCTTCCCCCTGGAGGCGGTCATCGCGGTTGCGAGCGCGCCGCCGACGACGAACCCGCGCCCGAACACCTGCCGCATGTCGCGCACTTCCTCGAGGTCGCGCCAGATGAAGCTGTCGCGCACCGCCGCGTCGTACGAGCCGAGCGCGGCCGCCGGTGTCGCGCCGGGTTGCAGCGATGCGAACGCGGACTCGGCTGCAAGCCGGCCCGACTCGATCGCGTAGTGGACGCCCTTGAGGCGCGCGATGTTGACCATGCCGACGCCGTCGCCGCACAGGAGCAGGCCGGGTGCGTGCAGCCGCTTCGGCAGCGAGTGGAAGCCGCCGCTCGGGATCGTCTTCGCGCCCCAGCCGATGCGCTCGCCGCCTTCGAGGAGCTTCCGGATCTTCGGATGCGTCTTCAGCTCCTGGAGCAGGTCGTGCGGAGAGAGCTCGACGTCGCGGTAGTCGAGCCCGACGACCATCCCGATCGTGAGCATGTCGTCGCCCATCGGGTAGAGGAACGAGCCGCCGAACTCGCGGTACTTCGCAGCGGTGCGAAGCGGCCAGCCCATCGTATGGACGACGTTGCGCAGCGGCCTCGCGACCTTCCAGATCTCCTTGACGCCGAGCTCCCACACCTGGGGCTCGCCGCCGCGCAGCCCGAAGTGGTCGAGCGCGACGCCGGTCAGGTGGCCCTGCGTTCCTTCGGCGAGCACCGTCACCTTCGCGACGAGATCGGCGCCGGGCTCGTAGTTGCCCATCGGCCCGCCCTCGCGGTCGCGGCCCTTGTCGCCCGTGCGGACGCCGACGACGCGGCCGTGCGAGACGAGCAGCTTCTCGGCCGCCGTCTCCGGCAGGATCATCGTTCCGCCCTCCTCCGCGCGCTCGCCGAGCCAGCGGCCGAGCTGCGAGAGCGAGAAGACGACGTTGCCGTGATTGCGCATCGTCGGCGGCGGCGGGATGCGCACCGCGGCGCGGCGCGTGAGGACGTACACCGCTTCGCCGTGCACCGCGCCGTAGCCCGGTATGTCCTCGACGTGGTACCGGTCGCGGAAGAGGCGCCGGAGCGAGCGCGGGTTGACGACGGCGCCCGAGAGCAGGTGCGAGCCGGGTTGCTTGCCCTTCTCGACGAGCGCGACCGGCACCTCGCCGAGCCTGTCGGCGACGTCGGGGTGCTCCTCGAGCAGCTGGCCGAGGCGGACCGCGCAGGCGAGGCCTGCCGGACCGGCGCCGACGATCAGGATCCCGACCTCGATCCGCTCGTCGGCGGGATCCGTCGGCTCGGCGACGAACTCGCTCGCGCTGAACGGCGGCGGGTAGTCGGAGGCGCGAACGGTCACGTGCGCTGATTCAGTAGCTCGACGAGCTTCGGGACGATCTCGTGGAGATCCCCGACGACGCCGAGGTCGCTGAACTCGAAGATCGGTGCGTTCGCGTCCTTGTTGATGGCGACGATCACGTTCGAGCTCTGCATGCCGACCTTGTGCTGGATCGCGCCGGAGATGCCGAGCGCGACGTACAGCTTCGGCGAGACGGTCTTGCCGGTCTGCCCGATCTGGGTTGCATAGGGGTACCAGCCGGCGTCGACGACGGCGCGCGTCGCACCGACGGCGCCGCCGAGCGCGCGTGCGAGCTCCTCTGCGAGCGTGAACTTGTCGGGCGAGCCGAGGCCGCGACCGCCGGCGACGATGACGTCGGCGTCCTCGATCGACGGGCCGCTCGACTCCTCGAGCTCCTGACCGACGACCTTCGCGCCGCGCGAATGCTCCTCGAGCTCGACCGCGACGTCCTCGACCTTCGGCTCGCCGCCGCCGGTCGGGGTCGCGTCGAACGAGCCCGACCGGAACAGCGCGATGCGCGGCTCCGTCTTCCAGCCGACGTCGGCGAGCACCGAGTCCTGGAGCGCCGGGCGCTTGCCGACGAGCTTCCCGTCCTGCAACGCGATGTCGGCGAGATCCCAGTTGAGGCCGGCGTCGAGGCGCGCAGCGAGCCCCGACGCGATGTCGCTGGCGAGCACGGAGTTCGCGAAGAGCACGGTGTCGTAGCCGCCGTCGCGCACGATCTTCGCGAGCACGTCGACACGCGCCTGCGGCAGCGGCGGCTCGAGCGAGGGGTCCTCCGCGACGTGCACCGTGGTCGCGCCGAACGTGCCGGCTTCGGCGGCAAGCGCCTTCACGTTCGCGCCGACGAGCACCGCGGCGACCTCGCCGCCGCCGAGCTGCGCAGCCTTCGCGAGCACGCCGAGCGAGCCCTTCTGCAGCTCGTTCCCGTGGTGCTCGAGGAAGACGAGGATCGGCATCAGATCAATCTCTTCTCGGCGAGGAAGTCGACGATCGCCTGCGCGGCGTTCGCGTCGCCCTCGATCTTCCGCGCGTCGCCGCGCGCGGGCGGCGAGCCGAGCGCGAGCACCTCGGTCTTCGAGCCGGCTTCGCCCACCTCGCCGGCGGCCACGCCGAGATCCGACAGGGAGAGGGTCTCCGACGGCTTCTTCTTCGCGCCCATGATCCCCTTCAGGGACGGGTAGCGCGGCTCGTTGATCGCATCGCTCACCGAGACCACTGCAGGCAGCGCCGCCTCGATCACGTCGTAGCCGAACTCGGTCTGGCGCTTCACGTGCACCGTGCCGCCGGCAATCGAGAGCTCGGCCGCCTGCGAGATCACCGGCCTGCGCAACCGCTCCGCGACTGCCGCCCAGAGCACGGCGCCGTCACCGTCGCTCGACTGCTGACCGAACAGCACGAGGTCGGCGCTCTCGCGCTCCAGCGCAGCGGCGAGCACCTTGCTCGTGGCGGCGAGATCCGAGCCTGCGAGCGCGTCGTCAGTGACGAGCACGGCCCGGTCGGCGCCCATTGCGAGGGCCTTGCGCAGCGAGTCCGCGGCCTTCTCCGGCCCCATCGACACCACGACGACCTCCGTGTCGGAGTCGCCCTTCAGGCGCAGCGCCTCCTCGATCGCGTTCGCGTCGAACTGGTTGAGCGCGCCCTCCCCGGAGCGGTCGAGCCGCTTCGAGCCGGGATCGAGCTTCGACGAGCCCTCCGGCACGTGCTTCACGCAGACCGCGATCTTCATGTCGCGGATCCTATCGAGGTCGCGCCGGGCGCGACTCACATGCGTTCGCGCAGGGCGAGCACGTCGGCGACGAAGACCTTGCTCACCTTGTACGGCCCCGCTGCCTTCACGGCCCACTCGCCCTGGTACCAGCCGGTGAGGGCAAGGCGCTCGTCGCCGCCGAAGGCGCCGAGCAGGTGGTGCAGGTAGGCGAGCCCGACCTGCACGTTGCCGTCGGCATCGTGCTGCACGGCGTGCCCGATCAGAACCTGCTCGACGTAGTCCCACGTCGAGGGCAGCAGCTGCATCACGCCCTGCGCTCCGACCGGCGAGACGACGCTGTTGTTGAAGCCGGACTCCATCCAGGCGAGCGCACGCGCGAGGCTCGGGTCGACGCCGTAGTACGCGGCCCACTTGTCGAGTGACGCGCGCACCTCCGTCGCGTTCGACGCGGAGACGGCGGTCGGTCCGGCGGACGTGTCGACGGAGGCCGGCAGCCGCAGCGCCGTCCCGATGAGCAGCGGGTGCGCGGGGTCCAGCCGATTGAGCCGCGCGAGCTTCGCGAGCGTCGTGTGCGCGCGCTGCGCGATCGCGGTGAGCGAGTCGCCCGGCTTGACGACGTAGCGCGGCAGCTTCGTGACGTGCACGGCGCGCACCGGGACACGGGTCTGGAGGCCGAGCGCCGCGAACGTCGCCTGCCCCGCGATCCCGTCCGCGTCGAGGTGCAGCAGCCGCTGGTACCGCCGGAGCCCCTTCACGGTGGGCCGGTCCATGTACGCGTTCAAAGGCACGCGCACGCCGTGCTGGTCGAGGAGGTACTGGAGCACCGCGACGTCCCAGCCGATCCGGCCGCGCACGAGCGTGCGCGAGCCGAAGAGCGGCGTGCCGAGCGGGCCGAGCGCGCGCCGCGTGCGCACGTCGGCGATGCCGGTCACCGGCAGGCCGTGGACGCGCTGGAACGTCCGCACCGCAGCGAGCGTGCGGGGGCCGACGATCGCGTCGATCGGGCCCAGGTAGAGCCCCTGCGCGCGCAGCGCGACCTGGAGCCCTGCGTGTTGCGGGTTCGCTGCGCCCGCGGGCGCGACTGCCGCCAGACCCGCCGCGAGCGCACACGCGCATACCACCCGGAGGCGCATAGAGGACGTGATACCCCGTCGGCGCGGGCATTCCTCCCGCCGGACCGTCTCGTTTTACCTAACGCCCGACGAAGTGCGGCGTGCGCTTCTCGACGAAGGCCGTGAGACCCTCTTTCGCGTCTTCACTCGAGAACAGCGCTCCGAAACCGTCCGCCTCGGACTCGAGGCCGCCGGCGTGGTCGACGCCCAGCGTGAGGTTGCACAGCTCCTTGGCGAGCGAGAGCGCGAGCCGGCTCTTTGCGGCGAGCTCGTGCGCAGTCTCGAGGGCCTTCTCGAGCACGGGGTCGGCGATCGCGTTGACGAGGCCGATGCGCAACGCCTCCTCTGCACCGACGGTGCGCCCGGTGTAGATCAGCTCCTTCGCGACGCCGAGCCCGCAGATGCGGGCGAGCCGCTGCGTGCCGCCCCAGCCCGGCACGATGCCGAGATTGATCTCGGGCTGGCCGAGCTTCGCGCGAGACGACGCGTAGCGGATGTCGCAGGCGAGGGCGAGCTCGCAGCCGCCGCCGAGAGCGAAGCCGTTGACGGCGGCGATCGTCGGCTTCGGCATCGTCTCGAGCAGGCGTCCGGCCTCGTGGCCGAGCGCGCCCCAGCCTTTCGCCTGCTGCGCGTCGAGGCCGCTCATGTACTTGATGTCGGCCCCGGCGATGAAGGCCTTCTCCCCCGCGCCCGTGAGCACGACCACGCGGGCGTCGTCGTCGACGGCGAGCTCGCGGAGGCGGTCGCGCAGCTCCGTCAACGTCTCGACGTTCAACGCGTTGAGCGCGTCCTGGCGGTCGACGGTGACGACGGCGACGGCGCCGGCGCGCGCGACCTCGACGCTCATGCCGGAACGGCGCCCTTCAGGAAGTCGACGATCTCGGTCGTCGTGGCGCCCGGACCGAACACGGCGGCGACGCCCTGCCGTTTCAGCTCCTCGGCGTCGTCCTGCGGCACGGTGCCGCCGA
>Ga0315281_10000968_pt1 | contig 41500 bp, 40 predicted proteins | sample YL17G07_0_MG_FD_204540 | JGI IMG/M metagenome (GOLD analysis project Ga0315281, IMG submission 204540) | Sediment microbial communities from Yellowstone Lake, YNP, Wyoming, USA - YL17G07_0 | ecosystem: Environmental > Aquatic > Freshwater > Lake > Sediment | place: USA: Wyoming | collected...
TTTATTTATATATAAGATTGCAGGGGAAAAGTCAAGCTTTTTTTGAATGCGAATTTGCTTAAGGGCGCAGATGGGGCATAACTAACGGATTTCTATGGCAGATAATATTTTGTTGCGGAATTGCTGTCTGCTTTCCATCGAACACCGTCAATGCGACCACCGATTGGGAATACCCCTTTTCATCCCGCCTTTTTCGTAAAAGGCAACACTTTCGCCCCTGTCTTGAGACCGTCCAGATAATCGCTCCACTGCTGCATCATCTTCTTCCGCTCTTCAAGGTGCGCGGTTCTGTTGTATGCCCGACCGTTCGGATCGCGGACCGTATGCGCGAGCTGGTGCTCGATATACTCAACCCTGACGTGGAGGATTTCGTCGAGGATCGTGCGGGCCATGGCCCGGAAGCCGTGGCCGGTCATCTCGTCCTTTGTGTACCCCATGCGGCGCAGCGCGGCAAGAATGGCGTTGTTGCTCATGGCCCGCAATGTCGAACGGTGGCTCGGGAACACGTACCGCCCGCTGCCCGTCAGCGGCTTCAAAGATTCCAGAATTTCTACGGCCTGACGCGATAGCGGCACGATGTGGGGCTGTTTCATCTTCATCTTGGGTCCGGGGATTGCCCAAACGCCTGCGTCGAGATCCATTTCTGACCATTCGGCATGACGCAATTCCCCTGGACGCACAAAGAACAACGCTCCAAGCTGCAACGCGCATTTCACGATAAACGAACCGTTATAGCCGTCGATGGCGCGGAGAAGAGCCGCCGCTTCCTTCGGTTCAGTGACCGCCGCAAGGTGACTTTGCTTTTTCGGCGGCAGAGCGCCTTTCAGGTCTGCTGAGGGATCGCGCTCGGCCCTGCCGGTCGCGATCGCGTAACGGAAGACTTGCCCGGCGAGAATCTTGATCCGGTGCGCCGTGTCGAGCGTCCCTCGTGATTCCACGCGCCGGAGAACGCTAAGCAGCTCAGGAGCTTTGACCTCACCGATAGGCCGGGTTCCTAGCCAGGAGAATACATCCCGCTCAAGACGCTTCATTAATGTATCAGCATGGCCCGGCGTCCACCGGTCGTAAAACTTCTCATGCCATTCTCGCGCAACGACTTCGAAGCTGTTTTCCGTAGCCGCGATGCCTGCGGCTTTCTGCGCCTTGCGGACTTGGCCGGGGTCGATGCCGTTCGCAATGAGCGTCCTCGCTTCTTCACGCTTCCTTCTCGCAACGGCAATGGAAATTTCAGGATAGGAGCCGAAGGACAACAATTTTGGCTTATTGGCGAAGCGATATTTGAAGCGCCAGAGCTTGCCTCCTGTCGGTGTCACGAGGAGAAACAAGCCGCCGCCGTCAAAAAGAGTGACTTGTTTCTTCTGAGGTTTTGCTTTCTTGATCTTCGGATCAGTCAGGGGAACAATACGCTTCGGCATGGGCGCCTCTCCTTTTGGGTATACGCACTTTGTTTTGGGTATACGCGACGCGAAATCGTATACCCATAACACCTGGATTTATGCATATCACATCGGACGAGGAAAGGCAAGCGAAACGCGAAAAGCCGCTAGTATCTAGCGGCTTTTGCACGTTGTGAAGTGTTGTTGGATGAAGAATTGGTGGACGAGAAGGGGATCGAACCCTCGGCCCCCGCATTGCGAACGCGGTGCTCTCCCAGCTGAGCTACTCGCCCCCGGTTTTAACGCGGGTTCAATGTAATCCATCGGACAGAATAAATCAAGAAGAAAATAGGAAGAGAGGCCGGAAGACTGCTGGACGGAACGCAACCGAGTTCCCTTGCTATCCTCCGCCTTCCGTCCTCGGGAACATATTGACAAATCGGTCCATCTTGGCTATAGTGTGCAGGTTTGGAATCCCTGATTTTAATTGAAAGGAAAACCACCCCATGCGTGAAAGACAAAAAGAATTGAAACGGAAACGGAAACGCCAGGACGAGACCCAGAAGGCCAAGACCAAAGCGATTTTAGCCGAGGTAGCGGCAAAAAAAGGGAAATAACGCATGCCGTTCCGGCATATTCGCTCCACCTCAGCGCTCCTCCTTTCCTTACTGGTTCTCCTGTCTGCGCTGGTCCCCGCGGGTTGCGCGCCAAAACTGACCCCGGAACCGGCGTGGGAAAAAGACGCCCGCGAACTCCTCGACCGGGCCGACTCCCTGTTCGCCAAAAAACAGTACGACCAGTCCGTGAAGACAGTAGAGGTTTTTTTCGCCCGCTTCCCGCAGAGCACACACCGGGACCGGGCGCTCTATCGGCTGGGAGAGGTGCGCCTGACGCAGCGAAACTATTCCCAGGCGCTCAGTTATTACAAGGAGCTCATCGAGAAGTTCCCTTCCTCGCCTTTCATTATTCAGTCGCGCTATAAACTCGGTCTGTGCTACTTTGAACTCAAGGAATACGACCTCGCCATCGCCAACCTCGAGGACCGGAGCAAGATCACCGATCCGGCGCAGCTCAAGCGTATCGCGGAGGTCCTCTCCACCGCATATGTGGCCAAAAAGGACTTTCTGCATGCGGTACGGGAACTCGCCTCGCTTGCCGAGGCCGAGCAGAACGATCGGAATAGGACGGGATACCGGGACAGGATCCGCGAGTTTGTGGACAGGGACCTGAAGGCGGAGGAACTCGGCGCCCTTGCCGATGGGTCCAGGTACCCCTCTGACATCGCCCGGTTGCGGCTCGCCGCGCTGTTGATCGAACAACGGCAGTACCGCGAAGCCGTATCCATAAGCAAGGACTTCCTCGAAAAATTCCCCACCCACCCCGAGCGAATGAGGGCGGAGATGCTCTTGATCGAGGCCACGTCTAAGCTCTCCTCGCCAAGGTACTACCTGGCCGCGCTCCTGCCTCAATCGGGCCAGCTTGCCTTCTTCGGCGACCGGGCGCTGAAAGGCATCCAGCTCGCGGTGCATATATACAATCTCCAGGCGCCCGACAACCGGGTCGAACTTCTGGTGAAGGACACCGAGGGCTCGCCGGACAAGGCCGTTGCCGCGCTCACCGAGCTCGCGTCCAAAGACATCGTTGCGGCCATCGGGCCCTTGCTCACCAAGGAGGCGGAAGCGCTCGTCCCCGTCCTCGAAAAAGTGAAGATCCCCGTTATCACACCGGCGGCGTCCGGCGAGAATATCGGAACGCTCAGCCCCTGGCTGTTCCGAAACGCACTCACGAATTCGACCCAGGCAACTGCAGCCGCCCAGTTCGCGCTCGGGCATAACCTCAAAAAGTTCGTGATCCTCTATCCAGACGATGCCTACGGCAAGGACCTTGCGCGCCTCTTCACCAGGGAGTTGGGACAGAAGGCCGAGACCCTCGCTACAGTAGCGTATCCGCCTGAGGTCAAGGACTTCGGCCCCTACGTGCGGAAGATCATCGAGATCGATCTCCGCTCCCGAAAGATAGTCATACCGGAGGACGACCTCGAAAGAAAAAAACTCTTCAACGATTATGCCCCGAGCTTCGATGCGCTCTACCTCCCCGGCCATGCCGAGAAGGTCGGTTTGCTCATCCCGCAGCTCGCTTTTTACAACATCAAGGACATAGCCATGATCGGGTCGAATAACTGGCATTCCCCTGATCTGATTGAACGCGCCGGCCGGCATGCGGAGGGGGCGGTCTTCATAGACGGGTTCTTCCCCGAGAGCGCGGACCCCGTCATAAAACCGGTCATCGAGGCCTACCGCTCCGCCTACCAGGAAGAACCGGATATCCTCGCGGCCCAGGCCTACGATGCCACGATGATGGTGCTCTCGCTCGTCCAGGAACACAAGGACACCCCGCAGGCGATCAGGGACGGTCTGCTCGCGATAAAAGACTATCCCGGCATCTCGGGGACAATCACCTTCCCCGGAAACGGCGAGGCGCTGAAGAAACTATTCATCATCAGGATCCAGAATGGTAAATTCGCGCCGTATACCCACGGGAAATAGCCCCCTGCCTGTTTTTCCTTGACAAGGCCCCGTGCTTTCTTTTAGTATCAAGTCCTCTTTTACGTCCCAATTCGGAGAAAAACCTTCCCATGGAAGAAATGCATGTCATCCAAAAGATCGTCATCATGGCCCCGCCGCTCATATTCGCCATCGTGCTGCATGAAGTGGCGCACGGCTGGGTCGCGGACAAACTCGGCGACAATACGGCCCGCAGCATGGGCAGGCTCACGCTGAATCCCATCTCGCACATCGATCTTTTCGGCACGATCATCATGCCGCTCATGCTTTTTGTGCTCACGAAAGGACAGATGGTGTTCGGCTATGCCAAGCCCGTGCCGATCAATCCCTATAATTTCAAGGACCCGAAAAAAGGCATGGCGCTTTCATCGCTTGCCGGGCCGGGGATCAACATAGTCATGGCGATATCGTTCTCGCTCCTCCTGCGCGTGGCCATTCCCCCTTTTGAGAGCATGGTTCCGAAACAGTCGTGGGACTTGATTATGCTGCCCATCACCCTGATGCTGGGTTACGGGGTCATCGTCAATATCGTTCTTGCCGTACTGAACCTGATCCCCATTCCGCCGCTCGACGGGAGCAGGGTCGTATACTGGCTTCTCCCAAGCAAACCAGCCTCTGTCTATTACCGTCTGGAGCCCTATGGGACGATCATTCTTATGGCGCTCATCATGTTGGGCGCTCTCGGCAAGATCATGACGCCCATCCTCCGGCCGGTCCTGTCGCTGCTGCTGGGCGAGGATATTTTCTGAATCAAGGATTTAACATGACCAGACAACGTGTCTTAAGCGGCATGCAACCAAGCGGGCTGCTCCATCTCGGCAACCTCGTGGGCGCACTGAACAACTGGAGAAAGCTCCAGGACCAGTACGAATGCTACTATTTCATCGCGGACTGGCATGCTCTTACCACGAACTACGCCGACACGTCCAAAATCCGCACGTACATCCATGAGATGGTGATCGACTGGCTCTCCGCGGGTCTCGATCCTGAAAAGGCCGTGCTGTTCCGCCAGTCTCTCGTGCCGGAGCATGCCGTGCTGCATGTGCTGTTATCGATGTCAACGCCGCTCCCCTGGCTCGAGCGCGTACCGACCTATAAAGAGAAGATGGACCAGGTCCAGGACCGGGACATGAACACCTACGGCTTCCTCGGCTATCCCGTGCTCCAGGCGGCCGACATCCTTATCTACAAGGCGAACTTTGTGCCGGTCGGCATCGACCAGCTCCCGCACCTGGAACTTACGCGGGAGATCTGCCGCAGGTTCAACCAGCTCTATGGCGGGGTCTTCCCCGAACCCCAGCCGCTCACGACCGAGTACCCCAAGCTGCCGGGCACCGACGGCCGCAAGATGAGCAAGAGCTACGGCAACTGCCTCTATCTCTCCGACAGCCCCGCGGACATCACGAAAAAAGTGATGCAGATGATCACCGATCCCGCCCGTGTGCGGCGGCAGGACCCCGGCAATCCCGATGTCTGTCCCCTCTTCGCGCTCAACAGGATATTCTCCCCCAAAGAGTGGTGCGATCATGTCAACGTGGAGTGCAGGCGCGCCGGCCTCGGGTGCGTGGACGACAAGAAGGAGCTTTTGAAGCACCTGCTGGCCTATCTTGCGCCCATGCAGGAGCGTAGAAAATCGCTCATTGCCGATCCCGGGAAGATCGCCGCGATCATCCAGGAGGGCTCGCGCAGGGCCCGCGTCATTGCCGCGAAAACGCTCGCGGAAGCGAATGAGGCGATGAGGCTCCTGTAAACGATTTTTCACCTTGTTCTCCGAGACAAAAAACCTTGACAATGCTCGTTGTCTCCCCTATTATCCAATCGGACATATTTCAGGATAAAACCGCATGACAACTACCCTTCAGGACGTCTTACAAGAGTACAAGTCCGACATGGAGCGCATGGAACACAGGCTCCATGAGAGCCTTGGCACCGATGTTCCGCTCATCCGGCAGGTCAGCAAATATGTTCTCGGCGCCGGCGGCAAACGCTTCCGTCCTTTGCTGCATCTGCTCTCGGCCCGGCTTTGCGGTTTTCATGAACACGACTCGGAATACATCCTTGGCAGCGTTGTGGAATATATCCACACCGCATCGCTTCTGCACGACGACGTCGTTGACGAGGCAACGGTCCGCCGGGGCCGGTCCTCGGCGAATTCCATCTGGGGGGACCAGGCAAGCGTCCTCGTCGGCGATTACCTCTACTCCAAGGCGCTTTATCATGCCGTAAGGCTCCAGAACCAGCGGATCATGGACGTCCTCTCGGAGACCACGACCACCATGTCCGAGGGAGAGGTGCTCCAGCTCATGCAGATCCAGAACGCGGACCTCACCGAGGCGGACTATTTTCGGCTCGTGGAGTGCAAGACCGGGGTGCTCATTTCCGCCGCGTGCCGACTCGGCGCCATCATCAGCAAGGCGCCGCTCTCGCAGGAGGACGCCCTCACCACCTACGGCAAAAAGCTCGGCCTTTCGTTCCAGATCACCGACGATACCCTCGATTACGCGGCAGACCGGAAACAGCTCGGCAAGGACCTCGGCAAGGACCTCGGTGAAGGCAAAGTCACCCTCCCCCTCATCTACCTCATGCGCAGGGCGGACGCCGGGGAGAAGGACAATCTGAGGAATATTCTGAAGGCCGCCGCCGTCGGCGAGGGCGATCTGTCGTATACGCTGGGACTGATGGCGAAGCACGGCGCTGTTGAAGAGGCGCTCGACGCCGCGCAGTCGCTCTCCAATGAGGCAAAGGCCGCCCTGTCCCTGTTCCCCGATTCACTGCCGCGCCGGGCGCTCATGGCGCTTGCCGACTACGTGGTGCGGCGGGAGACGTAAGATGCATCCTCTTGTCAAACTGGCAAAGGACGCCGTCGAGCTGTACGTCCGCGAGGGAAAGGCGCTGCCGGTGCTCGATAAGGACCTCACCCCGGAAATGAAAGGGCGGGCCGGGGTCTTCGTATCCCTGAAAATACGGGGCTTGCTTCGGGGATGCATCGGGACCTTCCTGCCGATGGAGCGTGATGTTGCGCACGAAGTGGTCCGAAACGCCATCAGCGCCGCGACCCAAGACCCCCGTTTCCCGGCAGTGCTCAGTGGGGAATTGGACACCCTCGAGTATTCGGTGGACGTGCTTACTCCGCCGGAAAAGGTAAAGGACGCCGGTGAACTCGAGCCCCGCCGCTACGGGGTGATCGTGCAGTCAGGCGCCCGCCGCGGCCTGCTTCTGCCTGACCTCGAAGGCGTGGACACCGTGGAATACCAGGTCAGCATCGCCATGCGGAAAGCCGGCATCCCACCCGGAGCGCCGGTCGAGCTTTCACGGTTTGAAGTAAAACGATATCGGTAACGATAAAATCTCAAATACCTTTACGTTAAGGAGGGCATGAAAACTGATGGACAGACCGGACAGGAACGAAAAAGACGACGCCCAGAAGGCAAAGCTCATATTTTTTTCACTTGCGGCGCTGGTGACCATTCTGCTCATTTGGAGCTTTTATACAGCGAACAACGCCAGACGTGAACGGGACCAGGCAAGACAGGAAATCGACACGGTTAAACAGGAAACAGCCGGGCTTGAGCAAATGCTGAAGGACCAGAACCAGGTCAACGACGAACTCAAGAATAAACTGCAGCTCTGCGAAAACAAAATAAAAGCAAAGCCGGCGGTGAAGAAGCCGGCCATTTCCAAAAAAACGACAAAGAAGGCATCCAAACCCAAAAAAAAGACCAGGTAGCCGGATACCAGCCACGGAGTCCGGCGCAATGCCCTTCGGGCCGCGTTCCCCGTGGTTTTTTTGTTTATTCGCGAAACTGGAGAACGCCATGAAAAACCAGCAGACCATCCGTTCCTTTGAGTATAAAAATGATTATCTGTACATCATCATACGCCAGGCGCCTGAACAGGGGCCGAAGGCCTACGTCTACTGCTGCGGGATCAACATCGCCCGGTTCGATCCCATTTGCTGGGGCAAGGCGGGCATCTGCTCGAACCCCGCTTTCAAGGGTCTGCAGTTGCTGCGGGCTGATGTCTCGGCGTTCGCCCTGAAACTGGGCCTCCAGCCGAAAAACGCCGCACAAATCCCCTGCGGTCCCCTGTCCCCGCGGAAAGGGAACGGCTGGTACCGTGAGAACGCCCTCTTGATTGTCGAGGCATCTCCAAAGGCCGTTCAGAAGATTCTGGAGTTCAGCGTCCGGGACCTGATCCAGACGGTCCTGGCTGTCTGCGCCCCCGATGAAAAGCTCCCGCCCAGGCTTCCGGACCCGCCGCGGCTGCAGAAGTATCTTGAGTCTCTGCGTGTAAAAAATTATAAGGAAATGGCGCCGCCGCCGATCGCGCGAAAACAGGACCAGGAGAAGGACTAAGCCGCATCCCGGTAAATTGAGTTCCGCCGCCCAGGGTTAAGAGAATGTCCTCCCTCGCGCTCATCAAAGACGACCGCTACCTGGAACATAACCCCGGCGACGGCCATCCCGAAAGCCCGGACCGGCTGCGCGTGGTCCACGGACTCATCGACCGCGAATTCAGCGGCCTGCCGCTCATCCCTCCGCGCCTCGCGACACAGAGCGAGCTCGCCCTGGTCCACGACCCGTCCTACATTCAGACCGTAGCGAACACCACTGGACGGATACACTCCCAGCTCGACCCCGATACCGGTCTTTCCGCGCGGTCATATGAGATCGCCTGCCTCGCGGCCGGTGGCCTGCTTCAGGGAGTGGATTCCCTTCTTCAGACCCCGAATTCCAAACGCGGCCTGCCCCCGAAGGTCCCTATCGGGGGAACTCCGGACTCGATCTTCGCCTTCGTCCGTCCCCCCGGCCACCACGCCGAGCCGGAGCGCGGCATGGGTTTCTGCCTCTTCAATAATGTGGCGATCGCCGCGGCGTATGCAAGGGAACAATACGGATTGAAAAGGATCTTGATCGTGGACTGGGACCTGCACCACGGCAACGGCACCCAGCGCGCGTTCTTTGACGATCCCGGTGTGCTTTTTTTCTCGTCCCACCAGTATCCGTACTATCCGGGCAGCGGCGGATTCAGCGAGGTAGGGAGCGGCAAGGGAGAGGGCTTCACCATAAACGCGCCTTTCCCCACAGGGTTCGGCGACGCTGAGTACGTCTCTGTGTATACTAAAATACTCGCACCCATCGCGCTCGAGTATAAACCTGAACTTATCCTCGTATCCGCCGGTTTCGACCCGTTCGTTAAGGACCCGCTCGGCGGCATGAAAGTGACCGGGGAAGGCTTCGGCGCTCTTGCGGGCATTGTGCGGAACATCGCACGCCAGGCCTGTGACGGCAAGGTCCTGATGGCCCTCGAAGGCGGGTACAATCCCGAAGGACTGCGGAACGGCGTCCGGGCCGTACTTCAGACTCTCCTCGGCCGGCCCGCTCCCGTTCCGAAGAACGCTCCGTCAGCGGAAGCTGATGAGGTGATTGCGCGAATTGTTCGTGAGCATAAGAAATACTGGAAGAGCCTGAATTAAATCCTCAATCACGCCGGAACAGCCCTCCTGAACGAGCTCTCGGCGTGTTTCGTTTTGTTGACATTTATCACCCTCTTCTGGTATTATCATACATGCCTTTTTTCACCTATAAAGCCGTTCGCGAAGACGGCACCTCGGTCATCGACGAGGCCATGGCAGGGAATGCCGCGGAACTCCGGCGGGAACTCGAGGGCCGGGGCTACCTGGTCCTGGACCTCGAAAAAAAACGCGCGGCGCTGAAGAGCGGCCGCGGGAGCGCAAAGGACTTCCTCCTCTTCAACCAGGAGTTCGCAACCCTCATCAAGGCGGGGCTGCCCATCCTCCAGGCGCTTGAACTGCTGCACAAGCGGACGGCAAACCCGGGGTTCCGGAGCGCCATTGAGAGCATCATCCACGACATCAAGGGCGGATCAGCGCTCTCGGACGCCATGGCCCGTCACCCGGCGTACTTCTCGCCGCTCTACACCTCCACAGTGCGGGCCGGCGAGAAAAGCGGCGCGCTCGTCGACGTGCTGAAACGCTTCATTATGTATCAGAAGAGAATGATCGCCGTGCTGAGCAAGTTGAAAATGGCGCTCGCATATCCAATCTTTCTGGTCGTCGCGCTGATAGCGGTCCTCCTGCTCTTTTTCCTTTATATCATTCCAAACTTTACCCAGATGTACAGCGACCAGGCCGGCGAGCTCCCTTTTTTGACCGCAATGCTGGTGGGCTTCACGTCGGCGCTCACCCGATACGCGCCGTTCATCTTCATCGGACTCCTCGGCGCGGGCGCTGGAATATACTTCTGGCGGAAGACGGAGAACGGCAGGGAGACGATCGATGGTCTGAAGCTGAGGATACCGCTTCTGAAGTCGCTCATGCTGCAGTACCTGCTCGCGCAGATCACGCGGACCCTCGCCACGGTGCTCCGGGGCGGCATCCCGCTGGTGCAGGCCCTCGACACCACTGCCGGAGTGATCAGCAACAGGACCATTTCGCGGCAACTGGCGGAGGCCCGGGCGCTCGTGACCGAGGGCGTGAGCCTCGCCGAGGCTTTCGAGCGCGCCAGTCTCGCGCCCGACATGACCATACGCATGATCGAGGTGGGAGAGTCGTCCGGCGACCTCCCGCAGATGCTCGAGGACGTGGCGGATTTCTACGACCAGGAGGTCGAGAACAGACTGACGGTCCTGACGACCATGATCGAGCCGGTATTGATGCTGTCCATGGGGCTCGTGATGGCGGTCATCGTGGTGGCCCTCTACCTCCCGATATTCGAAATGGGGGCGCGACTGAAATGACCTCGTCCAGAAGAAAACGGTTATGCGATATCCTCGTGGCCAAGGGGGCCGTGACCCAGGAGCGGATCAGCGAGATACTGCTCCGGCCTGACGGACGCCGGAAGCGCATCGGCGAATGTCTGGTGGACGAGGGGCTGATCACCGAAGAGGTCCTCGCCAAGGCCCTGGCGGAGCAGCGCGACCTGCTCTACGCCGACCTCACGGACTTTCGTGTCACTCCGAAGTTCTTTGAAACCATTCCCGTGGAACTGATGCAACGCTACCAGTTCATCCCGATGGAAGAGGCCGACGAAATGCTCGTCGTGGCCATGAGCGACCCCAATAACATCCCCGCCATCGACGAGCTCGAAATGGTCCTGAACCGTCAGATCGAGATCCGCGTGAGCATGCCCTCCGCCATTCAGTCCGTCCTGAAACGGAGCGGCAGCTCGGAACAAGTGATGCACGCGGTCTCGGAGGACTTCAAATTGCACCTCGTCAAGGAACAGGAGAACGGCGAGGGTGAGGAGGTCCTGTCGCTCGAAAGCATCGACAAGGACGAGAGCCCGATCATCAAGCTCATGCATACGACCATCTTCGACGCCATCCAGCGCCGGGCAAGCGATATCCACATCGAATCCACGGACAAGAATGTCCTGATCAAGTATCGCATCGACGGCGTCCTCTATCTCGCCACCGAGCCCATCGACATCAAGTTCCACAGCGCAATGGTGTCCCGCATCAAGGTCATGAGCGACCTCGATATTGCCGAGCGCCGGGTGCCGCAGGACGGCAGGTTCAAGCTCCGGACCGGCGGCAAGACGATCGACTTTCGTGTCTCGATCCTGCCCTCCGCCTTCGGTGAGGACGTGGTCATCCGTATTCTGGACAAGGAATCCATCGCCGCCGGAGTGAACACGCTCCGGCTTGAAAGCCTCGGCTTTGACGAGAACGACCTGCGCAGGTTCCGGAAAAGCATCCGCGAACCGTACGGCATGGTCCTCGTTACCGGACCGACCGGAAGCGGCAAAACCACGACCCTCTACGCGGCAATGACGGAGATCAACACCGGCGAGGACAAGTTCATCACCATCGAGGACCCGGTGGAGTACCAGCTCAGGGGCGTAACGCAGATCCCGGTTAATGAGAAGAAAGGCCTCACCTTCGCGCGCGGGCTCCGGTCGATCCTGCGGCACGACCCGGACAAGATCATGGTCGGTGAAATCCGCGACGCCGAGACGGCCCAGATCGCCGTGCAATCCGCGCTCACGGGGCACCTCGTTTTCACGACAGTGCACGCAAACAATGCCTTCGACGTGCTCGGCCGCTTTCTGAACATGGGCATCGAGCCCTACAACTTCGTATCCTCGCTCAACTGCATCCTGGCGCAGCGGCTCGTGAGGATACTCTGTCCCCGGTGCAAAAAGCCGGTCAGGCTCTCTCGAAGCGAGCTCGAGGAATCGGGGCTGGACTACGAAAAACACAAGGACCTGCGGTTCTACGATTTCGGGGGGTGCAAGGAATGCAATTACACCGGGTTCCGCGGCAGAAAGGCCGTCACGGAATTCCTCGACCTCTCCGACCACGTCAGGGAAATGATCCTCGATAAACGGCCGTCGTCGGAAATCCGGAAGGCCGCCATCGCGGAAGGCATGACCACTCTCCGCCAGTCATCCATCGCGAAAATTCTTGCCGGTGATACGACCCTCAAGGAAATAAACCGGGTAACGTTTATAGAATAGGAGCTTCAGATGGGCTTACTGATATCAAAATATAAGATCTTTTTCGCGGCCGCCATGATGCTCTGCGGCTTCCTGTTTCCCGTCCTTGCGATTGCGGCTGGTTCGTCCGCGAGCAAGCCGCTCCCTGCCCTGCCGCTGAGCGGGACACTCGACGACACGCCTCAGACTGTTACGCTCTGCGCGCCCTTGAACATCCGGTACAGCGTCGGGAACACAGGCGCTATCGCCGTATCAAACGGACAACTTACCATCGAGATCAAGGCCGCGGCCACCGGTCAATTGGTCTTTGCCCGGATACTCCCTTTCACCATGGGACCCGACTCACTCATGCTCGATAACGTGGACTTTCCACAGGGCGAATATGCCGTTACCCTGAAGGCGTCGGCCCCGGACCCGGAGCATCAGAGCGTCCGCGAAGACACACTCGACGAGCAAACGTTGACGGTATCCGCGCCGATCCTGGTGAAAAAAGGCAACAGCAAAATGCTTCGCGTCCTCGTCTGGCTCAACCGGACCGGCCCCGCGGTCCATCGGGTATTTGCCGAAAAGATATTGAAGCAGGCCTTTGAAGATGACGGCGTCTATTACACGACCGTGGACTCGGCGGAGGATTTCACGAACCAGGCCTTGAGCGGGGTCTTCAACGTCGCGGTGCTGTTCGAACCCGACGAACTCCTCGATCAGTCCGACTGGTTGATGGACCGCATCACACTCGGTCAGGGACTGGTGCTCATCGGATCGGAGAACAAGGCCAGAATGATCGCGGAGACCTTCGGATTCAAGTTCAGCGAGACCCTGACCACGGCCGGCGCCATGCTCCAACTCACTGAAGACTCGGGGATGGAACTTTCGGGCACCATACCCGTCAGCGGCCGGATCCTGCTGCCGAGAAAGAAAGACGCGACGGCGACGGCCGTCTTCGCGGACGATAAAAGGCCTGCAATGCTCATCGACAAGGCGGAGAAGGGGCGGGTGATCGTTATGCCATTTTCCTTAACTCGCTCTGCTCAAGACACGGGGTTGACTTCGCTTTACAGCCTTTTGCTCCGCGCAGCCGTCCAGAGCGCCGCATTGGAGAACGATGAGCAGGCCGGCATCTCCTCGAGCGAGTTGCTGGTCTCGGCGCCCTCGGGTTCGGTCAGGACACACGTGGTGGAAACGCTTCCCGCGGAGACGAGGGTCATCTGGACAAACGCCGGGGGGACCGTGAAGAACAATACCATATTCTATGACCTGATCGCCGACAAAGAACCGCGGAAACTCCTGTATGTGTGCCGGCCTCCGGCCGGAAACAAGACCCCCGCCTTCACGGAAGTGTTCTACGAATGCAATGAGAAGTTCGTGAGTCAGGGAAAGCTTGAATGAGAAGTTCAAGGTCCAAAGTTCAAAGTTTAAAGATTTACACCTTTCGCAATCAGAAATACGCAATCCGCAATTTCTCCGGTTTCGCTTATATAGCCCTGCTCGTGTTCATCATTATCATCGGGATCAGCCTCGGCGCCGCGGGCAAATATTGGAGTAACGTCATGCTCCGGGACAAGGAGGAAGAACTGCTCTTCCGGGGCGACCAGTACCGCCTGGCCCTCGAGCGGTATTATACGGCCATCCCCGGCATGCAGATGTATCCCCAGAGTATCGACGAATTGCTGAAAGACCCGCGATCACCGGTGGGCAAGCGTCACCTGCGCCAGAAATATAAAGACCCCATCACCGGCGAGGACTTTGAGGAAATAAAAGATCCCTTCACCAAACGCATCCTTGGTGTGCGCAGTACAAGCGACAAGGAGTCTCTCAAACAGGCGGGATTTCCACCTACGGTGCTGGTTCCCATCTCGGCAGGCACGTATTCCATGCCGGTCCCCATAGCTCCAAAAACTTCAGAATCAGAGAGTTTCGCCTCGGATAAAGAGAGTGTTGCCTCGGATAAGATAAAATACAGTGACTGGTTGTTCGTTTCAACCATCAAGGCCGTACAGACCCGGCCAACAAGCACCAGACCGGTTGCGACCACTCCAACTTCAACTTCTTCCACTTTCCACAAATAATGCTTTTCTCAATTATAAACCTTCGGGTCAAAGACCTTCTCCCTTGCCCCGACAAAAACCAGCCGCTCCCGTAATGCGAGCTCGCTACAAATCACCTTTCATCGAATACCATGCGAAACTGATATATTCGGACAATGCGACGGCTGAAGTGGAAAGGCCGACGGCGCTCGGGATGAAGGCATACAACGACCTTGGCCGATCCATGGCCAGGTATCCAGTCGGGGCCGGAACAACATCGAAACCCCGCTTCTTGAACAGCGCAACAGACCGCTTCATGTGATATGCCGATGTCGCCAGAATGATGCGGTCCCCCCTGAGCAGGCCCTTGACCGCCCTGGCGCTCTCCATGGTATTTCTGGATTTATTTTCAAGAACAATGTCCCGCTCCGGCACACCAAGGTCCATCGCCGCGCGCGCCAGGGCATCGGCCTCCGGTATTTCAGGATGCATCAGCGAACCACTCCCCCCCGCAATAATGAGCGGCCTCCGCAAAGCGCGATACAGCATCACGCCCTTTACCAGTCGTTCCAGGGAGACCTCCGAAGGCTCAGGCCCAAGACCGGGCCAGGATGGCTCGCTGACCCCTCCGGTGAGCACCACGATCGCATCGGCATGGACCGTCTTGTCCTTGAGCGGAGGATGACTTGTCTCAAGCGGCACGATCAATGCATTGATTACCGGGCCCGTGCTCAATCCGTACAGGAGCAGGAAAGCAAAGACGATCAAGCCCCAGCCAACCATGCGCTTCCGCTTGACGATCAGAAAACCAACGGCCATCAGCAGCATGATGCCGGATGGCGGCAGGACCAGATAGAGCAGGACCTTCGTTATGACAAAAAACATCGCGTGCTTTCCCGCCGATTTGTCAGAGCATCGCATCCGAAGACCGGCGGTCTCCTTTTACCGAGTGGACTGATTTCCCGCGTTCACGCGGGATGCGCCATCTTTAACACCTCGAACCACACGATGCTCATGACGCCGGCGGTGATACAGATGAAGATATCGAACGGGTGGAGGACCGAGAACCGGAACAGATCCCGAAGGAACGGAACGTACAGCGCCAGTCCGAGAAAGACGACCGCGCCCCCCGTCACCCACCACAGCGCGGTATTCGGCGAACGCAGTGTGGCCAGGACCGTACGCGACCACGAGCGGTTCACAAAGATCAGCCCCAGGTTGGCGATGATGAGCGTGGTAAAGGTGAGCGCCCGCGAGTCCTCCTCGCTCTGTCCGCGCTTGAGCGAAATAACGTACACGAGCACAAGCATGGAGAGTACGCTCATGCCCTGGAGCAGGCTTAGGATCACAGTCCTCTTCCCGAACAACGGCGCATCGGGCCGGCGCGGAGGCCGGGTCATCACGTCCGCTTCCTCGGGTTCGGCCTCGAACACCACGGAGCAGGCCGGGTCGATGATGAGTTCGAGGAACACAATGTGCATGGGCAGGAGCACGAGCGGCCACTTGAACAGCACCGGAATGAGCGACATGCCCGCGATCGGCACGTGCACGGCAAAAATGTAGGCGACGGCCTTCTTGAGATTGTCGAAGATCCTGCGGCCCATGCGCACGGCCTGTACGATGGACGAAAAATCGTCGTCGAGCAGCACGAGCGCCGAGGCCTCGCGCGCCACGTCCGTACCGCGGCCTCCCATGGCGATGCCGATGTGGGCGGCCTTGAGCGCCGGCGCATCGTTCACCCCGTCGCCGGTCATGGCCACGACCTCGCCGATGCCCTTGAGGGCGTTCACGATCCTGAGCTTCTGCTCGGGCACGACCCGGGCGAAGATATTCACGGTCCTGATGCGGTCCCGCAGCCGCTCCTCATCCATACTGTCGAGCTCCGGCCCGGTGATGCTCTGGTCGATGTTCTGAAGGCCTATCTGGCCTGCAATGTTCGCGGCCGTCCCCGGGTAATCGCCCGTGATCATCACGACCCGGATGCCGGCGGCATGACATTCCTTCACCGCCCCGGCCACGCCGGACCGTACCGGGTCGGCAAGGCCCACGAGCCCCAGAAACTCGAAGGTAAAGTCGTGCTGTTCACCGGGCAGGTCGGTGACCTTGAAATAGGCCTTGGCAACGCCGAGGATGCGCAGCCCCCCGTTCGCCATGAGCTCGATTGCGTGGGCGATTTCCTGTGTCCGCGATGCATCGCAATGGCACAGGTCGGCGATCGCCTCGGGCGAGCCCTTGGCCGCGATCACATACTCATCGCCTTTAGGAGACTTCCAGACATGGGACAAGGCAAGCAGGCTGTTCGAGAGCGGATATTCACGGACGAGGGTCCAATCGTCATGGAGATGTTCGGTATGGGCAAGATAATGGCTGCCGAGCTCTTTGAACGCCTTCTCCATGGGATCGAACGGGTCCTTCTGGCTTGCCAGGATGCTGAATTCCACGAGCTCATGACAGCGCTCGGGAATGGTCTTCTCCGTCAGGTAATCCACATCGTAGAACGCGCCGCGTGAGTACAGGGCGCTGACCGACATGCGATTCTCGGTGATCGTCCCGGTCTTGTCCACGCAGAGCACCGTGGCCGCGCCCAGGGTCTCGACCGCCGGCACGCGGCGGGTCAGCACCCGCTTCCGGGAGATGCGCCACGCGCCCAGGGCGAGAAAGACCGTGAGCACGACCGGAAATTCCTCCGGCAGCAAAGCCATGGCGAGCGTGATGCCGGCGAGGACGCCGTTCAGCCAGTCACCTCTCGTGAGCCCGTACACAATGACCACGAGGGAGCACATGAAAAGGCCGATGATCGCCAGGTTGCGAACTATCTTCCCGGTCTCCCTCTGGAGCGGCGTTTCCTCGAGCTCCAGGCTCTGGAGCGCCTTCCCGATCTTGCCCATCTCGGTATTCACGCCCGTTGCCAGCGCCGTTGCGGTCCCCTGCCCCCTGACCACGAGCGTTCCGGAATATACAAAGGGCAGGCCGTCACCGCCGGGACGGCTCATCGCGGAGACCTCATCACGCGAGGTCTTGCGAACGGACGCGGATTCACCGGTCAGAAGCGATTCGTCGACCGAAAGATTCGCGCAGGACAGGAGCGCGGCATCGGCCGGCACGCGGTCGCCTTCGTTCAGAACAAGGACGTCTCCCCTCGCCACTTCGCGGCCGGCTATGCGACGCTGTTTTCCATCACGAATTACCAGCGCCCGCGGGCTCGACAGGTCGCGGAGGGCCTCGAGGGCGCGTTCGGTCTTGCGCTCCTGATAGAGCGTGATCCCGATGACCACGAACACGAAGCCGAGCAGCATGATCGCTTCCCGCACATCGCCGATAATAAGATAGATCGCCCCGCAGGCTACGAGAAGCAGAAACATCGGTTCCCGCACCACGTCAAAAGCAATGGCAAAGATGCCGCGCTGCTTTGACGAAGGCAGTTCATTAAACCCTTCGCGCTTGAGCCGGGCGGCTGCTTCCTGCTCGGAAAGGCCGGTTATGGTATTGATATCGAAAGGAGTGGTCAAGAGAGAGCCCTTAAGAGAACCAGTATTTGTCCTGCTCAAAGTATACTTAAATGGCATTGGATTGGGAAGGGATTTCTCACAGGCCCGTCGCTCCGCCGTTTTTTTCCCTTGATTTATTTCAAGGCTTGGATTAGATTCCTGTTTACCAATCCCTTCACGGGCTCGCAAGGAGGCATGCCAATGGCAGAGGCGGACTTTTCAAAAAAAGAAAAAAATTACTACACGGACATCCCGCAAAAGAGCGAAGCTTTTTTCCTGAAAGGGTCGAATGCCTATGACTGGGGCATGAAGAACAGGCTGGCCCGTATCTTCAACCCCCGCTCCGGGAAGACCGTGATGCTGGCCTTCGACCATGGGTATTTCCAGGGCCCCACAACCGGTCTCGAGCGTGTTGACGTAACGATCCGGCCGCTCATACCCTACGCCGACGCCCTGATGCTGACACGCGGCATCCTGCGCTCCGTTATCGAACCATCGTCGACCAACGCGGTGGTCATGCGCGCAAGCGGCGGGCCGAGTATCCTGAAAGAGCTGTCCAACGAGCATATCGCCGTGGAGCTCGAGGACGCCTTGCGCATGAACGTGAGCGCCGTGGCGGCGCAGGTCTTTATCGGCGGCCAATTCGAAACCCAGACGGTCCACAACATGACACGGCTTGTCGATATGGGAATGCGCTACGGCATGCCCGTGCTCGGGGTAACAGCGGTCGGTACGGAGCTGGTCCGTGATGCCCGGTACATTGGACTGGCAACGCGCATCCTGGCCGAACTCGGGGCCGCGATCGTCAAAACCTATTTTGTACCGGGCTTCGAGCAAGTCGCCGCCGCGTGTCCCGTGCCGATCGTGATCGCGGGCGGGAAGAAGCTTCCTGAACGCGAGGCGCTTCAAATGGCCCACGATGCGATCAACCAGGGCGCCTCAGGAGTGGACATGGGCAGGAACATTTTTCAGTCCGATGCGCCGGTTGCCATGATCGGGGCCGTGCGTAAGGTCGTGCATGACAACAGCGGCGTCAAGGAAGCGTATCAATTTTATGAAGAAATGAAGAACAGGAAATGAAGGTCGGAGTCTATTACCGCAACAGTGATGTTCGGGTGGAAGAGCGTCCAATCCCGAAGGTCGGCGACCACGACATATTGGTCAAGGTCATGGCCTGCGGCCTGTGCGGGTCCGATCTTCTGGAGTGGTACCGGACCAAACGGGCGCCGCTGGCGCTGGGCCACGAGCCGGCCGGTATTGTTGTCGAAGCCGGAAAACTCGTAAGCGCCGTCAAACCCGGAGACCGCGTCTTTGTCACCCACCATGTCCCCTGCAACGCCTGCTACCACTGCCGCACCGGACATGAAACCGCCTGCGCAACCTTCCAGAGCACAAATAATTTCGAGCCCGGCGGCTTTTCACAACTCCTGCGCGTGACCGGTAAAAGCGTTGAAACCGGGACCTTCGTGCTGCCCGACGCCGTGAGTTTCGAACAAGCGACCTTTATCGAACCTCTGGGGACCGCGGTGAGGGCGCTCCGGACCGTGGGACTGAAACCGGCCCAGAGCGTGCTCGTCTGCGGCAGCGGCGTTGCCGGCCTTCTCATCATCAAACTGGCGCGCGCCATGGGAGCGGACGCCATCATCGCGACCGATGTGAGCCCATACCGTCTTGAGAAGGCGCGTGAATACGGGGCCACGCACACGATCGCGGCCCACGAAGATGTCCCCGCGTTCATCAGAAAGGTAAATGACGGCCGTTTGGCGGACCTCGCCATCCTGTGCGCCGGCGCGCTTCCCGCGGCGCGCACCGCGCTCCAGTCCGCCGAGCGCGGCGGCGCTATCCTGTTCTTCGCGGTGCCGAAACCGGGCGAGACCGTTGCCGTGGATTTCAATCCCTTCTGGCGGGACGATATCACGATCAAGACCTGCTACGGCGCCGCCCCCATTGACAACATGCAGGCCCTCGCTCTCATCCGGCGCGGCACGGTAACGGTGACCGACATGGTGACGCACCGTTTCGGCATCGACCGGATCGGCGAGGCATTCATGACCGGCGCGGAACCCGACGGCTGCGTGAAGGTCATCATCGAGCCGAACCGATAATATTTGAGGCGTCCCGATCTGGTTCGTCGTCGCCATCCTAATCACCTTCTCGCCGGAGTTCGCCAAAGAATTCGGAACTACCGGGCCGGTCCTGGCCGGGAATGCGGTCATGTTCTGCTACCTGGGGCTGGTCTTCGGCGATCTTTCGAGCGGCCTGCTGAGCCAGGCCTTGAAGAGCAGAAAAAAGGCGGTCTTGCTGTTCATGCTCCTGACCCTCGCCGCCATCGGCCTCTACTTCCTGCAGGGGAGCAGGAGCCCCGAATTCTTTTACGGAGTATGCCTCGCGCTCGGATTTTCCTGCGGCTACTGGGCCGTCTTTGTGACCATTGCCGCCGAGCAGTTCGGCACGAACCTGCGCGCGACGGTCGCCACGACCGTGCCCAACTTCGTGCGCGGGATGGTGGTCCCCATCACCCTTCTTTTCCAATCGTTCCGCCAATACTTCGGACTCACGGGCGGCGCACTGGCGGTCGGGACAATCTGCGTGGCCGCGGGATTTTTGGCCCTTGCCTCCCTGGAAGAGACCTTTCATAAGGACTTGGATTATTATGAGGAGTTCCCGTGATGCGCGGATAGGCAGGGCGACCGAGGTTTTGAATACACCGGTCAGAACAATCAACGAATATGGAAGCCACCCGCCTATGAGAAGGCGATACAGCTCCTTTACGGCGCCATGACGTCGTTCAGGATTTTGGAGAAAGACGGGCTCTGTTCAAAATCGTGAATCCGGAACTCTGCGACCAGCACAAATTACACGTGGTTGCTCCGGAAACCGTGACTTGGCCGTCGCCACGGTGGGCCGCCGCTCTGGTCGGAGTTGCAGGTGCAGTTAGACGGTATGACAATTCCCGACGTCGTTGCCGAAACCTGGCCCGAAGCCGGACTTTCTCCCGCATCATTCACTGCCGTTATCACGTAATAGTAAGTGGTGCTGGCGGGCCGTCCCGCGGTTATGTAGGGACTGACAACTCCAATGCTTTTTGTTCCGTTCGAAATCGTGACACCGGAACTCAGCGACCAGTACAAATTATACGTGGCTGCTCCGGGAACCGGCGCCCAGGAAACCGTGACTTGCCCGTCGCCGCCGATTGCCGTCACTCCGGTTGGAGCGGCCGGCTTTGTGACTGCTGCCGGCGGTTTGTTATGGCTGTTTCCTCCGGGGCACCCTGTCATTGTCAACAACAATGCTGCTGCAACCGCTAAACCTGACTTTTTCATGGTATCCTCCAAAGCCTTGTTCCCGGAATACTCATTCCGAGAACTCCTGTCTACAGTGCCGACGACGCCCATATCATATAGAACCGAAAAATGCATGTCAATAGAGAAAATCGAAAATGGCGCTATGCCTTTTGCCGCGTCTTCCATATAAGCCTCTCCTTTACAATTCTTTTGACACTTCCCGCCATTCCCTTTATAATTCACGCACTATGACTGAAAAGATCGGGGTTATCGGCGCAGGGGCGTGGGGCACGGCCCTTGCCATGCTGCTTGCCGGCAAAGGGCACGACGTGACCCTCTGGATGTATGAAAAGGACCTTGCCGAAGAAATGGCGCGCACGAGAGAGAACCGCGTCTATCTTCCGGGATTTACCCTGCCCGCATCCATCCTGGCGACCTCATCTCTTGAAGTTGCGGTTAAAGACAAGCCGATCATTCTTTCCGTCGTCCCCTCCCACACGGTCCGCACGGTGGCAAAACAGTTTGTCCCGTTTCTATCGAAGAACGCCATCATCATCAGCGCGTCAAAGGGCCTTGAACTCGACACGCTCATGCCGCTCTCAGAGGTATTCAAGGACATCCTGCCCAAAGAGTTCCATGACCGGCTCTGCTTCCTTTCCGGCCCCAGCTTCGCGAAAGAGGTCGCCCGGAAGATGCCCACCGCCGTTGCCCTCGCTTCGTACGACCCGGCAGTGGGCAAGAAGGTCCAGGAGATCTTCAGCAACGCCTGTTTCCGCGTCTATACCAATCCCGATGTCCTCGGCGTGGAGATTGCCGGGGCGCTCAAAAATGTGGTGGCCATTGCGGCGGGAGTGCTTGAAGGCATGGGCTTCGGATATAACACCATGGCCGCCCTGCTTACCCGCGGGCTCGCGGAAATGGCGCGGCTCGGCGTGGCCATGGGAGGAGACCTCCAGACCTTTTCCGGCCTTGCAGGCATGGGAGATCTGGTCCTTACCTGCACGGGAGGCCTGTCGAGGAACCGCACCCTTGGCTCGCGGATCGGCAAGGGCGAGAAACTGGATGCTATCATGCGGGGATCAAAAACCGTGGCCGAGGGCGTCAAGACCGCCAGGGCCGCGCGTGACCTTGCACAAAAATACAATATCGCAATGCCGATCGTCGAGGAGGTCTATCAACTCCTGTACGAAGGCAAGGACCCGAAGCTCGCAGTGAAAGATCTGATGAACCGTGAGCTCAGGGGAGAATGATGGTTTTCGGTAATCATGATGGACTATGAATACATTAAAACTCACCAAGCTTCTCCAGAGCGTTAGGTCCGGCAAGATCGATGTCGAAACCGCGCTCGACCGGCTCAAGCACCTGCCCTTCGAGGACGTGTCCTATGCCCACATCGACCATCATCGCCACCTGCGCCACGGCATGCCCGAGGTCATCTACTGCGAAGGAAAGACGCTTGAGCAGGTAGCCGGCATCACCCGGCGCATGCTCAAGGCCGGGAGCGACGTCCTCGCCACCCGCGCGTCGGAAACGGTCTATAAAGCAGTTAAGAAACTCGATCGCCGCGCAATATATCACAAAGCCTCGCGCGCCATTGTGATACAGAACAAGAAGAAGATGCTGACCAGCGGCATTGTGCTCGTCCTGACAGCGGGGACATCGGACATCCCCGTTGCCGAGGAAGCCGCCGTGACAGCGGGGATGCTCGGCAGCACCGTACAGACCGTGTACGACGTGGGCGTTGCGGGAATTCACCGCATCCTGAGCAAGCGGGAAACGCTCGACTCCGCCAGGGTGATCGTTGTGGTAGCGGGCATGGACGGCGCGCTCCCATCGGTCGTGGGCGGGCTCGTGGACAAGCCCTTGATCGCAGTTCCCACGAGCGTCGGCTACGGCGCCGGATTCCAGGGACTGGCCCCCCTCCTCACCATGCTCAACTCCTGCGCATCAGGCATCGCGGTCATGAACATCGACAACGGCTTCGGCGCCGGAGTGCTGGCGCACAGGATCAATCTCCTTGGGGAACAGATTCTGAGGAAGCATAAATAACTTGGATTTTAACATTTGCAATTTTAAACCATGACCCTCGCTTACTTCGACTGCTTTTCCGGCATATCCGGCGACATGACCCTCGGCGCGCTTGTTGATGCGGGTGTCTCCATCGACGCCCTGCGCGCCGAGCTGGCCAAACTCAACCTCTCCGGTTATGAGCTCAAGGCCGAAAAGGTCAAACGCTCCGGCATTGCCGCGACCAAGGTCCATGTGCTCATCGACCAGAAGGACCAGAACGCGCGCCATCTTGCCGACATTTTGAGCATCATTGAAGCCTCCGCCCTTTCTCAAACGGTGAAGGAGAAAAGCAGCCGGATATTTACACGGCTGGCTGCGGCGGAAGCAAAGGTGCACGGCACAACGCCCGACAAGATCCACTTCCATGAGGTCGGCGCCGTGGACTCCATCGTGGACAATGTCGGGGCTGTTATCGGCCTGGAACTGCTGGGGATCACGCGGATCATGGCATCGGCGATCAATGTGGGTTCGGGCATGGTCAAAACCTCTCACGGCATGCTTCCGGTACCCGCACCCGCCACGGCGGAGTTGCTTGCCAACATCCCTTTTTATCAATCGTCGACCCAATTCGAACTCACCACGCCGACCGGCGCGGTCATCATCAGCACGCTCGGTTCCTCCTTTGGCCCCATGCCTCCGATGAAGCTCGAGCGGGTCGCCTATGGCGCGGGCGACAAGGAATTCCCCGGTATGCCGAATGTCCTGAGGCTCTTTATCGGACAACCCGTCGCGGGCTATGAAGAAGACACTTCGATCGTCATCGAGACGAACATCGACGACATGAACCCCCAGGTCTATGGCTACCTCATTGAGAAGCTCATGCGGCAGGGCGCGCATGACGCGTACCTCACGCCCGTCATCATGAAAAAAGGAAGACCCGCGGTCCTGCTCTCGGTGCTTACCGACAGGACAAAGAGCGATGTCGTGCTCGACACGATCTTCCGGGAGACGACCAGCATCGGCGTCCGCATCCGGGAAGTGGGCAGGAAGAAACTCACGCGGGAGATACAGGTCGTTGATACAATGTTCGGCAAGGTCAGGATCAAAATAAGCAAGCATGGCGATGAAATACTTTCGGCCACGCCGGAGTATGAGGATTGCAGAAGGATCGCGGAGGAACGGCAAATACCTTTAAAACAAGTGCTGGAAGAAGCGAAAGATATATTTTCTCGCAGAGGCGCAGAGGACGCAGAGAAAAGCGATGACAGAAAATGACATAACCGGTATTATTGTTGTATCTGATTTCTATTAACGGGAAAAACTATGCGCACAATCCGCATTTCCATGGCCCAGATCAACCCCATTGTCGGCGACCTCGCGGGCAACCGCGACAAGATCATCGACGCGATCGGCAACGCGAAAGAACTCAATGCCGACCTCATCGCCTTGCCCGAACTCGCCGTGACCGGTTATCCTCCGGAGGACTTGGTCCTGAAACCCCAATTCGTGAAAGACTCGATCAGGATGCTCAACACTATCCGGCGGTCAACGAAGGGGATCACGGCTGTCGTCGGGTTCGTTGAGAGCGAGCGCAATCGACTCTTCAACGCCGCCGCGATACTGGCCGACGGAAAACACATCCGCTCCTATCGCAAAATATTCCTGCCGAACTACGGAGTGTTTGACGAATACCGCTACTTCAGCCCCGGAGGTCGTTATCCGGTGTTCCTTATCAGCGGCGTTCGCGTGGGAGTCAACATCTGCGAAGATATCTGGTATGAAGAAGGGCCCGCCCGCGTCCAGGCGCTGGCGGGCGCCGAAGTCATCGTGAACATCAACGCGTCTCCCTATCATAAAAGCAAGGGTGAAGAACGATTAAAGATGCTGTCCCGGCGGGCGAAAGAGAACGGCGTCATCATCTCCTATACCAATACCGTCGGCGGTCAGGACGAACTCGTGTTCGATGGCCAGAGCGTGGTCATCGACAGGAACGGAAAGGTCCTCGCCCGGGGAAAGCAGTTCAAGGAGGAACTGCTGACCGTGGATGTCCGCATTCCGGGACCACTACGTCCTTGTCCCGGTGAGCGGCGGCAGTTCAGCGATTTCACGGACTGTATCTCGGTATCCGGTCGATCGACAGGAAAAAAGAAGACGCTGCCAGGCGGGCGGCGTTCCACCAAACCCCTTTCCGAGTGCGAGGAAATATACCATGCCCTCGTGCTCGGGACCGGGGATTACATGCGCAAGAACGGCTTCAAGGCCGCGGTTATCGGTCTGTCGGGCGGCATCGATTCATCCCTCGTGGCCGCTGTCGCCGTGGCAGCCATGGGGAAAGAGAACGTGACCGGCGTGTTCATGCCGTCCCAGTACAGCTCGAATGAGAGCCGCGAAGACGCCTATGGCCTGGCCCATAACCTCGGCATCAGGATCCTGGAGGTCCCCATCAAGCGGACCTTTGAAGCATATCTGACAACACTCCGCGGCGTATTCGCAAAGACAAAGATAGACGTAACCGAGGAGAACCTCCAGGCCAGGATACGGGGCAACATCCTCATGGCCCTCTCGAACAAGTTCGGCTGGCTCGTGCTTACGACGGGCAACAAGAGCGAGATGTCCGTGGGTTATGCCACGCTGTACGGCGACATGGCCGGCGGTTTTGCCGTCATCAAGGACGTGCCCAAGACCCTGGTCTACGAGGTGTCACGATGCGTGAACAAGCTCGCGGGAAAGACCGTGATCCCGAAGCGGGCCATGACCAAGGCCCCGACCGCCGAACTTCGGCCGAACCAGAAGGACAGCGATTCCCTGCCTCTCTATGCAGTCCTCGACCCGATCCTGAAGGCCTATGTGGAGGACAACAAGGACCGGAACGAGCTCATCAAAATGGGCTTTGACCGCAAGACCGTGGAGCGCGTGGTCCGTCTCGTGGATTTGAGCGAGTACAAGCGGCGTCAGGCCCCTCCGGGCGTCAAGATCACGCCGCGGGGGCTGGGTAAGGACCGACGATATCCGATAACGAACCGGTATAGGAGTTATTAAATCAGGGTGTAGGGTACAGGGTACAACAGGGGCAGGGATCCTGTCGTTCCGGTGCTACCTGCCCCCTAAACCCCGAACCCTGACCCCTATCTACTATGTCCACTGGAACTCTCTACATAGTCGCCACCCCCATCGGGAACCTCGAAGACATCACTCTCCGGGCGGTCCGCGTGCTGAAGGAAGCCGACCTCGTCGCTGCCGAGGACACCAGGCATACGAGGCATCTGCTCGACCGGTATCAGATAGAGACCCAACTTACGAGCTACCACGACCACAACAAGGAAGAAAAGGCCCCGGTCCTCGTCGCGCGGATGCTCGAAGGAAAAAGCGTGGCCCTCGTGTCCGACGCGGGAACTCCCGGCATTTCCGATCCCGGGTACTTCCTTATCAACCTCGCGATAGACCGGAATATCCCCATCGTCCCCATCCCGGGGGCGACCGCGGCCATCGCCGCGCTTTCGGTCTCGGGAATGCCGACCGACCGGTTTATATTCGAAGGTTTTCTACCGGCAAAACATCTGGCACGTCTCAAGCGTTTGCAGGAACTTGCCAAGGAAGAACGCACCATTATCTTTTACGAAGCTCCGCATAAGATCATCAAGGCCGTCGCGGACATGCTCGCCGTCCTCGGCGACCGTCGCGTGGTCATCACCCGCGAGTTGACCAAGATACATGAAGAAACTATCCGGGGGACCCTTTCGGCGTCTCTCAAACGCCTTCGCGAGGGGACCATCAAAGGCGAGTTCACCGTCATTGTCCACGGTGCAACGACTGTGACGCTGGCACAGGATATCGACACTGCCGAGTATCTTAAAAATCTCATCCTCCACCGCGGTCTCAGCAATAAAGAAGCCATTTCAGCGGCCGCGGAGGAGCTTGGCTTGCCGAAGAAGGACGTGTATAAGGAAAGCCTGAAGATGAAGGGCTCGGCCGCTGAAGGGAAAGACGGGCCTGGTGATTAAGCGGAGCTGAATACTATGTCAGGAATTCGCGCCAATGCCGGGGCGCATGACATTTAGAGCAACACCCCGAGCCCTAAGAAGATATTCACGAGATAAAGGCAGAGGATGGCAACACCAAGAGCGAAATGTGTTGTTCGAAAGGGAGAGTCCGGGCCCTTGATATCTCGTGATATTTTGTAAGTCGCGATCAGCAGGACAACGATGGTGAGCCCGGTGAATAAATGGGGCGGATATTCCAGGATTTTTCCCGTATCGAGCAGGACAAGGGTGAGCCCGGCAAAGAATCCGAGCCCGCCCATAATCGCAAAAATCGGTCCGGCCTTCCGATGACGCTTGATCACCTGAAAAGGCGGCGCGGCGCCCGCCAGTCTTTCGCGCCGGATCCTGAAGCCGAGCCGGCCCTGCCACAGGAAGAGCAGCATCACGATTGCGTTATAGCCGCCGTGCGCCAATCGAAGGTCCGCGAGTAAGTCTCTATCGATCAAGGGATATTGCATGGATACAGCACTCCATACTCTGCACTCTATACTCTGAACTCCGAACTTTACTCTACTCCACCACCTCGATAAAGCCATCCATGCCGCGGTCACGGTGACTTTTCACAAAAGGAAGTTTCTTGCTGCAAATCATGGGATATTTCCCAACCGCGGTCGGCGTGAATTTGATGACCTTAGGCTCCTTGCCCAATGATTCGGAAAAATTGATGCCGGCTTCCGGCGCCATAACTTCTATATTATGGGGTGTGTATCCACCTGTCTTCTTTACTTTGAGTTCTACTGGTTTGTTCACCTTCACCACGATGTAGTTCGGGTCAAAGAAGTATTCGCCGCCGATGACCTCGACCCGCTGAACGCCATCGGCGTCCATGGCGGCGACCACGCGATTTACCTTCCCCATCCCATGTTCATGCTGCGCCGCCTCCACTGTCGGCGTCATTGCCGATTTCACCTCTTGCTTCATCTCAGGCCTTGCCTCGTCGCCAAATGAGGCAATACTGAATGGCAACAAAAGTCCCAGCGCAATGCCTGAATACTTGACGATCTTCATATTGTTCCTCCCCTGGTTGATGAAATGAGTGTTTACTCGAAGTATAGCGGAAAATTTATCATTGTGCATTCTTACCCATTCAGCATATGGGATATCTTCCTTTACTCAGCGCCGTACAGAACCGGTTGATGGCCGCAAACTCCCGCTCAAAGATCTCCTCCGCCGGCCCGATGATCGCGCTCACCTTTCTCCCCCGCTCGAGCAGCACCTGCGCCGTGGCCACTTGCGGCCTGTTGATCGGCGTGCCGATGCGGCTCAGGAGCAGGACATACACCTCGCGAACCCCCTCGATATGTTCATACAGGTTTTTCGCGATCTTGTGCGCGAGCACATTGTATATCTTGCCTGTGTGACTCACGGGGTTCTTGCCTGCCGCGGCCTCGGCGCCCATTGGCCGGTTCATGGAAATAAGCCCATTCACCCGGTTCCCGCGCCCCACCTGGCCGGAGTCCGCGTCCTCCGCCGAGGTCCCGAGGAGGCTCAGGTACACGCCTCCGAGCCCCCGACCCTTCACGTCAAGTGTATTATAGTTTATTTGAATGTCCCTGAATATTTCGGACCGCATAACATATTTCAGCATCTCCCGCCTGAGCATTTCTTTGTTCTCAAAATAATCCCCCTCGGAACGGATTGATCCGCAGAGCAACGGCATGGCAACAGTGAGGTCCAGCGCATTCCCCGTCCTCAGGCCCATCACCTTGACGTCCTCGCCGGTCTCCGGATGCCTCTGTTTGAAACGCGGTGAATTGAGGCGCCGCTCCAGTCCGAGAACAACCTGTTCACAGGGGCTGAGCGGATAATAGCCGACGGCCGCGGACGTATCGTTTGCGCCTCGCACCCTGCCTGAACGGGCAAAAATATCCGTCAACTCTTCCGAGCCGGGAGCGAGCACAACCCGGTACTTCACATGCTTCTTCGGATCAATAAAACGCATGTTACGCTTCAGCCAGGCCTGCGCCGCGTCCACGGCAATGTCAGCGACGGGGATTTTCTTCCCGCCGACGGCGAAGGTGGCCCGGTCGCCGATGGTCAGTTCCATAGGCGCCACGATTTTTCCCCCTCCGAACCTTTTCTCAACCCGTCCCGCCGCAAGCAGCCCCTTGTCGATATTGTGATGAAGGATGGTCCCGAACTCCCGCGCATACTCCCTCGAGAGCGCGATGGAGATCTCCTCCATGATGGAATCGCACAGGTAATCGGGATGGCCGGTCCCTTTCCGCTCCACGATCTCCACCTGGCGCTCCGCGACCGGCGTCCCCCGGTATGGCTCGATGACAATCATGATATTAGTGTAGCATAATGTCGGCGCCTTTAAGCTTATCGACCATGAATTCCGTATGACAATCACATGGCGTGTGAGCCGCAAAAGAAGCATGCAAGTTGAAAGGATAAACATGAAAAGATAAACTGTTTGACAAAACCCCTCCACACGAGGTAGAATCACCTTTCAGAAAATCCCGCATCCCAGGCCGGAACAGGGTACCGAAATGTCCTTCCCCGGACACACTGGGGCCCGTTTCCATGAGAATAAAACTGTACATGACTGCAATCAACAACCAAACAGGTCGCCTTGAGCCGCGCGACCTCGTTATCCTGACAGTCCTGATCTGCCTCTTTTTTACCTTCATGCTCGGGAACCGTCCCCTGTCCGTGCCGGATGAAGGCAGATATGTCGAGCTCTCCCGCGAGATGGCGGTAACGGGAAACTATCTCACCCCCCGGTTGAACAGCGTCAAATACTTTGAAAAACCCGTATTTTTCTACTGGCTCGAGGCCTTTTCGATCAACCTCTTCGGGTTGAACGAATTCACGCTCAGGCTATGGCCGGCATTGTTCGCGCTCTTCGGATGCCTCGCCGTTGCCGGCGCCGGCGCGCGCCTGTTCGGACGCATGACCGGCCTGCTGAGCGCGGCGGTCCTTGCCACCAGCCTCCTGTATTACGCGTTGAGCCGGGCGATCATCCTCGACATGCCGGTTTCCATCTTGCTCACCCTGTCGCTCCTGTCTTTTCTTATGGGCATGCATGAGGCCCCGGGGCTGAAGCGCAGGCTCTATTTGTGGGGTTTTTATGCCTTCGCCGCGCTGGCGGTCCTGACCAAAGGACTGATAGGCATCATCATCCCGGGCCTGGTGGTCGGCGCCTGGATGCTCCTGCTCAATGAATGGCGGATGCTCAGGACGCTGTATCTTCCGTCGGGCCTTGCCCTGTTCCTGCTCATCGCCGCGCCATGGCATATCCTCGTAGGTATGGCCAACCCCGAGTTTTATCAATTCTATTTCATCCATGAGCACTTTCAGCGCTTCCTGACCCGGGTACATGGCCGTTATCAGCCGTTCTGGTATTTCATACCCATCGTGGCGCTGGGGCTGTTTCCCTGGAGCGGCTTCCTGTTGCAGGCGATCAAGCACAGCGTCCCTTCGACCTGGCGGGAACGCCATGAGCACCGGGATGCGCTTTTTCTCATGCTCTGGGCGGGGCTCGTGTTTCTCTTTTTCTCGGCATCCAACTCGAAGCTGGCGCCTTATATCCTTCCGGTTTTCCCGCCCCTGGCGCTTTTGATCGGACGGTATCTTGCCGCGGCCTGGGACAGCCGCGATTTTCCCGGCCTCCGGGCGGGATACGCGACTGTCCTGATCGCATCGCTGCTGCTTGCCGCGGCCTTCCTTGGCCTGCCATGCTACTGGCCCGTACCCGCCGAGGCCCGGCTGCTCGGCGTGTACCGGTATACCATCGCCTTCACGCTGGCCGTCGGCGGCGCGGCAGCGTGGGGACTGGTGAGGCATCGTGGTCTCAAATGGGCCTTTATTGCCCTGGCCATGACCTCGGCGCTGTTTCTCGCGCAAATAAACGCGGTTGCGCCCCGTGTTGAGGCCAAGTCCGTCAAACAGCTTGCGCTCGCGCTCAAAGCCGGTCTCAGACCCGGAGACGAGGTGGCCAGCTACCGGGAATACTATCAGGACTTCCCTGTGTACCTTGAGCGGCGCATCACGGTGGTTGACTGGGGAGGCGAGCTCGATTTCGGCAACAGCGTGGAAAATACGAAGGCATGGATGACCGATGGCGACACATTCTGGAACCGATGGCAGGGGCCGGCGACAATGTATGTGCTGACCAGAATCGAGGATTTCGAAAGCCTGAAACAATCGAAGCCGCATCTTCCATTGTTCCCGATCACCCGGAATGACAGGAATATCCTGCTGTCCAATCGAGAGGTCAATCCATGAGCTATCTTCCCCTGATCATGCTCGGCGTGCTGCTGAACGCAACCGCGCAGTTATTTCTCAAGGAGGGAATGCGCCGGATAGGACACTTCGAATTTGTTTGGGCCAATGCCGTTCCGATCACCATGCAGGTGGCGGGAAATGTCTTCGTTCTGGGCGGCCTGCTTTGTTATGTCATCAGCGTCGCGGTCTGGCTCCTGGTCCTGTCGCGGGTCGAGGTGAGCTTCGCCTATCCCCTGCTGAGCGTCGGCTATATTGTGAACGCCGTCGGCGGATATTATTTGTTCCAGGAGAATCTATCCGTGTCGCGCATCACAGGGATATTGATCATCTGCGTGGGTGTGTATTTTGTGACGAAAAGCTGATAAAACGAATTAACCGCTGAGACGCGGAGACACGGAGAAAAGCTCAACGAAAACCGGGAAGGTAATAAAGATTAGGGGGAAATCTCAGATTCTCAGCTTTTCCACTTCACGTTTAACTCGGCGCCTCCGCGTCTCCGCGGTAAATTTTAAAATAATCTTTTTCAACCAAGGATAATCATGTCTACTACTGTAAACGAAGAATTCCTCCCCTTCTCCCGGCCATCCATCAGCCAGGCTGCCATCGATGAAGTGGTGACGTGCCTGAAATCCGGGTGGATCACCACCGGCCCGCGGGTCAGGCAGTTCGAGGAAGACTTGAAAACGTACCTCGGCGCGCCGCATGTGCTCGCCCTCACCTCGGCCACGGCGGGCCTGCACCTCGTCCTCGTCGCGCTGGACCTGAAGCCGGGCGACGAAGTGATAACCACTCCCATGACCTTTGCCGCAACTTTGAACACTATCGTGCTCGCCGGCGGTAAACCGGTCCTCGTGGACGTGGAGCCCGGCACTTACAACATGGATGTGACAAAGATAGAGAAAGCGATCACGAAGCGCACGCGAGCCATCATGCCGGTGCACTTTGCCGGTCTTCCCGTTGACCTCGATCCGCTCTACGACCTCGCGAAAAAGCACAACCTGCGCGTGGTCGAGGACGCGGCGCACGCCATCGGCGCGGAGTATAAGGGCAGGCGCATCGGCGGCTTCGGCGATGTTCAGGTCTTCAGCTTTCACCCCAACAAGAACATGACCACCGGCGAAGGCGGGTGCGTGGCCGCGCGTGACGAAAAACTTGCCTCCGACGTTGCGCTGCTGCGCTTTCACGGCATGGACCGCGAGGCCTGGGACCGCTTCGGCAAAAAAGGCGGCCAGCACTACGAGATCATAACGCCGGGATACAAGTATAACATGATGGACATCCAGGCCGCGCTCGGACTGCACCAGCTCAAACAGCTCGACGGTTTTATCAAGCGCCGCGCCGAGCTCGCACTGCGCTATCAGAAGGCCCTTGCGGAATGGCCGCAGTGGACCCTGACCAGGGCGCCCGCGTATCCGCATCTTCATGCCTGGCACCTGTATGCGCCGCTTATTAATCCCGATGTCGCGAAGATGGACCGCGACGCCTTCATGCGGGGCATGAAAGAGCGCAATATCGGCACGGGCCTGCATTACCGGGCCGTGCACCTCTATCCTTACTATCGTGAGCGCTTCGGCTTCAAGCGCGGCGATTTTCCGAATGCCGAAACAATTTCAGACCGCATCGTGAGCCTGCCGCTCTTCCCGGCCATGACCGATGCCGATCAGGACCGCGTGCTCAAGGCCATGGCCGGCCTGTTCGGGAGAAAAGGGCCATGAGCAAACCCTCTGTAAGCATCGTGATACCGGTTTACAATGAGCAGGAGAACCTCGAAGCGCTCTACTCGCGCCTGATCGCCGTCATGGACAAAATCGGGAAACCGTTTGAGCTCCTGTTCACGAACGACGGCAGCCGCGACCACTCCGGCGCGATGCTGAAGGAATTTCATCGCCGCCGTCCGAACGAGGTGCGCGTCATCGACTTCAACGGAAACTTCGGCCAGCACATGGCCATCATGGCCGCCTTCGAACGCATTCGCGGCGATGTCGTCGTGACGCTGGACGCGGACCTTCAGAACCCGCCTGAAGAGATCCCCAAGCTGCTCGCCGCGATAGAGGCCGGTCACGATGTAGTCGGCGGCTACCGTAAAAACCGGAAGGACACCTTCTTTCGGACCTATGCTTCAAAGATGATCAACGGCTTCCGCGCCAGGATAACGAACATCCGCATGAAGGACCAGGGGTGCATGCTGCGCGCGTACCGGAAGAACATCGTGGAAAGCATCGTTGCAAGCGGCGAGACCTCGACCTTCATCCCCGCTCTCGCGTACAGCTTTGCGGCCAACCCCGCCGAGGTGGAAGTCGAGCACGCGGCGCGCACGGCGGGAAAATCAAAGTACCGGCTCTATGACCTGGTCCGCCTGAACTTCGATCTCATGACCGGGTTCTCCGTCGTGCCGCTCCAGTTGTTCACGCTCTTCGGCATGATTGTGTCATGCCTGAGCATTCTGTTCGTGATCTACCTGTTCATCCGACGTCTGATGATCGGTCCCGAGGCCGAGGGTTTGTTTACCCTCTTTGCGATCCTCTACTTCCTCGTGGGCGTCGGCATCATGGGTCTCGGCATTATCGGCGAATACATCGGCCGAATCTATAAGGAAGTGAGGCGCAGACCGCGGTTCGTGATCCGCGAGGTCTACGAAAAACTCAATGACTAAACCCGCGCTACTTGTTTTCGCGTACCACGATGTCGGCTATGAATGCCTGGATGCTCTGATCCAGAACGACGAGTACATTCTCGCCGTCATCACCCACAAGGACAACCCGGAAGAGGAGCTCTGGTTTCGGTCCGTGGCGAAGCTGGCCACGCGGTACGATATCCCCGTGCATACGCCCGAGGCGATGAACACACCCGACTGGATCGATCGGATACGTTCATGGGCGCCCGACCTCATCCTGTCCTTTTACTACCGCAACATGATACATGAGGAGATACTGAACATCCCGCGCCTCGGCGCCTTCAACATGCACGGCTCGCTCCTCCCGAAGTACCGCGGTCGCGCGCCGATCAACTGGGCCATACTGCACGGAGAAAAAGCGACCGGGGTGACGCTCCATCACATGGTCAAACGCCCCGACGCCGGAGATATCGTTGACCAGGAGGCGGTGCCCATCGGTCCTGATGACACGGCACGAGAGGTGTTCAATAAGTGCGTAACGGCAGCGCGCCTCGTACTCCTGCGCCAGATCGAAGCGCTGACCACGGGGACAGCCCCGCGGCGCGCACAGGACGAAGCGCAGGCGACCTATTTCGGCGGCAGGAAGCCGGAGGACGGACAAATCGACTGGACTCAAAGCGCCGAAAATATATATAATCTCATCCGCGCCGTGACCCAACCGTATCCCGGGGCCTTCACACAGCTTGATGGGAAAAAGCTGTTCATCTGGTGGGTACGGCCGCTCAAGGGATCCGGCGGCGCGCCAGGACAGGTCATCTCAGTCGATCCTCTGATCATCGCGACTGGCGCCGGAAACATTGAAATCGTGAACTTTGAGTGGGAGGATGAGGACGAGCGCGAATTAAAAGCGGGACAGGCGCTGGGCGCATAGTTCCGTTGCCTCGACTCTCATCTCCATCGATGGGAGGCAACCACCTCATCAACCCGAACAGAAATGGAGCAAAGCATGGGCCTCAAAATATTGATCCTCGGCGTGAACGGATTCATTGGCAGCAGTCTGACTGAATATATCCTGAAGAACAGGGATTGGGAAGTCTACGGCATGGACATGGGCGTGGACAAGCTCGACCAGTGCATGGGCCATGACCGCTTCCACTTCGTCGAAGGCGATATCACGATCAACAGGGAATGGATCGAGTATCAGGTAAAAAAATGTGATGCTGTCCTGCCCCTGGTGGCCATAGCCACTCCGGCTGCCTATGTGGTCGATCCTCTTCGCGTTTTCGAGCTGGATTTCGAAGCGAACCTCGACATCGTGCGTAAATGCGCGCGCTATAAAAAGCGGGTGCTTTTCCCTTCCACTTCGGAGGTGTATGGCATGTGCGCGGACAGGGAATTTGATGAGGAGACATCGAACTTCGTACTCGGCCCCATCAACAAGCAGCGGTGGATCTATTCCTGCTCCAAACAGCTGCTGGACCGGGTCATCCACGCCTATGGCATGAAGGAAGGACTCAGGTATACCCTCTTCCGGCCCTTCAACTGGGTAGGCCCCAAGCTCGATAACATCCTGGAGCCCAAGGAAGGCAGTTCGCGTGTGCTGACCCAGTTCATCGGCAACATCCTCCGCGGCAGGGACATCCTTCTCGTGGATGGAGGGGCCCAGCGCCGGAGCTTTACCTATATCGATGACGGAATCGACGCGCTGGTCCGCATCATCGAGAACAAGGACAATGCGGCTGACAGCCGCATCTTCAACATCGGCAATCCAAAAAACGACATATCCATCAGGGAGCTTGCTGAAACGCTGATCGAGCTCATCAGGACCTACCCGACCTACGCAAAGCTCGCCGAGAACGTAAAACTCGTCACGATCAAATCGGGTGAATATTACGGCGAAGGCTATCAGGACATCCAGACTCGTGTGCCCTCCGTCAAGAACGCGGAGAAATACCTCGGATGGAGGCCGACCACGGACCTGAAGACGGCGCTCCGGAAGACCCTGGACTATCACCTCGGCAGGCCGTCGAGCGAACTGAGTGAATAATGTCCCCCTCACCCCCGCCCTCTCCCGCAAGGGGCGAGGGAGTTGTCCCTCCCTTGACGGGAGGCGTGAAGGGAGAACGGCCTCCTCTGCCGATTTCCTTATCAGATGAGCAATATAATCTTATCCATAAAAGTCGACGTGGACACCGACCGCGGCACCCGCATCGGCGTGCCCGCTCTTCTGGAGCTCTTTGACGAATTCCGCATCAAGGCCACGTTTCTCTTCTCTCTCGGCACTGACAACACCGGTCGCGCCATCAAGCGCATCTTCCGTCCGGGGTTCCTGAGCAAGGTCAGCCGCACCAGCGTGGTGTCCACCTACGGCATCCGCACACTTCTGAACGGCCTGCTTCTGCCCGGCCCGCACGTAGGCCGCCGGAACGAAAGCGTGATGCGCCTTGCGCGCGACAGGGGCCATGAGGTCGGCATCCACTGCTACGACCACATCCGCTGGCAGGACGGCCTCGCGAAAATGACTCGAGCTGAGGTGTACGAGGAGTTCGGCAAAGCGCGGAAGGAATTCGAGCGGATCTTCGGGGAGCCGGCAAAGACCGCGGGCGCCGCGGGCTGGCAGGCAAACAGTTTCAGCCTTGCTGCTTACGACGACGCGCGCCTGCTTTACGCCAGCGACGCTCGCGGCACGCGCCCTTTCTTCCCACGATCCGGGAATATAGTTTACCGGACCGCCCAGATTCCGACCACACTTCCGACGCTGGACGAACTGCTCGGGCGCCCTGAGTATCCTGAACATCGCATTATCGACCATTACCTGTCACTGCTGCTGCCTGAGACACTGAACAGCCTCACCATCCACGCCGAGCTTGAGGGCATGAAACGGCTCGCCCTCTTCCGCGCATTCCTGGAGCGGATCAAGGCCCGGGGCATACACGTCATCAAGCTCGAGGACTACGCCCGCGAACTCATACAGGACCCTTCCGCCATACCGGTTTGCGAACTCGTTTCCGGGACAATCGATGGACGAAGCGGCACGCTCTCTGTCCAACAATGCGGGCAATGACCTTGGACCAGGCAGATTAAAGTGAAATGTGTCATAATAAACCTGAGGACATTCGTTAGAATCCGTATTTTAATCGCCGTTTCACTAAAGACCGTCATGACTACGAAGGCAGGGATAGTCTTTTCAGGAGATTTTGGATGCTGGATCAAGTCCGGCATGACGAAAGCGGATATCTGTTGAAAGAAAGGAGTAAATATCATGAAAAAGCCCATGTATCTGTTCCTTGCTGTCTTTGTAATAATGCTCTTTGTCGCGCTCTTTGTGGGCACAGCGCCCGTATACGCGTTCAGGCCCGGGCCTCCGCCGCCGGTAAGGGGAGGTTTCTGGTTCGGACCGGGATGGGGTCCGTGGTGGTGGGGGGGTCCTCTTGTCTATCCGTTCTATGACTATCCGCGGCAACCCATCGTAATCGAGCAACAGCCCCCGGTATACGACCAGCAGATGCAGCAGCAAGTGCCGGAGGAACCGTATTACTGGTATTACTGCGCGGAATCCAAAACGTATTATCCTTACGTAAAACAATGTCCAAAAGGCTGGATGAAGGTTGTTCCGACTCCGCCTCCAACCCCGACTCCAGCACAACCCAAAGGAGGGGAATGACGACATGACAATGCATAAACAATATATATTGTTATTCATGGCGCTGATGGTTGTGCTTGGCGGATGTGTGACTCTGCCCACGGGGCCAAGCGTGATGGTATTGCCGGGTCCTGGAAAACCCTTTGAGCAATTTCGGGCAGATGACGCTCTTTGCAGACAATGGGCACAACAGCAGATCGGTATGAGCCCTCAGGAGGCGGTCAATCAGAATGCCATCACCGGGGCCGCTGTCGGCACGGCGGTGGGCGCAGGCATCGGCGCCGTCATCGGCGCCGCCTCAGGGAGACCGGCCGCAGGCGCGGCTGTCGGCGCCGCGAGTGGACTTGTTGTAGGCGCGTCGTCAGGCGCAAGCGCCGGCCAGGTGTATGGATGGGAAGCGCAGCGCCTGTACGACATCTCCTATCAGCAGTGCATGTATGCCAAGGGGAATGTGATCCCGGGGAATCGTCGCGTCCGGAGAACAATGCCGCCCCCTCCGCCTCCGCCGGACTTTGAGTACGAACAGTTAGAGCCATCGGAGCCCTACCTGGCGCTTCCGCCGCCTCCGCCTCCCCCTCCAGGCCAGTAACTGTCCGCAGGGTTGTCAGAGAAGGCGAAAATCGGTTCCGATTTTTCAACACTAACCCCTTCCGGCAAACGGGAGGGGTTAGAAAAGGGTTATAAAGCAGCGGCGCTTATGGAGGTCCGTTTAATTCTCATAGACTCATAAACCGATCAGGCGACTTTAGAATATTCCTTGACTCCCTTCTTTAGGCGGTCTCCGAGAGCAGCGGCGGCTAAATCAAGATCGCACTGTGACTGCAAACCAAGCCAGAACTCTGAGGACGTGCCGAAGAACCGCCCAAGCCTCAGAGCAGTATCAGCGGTGACCTTTCTTTTCTCAAGGACGATCTCATTGATACGTCGTGCCGGAACACCGATATTCACGGCAAGCTTATTCTGGCTCAAGCCCATAGGATTAAGAAACTCCTCAAGAAGGACTTCACCGGGATGAACGAAATGGAGTGGGGCAAACAGAGCGAAGTGGAGTATATCGAACAGATTTTCGACGCGATAAAACGAGAGACAGGGTGGACTATCGAAAGCATCAAACTTGAAAAAGGAGATCATCGTCGGATCGTCATGGACATACTGTATCGAGCAGGCGGTTTAAAAGGTCCGGTGATCGGCGAAATCTTTGAGATAGATTACGGAACTGTCAACCAGGAACGGAAGAGGCTGCGGGATAAGCTTCCCAAGGACAAGAAGCTTCGCGCACTTATGAGTAGAATAGAGCTCTGAATTTGTCAACAAACGGGTGACCCCAATAAGTTCATTTGACCAACTCTTTCCCCCGCCTCATGACTTCTTTGGCTCGACAAGATTAGGCCGGGCCGGCTTCTTTTCACAAAGCACAAGAACAGTTCCTGTTTATCCCGTGATCATGACGGAACGGTATAACGAAGAGCTGGAAAAGCCGCCGGTCGCAGGCAAAAAAAACTGGTTATAACTGTAATTATAGGTTGCTATTGCCGGGCCACAAACGTAGCATATCTCAGAGGATCTCGAAGAAGTTGTGTCCGAAATGAGATTCTCACATATGAGGCAAGCAATAGGAACAAAAGGACCGTTATCTGCCGCGACCAGCGCGGCCTGGATAAATTGGAATTATCGCTGTCGGAGATCGCACGACATGCAAAGGGGATACAGGGGAAGTCCATTGCGGATCCAACGCCCCACGACAAGGCAATGCGCCCCAAATGTAGTTAAACGAGTATCGAGTATTACAAGGAGAAGAACATGAGAACTAACGGGTTACTACAAGGCGAGGCGCCTCAAATGCATTCAACTATCATAAAAAAAATATTTAGTGCGGTATTCCTGAGCGCACTATTGATGTCCGGGTGCAACTCCATGACTCCGGATCAGGTCGCCAACATTAGCATAGGCGGCACGGTCACCGGGCTTACCGGCGCTGTAGTGCTGCAGAATAACGGCGGCGATGACCTCACCATTCTGGCCAACGGCAGCTTTGGCTTTGTCACGCCCATCCACGACGGCAGCCCCTACAACGTCACCGTCAACACCCAGCCCATTGGGCAGACCTGTCTCGTGAGCAACGGCACCGGCACCGTCCAGGGCTCCTCCGACCATTCCCATGTGGCAGTGGCCTGCTCTGACAATTCATACACCGTTGGCGGCACGATCTCCGGGCTTACCGGTACCGTGGTTCTGCAAGACAACAATGGCGATGATCTTACCCTTGCGGCCAATGGCGTCTTCACCTTTGCCACACCCGTCCAAAACAGCCCCTACAACGTCACCGTCCTGACGCAGCCCGCGGAGCAGACCTGCAGTGTGAGCGCGGGCGCAGGCACCGTCTCGGGGGCCAACGTCGCCAACGTCGTTGTTGTCTGCTCCACCAATTCTTACACCGTGGGCGGCACGGTCTCCGGGCTTACCGGCACCGTGGTGCTGCGAGACAACAATGCCGATGATCTCACCCTTGCGTCCAACGGCGTCTTCACCTTTGCCACCCAGGTCGCCGACAGCAGCCCCTTCAGCGTGACCGTCCTCACCCAGCCGATTGGCCGGAGTTGCAGCGTGGCCAGCGGAACCGGCCTGATCGCGGCAGCCAACGTTACCACTGTAGCCATCACCTGCGCCATCAACAACTTTACCATTGGCGGCACGGTCTCCGGGATGACCGGCAACGTGCACTTGCAGAATAACAACAGTGACGACCTCAACGTCTTTAGCAACGGCACCTTCACCTTCGCGACTGCCGTGGCCTATGGCAATCCCTATAGCGTGACCGTGTGGTCCCTGAGTAACGCGGACCAGACGTACACCATAACCAACGGCAGCGGCGCGGCCACGGCCAACGTCCATGACGTGACGATCAATGTGGTCCCCTGCGCTGCCGGATTATCCAATTGCGATATGGACAATTTGAACGGCTGCGAGATCGACACGCAGACAGAACTGCTCAACTGCGGCAGTTGCGGTATTTCCTGTATCTCGACTTGGAGTTGTGTCGCGGGCGTATGCACACCCCCACCTTGCACGATGGACGCGGATTGCCCCGGCCCTGGAGCAACATGCTCGAGCGGTGTATGCATAGCCGGATGTTCGGTTGCCTCAGAATGCGCGGGATCGGACACGGCCTGCCAAACGCGGACCTGCTCAGTGGGCATCTGCGGATTCTCCAATACGGCGGCTGGTACGAGCTGCGATGATTCGAGCGCCTGTACGACGGGTGATGTCTGCAACGGCAGCGGCACCTGTGCGGGCTGGCCTTCAGTCACCTGCGACGACAGTAACGCGTGTACCGTTGATGCGTGCGATGCTGGACTGGGGTGTACCCATGCGCCCTTTACCGGCGGGGCCTGCGATGACGGAAATGTATGTACTGTCAGCGATTCGTGTTCGGCTGGCGTCTGCGTGGGTTCTAATGTTGCGAACGGCTCGAGCTGCGGTGGCGGATCGAGCTGTCAGAGCGGCGTGTGCGCGATCCCCTGCGTGAGCAATGCAGATTGCGCATTCGGTCAATGTTATGGCGGTATGTGCCAGCCTTAGCAGGTCATGAGCGCGCATTAAACAGTTATCATTGACGACGGGAAGCAAATGAATGGAAATGTGCCTCCTTCGCTGAATCTGGGGGGTTGTTTGAAGGATAAGTACAAAAGAAGAAGAGCATAGCTAACCAAGTCAGTGTAAGATGTTTCCACGACGAAATATCAAAACACAGAGAGGAAAGCCATG
>Ga0315281_10000969_pt1 | contig 41489 bp, 32 predicted proteins | sample YL17G07_0_MG_FD_204540 | JGI IMG/M metagenome (GOLD analysis project Ga0315281, IMG submission 204540) | Sediment microbial communities from Yellowstone Lake, YNP, Wyoming, USA - YL17G07_0 | ecosystem: Environmental > Aquatic > Freshwater > Lake > Sediment | place: USA: Wyoming | collected...
GCCGATCGTGGCCAAGGCCACGCTAACGGTGGCCCCGGCGATGGGCTTGCCCGTCTCGTCCACGACCACGCCAGCCAGTTCCTTCGGGTCACCCAGCATGAGATCGGCCTTCTGGTCCTCGCGCATCAGCCAGGCGGCCCAGCCCAGCGCTCGGCCCTCCTTGCGGACGACGATGCAGCCGTCCCGGTAGATCTCCGATTCTCGGGCAACGGTGAACGCAAACGCCCCGTCGGCACCCGTGGTCTTTTCCTCGGCGCGTTCGACTTTGGGCCGGACCGACGCCGGTTCCCAAGCCGCCCAATACAGCGTCACCCTGGCATCCGCAACCGGCTGACCCTGCGGGTCGAGCACCCTGCCGATAAAGGCGATCTGAGCAGTCTTCTGGGGAGCGGTCGCCGTCGGGGCCGCCGAGGCTGCTCGTCTCGCTCTCACCACCCCGGTGGCATCAAGAGCCACAAACAGCATTACAACGGCACCGAGGCATCCGAACCATCTGCTGCGCATGACGACCCCTTAATGCCTATAAATGACGAGCGACAAGAAGACTGCTTATCGTTCGTGACTTATGACTCATCACTCGCCATTCGTCGCTTTCCTTCTGCCAATAGTCGAGACGCCGGCGATCAGGCCGACGGCCGCTACAATCACCACAACCGCCAGGATGTTTCGGCTCGTGCGCGACGGCTGCGGCGCAGCGTTCTCCGGCCCCGAAACCTCTGCGCCGGCGGGTTGAACCTGGGGTTGCGGCTGAGCTGGCGCTTCCGCGGTCGCCACAACCGCCGGCTGGACGGAAGCGGTAGAAGCCATCTGCACGAGATGGGGCCCGGTCGCAGACGGCCGGCCCGCAATCTCGCTCGGCTCTTTGCCGAAGTACAGGGCTCTGACCTCATCAACATTGAGGGGATACGCAAAGACGCAAACATCATCGACGGTGCCGGTGAAGAATGCATCGGTCGCCAACGCGTGTCTTCCGAACTTCAGCGTTTCCGTTTCCAGGTCCGCATTGCCGGACGGATCGGCCTTATCCATGATGAGAACGCCGTCCTTGTAGGCCTTGAGGTTCTCGCCATCGTACGTGGCCGCCAGATGGTACCACGTGTCGGCCTTCAGCTCGCCGAAGCCGGCGGCATGCCAAGCTCCTCCGACGCAAACCCCGGCAGCGCCGCGGCACTGATCGGTCCCGTGATTCCAGTTAATCTGGAAGTTCTTTTCGGCGTGCACGGGACCGCTGGCCACCGGCGACGTGGGTGCGGCCGGGCTCTTGACCCAGGCCGCCACTGTCCAAGTCGGCAATTGGGGCGCCCAGCCGGTGTCCACGTAGTCATCCACACCGTCGAATTGCAGCGCGCCGGCGACCTTACCACCCGCCGGCTGCCACACGGGACCTCCATGGATCACGCCCTCGTGGCCCTTGCCGGAACTGTCCGCGACCTTTGTTCCTTCGGTCTCGTCCAGCTTCCACCAGCCGGCGAGCCCGGCGGTGGTGAAGCTCCATACGCGGCTTGGGGCGGTGGAGCCATCCGCCAAGACCTCATCGACGCGCCAATAATATTTCGTGTCGGGGTTCAGTCCGGATAGCTTGGCACTGACCTGCTCGACTTTGCCGAGGAGCTTCAAATCGTCCGGCTTCTCGCCCAGATAGACGTTGTGCGCTTTGGCTCCCTCACCCGCCATCCAGCCCAGCACCAACTCGCCTACGGCGGCACCCTGGGTGCCGTCGAGCGGGTGCGGCCGGACGGCTTCGGGACCGCGCGGCTTGAAGAACCGTACCTCACTCAAGCCCACGCAGTCGGCGGCGCCGAAGCTGGCGAGATTGTCCAAGCGAACCTTCTGGGCCGTGATTTGATCGAGCGTGACCACCGTCGGCTCGTCGTAGTCATCACCGCCTTCGGCCTGTTCCAGCGGTACATTCTCGCGGACCTTGCGCCAGCCGGCGTCCTGTGTCCAGACCGACACGTCCGCCTTCTGGACCCCGCGGTCCGTCCGCCAGACGTCGTTAAAATTCCAGATGCAGATGGTGCTGAGCTTCTGCGGCGCGCCGAAGTCGAACTCGACCCAGCCCTGCGGCTGGCCCTGGGCGCTGAGCCACATCTGCCGGACGTCGCTGCTGTGCTCATCCAGACCATCCATGTCACCGTCGCGCAGACCACTTTGGTTGATCAGGTTGGCCGCCTGGGCCTCGGCATCGCTGCTGCTGGCCTGTACCGCCTTGGGCACCACGGCCTCCCCCGTCGCCAGGGGCACGCGTTTGTCGGGCTTGATCCAGAGCTGATGGGCCAGGACTTGGAACGGCCCGGCTATTTCCACGGTTGCGACGAACGGTCTGCTGACATCTTTAGGCTCCGGCCACCGGAGCGAGCAGGTGTTGCCTCACCCATACTCAAAGCTCATGCCCCGGTCGTAGGTTCCGTCGCGACTGCGGATGCGCAGCTTCGGCGGCTGCGGCCGGGAGCCGTTGCGCAGCAACTGAATCGGCTCGCCCTGGCGGCCGCGCAGGTTCTGGCTGAACACATAGGCCTCGCCGCTTTGATTGACGGTCACGTCGGAGTAGATGGGCTCACCAACCGTAAGCTGCGCCTCTTTATCCTGGGCCACGGTAAACACGCCGGCGACGCCGCGCGGATACTGGCCCTGCAGTTCCCACTTCGAGCCCTTATCATCGTCCCGGGCGATCGTCCAGGACTGGATGCGGTACTCGCCGACCGGCAGCTTGATCGTACCATTTTCCGGCTTGCGGTTGAACAAGCCGTTCTCGCCGCCGGCGGAGAAACCCGTGATGTTCTGTGCCATGCGGACCGTGCCGTACGGCACATCGCTGGCGTCTTTGAGGATGATGTAGGCACCGTCCTTGGCAATCTCGGGCCGATACAGCTTGTCATCCACTTCGATGTAGTTGCCCACGAAGCGGGTATCCCGGCTATCCTGCGGCCCGATGCGGATGCGATCGCACTTGCCCGAATCCGAGGACTTGTCGTTGAAGACGCCGTTGACGTTGTAATCGATGAGGACGCACTGTTTCTTGACGCCGCCGACCGTGATGGGGCCTTCATACCAGCAGCCGGGGCTCAAGAGGCAGTAGCTCCGATCCGGACGCGAGTAGAACTGGATATCCAGGTGGTAGGTGATCGGGCCGTCCTCGCCCTCGAACACCACCTTCATGGGTCCGAACCACGACTGATAGTTTTCCCGCCGGGAGGGCTCGGCGGCCGATTCGTCGGACAGATCGCCGTTGGCGTTGGAATCGATGTACAGCCGGTCATACTGGCCCGCCTTGCTGCTCTTGTCGATGATGATCCAGACCTTGCCGGACTTGGCCATCGGCGTCTCCCACACCAGAAACAGCGGCTGCTCGGCCTGCAGCTCCGGCAGCTTGACGCCCTCCGGCTTGCCGGCGGCGGGCTCCTTGAACTGATAATTCATGTCGCCGATGATCTGCCGGGCCTCGCTCGCCGAACGATACTGAAGCCATTGCTCGTCCTGGGCGGTGGCGGCACAGATCGAAACAGAGGAAACCAATAGAAACCCGAGGATGATGTGGATGTGAGTTCTCATATGTAAGCCTCCCAAAACGCGGTTACACCAGCGTACGGTTGGCGTACGGGCGGGCTTCAAACCCGTCCCTACCCATCTCGCATTATGACGCAATTGGCACCATCATGTTACAGGATCCCCCACAACCGCCGCAAGAATTTTGTGGAAAATCGAGCGCTTATGGCCAGTGGCGTACCCCAGCGCAACCTGAGCGGGGCTCGACGGGTGCGGGAAGCTACCCTGTTCCCCTATGGGATGGGGCGCACGATGAGCCTCACGTCCTGGCGACCGGCTTGCGTTTCGATAGTGCCATAAAGGGCACGGCCGAGCTTCGCCGCGATCTCCGCATGCCCACGGCACATCCCCTGTAAGGTGAACTTGCCCTGTGTATCTGTCTGCGTCCGACAATCCGGCTGATCGTTGCCCCTGGTTCCCACTTCGATGCCCGCCACCGGTTTGCCGTTGTCGTCCACCACGACGCCGGAAACGGACAGGATGGGCTTTCTGAGAATGATCCGCCCCGGGTCGGCAACATTCTGCCTACTGTATATGAGACCTGTGCTGATGCCGTCCGCCCAGTAATCCGGGGCACTGGCGTAAATGACGTATTCCTGGTTTTGCGGCAAAGTGCGAAATGCGTACCGGCCCGCGCTGTCCGTTTTGACGGGCTCGACCGGTGTCCAGCAGCGCCAGGATTTCTTCAAGCTCAAACCCACCTTCGCATTCGCAAGCGCGTGGCCGTCTTCATCCTCGACCACGCCGGCCAGTGTCAGCGCGGGCTCCAACCTGATCTTCATGCTCCGGGTCTCTGGGTAGATGTCCGCCAGGGCGGCCAGGTTCGATTGCATGTACCGTGCCATCAGACACAGATTTTCGCCGGGCTCCCATTCCTTGGCCCAGGCGATGTCGAAGGCCCCCGCCGAATCCGTGAGGACAAACTGACTGCTCATGGGCAAGGCGGCCACCTGGACACCAGCGAGCGGTCCGCCGTTCGGATCGAGCACGCGACCCTGCACCGACACGGCCGGCACCAATTCAACCTCCGCCTCTCCGCCCGCCTGGGGCAGCCACGCTGCGCCGATCAGGTCCGGCTCCTTGTGCCGCACGTAAACCAGCAGGCCCCGCGGGTCCGCTGGCGGCGCGTAGTGAATAGACAGCATTCCTTCGGCATCGGTCTGATATTCGGTTCCCATCGGCGCAACAAAAAAACGCTCTTGTGCCAGGACGCGGCCCTGCGGACCCTTGACGAGACACGTGGCGCTCCGTTGTCCCGCAGCCCCCTCGTCCTCACGGGCCGTCCCTGCCGAAGGCGTCTGCGCCGAGGATGTCTTCGGCATGGCTTCGATCTTGCCATCGAACTCGTTCAACACGAACCCTTCGGCGCGGACGATATGCTGCTCATCCGTCTGAATCAACCACGGCAGCGAGCGGACGCCCCAGGCGCACCGGGTCTGCTCCTCATCGGCCTGCACCATGCCAACAGGCACGTGGGTATTATTCTCCCGGAGCCATTCTCGGAGCCTGTCTTCCTCGACCTGGGCGGCTTGGATGCCGAGGATGACCATACCCTTTCTCACCAGAAGCTCGGTCTTTTTCGCCAGTTGCTCCATGCAGTTCCGCGACGGGCGCTGCTGCATGTCGAAGAAGCAAATCACAAGCATTTTCCCTTCAATGCCGGCAGGGTCCAAGTCCATGCGGAAGGCATCCAAGGCGGGCAGAGGCTTTCCCAACAGACTCCTCATGAGGTACTTGTTGATGTCGGGGGTGAACCCCCCCTGTGACCAACGGAAGGTGCGCTGCGCGTTGCCCGTGAGACGCACCTCGGTCCCTTCCGGCAGCACGATTTGGAACGCGCCCAGCGCCTGGAAGTCCGGATGCAGGACGATGTCCCGGCGTTGGACCACGACGTGATCCTCGCTCTCTTCTCCGCTGGCCCATTTAGTTTTCCCAGTGAGACGGCCCGCCACCGGCAGGAAAACGCCGTCGATCTCTTGCACGTCCACGGCATCAACCGTCTCCGTCCACTCGGTGATGCCCTGGTCCTCGATGCGAATCTTCTCGCGGAGAATGTCCCGGCCGCTCTTGCGCCAGACGGACTTCAGGGCATTGTACCCCTTCTGGGGCGCGAGCCACACTGTGAACGTGCCATACTCCGTTTTGGCCTCCACCACGTGACACGACGTGCTGCCGAGGGTTTCCTGCCCGACATAGCGCACGTCGTTGCTGTCACACATCGCCTCCGCCTGGTGCGTGGCGCTCCCGATGCCGCCTGTGAGTCCCTCCAGAAAGCCGCCGTGCGCCGATTGCGCTTGCAGGTTCAGCAGCATCTCTCTGACGTCCGTTACCACGAAGGCCTCGCGTTCGCTCCCGGAATCACGCTGGCTGTAGCGCAGGTAGTAATCGTTCAGAACCAGATCGCGGAATTCTTCGTTGAAGGAGTACGGGTCGCCGTCCAGTTTGCCCTCGAACTGACAGCGTCCGAATGATTCCCAGCGATCCCCGTCCCGGCGGTGCGTGACGTCGTACTTCCAGTGGCGAAAGTCCCTTCCCTGGTAAGCCATCGAATGATCGCATTCGATGCGCATCGACACGGATTTATCCCAGCCGGTCACGGCCTTGCGGTAGCGGTCGAGCAATTCCCGGGGAGTCGGGGCAGTCTCGACCGCGTAGACTGTCGGTGCGACGCGCGCGCGGGCCGGGGGCGTGCGGCTCGCGGCCCTCGCCATGGGCAGCAGCGTGAGAGCTATAATCGCCACCAGCACGCACCCGGCGCATCCCGGCTTCGCGCTCTTGGGGAAGGGCCGGCTCACGATGTAACGGATGCGCCCCGTCAACGCCTTCTGGGATTCCACGACCCCCAGGAGTCGCAAGCTCAGTGTCGGCGGCCCGAACGCCAGCCGGGAGACGCTCAGCAGGGTCCGGGGATAATCCTCCGCCGCATCGCCCATGGCGGCCAAGACGGTCTCGTCCACGGCCTGCTCCCGAACCCTGCGAATCCGTACATTGGCCGCCCACAGGAGGGGGTGATAAAAGTAGACGACCTGCAAAAGGGCCTGAAGGAGATTGAGCCATAGGTCGCCTCGTTTGACGTGGGCCAACTCGTGGAACAGGACGGATCTCAGCTCATGAACCTGCAACTGGACGAGCATCTCTTCGGGGATCAGGATCACCGGTCGCCGGAGGTCGCAAACCGAGGGACTCGCCGAGAGCGGACTGAGCTTCACCGCGAGATGCGTTCGCACTCCCATGCGGAACGCGCACTGGCGGAGCAGTTCGATGATCTCCCGAGGGGGCTCGTGGGATTGTGCCACCAGGCGGTGCACGAAGAGAGTGCGTTGAATCAGCAGAACGGCCATTACCAACACGAGGATCGCCCAGCCGAGCAAAGCGAGCGCCGGCCAGGTAATTGATGGGCCGTGCGGGACCGTCGGAGGCGCTGCGCGAGTGGGGGCCATCGCGGCCTCCTCGAAGGCGTGCCCCATCGAAGGAGCGAACTCAGGATCCCAAGGCGCTGAGGAGGCGACCGTTCGATCGGCCGGCGGCACCGGCGGCTCTTGGTCGATGGATTCCACCGGCGCCGTCAGGGTGGGCAACTGACCGCCCACCCAGTAAGCGACTCCTGTAGGGGAGTAGAAGGAGGGTGGCAGGATGAATTTGGCCAAGACCAGCAGCCAGATCCAGTACCGCACGACAGCCCTGACTCGCTTCCGCAGGACGAGATCCAGGAGCGCCAGTATGACAATCAGCAGACTAGACTGGACCAACATGGGGACGGCAAAGGCCACGAAAGCCCCGCCCGCCGCATTCAGCAGATTGACGATTTCGCCCATCGCAATCCCTCCTTATTTCGTGAAAAGGTCCCCACGCGGAAACGCGCGTGGGGACCCCGACTCCGAGGGGCCCGCCGCAGGCCTCTCAGCGTTTTCGCCCGGTGGTCTTTTCCCGTTTCCGGTTTTGGAGCAGGTGCTCCAGATACTGATAGTCCTCCTCGGACAGTTTTTCGCTCTCGATCAGGAATTGCATCATCGGGGTCAGGGCACCATCAAAGGCACGTTGCGCCGTGCGCAGGAGCTCGTTGCGCTGGGCTTGGGCCCGCGTGACGGCGGACCGGTACAAGTACAGATTCCGGACCCGCTCCGTCTTGAGAAGTCCCTTGCGGACCATGCGGTCCATCAGGGTCTTGACCGTGGTATAGGCCCATCCTTTCTGCTCCTGGAGCACTTCCTGGACGGTCGGGGCGGCACAGGGCTCGCATTCCCAGACCACCTGCAAGATCGCCCATTCGCTCTCGAACAGCTCGAAACTCGGCTTGGCCATACATCCTCCCTATGTCTATCGCAGTCAACAGTACTCTACTACAGTAGAGTATGCAAGAGGAAAAATCCGATTTGCTGCAAAAATTTTTGGGTCCTTCTCTCCCCTGAAGGCGAAGACCGTCACCTGCGCCTGGTCAGCCTGAGTCTCACAGCCGCGGCGCGGGGGCGACGGAACGGCCCACCGGCACTCATTGTGTAGGACGCTCTGAGATTGCGGTCCTACGCGCGGCGAATGCCCTATGGTCCCGTTTGCAGCAGCTTGTCCAAGTCGTCCAGCGCGAAGCCTTCGGCGCGCACTGTGTGGCTCTTGTCGGTCAGAATCAGCCACGGCAGGGAACGCACGCCCCAAGCACACCGGGTCTGCTCCTCATCGGCCTGCACCGTGCCCACCGGCACGCGAATACTCCCCTCCCGGAGCCACGCACGCAGCCTGTCTTCCTCCCTCCCGCCGATCTGGATGCCGAGGATGACTATATCTTTCTGCGCCAAAAGCTCGGCCTTTTGGGCCAGTTGCACCAGGCAGTTCCGCGACGGCCGCTGCTGCACGTCGAAGAAGCAAACGACGAGCATTTTCCCTTCGATGCCGGCAGGGTCCAAGTCCACCCGGATGGCGTCGAAGCCGGGCAGAGGCTTTCCCAGCAGACTCCTCATGAGGTACTTGTTGATGTCGGGAGTGAACTTCCCGTCCGACCAGCGGAAGGTACGCTGCGAGTTGCCCGTGAGACGTACCTCGGTCCCTTCCGGCAGCACGATTTGGAATGCCGCCAGCGCCTTGAAGTCCGGATGCAGGACGATGTCCCGGCGTTGGGCCGTCATGTGCTCCTCGTCGTCCTCGCCGCCGGTCCGTTTGGTTTTATCCGTGAGTCGGCCGGAGACCGGCAGGAAAATGCCGTCGATCTTCTGCACATCAATGGCGTCCACCGTTTCCGTCCACTCGATGATGTTCCGGTCTTCGGTTCGAACGTCATCGTACAGAATGTCCCGGCCGCTCTTGCGCAACACGTATTTCAGGGCATTGTCCCCCTTCTCGGGCGCGAGCCACACCGTGAAGGTGCCGTACTTCGTCCGAGCCTCGACGACGTGACATCGTGTGCCATCGAGGGTCTCCGGCCCGACGTAACGCAACTCGTTGCTGTCGCACATAACCGCCGCGAGATGCGTGGCACTTCCCAGGCCGCCCGTGCGTCCCTGGAGAAAGCCGCCGTCACACGATTGGGTTTGCAGGGACCGTAGTTGCTCTTTGACATCCGCTCCCGCAAAGGCTTCGCGTTCGCCGCCGGAATCCCGTTGGCTCCAATACAGGTAATAGTCATCCGAAACCAGACGGCGAAACTCCTCAGTGAAGGAGTCCAGGTCACCGTTCAGCTTCTCCTCGAACTGATAGCGTCCGAACCATTCACAGCGATCCCCGTCCCGGCGGTGCGTGACGTCATACTTCCAGTGCCGGAAGTCCATTCCCCTGTAAACCGTTGAATGCTCGCATGCGACACGCATCGACACGGATTTGTCCCAACAGGTCGCCGCTCTCCGGTAGCGGTCGAGCAACTCCCGCGGGTCCGGCGTCACCTCTGCGGCGACCGCGTGCGACAGAAGAGCGGAGATCCCGAGCAGGACGGCTATCGCCGACCCACGTTTCCCCCAATCACCGGCGTCATGTGCGAACACGTGAAGCCTCCTTCAAAATAGCGGCTACTTTTCAACGCTCTTTATCCGGTCATCAACCTCCGTGAGGTCGAATCCTTCCGCACGGACGACGTGTCGGGCATCCGTCAGAACCAGCCACGGCAACGACTGGACGGCCCAGGTGAAGCGGACCTTCTCGATATCGCCTTCGCTGGTGCCAATGGGGAAGGGAATGTTCTGCTCCCGGGCCCACGCCTTGAGTCTGTCGCTTTCAACTTCGCCAATCTGGGCAGCGAGAACGGCCACGCCCCTCTGCTGTAGCGCGCCGGCTTGGCGGGCCAACTGCTGAACCCAATGTCGCGACGGCCGCTGGTTGAAATCCCAGAAGCAGACGAGAACGCATTGGTCTTTCATCGGTTCGGAAGCGGCTTCCATGCCGATACTGCGCAGGTCCGGTAGCGGCTTGCCCGCGAGGGCCTCGGCAAACTCCAGAGGCGGCGTGTCCGAGGGAAGCGGTGCCGTTGTGCCCTGCAACTCCTGCGACAGCCTCTCATCGTCCTTTTCGTAGTAGACGAAGGAGGAGTAACCCGGCCTCTCATCGGTGACGGATGCGCCGTCCATCAGTCCGAGCGCCTGCAACGAGAACTCGGAAGGAGCGAGAGGATGGTTCACCACGTTTTCCACGAACGTCACTTTCACGATCCGGATCGTGCTTCCCAGAGCATCCGGTGCGCTCCGCTGGTAGCGGAGCACGAACGTCTTCGGAATCCACGCCCCCTCCTGAAGCTCGTAGGTCCACTGGCGCCGTTCCGTGCCGTTGTCGGATTTTCCATCAAACTCCACTACGTTGCCGCCCTGGGACAGATCGAACCGATGCCGGTTCCAGGCAGCCTCGTCCCCCACCCTCAGGATTACGCAATCACCGTCCCGTGTGGCCGTCACGTTCGAGAGTTGTTCGCTCTTGACGCCGCGGTAAAGGAGCAACAGTCTTTCGACTACATTATCGATGCATAAGGTCATGTGCCCGCTCAGGTACGACATCGGCTCAAAGCACTCCGTAAACGGGCGTCCGCGTGTCACATCCGGCGGCCAGATCGCCAGGCCACTGACCGTCCGGCCGTCCGGTGTGGCGACGTCGGGAGCATACCGGCAGAACGCAAGGCGCGTCTTGAGCCCATTGATCACCCGGTCCGAGGCGGCCTGAGACACCGGCCTGGCCCCCGCCGTCGGGCTCTCCTTTACGTATCGCTCTTCCACGGTCCACTGCCAACGGGTCATCTCCCGCCGGCAGTCGCAGAGAAAGTGGACGGAAGTCTTTCGCCTCATCACGATGCCATCGGCGCCTTCACGAGTTTCCTCGATTTGTGCGCGGCCCTGCCAGGTGGAGAGCTTGTCCCGGTTCTTCATGTGGGTCATCGCGGCCAGCCGGAGGAGTTCGATGTCGCTTTGCTGCCCGGCTTCTGCGGGCAGTATGGCGGTGACGGCAATCCCCAGTGAAAACAGGAAGAGCTTTGCCATAGGAGCAATCCCTTGGTACGGGCAACTTCTTGTGGCTGCCCAGGGCAGGCACGGGGGCCTGCCCCTACTGTTCGGTGACGACCTGCTTCATTTTATCGCCGAGTTCCTCAATTGCGAAACCCTCGGCATGAACCGTATGGCGCTTGTCGGTCAGAATCAGCCACGGCAGAGACCGCACGCCCCAGGAAGCCTTGACGTAATCCACATCATTATCGATTCTGCCGACCGGGAATGGAATATTATTCTGTCTCATCCATTCCTCGAACACATGGTCGTCAACGTCCGAAGTTTGAATGCCGACGATGGCGATACTCTTCGCGCTTAAGCGTCCGGCCTGCTCGGCCAGATGGCTCAGGCAACGTCGGGACGGCCGCTGGTTCATGTCGAAGAAGCAGACCAGCACCATCTTGTCCGTTGCCCCGGCGCGGTCCGCATCAAGCCCAAGATCGTCGAGCGGCGGAAGCGGTTCACCCATCAGGGAAGCGGCCTCGCCTGCGGGCCGATTGACCGTTATAACACCCGCCTGGTCTCTCGTCGTGGCTAACGAAGCCGGGGGAAAGGCCGCCACACGACGGACCTGCCCCACCTCCTCCATCGGGATGTTCACGAACAGCCACGCTTGCCCCGATTGGAGCCATTGGAGCTGATCGTAGGACAGTCGCACTTCGAAGTATCCATCCTCATCGACCTCTCCGATGAAGGGGCCGAGGAGGTCATCGCCGCGCCAGAGGTGGAGGGATGTCCTGGCGCCCGGCCAGGGCGGTGGCTGGATCACCGCCGGACGGCCGTCTTTGAAGAGAACGCGGCCATAAAGGGCCTGTGTGCCCGAGGATATCGTGATCTGTGCGGTCTGACCCGATTGGACGGTAACGCTGCGGGGCGGCAAATCAGGTCCATGGATCGAATAATTGCCCGATGGCAGACCTCGCACGGAGAATGACCCGTCGCCGGCGGAAGTACACGCGAACCGATAATAGAAAGCCGGCGAGAAAGCTGCTCCTATCCCAAGTCGGGTCCCCGGCACACCCTTGCCGGTAGCCACATCAAGAATCTTCCCTTCGATCCGGCCCTCCGCAGGGAGCACCACCTCAATATCCTTCTGTCCGGCGAGGAAGCGCGGCTGGCCCTGCCCCTCGAATGAGAACGTGTAGGTCACGGCCTTGCCGGGTGCCGTGATAAGCAGGTCCACGCCTGAATCGGCCGGAAGGCCATCGAACTGGAACCGCCCCTGGTTATCCGTTCGTGTCCCCAGAACGTCCAGAGGCGCAATGCCCGGGAGCCATCCCTTCTTTTCCGTCCCGCCGGCTGTCGTCTGTACGCGGGTGAGATTCGCGCGAATGTTGGCGCCCTCCACGGGCTTTCCCGCCTCGTCCACGATTGTGCCCCCAAGCACCTTGGGCTCGCCAAGCTCCACGCGCACCTGCAGATCCTCGCGTAAATCCCATTGTGCCCACCCTAAAGCCCAGCCGGGCCTTACCGCAACGATGTATCCGCCGAGGGACCGGCCCTTGCCGGGCCGGGAGTCGGTCTCGAAATGGAAGGTGCCGCTGCCATCCGTGACCGCCAAGCCGATGACCTGCAGCTCGATGTTGCCGGCAATCCCGTCCGAGAGCATTTCGTAGGCCGTCACCTCAACCCGGGCCAGCGGCTTGCCGGTAACGCCGACTGCTTTGCCCCGGCACATTATGCTGCGGGGCCCGGGGTCCGGCGCCTCCGCGCGCAGATCCCCGGGAAGAGCAGCAAAGATGCCGAACGAGAGGATCGGCGCGATCATGAGGATATTCGACAGTCCGCTCGGGACTTGTGTTGCTCGATTCATCCGGTCAATCCTCCGAAGGCTGGTTGGTCGCCGGTGCACGTTCCGCCTGCTCGTTCAACCATATTGAATCTCGCAGCTCCCATTGCCGCCGATAAACGAGGAAAACGCCTGCTCTGACCTAAACGCCTTTAAGTAGACGGTATTGCAGGCCTTTTGTTACAGGAAAGGCGCCTGCCTGGCTCTTTTTGTGGAGCGATCGTGGGTAGAGACGCAAGATTTTGCGTCTCTACGACGGTGTGGCCGGGGTGGCCGAGACGGCGGGGGCCTTTCGTCGGCCGTGGAGGATCGTATGGGGTGCGAGGGCGCCGACGCTGCAGCGCGTGCATTCCAGGCATCGGATGCAGCGCAGGTCGTTCGGGCTCTTTTGCGGCTCGATATTGTACCGGCACAGCTTGCCGCAACGCTGACAGTCCGTGCACCCATCCCCGTCGGATCGCAGGAAGAAGGCGGAGACGCGGTTGCAGGCGGAGAAAATCACGCCGAGCGGGCACAGGACCCGGCACCAGGGCCGCCGGATAAACAGAATGCTTGCGACAAAGACACCGATGATGGTCAACTTCAGAGTGTTGGGCCAGGCGATCGGCTGGCCGGTCCATGCCTGCTTCACCACGCCCGGAACGGCGGCCTCGACGCCACCGGCCGGACAGAGCCGGCAAATGAACAGCGGATGGGTCTCGCCGAAGAGGTACGGAATCGCCAGGACGGTCAAACCGAGCACGACAAAGCGGAAGTGCCCCGTCCAGCGGGGCAGCTCAAACTTGTACGTCGGGACCCGCGCGCCGAGGTCCTGGAGCAGACCGAAAGGACAGGCCCAGCCGCAGAACAGGCTGCCGACCGTCGCGCCCACCAGAACCAGCAAGCCGATGGTCATGAAGGGAATCAGATGCAACGCGCTGAAATTAGCCAGGACCCCGATGGGACAGGCGAAAGTCGCCAGCGGGCAGGCGTAACAGTGAAAGACCGGCGCGCAGACGCCATGATAGCGTACCGCCGACGGACCCAGCCAGACTAACAGAAAGGCCGATTGCACCCAGAGTCGATAAGGTTGCAGTCTCGCGAAGAATTCGGCGAATTTGGTTTTCCCGAGCATTGTCACCAACCACGAACCGCTTTTCCGGCCGACACGGCCGCGGCTCACTTCACTCAGGTCGGACAGGCTTTGGGAGCCTGCTGCCCTTCCTCATAGGTCTTCTTGATCTGTCCCTTTTCATCCCGCGTCAGTCCGCCCCGGGCCACCTCCTGCGTGATGGCAGCCTCCGACTGGGTCACGACCTTCTGGCCCTGTGCGCCGGAAGATACGATTGCGGCTTTCGCAAACAAGCCCCAGACCAGCAGGCCCGCCGCGACCACGACAAGTACCAGCGCCAGAATTGTTCTTCGCTGTTCCATAACCGTACACCCCTTCGCAATCGCGGATTCGAGGCTGCGTTACAGCCTCATTCGCAATCAAAAAATGGCGGAGGCGAATGGGAATCGAACCCACCCAGGACCTTCTCGGCCCTACGCTGGTTTTGAAGACCAGGGGCACCACCAGGCACCAGTCACCTCCGCATGGTTGCCGGGCGCCACATCTACGTTAACTCTGATGCTACCACATTCCCGCCGTCGGGCCAAGAATCTATCGCGAAGTTTGAATGTAAAATCCGAAGTTTCAGGGGGCGCAGAGCCGCCAAGACTCGATGCCTCTTGAGACTTCCCACTTCAAACTTCACACTCTCTTTTCAGGTTTTCGTAGAAGACCATGGCCGGGGAGCCGGCGAAGCTGATGCCCATCCAGGCCGCCTCGTCGATCTCGGCGGGCGTGAACCCCTTTTTCCGCGCGTTCTTCAGGTGCATCTTCAGGCAAGGCTCGCACCGCAGCGCCACCGACAGCGCAATGGCTATTGCCTGCTTGGTGTAGGCGTCCAGGTTATGCGGCGCGTTGGCCGCACCGAGAAACGCCTTGAACTGGGCCTTGACCTGCTCCATCTCGGAGCTTTGCTCGCCGCCGGATTGCGTCGATGCCACCGCATCGGCACAGCAGGGAATGTCCTGGATTGATGATGGATGATGGATGATTGATGATTGTAATGGCTCCGCGATTTTTGCGGGGACCGGCGTGGGGATGGGGCGTTTGCCGGTGGTTTCGATACGGATCAGGCCGGAACCTTTGGCTGTGACTTTGCCGATAATTGCCGCCGCGGATATGCCTCGACCGTGGAGGGCTTTGAGTAACTCGGCGGCCTTGCCTTGCTTGATCGCAATCAGCAGGCCGCCCGAGGTTTGGGCATCGTAGCAGATATCGACCACTTCAGCCGGCAGGGACTCGGCCGGCGCGATGCGCTGGGCGCAGGATTCCTTGTTTCGCTCGATGGCGCCCGGCAAAATGCCAGCGGACGCGTATTCGAGCACACCCGGCAGCAGCGGGATATCGTCCCAGACCAGCTCGACGTCCACGCCGCTGGAGCCGGCCATCTCGGCCAGATGACCCATCAGACTGAAGCCCGTGACATCGGTGCAGGCGTGCGCGCCGAATTCCACCATCAGTCGCGATGCCTCTTTGTTCAGGGCGGTCATGGATTTGGCCATGGCCTCGATGCTGGCGGGCTCGGCCCGGCCGATTTGCGCGGCAAAGGCGATGATGCCCGTACCGAGCGGCTTGGTCAGAATGAGCACGTCGCCCGGCCGGGCGCCGGCGTTCGTGACCACCTTGTCTTTATCGATCACGCCCGTTACGGCGAAGCCCGCTTTGATCTCGGCATCGTTGATGCTGTGGCCGCCGACAATGGCGCAACCCGCCTCCTTCATCTTGTCGATCCCGCCGGCGAGGATTTGGAAGAGGGCCTCGTCGGGGATTTTGCGCGCGGGGAAACCGACAATGGAAAGAGCGGTCAAGGGCGTGCCGCCCATCGCGTAGACGTCGCTGACCGAATTGGCGGCCGCGACCTGGCCGAACGTGTACGGGTCATCGACGGAGGGCGTGAACACGTCCACCGTCTGCACCAGCGCCTGACCGTTGCCCATATCGTAAATCCCGGCATCGTCACCCGCCGGCACGCCGACCAGGACGCGGGGGTCCTCGATGGCCGGCAGGTCCTTCAGCACCTTTTTGAGAAATGCCTGGTCGATCTTCGACGCACAGCCCGGCCGGTCCACCAGTTTAGTCAACTGCACCGTGCCCGTCGGGCTTTCCAGCCGCTCGCCGGCACAGGTGCAGACGTTCTTCTCTTTGAACAGCGGACAGGGGCACGGCTGCTTCGGATCGCAGATACAGTGCCCCAGCTTGATCGACCGCTGCATCACCCTTTTTCGTCGTTCCACATCGACCATCATTCAATCCTCACGTACGTTACGAATCGAGACTCTCTTAAAATGGGTGCCGCGCTCAAACTTGCTTTGAGCGTGCCTTCACTATCTACTCACATTGTCAAAATGGCGTCGCGCCAATAAGGCGGCGCCGAGCGCGCCGGTCATCTGGGGCTCGGGCGAGACCGTGACGGAATGCCCGAGAGCCTTCACCAGAGCCGTCTCCATGCCCGAGATCTTCGCCACACCGCCGGTGAAGACAATCGGCGTTTCGACGTTCCGGCCGGCCATGGCGACGATCCGCGCGGCGATGGCCGCCTGGACGCCGGCGACAATATCCTCACGTGCCCGGCCGCACGTGAGCAGGCCGATGATTTCCGTCTCGGCGAAAACCACGCACATACTGCTGATCGCCGCGGGCTCGCGGCTCCGCGCGCCCATGGCCCCGAGATCATCGAGAGAGACGTCCAGTCGCTCAGCCACAACTTCGAGGAACCGCCCCGTGCCGGCGGCACAGCGATCGTTCATGGCGAAGTCGCGAACCTTGCCGTTTTTGTCCAGACGCATCAGTTTGCTGTCCTGGCCGCCGATGTCAATGATGGTCTGGGCATTCGGGACAAGCTGACGCACCCCGACGGCGTGGCACGTGATCTCCGTGACGGTCGTGTCGGCGATGTGGACGGCATTTCGGCCGTAGCCGGTGGCGACGATGCGACGGACATCCGACCTGCCCGCGCCGGCGTTCGCGAGAACCTCTTCGAACAGCTCGCAGGCGAGCTTATCCTGTTCGACGCCCTGGTCCGTCTGCCCGGCGGCTATGATCCCTGAATCGTCGACCAGGGCGACCTTGATAGCCCGCGAGCCGGCATCGATCCCTGCATAGATCATCTGTTTCTCCGATCTTTGACCGTTTCCACGAGTGCCTGCAACCGGGTGCACAGCGTCGCGTGCGTGGCATCCGTCAGCGGCGGCACTTCGATCTCCAGCACGGGCAGGCGGCATTCTTCGCGCACGATTTCGCCGATGATCTCGCCCTCGGTCGCACAGTGACTGGCGCCGGGAATGCGAGAGACGATCGCCGCCTCCGCCCCGAACCGACGGATATCGGAGACGATGCGAGCGGCACGATCGGTCGCCGAGCCGACCATGGGATCGGCCAACGCTATCCGGGCGAGCGCCTCCATCGGCGGCACCGTGAGCGGAATCGGGTCCAGGGCATGACTGAAGAGATACTCCGTGCCGCAGACTCGCCCGCCGCAGTCTTCCAGAAGATTCATCACCTGCAAGTCCGCCACGGGATTGACCCAGAAGATACGGGCGGCATCCCCCGATCCGTACCCCGTCCCCGCCGCCACGCGGTGGCCGACCTCGTCCAGCAGCTCCTGCAGAACGGCGATGGTCTCCTCGCGGTCCGAGCAAAAATGAATCGCCAGCATCTCCGCAATGAGCATCTCCAGAGCGGGCATGGGGCACGGCGTAGCGGTGAACGCCAGGTGTCGCAGCCGGGCCAGCAATCGGCGAACGCAATTGGCCCGTGCGATTCCCTTCATGAGCGACTCGTCATCAAGGGTCTGCCCGGCCAAATCCTCGAGGGCGGTCTTGACGCGTTCCAGCTCGGACTGGACGAACGCAACTTGCTTTGCCGGCGCCGGAAAGCCGCCGGGTAGCGTCACGGCTTCCTCGTCCGGCTCCGGTTGGCGTCGATGCGGAATCTCCCACCAGAAAATGGGGTAACCCAAGCCGTTGAGACGCTGGGCGATGGCGGAGAAATCGTCGCACGTAGCCCCGACGCTGCAGGTCAGCAGGTCCGGGATCGGAAAGTGTGCCGCGGTGACAAAGGCGCCGAGCATGGCGCGGACCGGGCAGAAGGATTCGTCGATGCCCAGCGAATCGGCGATTTGCAGCAGGCCGGAGTTCAGCTCCATGACGCAGGGAATCCACCACGCGCCGTCGGGATAAAAGGCCACGAGATTGTCGAGGCTGTACGCCATCACGGGAACGGTGCCGAGGTCTTTCATCGTGCCGACGAGCTTCTTGCCGCCGTCGCGTGCTGCCTGGAGCCGGTCTTCCTCCGTCAGCAGAAAGTTCCACAGCCGCAGCGCCGCCGGCGAATTGTCATATCGAAGCTTCCGCAGCCGCGTATCGCCGTCGCGCACGTGCCGGCCGAGCGGACCACCGTAGGCAGGCTGCGGCACGCCCGCCTGCTGCAAGCCATCGTACCGGCGGTCCCACTCCTCCAGCGTGATCTGTCGCGGCGCATCGCTCACTGCAGCATCTCCAGGAACGCGCGAATCCGGGTGTGCGCTCGCGCCGAGCTGGTGTCATTGTGGCCGTCGCTGTCGAGTCCGAGTACCGGCAGATTCGTCGATTCCTTCAGCCGGGCAAACTCCGCTCGCCACATGTCGCACCATACGTAATGATGAAAAATGATGCCGCGTGCACCGGCCTGGGCCAGCTCGCGCTGCAGCCATTTGTAGAGCTCGCTGTTCGGCCGGCGGGAGGCGTCCGGGATATCGAAGTACGCCTGGGCAAGTTCCAGCAAGGGATCTTCGCTCAGGCTTCTGCGGTCAAAAGCCCGGCACAAGCCGCGCTGTCCCGTCTCTGTGGCGTCCAGCACGATGCGCCCGCCACACTCTTCGACAATGGCGAACAGGACCCGGTCCCGCTGCAGGAGGGGACCGCCGACGACCGCGATGGGCACGCCCTCCGCCCGTACGGGCCGTGGGGCGTGCTGTCTGGCATCGTCATATTCGAGCATGATTCGTGCAAGTTCTTCCCGGGCGGGCGCATGGCCTCCGAGACGGACCAGGAAACGGCCCAGACGCTTCAGCTCGTCGAGATACAGCCTCTGAGCCGCCACGGTTTGCGAGGTGCTCGGCACATTCAACAGGAAGACCGGCGTATCGATTCTGCGAACCAGCAGATCGAAGACGCGTCGCATCTGGTCGCATACGGTCGTGATGATAACGCCGCCGGCCTCGTTATCGGCGGCAACATCATTGGCGAAGGCGCGGGCATACGGGCAAAGACCCTCGATGCGCGGGATGGCAGGTGCATCCTCGACTGGGAGAGGAATCAACCGTCGCGGCTGCAAGCCATGGGCGGCGATCCACTCAGCCGGCACGTAGGGACACGTATACACGATGGTTTTTGCCGGCTCTGTCATGCTTGCGTGCCCGCCCTCTGGTGAACGGTTTCGAACAGGGCCTCGACCCGTAGAGCAATCCGCGCGGAATCGGAGGGCGAATAGTCCGTCTCGATCCGCAGGTACGGGACGCCGAGCTTCTCCTCGGCCAGCTTCTTCACGAAATACGACTCGACATCATACGTGAGGCACGCCTGCCAGATTAGATCGACCACGCATTGTACGCGGTACTGCCGGGCCAGGTCCTGCAAAACCTCCAACCGCCGGCTGTTCTTGGTCATTACCGAGCAGGGCAGCCGGAAGTACTTCTCCGCCAGGGCAAGGATCGGATCGGCCGCCGTCTCGTCCACGTCTTCGAGAATGGGCTTCAGACCCGTGCAATTGTCCATGCACACGACCAGCCCGCCGTGCGACTCGATAATCTCCAGCACGCGCTCGGCCCCGTGCACCATCGGCACACCTGTCATCAGGACCCGGACTTTTCCACCCGCGCAGGCGTCCGGCTTGCGGGCTTTGTAGAACTCCAGCGCCCAGGCGTATTGCTCGAAATCGGCGCAGAGGCCGGAGATATTGCTCTTGAATTGGAGTAACTGCCGGCCGGTCAGCGGCGGGTGCTCGGCCTTCATCAATTCCGCCAGTTGCCGTCGCAAGGCCCGCTCGCGGTTCATCGTCCTCGTGGCCCGCCGGATTTTCTCATTCGTGATCTCGACGCGAAAGGCCTCTTCGAGCCGGGCCTTGAGCTTGCGCAGCTCGCTGACCCAGTGGGCCATCGCATCGCGGTCATTCGGCTTCTGCGGCAACTCCAGCACGTGCATCGTGCGCGTCTCGCTCATCAGCTCGTACATTTTCTTCTTGCCGTCGCACGTGGTCTCGGCAACGACCATATCGGCCATTTCCAGGAACGGGTTCTTTCTCTGGACGTGGAAGCCATACGTGGACTTGATGAGCGGGCAGAGATTCGCGGGCAGGTGCTCTTCGGCCGGACCGATCATCTCCGCCGCGCCGCCGCAGAGACAGACCGGCACCGCCTCGGCCGCCATAATCAGCTCCCGCGGCGTGTATTCGCACAGGATACCGACAACCCGTCTGCCCTTGGCCTTCGCGTCCGAAGCGTATTGCAGGCAGTTCGGAATCATCCGGTCGAACCAAGCCAGTGGACCATCCGCCAATTGTGGAGCCGACGAGCCTGCAGACCCGCACGCCACCTGCGGCGGATGGCACGGATCAGCCGGATTGATCCTGATACCTTCGGTATCGCAGCACCTTGGCGTTCTATCCTTCGCCATCAGGTCACCACCCCTTTCGCACGACGAACAGGCCCTGGGCGATTTTGCCGGCGTGGGCCAACTGCTGCATGAAGGCCATTTCCCCCGCCAGGCCGGTCATCATCTCACGGTCGAACCCGATGATCTTCAGGGCATCGTAGGTGAGCTGCATGCCAAGCATATTCAGGTACAGATCCACATAGGGTGCGAACCGGCCGGTGTCCTTCGCCACGATCACCTCGCAGTCGTTATCTTCCAGCAGGTCGCGATAATCATTGATACTCAAGACGTTGGGAAACTTCATGAAGCGCAGGTACCGCTCGGCCTCCGGCTGCGAGAGTCCGCCGTTACTTTCGACCCAGTCCGTGAACGCGATGACGCCGCCCGACTTGACAATCCGCACCGCCTCGGCGATCAACCGGGCCTTGTCTACAACATAGCACCATGCATCTTCTCCCCAGACGAAATCAGCGCTGCCGCTCTTGAGCCCGCTATTACACACATCGGCCAGAGTGAACTGAATGCGGTCGGCGAGCCCCGCCTGTTGGCAGCGCTCCTGGCCCTGGCGAACGACCGTCTCCGTCGCGTCCACGCCGTGCATGCCGGCGACGCCACGCAAGCGCACGAGGAACCGCATGCCCGCCCCATTGCAGCAGCACAGGTCCACGCCTCTCATTCCGGCCTTGATGCCGGCCTGTTCCGCCAAGTCCGTTGACGAGACAAAACCTCCGATATGGATCTGCTCGCCCATGATCAGTTCCCACAGCCGCCCCTCCGGCCCACCATACACCGCCTGCACATCCGCCAAGCCGATTCCCTCGACGCTCTTCATAATCTCTTCTCCACAACGGAGCTCGCAAAATCCCACCAATAAAAAAGGCGGGTCAGAGTCGTCTCTGAACCCGCCGGTACACGCGCAATCTCGCGCGATTCCTACTCCACGGAGTGCCACGTCCTTTCATGCTCGACCTCAAAGGGGCCCAGGTCGATGTCGATCTGCACCTGGTACTTGCCTTTGAAACCTTCTGGCACTCGCCACGAGTACCGGCAGGTGCCACCTCACCCATACTCGAACTTACCCGCCGCCAACACAGTTCCTTTCTCATCGACAATCTTGAACGCTGGACTGGGGAGGGCCGCGCCACCCTGTCGCCAACCCACCTGGTATTCTTCGCCCGCGCAGCCGACGAGCAGGGCATTGATCGTAACCTCCCCTTGGCCAGCCTGTTGAACGTCTGCCTTGACGGTGAACGGTGATCCAATTCTGACCGATGTCGTTTCCCCCGGCTTGATCACAAAGAAATTGAGAGGCCCCAGATGAACCATGGCCGAGGAGGAGCTGCACGGCAGGGTCCGTAAGTATCCCGATGCATCTCTTTGTTCGAGCGCCGCGTCGATCGCCATATACTTGCCGGCCGGCAATTGCCACTGGTGGCCCGGCGCAAGGTACTGATCCGCGGCATCAGACCACAGCTTCAACTCCACAGCAGCATCCCCGGATTCGAGGACAAGAGTCCCGAGCTGCGGCTCGGTCTTGGAGAGCGTCAGGCCCCTCCCGTCCGACGCGACCCCGATGGCGTAGTAGTCGCTGCCGATTTGCACCAGTTGCCCCAGCGGCATCACCTCGGAGCGTGCGGACACCGAAATCTCGAAGGCGCCGTTGTGGTTCAAGTCGATGGCAAACACATCGCATGCGGGCAGTCGCCACGGGCGCTCGAGAGGCAGCGCCAGGAGGGAGTTGAACCGGCCGTCGCAATCGCCATCCGCAAGAGCAACTCGATATGTCCGGCCCTCCAAACGAAGCTTGCCCGTACGGTAGAAGACCGGAAGAATACTCAGCGGCCCCGGCGTGTCTGTTCGATAGCCATACGCATAGAATCTGCTCTCCACGTTGCCGGGACTGTCTGGGCATGATAGCGAAATGGGTCCAAACCGCCATGAACTGCTGCTGGTCTTCGTCTCGCGGATGTGCCTGGCGGTGAAGCACATCTCCTGCGCGAGGACACCGTCGCCATTGGTGTCCAGGCACAGGTTTGGGCTCTCCGTGAGGTCCACGACCGCCGGGATCAGCCTGTCGCCGCTCCTGATCTGGTAGTAGCAGGGCCGATCAAAACCTGCGGGCGGGCTCTGCAAGCTCTCTGGCTTGCCATTGAGAGGTTGGAGGAATTGCCAGGCCAGTCCCATGAGTTGGCTGGACGGATCAGCTTTCTTGCGAACCAGCCTGCATCGGCCTTCTTCGATGGACTCGCGGCCCAGGAGCAGCCAGAGCGTTCCTCCGCCGAGGGCGATCAGCACAAACAGGATGATCCAACGCAGTTTCCTCACAACAGCGTACGCCCTCCGCTGCGGCTTGGTGAGCCGCTACAGGGAGTGCCAGGGTCGGTCGTGCTGGACCTCGAAGGGCCCGAGGTCGATGTCCACCTGGACCTGGTACTTGCCGGTGAAATCAGATGGTACTCGCCACGAGTACCGACATGTGCCGCCTCAGCCATAACTGAAATTGTCCTGAACCAAAACCTGTCCGGCTTCATTGACGATCCGGAAGGCGGGCGCCGATTGGCGCGAGCCGTTTTTCATCACGCCCGGCTGAAACACCGCACCGGCCGGACCGGCCAAAACCAGCCCGATCGACACCTCGCGGTCCGATTGCCGACGAACGTCGGTTTTGACGATGACGGCCGGCCCCGCCTTCGCACCGTTGGGGTCGGCCGGTACGGGAGAGGTGAAGGATTGCCCGCCGGCCGGTACGAGAGCCCACGTATTGCCGTCTTTATCGGTCTTCTGCAAGGGCGGCGACGACTGTCGCATGGCAGTCGGCCCCGCACGCGTTGGGGAGGAAGGAGCCGGCGCCGAAACCATCCCCTGATAGACCCACGCCAGCAGCAGACCCAGCACGATGATGCCGGACACAATCAACATCTGGTTCTTATTCATGATATCGACCCCTCGTGCATTCGATTTGTACCGGGATTGGTCAATTATCAATCATTTCACCGCCCGAATCAAGGTATTTCTGGCGCAATTTGCCCACCGTAATAAATTAGACGGTGCGGCGGCGGTTTTGTTACACCTTTTCCGGCCCTGTTTCCGGAAACGGCATCAGAGAGAAGGCCGGGAGCGGCCGAGCAAGCCGCTTCTTTCATGTAGTCTCTTGCAAGGGTGGGCAACTATCGGCCCATTATTCGCGCACATCCTGTCGGTCAGAGCAACTCGGCGAAGAAGACAACGACGAATGAATACTTGGCCGTGAGCTCATCGAGAGGACGATCGGGGGAGAAGCTTTCGATACTGTTCAGGTTGGCGGCGAAGAGGTAGAACGGCACTGCCTGGCCTTTCTGTAATGAGCCGGCGTTCAGACGGCCCCAGGTTCTTGCCGGATAGCCCTCCACGCTGACGGGGTCCCAGGACACACTTCGACTTGTCGTTTGAAACGCGAATGACAGCGAGTTGCCCTCTTCACGAGTGAACAGAGTAAACTGCTGCTGGCCGACATAGACAGGGAGCGTACGCTCGCCCAAGACCTTGTCTTGTGCACCATGGATGTACCGGCGGAGAGAAATTCTAAGTCTGCCTTCCTGCGGGATAGAGCAGGCGAACCGCTCGATCTTGAGGCCGAGCACATTGAAGGCAGACGTAATGTCCTGCGCCGAGAGCGGCTCTTGCACGCTACGGAGCACATAGGGCTCGGAACGCGCTCGTTTTTCTGCTGAAGCTCCGGCAAGGCAAACGGACAACAATAGTACGGCATACGTGATCGTCTTCATCGCATGTAATCTCCTGTCATAAGTCCTCTAATGAGCCGTCATTCGGGCATCCGCCATATTTTGTGCTCCGCTATATCTGACGCACTTACGAGGAATTCGTTACACTGTTTTCGTCAATTTCGCATGCAGGCACGGTTCAATTGCGCCCGGTGATCCGAGGCCGCTTGCCGCCCTTCTCCAGGCACCGTACGGGGGATGATCGGGAAATCGACTTGTTTCCGCAAGGCCGGCGGGTACAATACTTGTTGTCGATTTATGGATACAGAGATGCAACAACTCATGCGCAAGGTTCCCTCGGTAGATGCGGTTTTGCGGGAGCCGGAACTGGAAGCCCTGGCCGCTGAGCATGGGCGAAGGCTGGTGACGGATTCGGTCCGCGAGGCCGTCGAGGAGACCCGCCGGCAGCTTTTAGCCGGGCCGACGCCGGATGTGGATGAGACGCAGATTCGGAGCCGTATCGTGGCGGCGGCAAAACAGCGGATTGAGGCGGTGGTGCAGCCGTATTATCGCCCGGCGGTCAATGCCACGGGGATCATCCTCCATACGGGCCTCGGACGGGCGGTCCTGCCGGCCAAGGGGCTCGAGCAAATCCAAGCGACGCTCCAAGGCTACTCTCTGCTCCAGGTGGACCGGGCCACCGGCAAGCGGTCCCGGCGCGACGAGCGGATCGAGTGGCTGCTGCAGCGGCTGACCGGGGCGGAAGCCGCAACCGTTGTGAACAATAATGCCGCCGCGACGGCCATCGTGCTCAACACGGCGGCCAGGGGCAGGGAAGTGATTGTCTCGCGGGGCCAGCTCGTCGAGATCGGCGGGTCGTTCCGCCTGCCGGAGGTGATGGCCTTCAGCGGCGCCAAGCTGGTCGAGGTCGGCACCACCAATAAGACCCACGCGCGGGACTACGAGAACGCGATCACGGAGAACACCGCCGCGATTTTGCGCGTGCATCCAAGCAATTATAAGATTGAGGGTTTCACTTCCGAAGTTCCGCTCGACGAGCTTGTGGCGATCGCGCGTGAACACAGCCTGGTCATGATCGACGACGTGGGAGCCGGGGCGCTGATCGACTTTTCGCAGTTCGGGTTCGAGCCCGAGCCGACGCTGCCCGACTCCATTCGGCAAGGCGCGGACATTGTGACGTGCAGCGCGGACAAGCTGATCGGCGCGGCGCAGGGCGGCATCATCCTGGGTAAGAAGCCGCTGATCGACGCCGTCCGCAAAAACCAGTTCGCCCGGATCGTTCGGGTGGGAAAGCTCACGCTGGCGGTCCTCGAAGCGACGTTGAAGCTGTTCCTCGACGAGAGCGTTGCGCTGCGCGAGGTGCCCACATTGCAGATGCTCCGCCGGACCGCAACCGAGATTCAGGAGCACGCGGAGCGATTGGTAAAGGAACTGTGCGGTAGAAATGTCGCCGCAACCGTCGCGACGACAAGCGGCTTTTCGCAGATGGGCAGCGGCTCGCTGCCGACGCAGAATCTGGCCACGACGCTGGTGGCGATCACGCCCCGCCGGGGCAGCGCGGAAACGCTGGCCGGGCGCCTGCGGCTGCACGAGCCCCCGGTTTTTGCGCGCATTCAGAACGACCAGGTCCTCCTCGACCCGCGCACGCTGCGACCCGGCGACGACGCGATCGTGATCGACGCGGTCACAGCGGCACTGGCGATGGGAGAATAGGACCTATAGGACGCATGGGACCTATATTGTGGATATACAACAGCGAAATATCACGCTCGGCACGGCCGGGCACATCGATCACGGCAAGACGGCGCTGGTCAAGCTCCTGACCGGCTGCGACACGGACCGGCTCAAGATCGAGAAGGAACGGGGCATGTCGATCGAGCTGGGCTTTGCCCCGTGCGTGATCTCCGGGACCGAGATCGGCATCGTCGACGTCCCCGGCCATGAGAACTTCGTCAAGACGATGGTGGCCGGGGCGACCGGGATCGACGGCTGCATCCTCGTGGTGGCAGCCGACGACGGCGTGATGCCGCAGACCCGCGAGCATATGGACATCCTCACGCTCCTCGGCGTCCGGCATGGGATCGTGGCTCTGACCAAAGTGGATGCTGTCCCGCCCGAACGCACCCAGGCGGCCACGCAGGAGGTGCGGCAATTCCTCCTCGGCACGTTCCTCCAGGATGCACCGATCCTGCCCCTCTCGAATATCACGGGCGACGGATTCGAGGAGTTTTACGACGCGCTGAAGAGCCTGATGGCAGCCATCGCCCCGAAGACGGCGGAAGGCGTCTTTCGCGTGCCGGTGGAGCGGGCGTTCTCGGCCAAGGGCTACGGCACGATTGTGGCCGGGATTCCGGCCTGCGGCTCGGTGGCGATTGGCGACGAGGTCGTGCTGCTGCCGCAGGGCACGAAAGGGCGCGTCCGGTCCGTCCAGGTCTATGGCCGCGACAGTACCCAGGCCATGGCCGGCCAATGCGCTGCCCTGAATATCCCCCAGTGGGACCCCAAAGCCATCGAGCGGGGAAACGTCATCACGATGGGCGATTACTTCGCCCCGCACCAGTGGTACCTGTGCGAATTCAAGCTGCTGGACCAGGAGAAGGCCGAACTGAAAAACGCCGCCCAGGTGAAGTTCCACACCGGCACTTCCGAGACGGCCGCCAGCGTCTACCTGTTTCAGGACACCAGCCTCAAGCAGGGCCGGCAATGTCTCGTTCAAGTCCGGCTGAATGATCCGGTGGTCGCCGGGCCGCGCGACCACTTTATCCTGCGGTCCCTCTCTCCGACACACACAATTGGAGGGGGCATCATCATCGAGGCCATCGAAAGACGCCTCAAGCGAACCGATGCCGGCGTCCTCACCGAGATCGCGGAACGGGCCCGGGCCGCTGCCCAACCGAAGGACTTCATCGAATACTGCATCAAGACCGCCGAGTCGTTCGCCGCCGACGAGAGACAGATTTCTCTCCGCAGCAAGGTCCCACCCAAGGAGGTTGCCCCCCTGCTGGCGCAGCTCGCAAGTGACGGTCGGATCCTGCCGCTCAGTGGCAAAGCGTACCTCCACGTCGATACCGCCGAGCGTGTTCGACAGCATCTGCTCGAAGTCGTTCGCGAGTTTCACCGTCGCCGGCAGGAGAGCCCCGGCATCGGTCGCGAGCAAATCCTGACCGAATCCGCCGTGCGCAAGGAAGTGTTCGACGTCCTGATCGAGCAACTGCTGGCCCAGGGCAAGCTCGTCGAGCGAAAAGGCTTCCTGGCCCTGCCGGAGCATCGGGAGCAGTTCAACGACGCCGAGCAGCAACTGCTCCACAACGTCGAATCGGCGTTCCAGAGCCAGCCGTTCAATCCGCCCGACCCGGCGGAAGTCGCCGGCCGGACGCGGGCAACACCGGCGCAGGTCCAGAGAGTGCTGCGGATTCTCATCGAGCAGCAGCGGCTCGTCCGGATCGACCAGGACTTGTACTTCCACGCCGAGGCGGTGGCCGCCGCACGCGAGCGCTTGATCTCCTACATCCGCGAGAACGGCGGCCTGGAGAGCGTCCAGTTCAAGTACCTGCTCGACACCACGAGGAAATACGCGATTCCGCTGCTGGACTATTTCGACAAGATCGGCGTAACCCGCCGGGTCGGCTATACGCGCCTGCTCAAGTAGCCTGGAGAACAGCTGATGTCCTACGGCAAGACCGCCGCGAAGATCTTTGCAGTCTTGGGCATAACTGTGCCACTGCTGATCATCCTGCATCCGGGGTGAGGCAGCCTACTCTCGACTTTTGTAAAGTCGTCAATCCTGCTTTGCCCACCTTTGGCCTTGGGCTTCAGCGTAGCCGGAGTCCTGCGCGACGACCGCAAGACGTACGCGATTGTGATGCTGCTGGTTTCAGGAGCCTTCACGGCCCTGTTTCTGCTCCCTTCTTTCATACACTGACGCGTACGCTTTGCCTGCGTCGGGAGTCCATGCCTGCAACCACAATTGCGGAAAAACCTGCCTTCTTCCTCACACGAGCGGCAATAGAATGATAGGAGCGGGTCATTGTTCGTCTCTACATGGGGACACGAATGCGTTACGAGAGAATCGAGTACGTTCTGCTGCGCGTGAGCGTCGGACTGCTTCTGCTGCTGGCGGCGTTTTGCCCGGGGTGAATTGGCTGATCGCACGCGGTCCTTGCAGGACCGCTCCATGACGTTCGATCCTCCCGGCTATTAACGCCTACGCTTAGTACGGGCGCATCATCATTCGCCCCTACGCGCCGGACGAGTCATATACCCTTCGGGCACGACTTGGAACTTGTACCCGCCGACATCCGTGAAGTAGATGCGGTCTCGACCGCTTCCAAAGTCGAACGAAGTGTGGCCATCCGTATAGCGGTCCAACAATCGCCGAGCCGTCTCGTGATGGGTCTCGTCTTTCAACAGAATGAACAGGCGTTCCAGCGTCTCAACCTTGCGGTTGGACTCGATGCCGAGCGACTTGAGCTCCTCGTCCACACGGTACACGCAGGCATTATCGCGATAGACCAGATCCAGATTTTCCTTGTAGTAGGCAAACAGGCCGTTGGGATCGGAGCCGTATCTATTCCAGAGTTCCTGCGGAAATGAGCCAGCGAAGAACTTCCTCTTGTTGTCAACACCGATTCTCCCGAAGATCAGGGCCTCTCGAAGGACGTCAGTTCGGTCGGCGGAACAGCGGCGCACCAGCGGCGTTTTGCCATCGAAGCGATGGATGTAGTGAATGCAGTTGAGGAAGAGCCGCCGGCCGGCCTCCGTCATCTGGGAGGGCGTATCACCGTAGCCCCACTGCAGGACATTGGCTTGCCTGCCGATGCCGACGTCGCCATAATTCTTGGCACGATTGAGCCCGACGGCGATGATCTCGGCATCGGGAGAGTCCTCAAAGCCGTACCCGGGGGCGACGACATTGCCTTTCTGTGTTGTCTGGACCCGCCAGACCTTGATCTTGTCGGGCAGCGTGCCGCCTCCGAAGTAGCTACGACGATAATTCTCAGGCGTGTCGCGGTATTCGAACTCGGACTGGACAACCAGCGGCGTGTGATACACTTCATGGTCAAGCGACTCAGCATGAGCCGCGTTTTCCATGCAGTTTCACAAATAGCCCGTTTTCAACTCCCACCGCCGGCAGATCAGGCCTCCACGAACACCAAGGGTAATAAGCGGTCGGGCGAAAGCCTCCGAAACCTTTGGGTATGGGCCATCCAACACGTTGGCATCCCAGTCCAGGAGCGTCACGTCGAAGCCTTGCGTGTCGGCCTCCTTGAAGGTCTCCAGGTTGCCGGTTTGCACGATGCTGAAGTGCTTTTTGAGGAAGCTGACGAAATCTTTTTCGCGGTCAGACCCCGGCCGGCCCGCATACAGGATGCGGAGGTTGTTGCTATCCGCCGCCTCCGCGCGGGGTGCAGCATCCCGGGCGGTTGAATTGCCTTGCGGAAATGCCCGGCTGGCCATCACCGGCAGCAAAGCCGATAAGGCTATCGCCGCGACGATCCCGGCCCGACCGAATCTCTGCTCTCGACGAGTACCCATCGATCATCCCTCCAAAAAGCAATTTTGCCTTCTCTACAGTAGCGGCCTGCGAACGTCCGGTCAAGGGGCATGCAGGCAGATTGCCAACAGGAAAGCACCGGCAATATTTGCTTTTGTGACGCGTCTGGGATAGCATGGAGTACAACTCGATAACGCCCGAAAACCAACCCTAATAGGAGGGAGCACGATGGGCGGTCAAGGACTCAGGTTCCGATGCGCGTTCGAGGTATTTCTGCTTCTCTCTACCCTGTTCTCCACAGGTCGCAGCGCCGATAACGCCGCGGCGTTCGATTTGAAGGAGATCTCGACCTTCGACGTGCCCGAGCCGATGTGGCACCACTTCACCTCCGGGCAATACGTCAAATGCGGGGCGGAGCCGAATGAACGAGTCCAACGCTATCCCCCGTTCGAATCCAGCAAGCCGCTCTATGGATCGCTGGTGGTCGGGACACAGCCCGGCCGCCGGGATTCGGGGTTGTGTTATCCGTTCGCGGTCGATGAGTCCGCCGGGACCGGGCAGGGCTACGACCGCCTGTACTTCGACAATAATCGCAACGGCGACCTCACCGATGACGGATACAAGGCCCCCCGCCGCGATATACCCCACATGGACCGCTTTGAATCGCCTTCGTTGAAGGCGAATGTCTGTTTTGATTTTCTTCGGATTCAACTGACGGCGGACGACGATCCTGAGCGCCGGCTCGAGGTCATGCCACGTCTGCTCGTGTACAAAGATGATCCGAGCGGCAGGTACGTGTTCTTCATCACGACGAAGGCCTACGAGGGTCTGATCCAGGTCGGCACTGAGAAATTCATGGCGTTCCTGGGGCACAGCGGGGATATTGCCGGCTGGTTCGATCATCCCGAGACCGCCTTTCACATCCTGCCAGCGGACAATCCCGCGCGCGGACGTCCGGCCTGGCGGGGCGGCATGCAGTTGTCCTCCACGCACAGGCGCGGCGGCATGTACTATCGCTTCGCCGCCACACCCGCCGGCGATAAGCTCTTCGTCCGACCCTACCAGGGCCCGCTCGGCACGTTTGAGATTGGCTCCGGCGGACGCAAGGTCGGCGACGCAGCCATAGTTGGCTCCCTCGGCTCACGCGATACGACCATCGCCCTCTCGGCGGAACTGACGGTGCTGCCCATCCAGCCGGTTCGCACCTGCCGCCTGCCGGTGGGCGATTACTACCCGGAGTTCCTGACGGTCACGTACGGCCGGCTTCAATTCGTCGTTCTGCGCAACTCCCACGCCGACGGCCAGCCCCGCGCTTACGCTCGCAGCGAGCCGCAGGTCTTCCCCATCGAGATCCGCGAGGACAAACCGTTCGTGCTCGATTTCTCAAGCAAGCCGCAGGTCCTGTTCGCTTTGCCGGTGAAGAGCCATCGTGTCTGCCTCGGTGACGAGCTGACCGTCAAGGCCGTCCTGACAGATCCCGCGTTCGACATCATGTTCCGCTCTATAAGAAAGGACAACAAGCAATTGGACCCGAAGGTCGCCATCAAACGTGCCAACGGCAAGACGATTGCCGAGGGCTCGATGCCCTTCGGCTGAGACAGCACCTGCGGGTACTCGTGGCGAGTGCCAAAAGACCTGAGACTCAGCGGCGACGAAGAGACGTTCACCATCGAGGTGACCTACGATACGCAGGAGCTGTACGGGACAGTACGGGGACAGCGCGACATCATCATCCTGGGAGGGACGAGGCAATGAACAGACGAAATGCCCGCCGCATGGGCCTCGCCACGGGTCTGGTCCTGCTGATTGTCGCCTCGATGGCGACGTACGCATCCCGGCAGGACACGAACGGCGAACAGGTCTTTCCCCTGGCAGAGGTCTCGGTTTTTGGTCTGCCTCAGGAAGGAGGGTATGAATTCCTGCTCGGGCAGCGCGTCGGGTGCGGCGACAAGCCGGACCCGAACGTCGTGGCTTATCCCAAGTTCCGGTCGGAGCAGCCGATCTATGGCAAGGTAAGTTTTGCAGACCCGCTCGGCAAACCGGACCCCGGCTCCATGTACTATTTTGCCCTCGACGAATCCGCCGGCACAGGCCTCAAGTATGATCGATTGCACTTCGACCTGAACCGCGATCGGGACTTGACCAACGACAAGGTCCTGGGCGTGCAGGAGAGTCCGCCCCCCGGGGCGCTGCTGGCGGACCCGAGGAATCCGCAACAGGCCTGTTTTGAGAATCTGGCCCTCCCCTTCCCCTTTGGCTCGCAAGGCGAGCGTCCGCTGGAGACCATGCCTCGCCTGCTGATCTCCGACCATACGTACAAGACCCTGTCTTTTGTCCCCATCAAGGCACGCCGGGGCCGGATCGGACTCGGGGGACAACAATTTGACGTTGTGCTGGGTCACGACTCCGTTGTCGCCGGATGGCTCGATAATCCGTGGACGGCTCTATATCTGACTCCCACCGGCGGCAGGTCGCGTCTGGACTGGTGGGGCAGTGATCGGCTGCACGCCACACACAAGATCGGCGGCACGTTCTATCGGTTCTCCGCAACCCCCGCCGGCGACAAGTTGATGGCTCGCCCCTACGATGGGCCTTTGGGTGTTTTCGAAGTGGGCCCCGGCGCCCGCCATGTCGAGCGAATGGAAATAAAGGGGTCACTGCGGTCGGAGGCCACCGCTGTAGCTGTCGGAGAAATCTCGGACAAGGGCCGCCCGGAGTTTATCCGCACGTGCAGGCTGCCCGTGGGCGATTACCTGCCCGAGCATCTGACGATACGGCTCGGCAATCTGCTGATGGATATCTCCAACAACTACCATTCCGATGGCAAGCGTATGAACACGACGGGCCGCCCGTGGGTCTATGGCATCCGGATTCGTGCGGACAGACCGTTTGTGCTCGATTTCTCGAACAAGCCCTCGGTGATGTTTGCCTCACCGGCCCGGGATCAGCGCATCAAGATGGGCGAGGAGCTCAAGGTCATGGCGGTGCTGATCGACCCGGTCCTGGATTTCATGGTTCGAAGCTTGGACGATACGAGCCGCAAGCAGGACAAGGAATACACCACTCCGGATGGGAAGAAGGAGCGCTACACGCAGGACCTCTCGCTCGATCCGAAGGTCACCATCACGCGGGCGAACGGCGAGAAGGTCGCCGAGGGCGTGATGCCCTTCGGCTGAGACGGCACCTGCGGGTACTCGTGGCGGGTACCAAGCGACCTCAAGCTCAGCGGCAACCAGGAAACGTTCACCATCGAGGTCATCTACGATACGCAGGAGCTTTACGGCGTGGTGAAGGGAAGCCGGGAGGTGACGATTTGTCGGCAATAGATCGAGAACTATCGGGCACGGCACCTGCACTTGTGCGGCGGCTCTCATGCGCGACGACCTGGCTCCTACTGGGACTCGGCCCGGGCATTGCCATGGCGGGAGGCGCGGCGGCGCTGGACACCACCGACGGACTCCTGAAGCCCTCGGTCAAAGTCGAGCGTCGGGGCCAGCTGCTGGTCCTGATGTATCAAGCCGTAGACGCCCAGGGCACGCCATCTTCAAAGGCCCAGCAGCGCGGCGTGCCGCCCCGATGCGCCATCTACAAGGGCCAAAGGGAAATCGCTTCCGGGCAGTTCGCGTATGGCTGAGGCGGCGTCTGCTGGTACTCGTGGCGCGTACCTTGGACGACTTTTGGCAACCTGCGGATCGTGGCTTCGGCGGACATGGGTGAGGCGGGCCCGCGCGAGAGTGAGCCGGTCATTTACCACTGGCCGTGGTATTGGCATCTCCCGCGCCCGGCACTGTGGCTGCTCCTGGCCCTCGCCGTCGCATTACCGAGGACGAACCGTGACCGGCGGGCACTGCTGATCTTCATCCCCCTGCTGGTCCTGAGTCTCCTGTGGCGCTTGGTCGCGAAGGGTATGGGAATGGGCGCCGGGGACCTGGAGGAGTTCAGCCTGTTCTTCGAGTCTCTGGTCGTCGGCACGGCTTTGCTGTGGCTGAATGCTGACAAGCTCAGCAAGTATCACGGCCTGATGCGGTTTGTCATGAGTCTGGGGATGGTGCTCTTGGCCGGTCTCGTAGGGGTCGTCGCGTATGGTCGAACGTCCTCGGATGATGCCGGTCCGCTTTTGGGCCTGATTGTGGTCATGGGCGTTGTTCTGCTTGCCGCTCTGACCGCCACGCGCCGGCTGGCCCACGGACGCTACGAGCCCGGCCGATTCATGCTGCACCTGGCGATATGGAGCATCCTCTGTTCGACGCTGGGCATCATCGCTGTCTTCCTCGTGCTTGAAACGCTGGCAGGCTTCCCCAAAACACCCGATCCACAATCCGCCATTACGGAGGCCATACGGCCGGGTCTGATCCTCGGCGTCTGTCTCTACGCGATCAACCTGCCCTACATGCTGCTTGTGTTCCGCAGCCCGTTTTTCCGCCGACGGTTTTGCGCCTGGCTCGGCGTGACCTCTCCGCCGCAACAAGGATGTGCCGAGTCTACGCCGGCGTAGACGCGCCCGGAGCGCTTAATCAACCATGCTCACGCGAGCGTAAGTATGGTACCCGGGCAGGCGTCTTTCGCTGGCAAATGCCGACTGGATACAGTATCATCCGGCGAAAGCGAAAGATCAGGAGGTTTTATGTCAGGCTTGCCTGTAGGGAAATGTGCCCTGGCTGGCGGGGTCCTGCTGGGCGCAATGCTCGTTGGCGCGACGCGGGTTGCCGTACATGCCCAGGGAACGGCGACCGGCAACACACCGCGCACGGGCGAACTCCGTATCGAAGGCCAGTCCATCAAGCAATTGATCCTGGAGGATCGCGCGGGACAGCACAGGGAGTTCAACCAACCTGGGCCGGCCGTGACATTGCCCGCGGGAGAACACCGCCTGTATGAGCTGACGCTGGAGAATGGCTTGCGGGCCTCGCCTCGCCCGGCACGCGCAGAGGATTGGATAGGCGTCGGGGAGGACCGGCCTGCCACACTGAAGGTCGGGCCGCCCCTGCGGCAGATCATCAGGATCCAGCGGCAAGGCAGGTGCATGACTCTGCAGTATGAGTTAGTCGGTCAGGGTGGTGAATCCTATGCCGTACCCCGATCCTCTCCGCCGCCCGCGTTCGTCGTGTACAAGGGCCAACGCAGGGTGATCTCGGGCAGCTTTAAACCTGGGTGAAGCGACATCGGCTCGTACTCGTGGCGAGTACCCCGCAGCGCGTCCGGACAATTGAGAATCATTCCTTCCTACAAACTCGGTGCGTTCGGCCCGCAGGAAGGCGAGCCGACCCTTTACACCTGGCACTGGTATGACAGCCATTCGGGACTGGCCTTATGGGTGGTGCTGCTCGTGGCGATGGCTGCCCCGCGGGCCAATCGCACGCCGGGTGTGCTGCTGATTCTTGTCCCGGTGCTGCTCGTATATTCCGCCTGGCTGATTCTTGCCGCCGTGGCACTGCCAACGATGCCGGATGTTGAGATGCTCCGCGTGATGACTCTGTCCCTGGCGGTTGGTGCCGGGGTGCTCTGGTTGACCGGGAACGCGCTGGCGAGCTACGGATGGTTCACCAAGCTCATCCTTGCGTCAGGCATCGCGGGCGGCACCGCGCTCATAGGAATGCTCTCTTTCAGCCGGGATCCCTCCACTCAGCCGATTCAATTCGCGCTGCTGCTGTGGGTCCTGATGCTCGCAATGGTTTTGGGCAGCGCGCTGGCAGGGCGGATGTGTCGCCGTCACTATAGCCCGGCGCGATTCATTCTGCTGCTGGCGGTGTGGACAATAGCCCCAGCGACCGTAGGCCTGCTTCTGTTGTTCACCGTGTCGTTCGTGACAGCCAGCGACGGGTTTTACCATGTTATTCGCGTGCTGATGGAGACGGCTGCCGTCGGCTTGATCCTGGGGGGCTGTGTCTTCCTGATTTCCCTGCTTTTTGTGCTCGTCGGCCTGAATAGTCCGCTGTTTCGTCCCCGGCTGTTCGCGTGCCTGAGGATGCCACTCGCCCCCGGTCCGGCTATGCAGGAAGGCACAGCGCGAGATTCCGCCGCGCCGCCTGCTCAGACGGATTCCGTCTGACCGACTTATCGAGACACATGGTCGGGCAGGAGCCTGAACGCGTGGGTCAAGAACCCGCCCCGCACGTTCCGCACGCACGATGCATTCCGCCATCGCCCATCCGCAGATGGCTCACGGGCGAAGCTCGACTTTCAGCCAGCCGGCTTTCTTCTCGTCGAGCATCCGGTAGGCGTCAATGGCCGACACCAACGGCTGTTCCTGCGTGATGATCCGCTCGGGTCGGACCGCGCCGCCGGTAATGATCTGCATCAGCTTCGGAATGTATTTGCGATGGTTGCAGTTGCCCATCCGAAGCGTGAGATTCTCGTTCACGGCTTTGCCGATCGGGAAGAAGCGCATGTTCTCCGGATAGACGCCGATGATCCCGATGGTCCCCGCTTTGGCCACCGCTTCGACCGACCATTGCAGCGCCTGCGACGGCGCATCGCCCGGATGCCAGCGCTTGCCTTTTTTCTCTTGGGAGAATTGCTCCGGGACCAGTTCGTGAACTTCTTCCTCGAATTGCCGCTGCTCTTGCTCCGAAAGTACCACGGCGGGCGGGCTGTGGGGATGCATCGCGTCGACGCCGACGGCGTCGATAGCGCGATCGGTGCCGATGCCGCCCGTCAAGTCCAGGATCGTGTCGATGGCGTTCTCTTTCTCGAAGTTGATGACTTCCGCGCCGTTGGCTCGGGCCTGCTCCAGGCGCCAGTCGATGCAGTCCACCGCCAGGACCCGGCCGGCTCCCATGAGCAGGGAGCTGATGATGGCGAATTGTCCCACAGGCCCGCAACCGAAGACCGCCACCGTATGGCCGGGGTGAATGTTGGCCAGGTCCGCGCCGAAGTAGCCCGTCGGAAAGATGTCGGACAGCGTGAGCGCCTGCTCATCCGTGACCGAATCCGGTATCTTAACCAGGCCGACGTTGGCGAAAGGCACCCGCGCCAGCTCCGCCTGGAGGCCGTTGATCGAGCCGCTCGTTTTCGGTCCGCCAAAGAAGGTGGTGCCGGCATGAGGGCCGTTCGGATTGGCGTTGTCACACTGCGAGAAGTACCCCGCCCGACAGTACGAGCAGTACCCGCAGGCGATGGTGGAGGGGACCACGACCCGATCCCCCACCGCGAAATCGCGCACATTGCTGCCCACGTCTTCGACAATCCCGACGGCCTCGTGGCCGAGGATCGTGCCCGGCTCCATGCCCGGCACTGTGCCACGAACCATGTGCAGGTCCGTGCCGCAGATGGCTGACGCCGTGATGCGCACGATAGCATCATTGGGATCTTCAATCTTGGGCTCCGGAACGTCCTCCAAACCGATGTCACCGATATCGTGAAAGACTACCGCTTTCATAATGTCCCCCTTGATTCCCTGGTGTGCTATGCACACGGTGTTCGTTGAGCACGTTTACTACGGCTATGCCTTCTTCGCTGACTGGAACGCTTCTGCGGTGTACACACCACACCGGCGTTCCATGCCATGCACGATACTCAAGCGCCCTGATCAAATCACATCAGGATAAGCCCCGGTCCACCTGTCTGAATTGCCCAAAAGCATCGTCCGCACGCTTGCCCACTCGCCAGTCGCGTGGTAGTTCCCCATTCCGCTAACATCCCCCGGCAGTTTACTGCTCCAGATGGAGGCTGCTCGGTGGCGGTCCAGGCCATCAACGGTCCCGTCCTGGCCTCGATCACCACGGCGGGCTGGTATTCCTTTGAGATGGCCTGGAGCAAGGGACTGACGCCGACCGACCTGATCGAGATCGACTTGACGGTCTATGATTCACTGGGTACTCCCCTGGGTTCCGACACCCGGCTGGCCGAGTTTCCACAGGGAACTCATCCTGGCCAGTCGCAGTATCTCGGCGGCAACAGTTATGTCTGGTTCGCGGTTTGGCAGAACGGATTTGCGGACGACGTAATCGCCGTGGACAACGTCCGGACGGGTTTGACGGCGGCGGTAGTTCCCGCCCCCGGAGCCGTCCTGCTCGCCGGCCTCGGCGCGAGTCTGGTCGGCTGGCTGCGGCGCCGCCGGGCTCTGTGAGCCGGAGGCGGCAGGGCCGACGAAAGGGATATCACCGGCAGAGTAGGGAAGGACTCACCGGCCCCTCGCTACTCTGCCGCGCAAAGATTGAGCTCAAACGATGTGGCGGCTATAGTTGCGCGATCTCGGAGAGGCCTTCGATTTGTCGCTGAGTGATCGTGCAGATTCTCGCTTCCAGGTCGTTTTGGAGTGCGGCGGTCTCACGGCCCAGCGTTCCACGCAATCGCTCCTGGAAATCCGTGCGCATGGAGGCGATGCGCGACGGTAACAGGACGCTGCGGATCAGCCACGCGGGGGCGTTCCAGGTGTCGGCGACCTCGCGGGCGCGGGCCGTGCCGTAGCGAACGCCGAGGAAGGCAACCACCGCGAGAATAATGCCCCCGATGACCCAACCAACGGGGCCGGCGGCCACGAGGTGCAGGCCCCCGCCGCCGCTGACGGCGGCACCGACGGTAGCGGCCAGCGCGATAACGAACCAGCCGACAGTCTCCATAATGCCGCCATAGAGGTCCGGCGTATCCGGCTGCACGATCGCTTCGCCGACCGACATCGGCTGCCCCCCTTCGACCGGTTTTTCCCCCACACTCAGGCCGTAGGAGCCGAACCACTCGCGGAGCAGCTCGTTGAGCTGGCTCGGCAGGCCCAGCCGGAGCGTGCGCATCCGGTCCGCGACGATCTCCCGAAGCCGACCCTCATTCGCCTGCACCTGGGCGGAAATCGATTCGCGCAGGGTCTTCACGGAGCCGCCCTTGTGCCGGAACTCTTCCAGAATGGGCCGGATCGTGCGGTCGAACAGCTCCGATGTCACGTCTTCGGCCACACCCGCCACATAGTTGTCCGTGACTTTCTCGACCAGGGGCCGCACCTGCGTCCGGCAGAATTGCGGCAGGTCGTTGCGAAGCCTGTCCTTGGCCTCGTCGAATCGCTTTTGCAGGGCGGGCAGGATGGACAGGCCCTGGGCAATGACGGCGTACGGCCGGTCGCTCCTCATCAGGGCGGACCGCTCGACCCCCAGCGTCTCGGTCACCACGTCGCCAACGAACGGCCATTGGCTGCTGCCGCCCGCCAGGATGACCCGGCTGATCGCGCGCGCGTCGATGCCCTTTTCGGCCAGACCCTGCGAAAGGGATGCCCGGAACCAGTCGATCAAGTCAATGGCGGATTGCGGACTGCGGATTGCGGATTGAAGGCGGTCTGGTTTTCCGTCTTCTGTCCTCTGCCCTGCGTCTTCTGTCTTCCGCCATCCCATGTTCTCCAGATGCTGCACCAACGTTGGACTGGGCACATACTTCCGGGCCCGTGCGAGAAAGCCCGGCCAGTCCATGCCTCGCAGACTGCCGTGGCGCCCCACCGATTTATTGACAATCTCCGAGCGGTCCCGTGCCATGGTCAGCGAGAAGAATTCCTTGACCTCCCGGCACAGATACGAGTGCACGTAGTAGGTATCGCCCGCCTTCTCCATCGCCTTGAAAACCTGCGGATTCTGCTCGACGAACCACTGGAAGAACAGGTCGTCGAAGAGGCGTCCGCCCAGCTCCATATCGCCCCAGGAATGGCTGACCTGCAGGCTTTGCAGCAGGGCGAAGTCGCAGGTCCCGCCGCCGAAGTCGACAACGAGGATGCCCCGCCGGGCCTCTTCCGGCGAAAAGTCCTTGTGCCACAGGTGGTGCAGCAGCGCACCCTTGGGCTCGTCCACGAGTTTGACGTCGCCATAACCCGCCGTCCGGGCAATCTGGGCGAGCTTGGTCCGGAATTGGACCTGGGCCTCGCTGGGGACACCGAAGATGACGTCATGCCGGGTCGGATCGAGAGCGATGTGCTGCCGCTGCGCCTGGAGGACGACGAACCGCAGGAAATCCGTGGCCGCTTTCGCCGCCTCTTCGCCCTCGACGATGTCGGGCTTGAACTGTGTGCGGAGCTGATAGCCCTTGCGCTGGTCCGGGGAGGCCTCGCCGTACTCGTGGAGGGCCGGCTCGCCGACGAGCGGCTCGCGGTCGCCGCGATAGAGGATCGCGGTGGGCAGGCCGTCCCGCCCGGTCCCGAAATCGATGCCGACGGGCGAAATCTGGTCCGCCGGACACTTACTGAAGTAAGAGTTCGTCGTCCCGAAATCGATGGCCAGGATGCTCTTGTTCTCCATACTTATGTCCTGTCACGGACCTTTCGGACGAGGCCGCGCTGCACGACCGTGCCGCCGAAGATGACGGCCGGCCGCTCAACCCGCACCGGGTCGCCCTCGGCAATATCTCCGAACGTCTCGTATTGGCTCCGGAGGTCCTGCTTCCAGATCAGGGTTGGGATTTCTATATGACCGGTATCCAGAAAGGCCGGCGGGCCTTCCAGGCCCTCGAAGCCGCTGTTCTTGGCGTCCTGAATCAGCTCGTGGGCGACGACCGGCAGCGCGTCCGCCGAGGCCCGATGCAGAGCGTAGACCAAGGCGCCGAGCCGGCGGAGGGCCCGGTCCTTGTCCGTTTGCGCTTGCGGCGGGCCGGACCTGTGAAGGCATAAGACCACCAGCATCGGCACCGCCCAGTCCACCCACTGCTCCAGGGACGCACGCACCGCCTTTTCGTGCCCGCTGCGCGCGGCGCCGCGCAAGGCCTTCGACCGCGTGAAGAGCCAGGGCAATATCCTCGTGAGAAACCGCAGTCGCGCCAGCCGATGCACAACCAACACGACGACCAGTGCCCCAAGCGGCCCGCCCAAAACCATGCCGAGGTCGCGCATATCGAAGGCCAGCCGCATCAGCGGCGCCAGACCAACCATGCCCGCGAAAGCCCCAACCGCGCCGGCCAAGGCGAGAGTGATGGATTTTGGATCGGCGGTCAGGGTCGGTCCGCAGATGCGCAAGGGCCGCGCAATCGTGCTGAAGCTGAGCGACAGCAGCGCCAGGCTGTCCTCGTCCAGCTTGCTTCCCCCGTTGATTGAGGCCACGGCATCCTCGGCCAGCAGCTCCTGCTTCAGGACCACATGCGCCCGGGCCTGAGCCGCCTCGAAATCGCTGGCCGTCGGACTGCTGATCGGGTCCAGGAGGTCGAAATACTCCCTCGTCGCATGATCGACCAGATCCCGGCGCAGCCTGACCGTCTCCGCTTGGACCTTCGTTATGTTCTCTTGCAACTCGAGCATAAGTGAATCTGCCATTGTATGGTTCCCTGCCGGGAACGCAACCTCCAACTGAGCCCGGCCTGCCCGGGGGTGCGGTCGGAATTCGGTGGCGGATTCGGGCCGCAGAGTAGGGCGAGCATCCTCGCTCGCCACCCTTGTCGGGCGTCTTCCCATGACATTTCCGACGATCGTGAGTCCTCCAAACAGGCGAGCGGGGACGGCGACCCCAAACGCGAAGAATCGCGTTTGGGAAGGGCTCCCAAGTGCAGAATATCGCACTTGGGGACCCGAACCCACGCTCGCCCTACCGAAGCCGCGGGGATCGCCGCCGTATTCCGACCACATCCGTGTGACCCATCTGGCTGCATTTCGCAGCCCAACCGCCCCGCATTTGCCCTGGCCGCCGGAAATTGGCTTTGTTTTCCACGGCCTGTTTTGAGCCAAAACTCTTCATAACCCTTTTCCCATACCGGCGTTAGCGTCAACTTTGAGCCCTGCAAATTGGCTTTGTTTTGCACGCGGGCCTGTTCGTAGGGGCAACCGGGACCCCAAACGCGATATGTCGCGTTTGGGAACCCGACCCTGTGGTTGCCCT